>Ga0134125_10000066_pt1 | contig 160915 bp, 114 predicted proteins | sample KB31751_FD_96464 | JGI IMG/M metagenome (GOLD analysis project Ga0134125, IMG submission 96464) | Terrestrial soil microbial communities with excess Nitrogen fertilizer from Kellogg Biological Station, Michigan, USA - KB3-175-1 | ecosystem: Environmental > Terrestrial > Soil > Unclassified ...
ACGGCGACGATCACGACGGCGTCGGCCCTTTCTACAACGGTTACAGGCCTGGTAGCGGGAAGCTATGTGTTCCAGCTGTCGGCAACAGATAATAATAGCCAGACGTCCACCTCGACGGTGACCGTGACCGTCTATGCTTCGGGCGACTGCGGCTGCGACTTCACGCTCAGCCCCCCCGCTACGGACGGTCAGCTGTATCTCGACGGTACCTCGCTGGGCGTCAAACCGGGCAATAAGGTCTGTTTGAAGGCTGCCCATTATGTGAGCGTCTATCTCTTTAATTTCTATGGCGCCCCGGGCAACCCGATCACGATCGTCAACTGCGGCGGTCCGGTGACGATCTCGGGCTATAACAGCTATGGCTTTATCCTTTCTCACAGCTGGTATGTCCATGTCACCGGCTCAGGCGACCCCAATACGAAGTATGGCATCCAGATCGACGGCGGCCCCGCATCTACCTCCTATGGTTATTCGGAGAACGGTCACGTTCGGGATATCGAGGTCGACCACTTCGAAGTGAAGAATATTGCCGGCGTGGGGATGGGTTGCGCTCCGACCCCGTCCTGCGACTCGACGACCTGGTCGGTCAGCTGGAAGATGTACAATATCTCTTTCCACGACAACTACGTCCACCATACTACGGGCGAGGGTTATTACATCGGCAATACGCAATACGATTATACCTATAGCTGCTCGTTCGGGAATGTCGATGTGCATCCTCAGCAGATAGACAGCGTGAAATTCTATAACAACTGGATCGACAGCGCGGGCTGGACCGCGGCGCAGATCTCGCAGGTCACCGGAGGCGTGGACATCCATGACAACCTGGTCACCAATTACGGCTGGATGAACAAGCCGCAGCACCAGGCGGGGATCATCGTAGGTGAGTTCTCGCAGGGAAGGGTATACAGGAACAAGATCATGGGCGGCACCGGGGATGCGCTCCAGTACTTCGGCAACGGCGTGACGACCGTTTACAACAACATCTTCGCCAATGCCGGTTGGGACGGCACGGCGCAGGGCCAGCCGGCCGTATTCGTCGACGACCGTGTGCAGGCTACGGGCTATCCCCCGCTGCATCTGAACTTTATCAACAACACGATCGTCAACCCGGCGCGGAACGGTATCTCCTTCTATAATGACAACGGTACCGTCGACCAGAACAACATCATCGCCAACAATATCATCGCCGGACCGGGCATCTATTCATCCCTGCCGGCTGTCGCCTATTTCGACCTGCAGGCTAACCCGCATGCCGACACGTCGCATAACCTGGGGGTTCCGACGATTGCGCCGCTGCTCTTCCTGAATGCGGCAGGCAATGACTACCATTTGCTGTCCGGTTCTCCGGCCATCGATGCCGGCATGAATGTGGCCGCTTATGGCGTCACCGGCGACATGGAAGGCAATGCCCGGCCGTATGGCAGCGCGTATGATATCGGTGCATATGAATTTACGAACCAGCCGCCGCCGCTGATCGCCAATGCGGGAGGCAACCAGACCATCGCGTTGCCGCAAAACAAGATCGTGCTGGATGCCAGCAAGTCGGTAGACCCGGCGGGCTCCATCACCGGATATACGTGGGTGGAGATCAGCGGTCCGAATTCGGCTACCATCGCCAACACGGCCACTGTCAATACCTCCGTCAGCGGCTTGCAACAAGGTGTTTACAAGTTCAGCGTAACCATTACCGATACACGGGGCCTCACGGCTTCGGACACCATGACCTTGACGGTGAATGCGGGGCTGCCGCCTTCGCCTCCGACGGCCAATGCAGGTTCGGCGCAGACGCTCACGCTGCCGAGAAATTATACGACGCTGAATGGCAGCGCTTCTTCGGATGCCTCGGGCACGATCACCGGCTACACATGGTCGCAAGTCTCGGGTCCCAATACGGCTATATTCGCCAATTTGTCGACCGTCATCACGACGATTAGCGGGCTGGTCCAGGGCACCTATGTATTCCAGCTGAAAGTAACGGATAACAATGGCCTGAGCAGTACGGCCACTGTCACTATTACGGTCAACTCCGCTTCCACTCCGCCGACGCCTCCGACGGCTAATGCCGGAGCGGCGCAGGCGATCACGTTGCCGAACAATGTGGTGACGTTGAATGGCAGCGGTTCTTCGGATCCATCGGGAACGATCACTGGTTATGCATGGACGGAAGTATCGGGTCCCAATGCCGCTTCGCTCGGCAGCGCTTCGGGTGTCTCCACCACGGCCGGCGGGCTCGTGCAGGGCACTTATGTATTTCAATTGACAGTAACGGATAATAATGGACTGTCGGGAACGGCGAACGTGACGGTTACGGTCTATCCCGCGCCCATGCCGCCGGTTGCGAATCCCGGCCCGGCCAAGACGATCACCCTGCCGACCAATGCGGTCGCCCTGAACGGCAGCGGCTCGACGGATGCTTCCGGAACGATCACCAGCTACCAATGGACACAGGTGTCCGGTCCGACGACGGCCCAGATCGGCAGCCCTTCGGGCATATCTACGAATATTGACGGGCTGGTGCAGGGTACCTATGTCTTCCAGCTTAAAGTATCGGATAATACCGGTCAGAGCGGTACGGCGACGGTCACCATCACCGTCAATGCCGCGCTTACACCGCCGGTGGCCAATGCCGGCCAGGCGCAGACGATCACCTTGCCGACCAACTCAGTGACCTTGAACGGCAGCGGCTCGACCGATGCCTCCGGGACGATCAGCGGTTATGCCTGGACACAGGTGTCTGGTCCTTCGGCAGCCACCTTCGGAAGCGCATCGGGCGTTTCCACGACGGCGGGCGGACTGGTGCAGGGCGTCTATGTCTTCCAGTTGAAAGTGACGGATAACAATAGCCTGAGCAGTACGGCAACCGTGACCATCACGGTAAATGCCGCGGTAGCCACCGTCAACCAACCCCCTGTGGCCAATGCAGGTCCCGACCAGCACCTGAACAACTCGGCCACGACCAACCTGAGCGGCGCCGCTTCCTACGATCCGGACGGCACCATCGTTAAATATCAATGGTCTCAGGTGTCGGGCGCCGGCGGCGTGACCGTTGCCAACTCGGCGTCTGCGAACGCCATCGTCTTCGGTCTGCAGCCCGGCAACTATATATTCCAGCTGACGGTGACCGACAATAACGGCGCCACCGCCACAGCAACGGTAACCCTTTATGTCACCTCCGGCCCGAGCGGGTCCGGTAGCACGCCATATGCGGTCGCGGGTTCCGCGCTGACAATACCGTCCACGCAATCGACGGCCCAGCTGAATGGCAGCGCTTCCTATGACGTAGGCGGAACGCTGACGGGTTATTCCTGGGTGCAGATGAGCGGACCGGGCACCGCAACGATCGCCAACCCGACCCAAGCCACCACATCGATCGGCCAGCTGGTACCGGGCACCTATACCTTCCAGCTGATGGTGACGGACAACAACGGGAATACCGCAACGGATACGGTCAGCGTGACCGTGATGGACGATCAACGTCATACCAGCAGCACGCTGCAAGTTTATCCGAACCCATTCACTACCCAGGTGAACGTGGTGGCGGTAAACAGCTATATCGGAACGGTTAAAGTGAACATCTACCAGGGCATGGGTCAATTGGTACAATCGATGGAGTTCGTGAAGACCTCCTCGACGTTCAGCCAGACGATTGCCCTCAGCGGCCTTGCACGGGGTACTTACTTTATGCAGATCCTGTTTGCAGGAGAAACCAAGCCGGAGACGATCAAGCTGGTCAAACAATAAAGAAGATCGCCTGGGTTCAATAGGTTTTTAACGAGAGACTGATCGAAGGATCAGTCTCTCTTTCGTTGGAGGGGGGTGATCCGGAAGTTCTTTTTGCGCAGCGAGTCGATGTAGTCGACGCGGGCATAGGTGAAAAAGCTGGACGGCCAGGTCGCCCGGTTGATCAGGACCGGCTGGTATTGCCGGATGAAGGCCGAGTCGAGGAAGATGTTTTTCAGCACGTTCGCTACGAAGCTTTTCCCCCATCCCGGTGTGTTCTCGGGGAGTACGAAATGCTGAAGCTCATCGGGAGTGAGGAAGTAGCCGTCGACGAAGTCGGGATGGATCTTGAAAAAAGTCGGAATATCGAAAGAGGCGTGGTCCTTGAGGCCTTTTTTTACGGAGGTAGCGTGAGCCATCATTGTATTGTTCAACCCCATTAGATCGATCGTGGGGCCGTCGTAGGCAAATGCATAGGCGCCGGCCCAGATGCGGCCGATAGAGGGTTTGGGGGAGAAATCGAAGAAGTCGTTCAGCTCGGTGCTGGACTGGCGATACAAATAGGGAAAAGAAAAATCCGGCAGCAGGGAGACCGTATAAGGTATCTTATCGGTCTTGTCGAAATATTTGGGCATGTTCATGAGGTAGATGCCAGGCAGGAGGGCGATGAGCCAGGCCATGCGGGGAATGGTTTTACCCCTAAGGGGCTGTGGGGCGAAAAGATTGTTGCGCACGAAGTCAGCATTAAGCAGCATCGCCAGGATAACGGGAGCGAAGGGTTGGTAGAGCCTGAACAGCGAGAAATGGTCGCCACCGACGATCATGGGAATGAGGAAACCGACGGCGGATATCACTGCCAGGATCGTTTGGGCAAGCTCGTAGTCGCGAAAGGACAAAGCGGCCTTCCGGCCGGACCGCAGGAGCTGCACACGCACCCAAAGCGAGAAGAGCAGCATCAGCAAGGGTATCCAGTAAAAGGGATAGACGTACAGGAATTTGAGGAGATAGATGCACCCTGCTTTGAAATTCATCACTGTATTGGCGGATACTTTAGCGTAATACGTATTTGGGAAAGGATAGCCGAAATAGAATAGGCGGAAGCCGGTAAGACCGATGAAGGCGGCAAGGAAAAGAGCGGTCGGCAGCAGGGCTGCGCGGAAGGCTGCACCGGCGGATGGTTTGCGGTAAAGTTGGATAAAAAAGCGGATGCCGATGAAAACGGCACCGACGAGAAGGCTTTCCGGCCTGGTGAGGACCAGTATGAAGAGTAATGTGCCGAAAGCCAGCGGCTCGTTCCGGGAAGGTTCGGCATAGCATTGTTCAAGGAGAAAAGTGCTGAGCAGGATCAGGCAGGCGCTCCACAGACCTGTTTCCAAAAGACTCACGATGGTCCAGTCCAGGTAACCTTTCATGACGAACAGGAGGGCCAGCAGGCAAAGCGATAGGAAAGAAGGATACCATGTTGTTTTTTTCGAGAAGCGCCTGTCTATAAAATCGGTGAGGCGGAAAAGCGACAGGCTGATCAGGAAGATGTTGAGGACCATCAGGATCTCCCGGAACCGAACTGCGGTGATCTTATAGGCCAGACTGCAGATCAGTACCCAGAGCATGGACGTGAAGCCTTCCACTCTTTCCCCGCCGATGTTGTATACAAACCCATGACCCGTGGCAAAATTCTTGGCATAGACGAAATAGATGTAGGCGTCATCGATGCCGAGATAGGGCCGATAGCTGAACCAAACAATAAAAGAAGCGATACTAACGAAAACGAGAATAACTATAAATTTGCAAAACCTTCTCATAATGATGACTGTCCAAATTTATGGGGTTGGAAATGGGACGAGGGGAGGAGCAAAGATATGAAAAACGACATTGCTTTTTTCGATTTCGACGGTACCATCACTACGAGGGACACGCTATTGGAACTCATTAAGTATTCTCATGGCGTGCCCGCCTTTTGTGCCGGTTTCGGGCTTTTGTCGCCCTGGATCGCAGCCATGAAAACAGGAATGATCAGCAATAGCAATGCCAAGCAGCGGGTGCTGCGATATTTTTATGGCGGGTGGACGACGGACCGATGGCAGGAATTATGTGCGTCCTTCGTTGCCGGAAAGGTGCCCGGCCTGCTCAGGCCGAAGGCTATGCAGGAGATCGGGAAATATAAAGATGCCGGTGTTCCGGTGGTGATCGTATCGGCGAGCCCGGAGGATATGGTAGGAATTTGGACCCGGCAGAATGGGTTGGAGGTGGTCGCGACGAGACTGGAGGTGCGGGATGGGAAAATGACCGGAAGGATTGCCGGCGCCAACTGTCATGGCCACGAGAAGGTGCGGCGGATCAGGGAGCAGTATGAGATGGACTCATTCAGCACGGTCTATGCTTACGGAGATTCGAAGGGGGACCGCCCGATGCTCGGGCTTGCCAGGACATCATTCTATAAGCCGTTCCGGTGAGCGTATGTATAAAAAAAGCCCCCATCAGGGGGCTTTTCGGTAAAATGGCAATCGCTATTGCTTGATGACTTGCTGTGTGAAGGTGATATTGCGTCCGGCCACTGAGAGGACATATGTTCCCGGTGCAAGATGTTCGAGACCCGCGGAAAGCGAGAACGAATTCGTGCCGGCGCTGGTCACCTGCCGGTATAGCTGGATCAGGCGGCCATTCGGATCGATAAGCCGGATCACCAGCTCGTCCGAACCGGGGGTATGGACCGTAAGGTTCAGGTTGTCGGTGAATACGGTCGGGAATACCTGCACATTGGCTGTCGTGGTATTGGTCCTGAAGGCAATAACCTTGCTGTAGGTGGAATGGCCGTCGATATCGATCTGGTTCAACCGGTAGAAGTTGTTGCCGGCATTGGGTTTGGCGTCCGTGAAGGTATAGGATTGCGCAACGTTGGTGCTGCCCTGTCCGGCAACTTCGCCGATGGTGGTAAAGGCGACACCGTCGGCGCTCCGCTGTACGTCGAACCGAAGGTTGTTCAGCTCGTTGGTGGTCGTCCATTTAAGATCGATAGTGCCGCCGTCTTCCCGGCCGGAGAAATTGACGAGGGTGACAGGGAGGGTTGTAAAGCTTGCATCCATATTGCCGCCGAAGCCCGAGGTGTTATTGGCGTTTCCGGATGTGTTGGCGGCGTCGATGGCAAGGGCGCTGAATGTATAGCTTGCATTGCCGATGCCGATCTGGGCGCTGGGCACGGTAAACGAGAAGGTCTTATCCACCGTGATCGGGCTGGAGCCGTTGGTGCCGGTGCCCTCCTGTGTGTTGGTATAGGATCCTGCGACATTGCCTCCGTCCGCGATACCGTTGAGGGTACCGCCCTGAAGCGCCTGGAACAGGAAAGTCTTCCCCTGGCCGAAGTTGGCGGTCAGGCCGGTGGGAGGAGCAGGCGTGGTCTGGCTCTTATCGGTCACATAAAACTCGACCAGGGCGCCGGGACGCGCAAATCCCTGGAAGATGATGTTGCTGCTGGCATCGCTGGTTATATTCGTGATAACAGGGAAATTGAGCAGGCCGTTGGGATTGTTCCCGGTTGCATCGAAGCCTCCCGACTGGTTGGGGGTAACGCCGCTGGTACCGACTGAACCGGCGTTGGCGAGCAGGATGCCCAGGCTTCCGTTATTGTATATAGAATTCTTCGAGATGCGGTTGCCTACGACCAGACCAGAAGTCGTTGCATCCGTGAGATTGACGCCATTGAACGAATTGGAGGCGATGATGTTCCCCTTTACCGATTCATTGGTGCCGCTGCCGTCGCTGCCGATGATGTTGTTGGCGACCTGGAAGGTGGCGGTGGTGCCATTTAAGAAGATGCCGTCGCCGGCATTTGCGGCGGCAGTGGAATTGTCCAGAGCGAGGCCAATGGTATTGCCGGCTACGACATTTCCTGTAGCGCTGACATTAAAGCCCGAGCCGAGGTTTCCGGCAGTAATGAGGACTCCGCCCGTGCTGTTGCCCGAGATGAAATTCCTTTCCTGTGCATCGTCGATGCCGTCGGCATTGGTGCCGACGATATTGGAAGTGGAACTCTCGAGAGAGACCCCATAACCGGTATTGCCGGCTGCCGCGCCCGCGGAAGTGAGGCCGATGATATTGCCTGCCACCCTGTTGGCAGTAGCTTTCGCCGCCACCCACACGCCATTCTTCGAATTGTTGCTCACGATGTTCTGTTCGAGGGCGTCGCTGACGTTATCTCCATTTGTACCGACGATAACGCCTGTGCTGCGATCTGCGACTGCAATGCCCGAACCTTTGTTGGAAAGGTTTGCGGTGGTTGTGCCATTCTTGTCAAGCCCGATGATATTGCCGCTGATATTGGAACTGGTGGTATTATAGACCACAATGCCGCCGTCGAGGGCAAGGTTGTTGCCGTTGCCGCCGATGAGGTTTCCTTCATTAGCGTCGTTCGTGCCATCGCCATTCGTGCCGATGACAATGGCCGTATTGGAGGCAACGTCGCTGAGCGAACCGACCGAAATGCCGGTGCTCACATTGCCTACGCCGGTAGTCAAACCGTCGCTCTTCGTGCCGATATAGTTGCCCCATATAGTGGTGTTTGCAACACCAGGTTCGACCAGGATACCATTGACCTTGGCCCCATAGATGGCGAGGCCATCGACGACGGAACCGGAAGCGTTGATGTCGAGTCCATTGTTGGCGACCCCGCCACCGTCGATGTTGACGGTGATGGTGCGTCCGGCGATAGTCCCCTGGACCGAAGATGCTTCGGAGTACCCGTCGATGGCGACCGGGTTGATGATCTGCGGCAGGTCGGATGTAAGTGTGATGGTAAAAGGCGCCGTTCCGGAACTGAATGCGAATGTGATGCTCGTGAAGCCGCCTATGTTCAGCTGCGTGATCGCATCCCGGAGAGTGCCGGTGGTGCCATCGTCAGCTGTTTTGGTGACGACATACGCCTGGGCCAGGCTGGTACCTACTGAAAAGCAGAAAAGGGCACTCACCAGCAGTCGTTTCGATTGGGAGTAGAATTGCTGCATATAATGGTCGTTTTTGTTCGATTAAAAGGTCGGTCGTACGGTTTCGGAGAGGGCTTGTCGATAGGAATGAATTTCAGAAGAGAGAGCAGCGAAGAAAGATCTGAAACAAAACAGCGATGCAATATATCAAAATATCCGGGACGTCCCATTTTTTTTACGGGATAACCCGGTGTTAACAAAAAAATACTGTTGAGGATTAGGACCATCGACCCGGTCTACAGCTTCATCTTTTTGAATTGGAATTCCGGGATGTTCCGGATCGCCAGCATGATCCAGCGCCATATCCCCTTGATATAGATGCTATTCTTGCGTTTGTCCAGCGCTTTCCATACCGCGGAGGCGACTTGTGAAGGGGTGGAAGTAAGCGCCGGCGGCAGGTCGAGGCCCTCGGTCATCCTCGTATAGACGAAGCCCGGCTTGACGGTAAGCACATGCACGCCAAAAGGATAGAGATAGTTCCGAAGACCGGACAGATAGGCGGTGAAGCCGGCCTTTGCGCTGCCATAAATGAAATTGGAACCTCTTCCCCTGTCGCCTGCCACCGAGCTGATGCCGACAATGGTGCCTTTTTTTTCCGCGGCATAATGGGATGCGACAAGGTTGAGGATAGAAACGGCGCCGTTGTAATTGGCAGTGAGCATTTTTTCCGTCTCGGACCAGGACCGGAGGGCCTCCGCGGAGCCGGACATGTAGCCGATCACATAGATGGTAATGTCCGGGATCGGGGCGAGCTCGCGGAAGAAGCCGGCATGAGAGCCGGTGTCGGCGGCATCGAAGCGCAGGACGCAGGTCTTCACGTTGGACCGGATGGCCGTGTCGGTTGCAATGGGCCGGAGTGCATCGAGGTCCCGGCCCGCGAGCTGAAGGTCGTATCCTTTTTCGGCAAGTTTGCGGGCGATGGCCAATCCAATATCGGAAGTGGCTCCCAGGACAAGTGCGGTCGGCATGGTTTGGTAATGGGTTACGTCGTAATAAATAATCTGTCTGAGAGGTGCGACCGGAAGGTGTAGCCCGGGTTGTATTTATTCACCACAGTTCGGAATTCTTCCGCCCTCGGGTAAGCACCCCAGAAAACCGGGGGCTTCATACGGGCATCCTTGGAGAGGTAGATCCGGCCTCCGTGTTCCAGCACGATCTTATCGAGTTCGTCGAGGAATTCGAACAGGCCATTACGGACGGGGAAATCGAGTGCCAAGGTATAGCCTTCGATCGGGAAGGATATCATGCTGGGATGGGTTCCAAACTTCTTCAGGACAGCAAGGAAGGAACCCATGCCTTTGCGGCTGATGCGGTTGAGGATCTCGATGAGCCCCTCCTTTTTATCCGTGGGAACGACGAACTGGTATTGCACGAATCCTTTGCGGCCGTAACCCCGGTTCCAATGCAGGATAGCGTCCAGCGGATAGAAAAAGGGTTCATAATGCACGATATTGTCCATCTCCTTTTTCAGGTTCTTTCCATAATATAGAGCATTGAATGCTCTGATCGTGAATTTGTTGAGTACAAAGGACGGGAGGTTGAACGGGAACACGATGCCTTTCTTGGAGGGGATGTGCAGCGGAGATCTCACCTTATCCAGGTCCAACTGGCTAACCCCGGCGTGTTCGCCGAGGATAAGTATGCTCCGTCCGAAACCCTTTCCCTGTTTGATGCAATCGATCCAGGCCACCGAGTAGGTGTAATGATGGTAACGGTCGAACAGTTGCAGGATCTCTTCGAGACCGCCGGCCTTGACTTGTTTCTGTGCGATATAGGAGGTCTCGATCTTTTTTAGGCGGAATTTGATGCGGGTGATCACACCGGTCAGGCCCATCCCGCCTGCCGTGGCCTCGAAGAGGTCGGGATGCCGGTCGGGAGAGCAGGTGATCAGTCCATCGGAAGACGTCAGGACATCCATTTCGACGACGTGGTTGGAAAAGGGCCCGTCGAGATGATGGTTCTTCCCGTGGACATTGGACGCCATGGCGCCTCCGACGGTAATGAATTTGGTTCCGGGGGTCACCGGGAGGAACCAGCCGCGAGGCACGATCACCCGAAGGACTTCATCGAGCGTGAGGCCCGATTCGCACTCGAAAACGCCGGCGCCGGTATCGAAGGAGAGGATCTTATCCAACCGGAGGGTCAGCAAAGTAGTCGGCGCCAGCGAAGCATCGCCGTAACACCTGCCATTGCCGCGGGGTATCATTTGCGAATGGCTATCGACGAGTTGTTGCAGATCGGTCACGGAGTTAAAGGAGAGGACGTCGCTTTCCATCACCGGATAGTTTCCCCAATTGGCGATCTGCCTTGTCATTTCTTGAAGATTGTTACATTGTTAAGGTACAGGATAGCATAGAAGCTGGCAATCCAAAGCAGGATCGTTATCTGGATAAACCGGTCTTTGTAAAGGATCTTCGTGGGAGATTCGGACTTCCCGATCACATAGACGATCTGGAGATAACGCATAATTCCCGCCATCACAAATATACAGGTATAATACAAACGATAGGTACCAAGACGGGCTTCGACCTCCGGAGACATCGTATACATGAAGTAGGCGATGATGATTACCGCGCAAACGAGCGACATCACTGTGCTGATGAACTCGAGATTGTATCCTTTGACGGACTTGCGCATATCCATACCGGATGCAATCTTCAGCAGGATGTCGTCCCTCCTTTTAGCGATGGCCATGAACAAGGCGAGCAGGAACACCATAATGTTCATCCATTCCGATACGCCAACCACGCAAATGACGGCGCCGCCCTTGATGCGGAGTACGAACCCCGCGGCGACGATGAACAGATCGAGGACGGGAATGGCTTTCAACCCCAGGGAATAGGCGACATTGAGCAGGAAATAAATACCGAGCACCATGCTGAATTTAAGCCGGGGGTTGGCGATCCAGGAGAGGGCGAAACCGGCGATCAGCAGGAGAATAAATGTGATGACGGCAACAGCCCTGCTAACGGTTCCGGCCGCAAGCGGGCGTTTGGATTTTTCAGGATGCCTGCGGTCGTCCTCGATATCCCTGTAGTCATTGAGGATGTAGATGCTGCTGGCTACGAAGCTGAAGGCAAAAAATCCCATGATAAGCTGGGTAATAGTACCGCTGCCATAGAGCTTTCCGGCGAAGAAAAGAGGTACGAACAGAAACAGGTTCTTTATCCACTCCTTTACCCTTATCAATTGGAAGAAAACCATTAGCGCGCTTTTGGTGAACAAGATACACACTATTTTCAATATCGGTGAGAATGCCCGGTGACCGGGGCCATTATCATTCCCTTATTTTGTCGACATCGTCGCGAATGCCTTTTGCATGCACATAGCTGAGGTGTTCGATCAGCCCGGGAAGCATCGTCTTATTGTCGTTTTCGACGACAAGCGCCCGCCCGGCGGTTCCGTCGACACGGATGTTCTTCATTTCGAGTTGCAGCGGAGGCAAACCATAACCGAGATCACGGTAATCGTTGACATAGATCGCGTGTTCGCCGGGAGTCATCCCCGTTTGGCGGAGCCTGACGTTGCTGATCCGCATGAGACCGCGACCGAAGATGAGCAGACCGACCCCCGAGCCTTGTGTGATGGACACGTTGGAAAGGTTGTCGCGCAGGGTGACCATCCCGCCGAGAAGCAAACCCGAACGCTGCGCGTCCTGGTTTTTGAGGCCATAGTCGCGGATGGATACATCGTGTAACGACACCTGCTGACAATTGCTGAGCTGTAAACCGTCCCATCCTGTCGAATCGATGTCGATGTTGTGGATGTCGACATTCACCAGCGGGGAAGCCAGCGGCGATTTCTTGTCGAACGTATAGCCGATATAGAAACCTTCCGTGCCGGTGTTACGGACGGCGATATCGTGGATCTGCACGTTGCGGATGCTGAACGCCGGGTAGGAGCCGAGCGGGTTGGTGGAATCCGGGTCCTGTTTTGCGACGAGGCCCATGGACACGCTATTCCTGATCACGCAGCGGGAAACTTCGTAGTCGGACGTCTGCTGGCCGATGGCCAGATCGATATCGCTTTTGTTGCGGCCGTCGAGGTGGAAGCCGGTAACCTTGAAATATTTTGCGTTGGTTATGACCAGGGCATAGGAGGAATAACCGCCGATCCAGCCGCTGTCCTCCGGCTGGACGACAATGGGCTTTTCCCGCGACCCGGAGAAACCGCGGATCAGCGCTGACAGGAGGCCCGTTGGAATGACGAGCGTGTCCCCTGGTTTGGGGTTGTAAGCTTTATCGACGTCGGTGCAATAGACCTGTTGGTCGCGCGCCTCCAGCAGGATTCGCGTCTTCCGGACGGTGGGTTTCGCCCTGGCGATCCTGGCGGCAGGCTTTGTTGCGGGCGGAGTGCGCGTATGTGGCTGCCGCGCTGCGGGAGAAGGGGCAGGCGCAGCAATAGTAAACTGGTGAAACCATTTCCATAGATCGGGGCCGTTATCGTTGAAAGTGCCGTCGTAGACATTCAGGGCGGTCATCGGACCGACGGCGGGAGGCATGGAGACGCGGACCAGGCCCGGTTGCTGTTGGTTGAGGGAATTGGCCAGGGCGATGTTCTGATGGAGTCTGCGCTCGTCCGCCTGGCCTATGATGATCCACAGCGGGGTCCGGTTTTTCGCCCATGCATCGAGGTTAGTCCACTTCAGGTTTTCCGTGTTGCCCGATACGACGCAGATGGCGGCGATCTTCCTGGCGACGTCCGGGGAAAGATTGAGCTGGCTGCCGAAACACAGGTAGCCTCCTTCCGCCATTCCCGTGAGATAGATGCGCGTGCTGTCGATGGGCAGCTGTCCGACGGCATCCCCGATCATTCCGGAAAGCCAGCCCGGTTGCGGGATACCCGCCTCGCCGCGTGGACAGATAACGATACAATCGAAGGGCGGCCGGAATCCGCCTTTTAAAACGGCGGGCAGCCCTTCGTTGAGAAGATCGTTGGCGCCGGAGTCCGCCTCCGTATTCGGCTGGGCATAGATGATCAGCGGGTATCTCCTGGCCGTATCATAGCCTCCCGGCAGCCATATGGCCGCTTTTATCTCGGGAGTGTCCTTCCCCTGCGGGATGCGCATCGACACGTCGTTAAATCCCTCTTTGAATTGCGCATTTGCCCCTGAAGCGGCGATAACCAATAGAATACCTGCTATTGCCGTCACGGAGAGTTTCCTTGTCATTGGAATCGAGTACCGGTTTAAGATTGCAGCGAAATTAATAACCCTTGTCTTTATTTTTGTAAAAAAATACAGGATATCGTAACAATACTGCGTAACCCGATCGAATATCTGAAAGGCGTGGGCCCGCTGCGGGCAGAGCTCCTACAAAAGGAATTGGGCATATTCACCTTTTCTGACCTTTTGGATCATTTTCCCTACCGGCATGTGGACAGGACCAGGATCCAGCTGATAAAGGATATCCGTCCTGATACGGATTATATCCAGGTGTCGGGCAAGGTCATCAGTGTGGAGGTGCTCGGACACAGGCAAAGCCGGCGGCTGGTGGCGGAGTTGCGTGACGCCAGCGGGACATTGGAACTGGTATGGTTCCAGGGGATCAGCGGGATCCAACGGCTGGTGCAGGTAGGCGGCGAATACCTGGTTTATGGGAAGGCCGGATTTTTCCAGGGCAATCCGACGATAACGCATCCGGAAATAGAAACCTATCAGGACCAGGTGACTGCCCGACCGGAGTTCCTGGAGCCGGTGTATCCCACCACGGAAAAGCTAAAGACCAGGGGGTTGGGAGGAAGACAGCTGGGGAAGCTCGTATCCGCGCTTTTTAATCTGCTGAAAGAGAGGGACTTGCCGGAAAACCTCCCGGAAACGATCCGTGGGGAGGGATGGCCGTCCCGTTTCGATGCTTATCGGCAGATACATTTCCCCGCGGACCCGCCGGCTTTTGCGCGGGCCGCAGACCGCCTGAAGTTCGAGGAGCTGTTCCTGGCGCAGCTGCGGCTGGGGCTCATCAAATCGAAAAGGCACCGGTCTTCAAAGGGGGTGGTCTTTGCGCAGGTGGGGACGCTGTTCAACCAATTTTATACTCAATACCTGCCGTTCGAGCTGACCGGGGCGCAGAAGCGGGTGCTTCGGGAGATCAGGAACGACACGGGCAGCGGTAGGCAGATGAACCGGCTGCTGCAGGGAGATGTGGGCAGCGGCAAGACCATCGTGGCGCTGCTGTCGATGTTGCTGGCCATCGACAATGGCTATCAGGCCTGCCTGGTGGCGCCGACGGAGATCCTGTCCCGGCAGCATTACGAAGGGATCAGCCGGTTGTTGCAGCAGATGCCGCTGGAAGTCCGGTTATTGACGGGATCGTCGAAATCGAAGGCAAGAAAAGAGGTGTTGGACCTGGCCCGCGAGGGACGGCTCGATATCCTTATCGGGACACATGCCGTGCTGGAAGAATCCGTTCAGTTCAAACGGCTTGGGCTGGCGATCGTGGACGAGCAGCATCGCTTCGGGGTCGCGCAACGTGCCCGGCTATGGAAAAAAGCGGAGGTCCCCCCGCATGTGCTGGTCATGACAGCAACACCCATACCGCGGACGCTGGCCATGACCGCCTACGGTGATCTCGACTATAGCGTCATGGACGAATTGCCCCCCGGAAGGCAACCAATATCGACGGTTCATCGTTACGAAGACAGGAGACCGCAGGTGATGGACTTCCTCCGGCACGAGATCGGAAAGGGGCGTCAGGCGTATGTTATTTTCCCATTGATAGAAGAGTCTGAAAAAGTGGATTACGAAAACCTGGAAAAAGGTTACGAAAATATCAAAGCGTGGTTTCCCGAACCGAAATATTGGATCAGCAGAGTGGATGGACGGCAAAAGCAGGAGATCAGGGAGACCAACATGCAGCGGTTCCTTCGCGGAGACACGCAGATAATGGTGGCCACGACCGTCATCGAAGTGGGGGTCAACGTTCCGAATGCGACGGTTATGGTGGTCGAAAGCGCGGAGAAATTCGGGTTATCCCAGCTGCATCAGCTGCGGGGAAGGGTTGGCCGGGGGGCCGAAAAAAGCTACTGTATCCTGTTGACATCTCCCCGCCTGGGAAAGGAGGCAAGGGAGCGATTGAGCATCCTCACCGAAACTAATAATGGCTTTAAAATTGCTGAAAAAGACCTGGAAATCCGCGGTCCCGGAGATATCGAAGGGACCCGTCAAAGCGGTCTGCTGAACTTCAAACTGGCCAATATCGTGCAGGACAGGGAGTGGTTGGAATTGGCCAGGGACAGGGCGGCGGGACTGCTGGAAAAGGATCCTGAGCTGGAGTCGGAAGAGAACAGGGCGCTGAAGCTTTTTCTGCAGACGCAGCAGGGTAAGACGGCATGGAGTAAGATATCGTAGACACCCTGCCGCCTGTCCTGCGGGACCATCGCTCTGTAGTTATTAATTAATTGAAAACCAGCAAATTGGGTAGAATAAGTTGGATCATTACCTTCTCAATTTTATCGACGCTTCAAGTTTCGGCACAATCGGGGGGCTTTTCCTATCTCGAATTTGTCGAGAACAAGGGCCAGTGGGACAGTTCGATCCGTTTCCGGGCCGATCTTTCTGCAGGGAATCTGTTCATGCAACGCACTGGGTTTACAGTGCTGCTTCGCGATACGGGCGATCTGAGGCGGATAGGGCGGCTCCTGCATGGGGATGCAGACGCGCTGGCGCAATGGGGAGGGTGGCCTGGCGGGACCGCAAATGGTCCAGGAACGACGAAAGCTGCGGCTTCGGCCGGATCGGGCGGGCAGCCGGTCCACAATTATCCCACCCAGGGGGGCGGACGGGCGGGGGCGGGCGCCGACCCTTTCTTGTTACATTCCTTTTCTTACCGGGTGAGCTTTGAAAATGCGGGCGATCATACCGAGATCGTGCCGGACAAACCGCTGTCTTCCTATAACAACTATTTCAGGGGTGACCGGAAGCACTGGGCCACGGGCTGCAAAATCTACCAGGGCATCCTTTACCGGAACATGTATGACGGGATCGACGTCCGATATTATTCCGACAGGGGTTTCGTGAAATACGACATCATCGTGCATCCCGGCGCCGATCCGAACAAGATCGTTTTGAAATACGACGGGCCGCAGAAACTGACCCTGCGGAAGAACAGGGTCTATATCCAGACATCGGTCGCGACGGTACGCGAGCTGGAACCGCATTCTTACCAGGTGTCGGATCGCGGTAGAACCGAAGTGGAATGCGAATATACCCTGCTGGGCGGGAACCGCATCGGCTTCAGGCTGAAGAACTATTCGCGTGACGCGACGCTGATCATCGATCCAACCGAAGTGTTCTGTTCTTTTTCCGGCAGCAGGTCCGATAACTGGGGGTATACCGCAACGTATGACAACTCGGGAAATTTCTATATGGGCGGCATCGTCCTGGACGAAACGAGTCAGAATCCGCGCGGTCCGGGCGGCAGCGGGTACCTGTTCAGCCAGGGCGCTTTCCAGACGACGTTCCAGGGAGGGGATGGCAGCGAGGGAGACGGCTATGATTATGACGTGGCCATCATGAAACTGAGCAGCAATGGAAGCAGCCGCGTCTATGCCACTTACCTGGGGGGCAACGGTGACGAACAGCCGCACAGCATGGTCGTCGACAACAGCGGTAACCTCGTGGTAACGGGCAGGACGAGCTCCGTCAATTTCCCTCCGAACACACCGGGCACCCTGTATGGCAATGGCGGCGGTTTCGATCTATTCATCGTCAAATTCAATTCGTCCGGCACCGCGCTGATCGGCAGCAAGCGGATAGGCGGCAAGGGCGACGACGGCGTCAACTTCATGCCCAAATACGTGATCAACAATATTTCGCAAGAAGGTGCGCACGATCTGCGCCTGAATTACGGTGACGACGGCAGGGGCGAAGTGACATTGGACGGCGCCGGCAACATCTATGTGGCCGCCTGCACGCAGTCGGATGATTTTCCCGTCACCGGGGGAGCCTTTCAGCAGAAAACGGGCGGCGGGCAGGACGGGATACTCATCAAGGCCGCGCCGGATCTCGGATCGATCCTTTTCAGCAGTTACATCGGCGGAAGCGGCAGCGATGCGGCGTTCGTCCTGTCGCTGGATCCGCTGGACAATACGATCTGGGTAGGAGGCGGAACGCTGAGCTCCAATTTCCCGGGAACGACCAACGCGCCGGTCATCAGCGCCAATAACAGTGGGGGCGCCGATGGCTTCATCGCCGTGGTCAGCAACGACGGATCCCAGCTGTTGAAGTCCTCGTACTTCGGGACTGCTTTTACCGATATGATCTATGGATTGGAATTCGATAAGAACGGGTTCCCTTATATCATGGGTACGACCGATGGGGTCATCCCCGTCGTGAATTCGCCGTTCAATGGCGGCGGGAACCAGGCGAATGGAAAACAGTTCATCACCAAACTGAAGCCGGACCTTTCGGGGATCGTTTATTCGGCCAACTTCGGACCCGCGGGTACGGCGCATCCGCAGATCTCTCCCACCGCCTTCCTGGTCGATCGTTGCGAGAACGTATACGTAGCCGGGTGGGGCGGAGGACCCGATAGCACGGATCATTATGCCAACAGCACGACCAACGGACTCGTGGTTACCGGCGGCGCGTTCAAGGCTACGACGGATGGCGAAGATTTTTATTTTTTCGTATTGCAGAAGAATGCGGCGAGTCAGCTGTTCGGAAGCTTTTTCGGTCAGCAGCGCGGGAATTTCGGGGACCATGTGGACGGCGGGACGAGCCGGTTCGACAAACAGGGCGTAATCTATGAGGCCGTCTGCGCCAACTGTTATGGCGGAGCGCAATTCCCGACGACGCCCGGAAGCTGGCAGCAGTTGAATGGAACGAGTGGCAACGCCTGCAACGAGGCCGCCGTTAAGATCGCCTTCGATTTCGCCGGCGTGGCCGCGGGGCTGAAAGTCGTTACGCATGGCCGGGGCGACAGCGTTGGCTGTGTGCCGTTGCCGGTGACTTTTTCCGACACCATACGCAATGCAAAAAGCTATATCTGGAATTTCGGGGATGGAACGGTCGTCAACGGCAGCACCAGCCCGACGATGAACCACACCTACGTGAATACCGGCACCTACCTGGTGACACTGATCGCTATCGACAGCAACACCTGTAATGTTGCAGATACCGTGACGCGGACCGTGGTGGTAAAGGACAACCCCGCCTCGCTGGATTTCGATTTTTCTAAACTGGCTCCCTGCACATCGATGAGCTATGTCTTCATCAACCAGTCGTCGGCGCCGCCCGCGATCCCCTTCAGCAGTACGGCATTCACCTGGAATTTCGGAGATGGCGGCGCCGCGGCGAATGTACCGCTGACGGCCAAGCCGACACATTCATACGCCTCTCCCGGTCCCTATAACGTGACGCTGGCGCTGAACGATACGGGGTATTGCAACTATCCGCTGGATACCGTCAGGCAATTGTATGTCGCGCAGAACGTGAGCGCCAGGTTCAGCACGCCGGCGACAGGCTGCGTTCCCGACTCGGCGGGGTTCGCCAATAATTCGATAGCGGGCCAGCAATACTACTGGAACTTCGGCGATCCCGCCAGCGGTGCGGCCGATACATCGACGGCCGCCTCCCCGGTCCATTTGTATGCCAATACGGGCACGTATACGGTCACGCTGATAGCCGTGGATTCGACGACATGCAATATAGCGGATACGACCACCTTCACCGTCACGATGATGGGCAAGCCTGCGGCCGGCTTCACCTATTCGCCCGAGCCGCCGCAACCGCCGAATACCCCGACGATCTTTACCGATGCCTCCTCACCGGCGGTGAAATACCAATGGTTCTTCGGAGACGGCGTCAGCGAAACTAAGACGACACCGGATACCGTCATACACCAGTACAACAGGACGGATACGTTCCGGGCCTGCCTGGTGGTCACCAATGCTTCGGGTTGCATGGATACGGCCTGTCACACCGTGCCTGCCGTGATCAATCCGCTGCTGGACGTTCCGAATGCCTTTACGCCGGGGAGGTTCGGGCAGAATGCGGTGGTAAAAGTGATCGGTTTCGGTATAGCGCATATGGTTTGGCGCATCTACAACCGTTGGGGTCAGGTGGTGTTCCAGAGCGACGATCCCTATATCGGGTGGGACGGCACCTACAGGGGGGTAGTACAGCCTATGGACGTCTATGCCTATACGCTGGAAGTGGACTATTCCGACGGCACACACGCATCAAAAAAGGGGGATATTACGTTAATAAGGTAATCTATGAAAAAAAAGTGGTCATCCATCACCATTGGGTTGCTGTTCGTTGCGCTGGGAGCGATTGCCCAGGACGGCGCTTCCAATATTGAGTTCGTGGAGAACAAGGGGCAATGGGACCCCCGTGTGCATTTCAGGGGTGATCTTCCCAACGGCGAATTGTTCCTGGAGAAAACGGGATTCACGGTCCTGTTATACAACGGGGACGACCTGGCGGCAATGACCGCATTGCATCATGGGGTAAAGGGAGGGACCGGCGCCTATAGAGGAGGGCCTGCGGCGACGGCGAACGTGCCGGCGGGCGTGACGGGTAAACCGGACATGCTGCGCGCGCATGCTTACCGGGTCAGCTTCGCAGATGCCAGCGCCGACGTGGACATCGTACCCGACAAGCCGCTGCCGGGATACAACAATTACCTGATCGGTCCCGACACCGGCAAATGGGGCAGGAACTGCAAGGTGTTCCAGGGGGTCACCTACCGGAACATCTATCCGAATATAGATGTACGTTATTACACCAACAATGGCCAACTGAAATACGATATCATCGTCCATCCGGGAGGCGACCTGAACCGGGTCAGGATGCAGTATACCGGCGCGGACAAACTGAACACGCACAAGGGACAATTGTTGATAGGGACCTCCGTAGGAACAGTTACCCAGCTGGCGCCTGTTTCCTATCTGTCCAATGAACAGGGGCGAAGCGATATCCGTTGCCGGTATTCGATCCATAACGGGAATACGGTGAGCTTCGATGTCCCGGAACATGATGCAAACGCCACAATGGTCATCGACCCCGTGATCATTTTCTGCACCTTCACCGGAAGCAAGGTCAGTAATTGGGGATTTACGGCCACTCCCGGTCCGGACGGAAGCTTTTTTGCCGGGGGGATCGTATTCGGGAGCGCATTTCCTTATACGACCGGGGCGATACAGCCGACCTACGGCGGCGGCCAGTTCGACGTAGGCATCATTAAATTCAATTCCAACGGAAGCACTAAAGTTTTTGCGACCTACCTGGGCGGCAGCGACTCCTAGACACCGCACAGCCTGATCTGTGATGGCGCCGGTGAGCTGGTGGTACTGGGGCGTACCTATTCCGGGGCAACGTTTACCCATAGCACGCTCATCGGCCCCGGCGGCGGTGCGGATATGTTCGTAGTGAAAATGAATGCGGCCGGCAACGGCTTGATCGGCGCTGTCCGCATCGGGGGCAGCCAGGATGATTGCGTCAACATGGAAGACCAGGCCAGGACCCATTTTGAAAAAGCCGACTCGCTGATCCGCAACTATGGCGACGATTCGCGCAGCGAAGTCGTATTGGACGGATCGGGCAATATCCTCGTCGGGGCCTCCTCGCAATCTGCCGACTTTCCCATCAGGGGCAGCATCTTTCAACCGAAGTTTGCCGGCGGCCACCAGGATGGCGTAGTCCTTCAACTGGATCCCAGCTGCAACAACCTGGTTTGGGCCAGCTACCTGGGCGGCACGGGTTCGGATGCCTGTTTCGTCCTTAAAGCGGACCCGAAGACCGGGGATATCTATGTGGGAGGGGCCACCACTTCCGGTGATTTTCCCGGTGATAAGACCGGTGTCATCCAGCCCGCCTATGCCGGCGGAGGTTGCGACGGTTATGTCGCGCAAATCTCGGGGAGCGGCTCGACTCTCAAACGGTCGACCTTCCTTGGCACGAACGTAAGTGATGCCATCTATGGCCTTCAGTTCGACAGGAAAGGGTTTCCCTATGTCATGGGAACGACGAATGGCACCTGGCCGGTAATAAACGCGGCCTACTCCGTAGGAGGGGCCAGGCAATTCATCTCCAAATTGCAACCCGATCTCTCGGCCTTTGTTTATTCTACCGTATTCGGGACGCCTTCGGGTCAGCCGCACGGGCTGCCAAACATCTCGCCGGTGGCATTCCTTGTGGACCGGTGTGAGAACGTCTATGTCTCGGGCTGGGGCGGATGGATCATCGGAGGTGAATCGGATCCATATGGTTTGATGGGTACTGCGGGAATGCCGGTGACGCCGGATGCCACGAAATCGCTGAGCGATAACCGGGATTTTTATTTTATCGTGATCAAGAAGAATGCGTCCGGGCTGCTGTATGGAACATTCTTTGGCGAGAACGACAACTCCAGGAGCATAAGCGAACACGTGGATGGGGGCACCAGCCGGTATGATCAGCAAGGGGTCATTTACCAGGCTATTTGCGCCAACTGCAGCGGACCGCAGGCAACGGGCCGTTATCCTACCACGCCGGGCGCATGGTCCCCGAACAACGGGGCCGGCAATGGCGGCTGTAACGAGGCTGCGATCAAGATCGCCTTCAACTTCGCAGGGGTCGCGGCGGGTCTCCGGGCATCGGTCAACGGCCGTTTGGGGGACACGGCCGGATGTATTCCCATGGACACGCAACTGCAGGATACGATACGCAACGCCAAATCCTATATCTGGAATTTCGGCGATGGGAGCCCGGACACGGCAACCACGACCTATATCGTAAGTCATACCTATCCGAATCCGGGTGTCTACACGGTCATGATGGTGGCCATCGACTCGAACACCTGTAATGTCGCCGATACGGCTTACCGGCATGTCATTGCCAGGACGGACAGGGCGCAGGTCGATTTCACGTTTATAAAAGACCCGGGGACGCCTTGTACCTCCCTGGACTATGATTTTACCAATACCTCGGTGCCGCCGCCGGGTAAGCCGTTCGGAACGAACTCGTTCACCTGGGATTTCGGCGACAATACGGCGCAGGTCAGGGACGGGACCAGCCCGGTGAGCCATTCCTTTGCCAGCCCGGGGACGTATGTCATCAATTTGATACTGAACGATACGGCCTATTGTAATTTCCCTGATACGGCCATTCATACCCTGCGGGTGTCGCCGCTGGCGAAGGCGCAATTCATTACCCCGCCCACCGGTTGCGCCCCTTATTCGGCCGTCTTCAACAATATCTCGATGGGCGGCGTGACATTCAGCTGGGATTTCGGGGATCCGGCCAGCGGGGCGGCGAATTCTTCCACGGATGTCAACCCGGTGCATGTTTACCAGAACCCAGGCACCTATACCGTCACACTGCAGGAGCAGGATCCCAGCACCTGTAACAAGGTCAGCGACACCAGCTTCACCATCACGGTGAGCATCAAGCCTTCCGCGGCCTTTACATATAGCCCGTCGCCGCCGGTAGCGAATGTACCCATCGTATTTACCAACGGATCGGAGGGCGGGTCCAGCTATAAATGGTTGTTTGGGGACGGCGATTCCACTGTCACCAGCTCGCCGGATACCGTAAAACATCTCTATAACTCGACCGATACTTTCCCTGCCTGCCTGCTGACGACGAATCAGTATGGGTGTACCGATACGGCCTGCCAGCCAGTGGCGGCGCTGACCAACCCGCTGCTGGATGTGCCCAATGCCTTCACGCCCGGCAGGTTTGGCACGAATTCGGTCCTGAAAGTGGTGGGATTCGGTATATTACGTATGGATTTCCGGATCTACAACCGCTGGGGAAAGATGATCTTCGAATCGGATAATCCCAATGTGGGATGGGATGGCAATTACCTGGGAACCCCGCAGCCGATGGACGTTTATGCCTATACCCTGGAAGCAGAATTTTCGAATGGAGTGCATATAACTAAAAAAGGAGATATAACTTTGGTAAGATAGTTGCGGGGAGACAACCAAAATCGTCGACCCATCGTTACTACAAAGAATGAGGGGATTGAAAAATATATTGTGGCTGAGTGGATATTTGATCCTGATGACCCATGTGAATGGGCAGGATTTGCATTTTTCCCAATGGTTCAATGCCCCCTTGCTAACAAACCCCGCCAATACGGGGTTCATTCCCGATGCAGACTACCGTCTGGGAGCCAACTACCGCAACCAGTGGTCGGCGATCATGGCGCAGCCTTATCGCACGATGAGCATCTGGGGCGATGCACAGGTCTTCCGCAACCGGATCGAGAACGGCTGGATGGGACTGGGCGGAATAATCCTGCGGGATGATGCGGGAACCAGTACGCTGACGTCGACATCGATCTATGGATCGGTGGCCTATCATCAGATGGTCGGCTATGCGAGCCTGATCACGGTAGGCTTCAATACCGGATGGGTGAACAAGCGGATCAATACGGCGAACCTTAAATTTCCCGATCAGTTCGACGGAAAGTTCTTCGACAATACGCTGCCGACGAGCGTCGTCATCGACCATCCGTCGGATAATTTTTTCGATATGCAGCTCGGTCTGAACTATGCGTATTTCCCAACGAACAAGATGTATCTGAATGCGGGTTTTTCGGTGCAGCACATCAACTCCCCGCGCGAGACCTTTTTCAATACGGACCCGGTAGGGTATGATGACCGGATTGCACGCCGGTATATCGGGTTCTTCAATGCCTCCATCAAGGCGAACGACCAGGTGATCATCAACCCGATGGCGTATTTTACTACCATGGCGGGCGCGCAGGAGCTGTCGGTGGGACTGAGTGCGCAGTACAACCTGCAGGACGAGGGTGATCAGCAGGTGGTCGGGGGATTGTTCTACCGGATGGGGGATGCGGTCATCCCGATGATCGGGTTCGTTTACAAGAATATCAGGCTAACCTTCACTTACGATATTACCACATCGGCGCTGAAAAATTATGACGGCGGATACGGGGCGTATGAGTTTTCCGTTATCAACCAGGGATTTTACAGTCAGTACAATGGTGACAAACGCCAGTCATTGTGTCCGTCCTTCAAACAATAAGAGGTTGATGGTATTTTCCCTATTTTGCGCAACAAAAATCAACTAAAATAATGACTAAAAAGCTCGTATTGACGTGCTGCATTTGGATGATCGCATTGGTGTCCATGGCCCAGGATCATATGCCCCAGGTGAATACCTATACCGACGAAGCCCCGGCAACGGGTTTCAGGAAGGAGAATCTTTTTATTGGCGGAAGTCTGGGGCTTGGTTTCGGTTCCTACGATTTCAATGTCGGGGTGAACCCCGAGGTCGGGTATTCGCTGAATCGCTGGCTCGATGTCGGCGCGGTGGTGAATTTCAGCTATAGTTCCGTTCGCGCGGACCCGAACTTCATATATAATGCCAACACAAGCTCGAAGGAATTCATTTACGGCGGCGGGGTATTCGGGAGGGCCTGGTTCCTGCCTTTTTTGTTCGTGACCGTTCAGCCGGAATACAACTGGACAAGCATCAGGGAACAGGACAAGACCTATGGAGGCACGTATAACCTGAATGTCACGGCGCCGAGCGTGCTGGCGGGCGTCGGCTACGGCAGTCATAACCCGGGACAGGGCTCCTTCTATATTGCGCTGATGGTCGATTTCATCCGGAATTCGAACTCGCCCTATAACGATGTTTACGGACATCCGATACCGGTGCTGCGGGCGGGGTTCGATGTGTTCCTGCATCGTCAGAAATAGGCGGCGAGCGCTCCCGGATCCGCGCAGACGGTGATGCGGTCTTCGAGGCGGTCGTACAGAAAGCCTTCTTTTTCGAGACGGCGGAGATGTTCGAGCAAATGGTCGTAAAAACCGCCGGAGTTGAGGATGAAAATGCGTTTGCTGTGTATTTTCAGCTGGTTCCAGGTCAGCATCTCGAACAACTCATCCAGCGTGCCGAAACCGCCGGGGAGGATGATGGCGGCATCGCAATTTTCGTACATCATCTTCTTTCGGACATGCATATCGGTGACCGTGCGCAGCTCAGTGATACCTTTGTGATATTGTTCCCATTCCATCAGCAACTCGGGGATGATACCCAGGACCGGCGAGCCGCCTTCGAGAGCGGTGTCTGCCAGGAGGCCCATGAGACCTGCGCTGCCCCCTCCATAAACGACCTTAATGCGGCGGGCGGCGATGAGGCGGCCCAATTCGGCGGTATGACGGGCGAAAAGCGGATCTTTTCCGGTTCGTGAGCCGCAGAAGACGGCGATACAGTTGATTACCATAACGGGGATAAAATTAGAATAAATCCTTATCTTGGCGCATGTCTTCTTCTCTGCTGTTTGCCTTCGTCACCGGCTATTTTTTGTTGCTGTTGGGAATAGCCTGGCGCACATCGCGGAATTCCAACAATGATTCTTTTTTTATCGGCAACCGCAGTTCCAGCTGGATGCTGGTGGCTTTCGGCATGATCGGCACCACGCTGTCGGGAGTAACGTTCGTGAGCGTGCCGGGTACGGTGGGCGTGCTGGCCGGCGGCGCACCGAAAGGCTTCGGCTACCTGCAAGTGATCATCGGCAACTGGATCGGGTGCATGGTGATCGCTTTCGTATTGCTCCCCTTGTATTATCGGCTGAACTTAACCTCGATCTACCGGTATCTGCAGACACGGTTCGGGCCCGTAGCTTACAAGACCGGCGCGCTGTTCTTCCTGATCTCGCGGACGGTGGGCGCCACCGCGCGGCTATACCTCGTGATCGATGTCCTTTATGTTTCGATCCTTCGGGATGTGGGCATTTCCTTTTGGGTGGCCACGCTGGTGATCCTGGTGATGATCTTGTTGTATACCTTCGAGGGCGGCGTGAGGACCATCGTCTATACCGACACGCTGCAGACCTCCTTCATGCTGCTGGGCCTGGTGGTCTGTATCGTATTCATCCTGCAACATTCCGGAACATCGGTAGCGGGCGCCTGGCAAGGACTGCGCAGCGGCGGATACACCAGGGTATTCGACATGAATTGGCGCGGCGACGGGTTTTTTCTCAAACAGATCATCGGCGGCATGTTCATCATGATCGCCATGACGGGGTTGGACCAGGAGATGATGCAAAAGAACATCAGCGTCCGGAACCTGCGGGATTCCCAGAAGAATTTTGTTACGTTCAGCTTTATCATGGTCCTGGTGGCCTTTCTTTTCCTGCTGCTGGGCGGGCTTTTGTATCAGTATGGGATTCAGCAGGGCGCCGTCTACAAGGGCCCGACGCTGGCGCTGAAGGGACATTCGATAGCGGGCGACGACCTGTTCCCGGCGTTGGCCTTGCATTACATGCCGCAATATGTGTCGATCATATTCATCATAGGGCTGATCTCTGCGTTGTTCCCCAGCGCCGATGGAGCGTTGACGGCATTGACCAGCAGCTTTTGCATCGACCTGCTCGATCTGAAGAACCGGCCGGGGTACGATGAAAAACGCCTGCGGCGGACCAGGATGACCGTTCACCTTTCGTTTGCAATGCTTTTTTTGTTGTGTATCATGGTATTCAAACTGGTGAATAAGTCATCCATCATATATACCATCTTAGGTTTGGCCGGCTATACGTATGGGCCCTTGCTCGGTCTTTTCGCTTTCGGCATTTTCACCAAACGGGAATTGCCGAACACGGGGAAGATCACCATCGTGTGTTTGCTCGCGCCGGTCATCTGCTATTTTCTCGCCGAATATTCCGCGCGATGGCTGGGCGGGTTCCGGATCGGTCTCGAGCTGCTGTTGATCAACGGCATCCTGACCTTTTTGGGTTTATGGGCGTTGTCCCGGCGGCAACCATCCGTTTGACTTATCTTTGGGCATGGAAATGATCGATCCAAAAGCCCAGGCCTATGCGGAGAAATATTCTTCGCCGTCCGATGCATTACTACAGGAGATAGAGGCTTATACCAAAGCGCATCACCCCGAGGCGCAAATGCTCAGCGGGCCGCTGCAGGGGCGGCTGCTGCAGCTGGTGAGCACGCTCCTCCAACCCCAGCGGATACTGGAGATCGGGACTTTTATGGGATACAGCGCGCTCTGTCTGGCGGCAGGTCTTGCCCCGGGCGGGAGGCTGCACACGATCGAGCTCAGGGACGAAGATGCCGACCGGGCCATGGGGTATTTCCGGAAGGCAAAATGGGAGGACCGGATAATATTGCACCGGGGAAATGCGTTAGCCATCCTTCCCACCCTGGAGGAGATATGGGATATTGTTTTCATAGATGCGGATAAGGTGGGTTATACCGACTATTACAGAGAGGTGTTTCCAAAATTGCGGACCGGCGGACTGATCATCGCGGACAATGTGTTGTTCCATGGACAGGTGCTTGGGGCCGTCGCGATCGAGGGGAAGAATGCAAAGGCGATACAGGCATTCAATGAAATGGTCCGGGCGGACGATCGGGTGGAAAAAGTCATGCTGACGGTCAGGGACGGATTATTTTTTATCAGAAAGAAATAGGTTTGATGCGAATGAAAGGGATGGTGATCGGGATCGTACTTCTGTCGGTGATGCAGCGTCTCCCGGCGCAGATCAGCGCCGCTGGCGTACTCTATGTCAACACCTATAAGTCGCTGGCGATATCGGAGGAACAGCGGTCGGGCATACCCGCCGCCATTATCCTCGCCCAGGGCCTGCATGAATCACAGGCAGGCACCAGCGAGCTGTGCAAAGCATCGAACAATCATTTCGGGATCAAATGCCGGGACGATTGGAAAGGACCGGTGGTTCATCATGACGACGATGCGCGACAGGAGTGCTTCCGCAGCTATGCAACCGCGGCGGATTCCTACCGTGATCATACGGAGTTCCTGCTTCACGGCGCCCGGTATGCCTTTCTTTTCAATCTCGACCCCTCGGATTACCAGGGTTGGGCCTATGGATTGAAAAAGGCCGGCTATGCGACGAATATCCGGTATTCGCAGATATTGATCAAATTGATCAGGGACTACAACCTTCAGCAATATACGCTGATTGCCCTGGGGAAGATGCGGCCGGAAGATGAAGTGGTGCTGAATATCCCTGGCGCGCCCTTGGGCGCGCCGGTCGTGGTCACGCCACCGGCGGTGGCGCCCGCGGTAGATTCAGCGGTGGCAGCAGTGCAGCAAACCGGCGTCGAAGCAACGTATCCCGCCGGCGAGTTCACGATCAACAAGACGAAGGTCATCTTCGTGAAGGCGGGCGTTTCGCTGCTTGCAATCGCCAATCAATACGATATCCCCCTGCCGCGTCTGTTGGAATTCAACGATATGCAGGAAGAGGATGTGCTGGTAAAAGGGCAGTTGATCTTTTTGCAGCGGAAGCGCAGGACGGGGGCGAACGAATACCACGTAATGCGGGAAGGCGAGAGTCTTTATGACGTGAGTCAGGCGGAGGGGATCCGGATGGAGGATATGCTGGAGATGAACCAGCTGGCGCCCGATCAACGTCCCGCCCCGGGCGAGCGGATCTACCTGCAGGGCTCGGCGCCCTCGAGACCGAGATTATTGACGAATTTATGATATGTCTGTTTTAAAGGTACACGATAAAGAATTCAAGCCCTACCTGGGCGCCGAACTGATCGATGAAAAGATCGCGGCGATAGCATCGCGGATCGATCAGGATTATGCGAATAAGCGGCCGCTATTCATCTCCATATTGAATGGCGCATTCATGTTCGCCTCCGATCTGTTCAAGAAGATAACCATCGAATCCGAGATCAGCTTTATCAAGCTGGCATCCTATAAAGGCACGAAATCATCCGGGCAGGTGATCACGGCCATCGGGCTGGATACCGATCTGCATGGGCGGCATGTCGTGATCGTGGAGGATATCGTCGACACGGGCAAGACCCTGAGTGAATTCCTGCCACAGCTGGAACACCAGCAACCGGCTTCGCTTCGGATAGCTGCCTTGCTGCAGAAGCCGGAGGCAACGGTCTACCCGATAAAGGTGGACTACCTGGGGTTTTCGGTCCCCAACAAATTCCTCCTTGGTTATGGCCTTGATTATGACGGGCTTGGGAGAAACCTCCCGGCCATTTACCAGTTGGTGGAAGGGGATTGAGCCTGTTCTTGCCGGGCCAGCGCGCAAGGGCAAGCAGAATGATTGTTAAGGCGCTTGACAAAGAGCGGAGAACGTATTAATTTTAAATAAAATATCCGATTGAAACCCGCATTACTGCTGTTAGTGGGTTCTCTTTTATTTTATTCTTCGCGTGCCCAGTTCTATCTGCGTGGAGAGGTGAAAGACGAGAACAACAGTCTCTTGCCGGACGTAAGGATCCTGCTTCATTCCAGCGGCTATCTTTATCATTCGGGTAGCTCGGGGGCTTTCGGGATACCTGTGTCTTCCTCGGTAGACACGCTGACGCTTTCGGCCGACGGCTTCCAGACGCTGATCCTTCCGGTGGACGCCAACCGGTATCAGAATATCAAACTGCGGTCGATCGTGGCGCCTTCCCAGTCCTCGCCGGTGAGGAAGGGTTTGTTATCGCTGACGAGGGATGTCAGGGCCTGCGACCGGAAGGATTGGACCGTTGGAAGCGAAACGTACAGCTCGCTGGCCGAGAACAATTTCATCCCTGCGAATCGTTTTCCCGAAACCGGTTTTGCCGTAACGATCGACAAGGCCTCGTATAGTAACGTGCGGCGTTTCCTGAACATGGGCAGTACCATCCCTCCCGACGCGGTGCGGATCGAGGAATTGCTCAACTATTTCAACTTCGGCTATACCGATCCCCCGGCGGACAGCTGTTTCGCCTTGTGGTCGGGATTGTCGAAATGTCCGTGGAATCCATCCAACCAATTGTTGTTTTTGCAGGTGTGCGCCCGGAAGCTGGACCCTTCGCGGATACCCCCGGCGAACCTGGTATTATTGATCGACGTATCCGGTTCAATGGACCTGCCGAATAAGTTGCCCCTATTGAAATCCGCATTCGGTTTGCTGATCAACAACCTGCGGGCCATAGACACGGTATCGATCGTGACCTACGGAAGTTCGGTATCGGTAGCGCTGCAACCGACATCGGGCGAGAACAAAAAAAAGATACTCGAGGCTATAGACGACCTGGAACCGGGTGGGGCTACCCCTGGTGAAGCGGGTATCCGGGCTGCGTACAGAGTCGCCAAAGCCCAGTTCATCAAAGGCGGTAACAACCGGGTGATCCTGGCCACCGACGGGGATTTCAATGAAGGCGAGACGTCGGAGGAGGAATTGCAAAAGCTGGTCATGCAGTACAAGAGCTGGGGCGTATACCTGACCTGTCTTGGGGTAGGGATGGGTAATTATAAGGACTCCAAGCTGGAGGCGCTTGCCAAGAAAGGGAATGGGAATTTTGCTTACCTGGATGAAGAGCAGGAGGCCGAGAAGGTTTTGGTGCGGGAATTCACGCAGACGGTGTATGCGGTTGCCGATGATGCCTATCTGAACATTCAATTCAACCCGACCCTTGTAAAGGAATACCGGCTGATCGGATTCGACAACAAGGTGAAAGCGTTGTCGGATACTTCGAGTGAACTGCAGGGAGGAGAAGTAGGTTCCGGGCATTCCCTGCTGGCCCTGTTCGAGATCGTGCCGCGTGATCCCGATAGCATGGCCGTGAGCGATCCCGGCCGGCTGGCCGAGGTGTTGTTGAATTACCGGTTACCGCGTGAAACCGCAACACGGACGAGCTCGTTCGACTGCAGCAGCAGGCTGATACCCTTCCACGATCTGCAACCTTGTTACCGCTTTGCTTCCTCGATCGCGTTGTTCGGCGGGCTGCTCAAGAAATCGCCTTTCACTCGTCAGGCGGACTGGAAAGACGCGATCGAGATGGCTGAACATTCGGTCGATCCGGGGGACCCGATGCAGGAGGAATTCATCACGCTGATCGAAAAGGCGAGAAAGATTTATGGGCGTAACAAGCGCCGCCATAAGGACGAGTATTGATGTCCGCGGCCGCTTCAGCGGCCCTGCCGGATCGCCGACAGGCGATCATCACGAAAACATTTCCCTTACTTTATCGAAGAAGCTGCGTTCGTTCTTGTCCGGTTTGGGCTGGAAATTGGGCGAATCATTCAATTTCTCGAGCATAGATTTTTCCTCGGGGGTGATGTGCTGCGGCGTCCAGACATTGACATGGATCAGCTGGTCGCCCCGCTCGTAGGAGTTTACGCCCGGGAATCCCTTTCCTTTCAGCCGGAAGATCTTGCCGCTATGTGTACCGGGCGGTATCTTGATCTTGGCTTTGCCGTCGATGGTGGGTACTTCCGCCTGGAGACCGAATACGGCATCCGCAAACGAGATATGGAGCTCGTAGGCGACGTTCAGACCATCCCGGTGGAGTTCGGGGTGCTGTTCCTCCTCGATGAGAATGATCAGATCGCCCGGCGCACCGCCCCGTTCTCCGGCGTTGCCTCTGCCGCCAACGCTCAGCTGCATGCCTTCCTGTACGCCCGCCGGAATTTCGATGGTGACGGTCTCTTCTCCGTAGACGCGGCCGTCGCCCTTGCAGACACTGCATTTGGCGGTGACGATAGAGCCTTCGCCATTACAGGTAGGACAGGTGGTGACGGTTTGCATCTGCCCTAAAAAGGTACTGGTTACCCGTCTGACCTGGCCGCTGCCGCCGCAGGTGGAGCAGGTCTGTACGCTGTTCCGGTCTTTGGCGCCGGTGCCGCTGCAGGCGCCGCAGGCGACATATTTCTTGACCTTGATATTCTTGGAGACGCCCCTGGCGATCTCTTCGTAGTTGAGCTTGATCTTTACCCGCAGATTGCTGCCCCTGACGCCACGGGTTCGCGAGCCGCCCACGCCGCCGCCCCTGCGACCGCCGAAGAAGCTGCCGAAAATGTCATCGCCGAAAATGTCTCCAAACTGGCTGAAGATATCATCCATGTTCATTCCGCCGCCGCCAAAACCGCGGCCATTGCCCGAGAGACCGGCATGTCCATAGCGGTCGTACTGGGCCCGTTTATCCGCATCGCTGAGCACCTCGTAGGCTTCCGCGGCCTCTTTGAATTTTTCTTCGGCCGCCTTGTCGCCGGGATTACGGTCGGGGTGGAACTGCATGGCCACCTTGCGATAGGCCTTCTTGATCTCATCGGCAGAAGCGCCTTTCGCCACGCCCAGTACTTCGTAATAATCTCTTTTTGACATAGACTCTTAACAGGATGTTGGGGTTTATTTGCCTACTACCACTTTGGCAAAACGAATGATCTTATCATTGAGGTAGTAGCCTTTCTTTACTTCGTCGATCACTTTGCCTTTCAGGGCAGGATCCTGAACCGGGATCTCGGTGATGGCCTCGTGTTTTTCGACATCAAAATCCGCTCCGATGCTTTGCATGGGTTTCAATCCTTTGCCCTGTAACACGGAACGCAGCTTGGAAAAGACGAGGCGGACACCTTCCTTGATCGTCAGGTCGTCCTCCGACAGGTCGAGCTGTTTTTCGGCGCGGTCGCAGTCATCCAGTACATCGAGCAGCGAGACGATCACCTCTTTCCCCGCAGTCTGCCGCAGATCGAGGTTTTCCCTGGCGCTGCGCTTCCTGAAATTATCGAATTCTGCAAAGAGGCGAAGGTATTTATCTTTTTGCTCCTGCAGGTCATCTTTCAGGCGTTCGAACTCTTCTTCACGGGCAGTCATGTCATCGAGCCGGGTTGCGCCTGCAATATTTTCATCGGTATTCATGTCCTCCAGGTCTTCCTGTCCCTGGTCCTCTATATTGAAATCTTTCATATTCGTAAAAATTGGACAAAGGTAAGATTGTCAATATTCCTGCCAAGCCTTATTTAGAGACAAAATGTCTTAAAAAACCGGGATGGCTGACAGAGGCAGCAATGGCGCCGGCAATGCGGTCACTTTAACTAACTAAATGGATATTAATCCGTTCCATATTGAACGGCGGGATTTCCGACGTAACCAGCGGGACGTATCCCTTAAATACCCCGTTCTTTTTTTATCTTTAATGCCGCGGTCGGGGGAAACTGGCCCGGCCCACCCGATAATTCAACGCTTTTCCCGCAGCGGATGTTCGTGACTATGTGCGGGTATTTCATTAGCAGGTATGAAAACCAGAGAAGCCCTTTATCTATTCTTGTTTGGTATGCTGGCGGCCGGGATGACCGCCTGCGGCAAGAAGAACGGTCCGGCGCCTCCCGTGACGCCGCCCGATACGACCGGCAAGACGCCGGTGCGATCCCAGGTGGCCCTATGGCTCACGAATACGGACAAGAGCGTCTTGTTCCAGCAGCAGAATGTCGCCTTGGATTTTGGGACCGGGCCCGCCGTTCAGCCCGTCATCACCGTCGATACGACGCAGACCTACCAGACGATCGATGGGTTTGGCTATGCCCTCACCGGGGGGAGCGCACAACTGATCTACAGCCTGCCGACTACGCAGCGGCTGGCGCTGGAACAGGAGATCTTCGGAACCGACAGTACGCATATCGGCGTCAGCTATTTGCGGCTGACCATCGGCGCCTCGGACATGAGTGCGCGGGTATTCTCCTATGACGACAATGCCTCACCGGCTCAACCCGATACCACGCTTGCCAACTTCGATCTCTCCGATGATAAGACCTACCTCGTGCCTTTACTGAAAGAGATACTCGCCGTCAACCCGACGATCCGGCTGCTAGCGTCCCCGTGGTCGCCGCCGGCCTGGATGAAGAGCAATAACAGCCCGGCGGGCGGATCGCTGTTGCCAAAGTATTATCCTGTGTATGCGCAATATTTCGTGAAATATATCCAGGCGATGAAAGCCAATGGGATCACGATCGACGCCATCACGCCGCAGAACGAGCCGCTGAATGCCAACAATAACCCCAGCAACGTGATGCAGGATACGGCGGAGGATCTCTTTGTCCGGGACTACCTGGGCCCGGCTTTTCAATCGGCGGGCATAACGACAAAGATCATCGTGTGGGATCACAATTGCGACGTTCCTTCCTATCCCGAATATATCCTGGGTGACGCGGCCGCTGCTCAATATGTCGACGGATCGGCCTGGCACCTGTATGGAGGAGACATATCGGCATTATCCACCGTGCATGATGCGTTCCCGGGCAAGAATGTCTACTTCACTGAGCAATATGTGGGTGGGCCGGGGAATTTCGACGGCGATCTCGACTGGGCGCTCCGAAATCTCATCGTGGGCGCGACGCGCAACTGGAGCCGGAATGTATTGGAATGGAATATGGCGGCCGATGCCAGTTATGGTCCGCATACCTCCGGCGGATGCGGGGTTTGCCAGGGCGCCATTACGATCCAGGGGTCAGCGGTGACGCGCAATACCTCGTATTATATCATCGCTCACGCCTCGAAATTCGTTCGGCCGGGTTCTGTACGGGTGGCTTCGAACGTTACGAGCCTGCTGCAGAATGTGGCTTTCCTGACGCCGTCGGGCAGGAAGGTACTGATCGTGCTGAATGATAACCCGGGCGCGCAAACCTTTACCGTACAGTTCAACGGAAAGAACTTTCCGACGACGCTGAACGCGCATGCCGTGGCGACCTACGTGTGGTGATCGGGCGGGGATGCCGTATCTTGCACGCATGACGAAGGTTCAATTGAAAAAGAAGATCAGCCGGCGCGTGGAAAGCGGGCACCCCTGGGTCTTTGGGAACGAGATCGCCGGGGTGGAGGGAGATACGGCCGGTGGGAGCATTGTCGACGTATATACACACGATAAAAAATTCCTCGGCCGCGGCTATATCAATCTGCAATCGCAGATCTCGGTCCGGCTCCTGACGAGGGACCGTAGCGAGACCATCGACGACGCTTTTTTTTATTCGCGATTACAGCAGGCCTGGACCTACCGGCAGCGGATAGGGTATACCGATAATTGCCGGCTGGTATTCGGGGAAGCCGATTATCTGCCCGCGCTGATCATCGACAAATTCAACGACTATTTTGTTTTACAGACCCTGGCGTTGGGCATGGACCGCTGGAAACCGGCGATCGTCTCGGCACTGGAACGGATCTTTCAGCCGAAGGGCATCTTCGAGCGGAATGACGTACCGGTCCGCGAACTTGAAGGCTTGCCGCAGCAAAAGGGCTTTTTATCGGGGCCATTCGACCCGCAGATCATCATCCGGGAGAATGGTTTGAGATTGCACGTAGACCTCGAGAACGGGCAGAAGACGGGTTATTTCCTCGATCAGCACGACAACCGCAGGGCCATACAGCATATCGTCAAAGACGCCGAAGTGCTTGGGGCGTTCTGCTATACCGGCAGCTTTGAAACGCATGCCGGATCCTATGGGGCCAGATCGGTCCTGGGTCTGGACATCTCCGAAAATGCGGTAGCGCAGGCCCGCCGGAATGCCGAACTGAACGGGTTATCGGACGTTTGCCGCTATGAAGCTGTGAATGCCTTCGATGCACTGAAGCAATGGAGTAAGAAGGGACGGCAGTACGACGTTGTCATGCTCGATCCGCCGGCGTTCACGAAGAGCCGGGAAACGATACAAAAGGCCATCACGGGGTACAAGGAGATCAATCTGCGGGGGATGAAGCTGGTGAAGAAAGGCGGCTTCCTCGTAACCTCTTCATGCACCAACCTTGTGCAGCCGGAGCTATTCCTCGAAACGATCCATCTCGCGGCAAAAGATGCAAGAAGAAGACTGCGGCAGGTGACTTTCCAGGCACAGGCGAGCGATCATCCGATCATACAGGGATGGGAGAATACCAATTATCTGAAATTCCTGGTCGTGCAGGTTATTTGATGATCTGAAAGATGCCCGAGTCGGTCGTGCGGCCTTCTTCGTCTTTGATCTGGAAGGTATACAGACCGCGGGTAAGATCGCTGAGCTGAACGGTTGCCTTGTCGGTGATCTCCGGAACATTTTTTACCATTCTGCCGATAAAGCTGAAGATCTGTAAAGTGAAGGTTTTACCCGCATCCCGGGCGAGTTCGAAAGTGATATAAGAAACGGCGGGGTTGGGATAGAACTTGATGACCTTGTGGTCGGGTTCGGGCATAGGTCCTCTTACCTGACTTTTTGCCTCGGTAGCAATCAGTAGAGTAAAGCATAACAAAATGTAAAAAATCCTCATTGCCCTGGTCTTTTTAACAGATGGAGACCAAATTGATCGATTTATTCAAAGATACGAAATAGGACGCAGGAATAAAAGGGTAAAAATACGTTAAAAAGCCCGAATAGGAATTGGATATTACCTTGATAATCAGTTCAATTCGCGCAAAGTCGTTTGAATTGCAGCAAAGTCCGGAAGATCGCTTGCTTTCTCCAGCACTTCGGCATACCGAACGACGCCATCCTTATCGATCACGAAGGCCGAGCGTTTGGAGACGCCCTTCATATCGAATGCAAATACATCATAAAGTGTGCCATAGGCGGCGGAGGTCTCCTTATTGAAGTCGCTGAGCAGGGGAAAGTTCAGGTGCTGGTCTTCTTTGTACCGGGCTAAGGTAAAGAGGGAGTCGACGCTGATGGCGAGGACTTGGGCGTTGGCCTCGTTGTAGAGGGCAATATTATCGCGTGTGTTGCACAGCTCTTTTGTGCATGTGCCCGTGAAGGCCTGCGGGAAAAAGAGAAGAAGGACGTTCCTGCCCTTGAAATCGCTGAGCGTCACTTTTTGTTTATCCGAGTCGTAGAGAGTGAAATCCGGTGCTTGCTGGCCTGTTTGGATCGGCGTGCTCATATTCCTGAATTTAGTGTGGGCCTCAAAGATAGATCAAAATCTTGGACACAGCACCCGGAACTTCGCATTCTCGCGGTTGAGAAAACCGATGTAGGAGATGGATAATTCGAAGCCGCCCCGTGCGTAGCTGACGGTGTTCAGCTGGGATGTGTTCACGTCATAACTGAGACCAACGGAAAGAGAATTCATTTCGAGCCGGATGACGGGGATCAACGCGTCTTTCCACCGGATGAACCCTCCGAGACTGACGGTATAGGGATAATTGTCGGGATCATCGCCCAGCTTGTAGCTGTATAGAATGCCGCCGATGGTTTCCTGCGCGGGACCCTGGTTCGAATAGTCGGCCTGTATCGTAAAGAACGAATACTCGTTGATAATGGATTTGATGCCTGCGGACACGACGATCTTCGGGTCCAGCTCGACCGTCGGATTTTTATAGAAAGAATTTTTTGGCCGGTTGAGGTGATGGTACGCGAAACCCGCATACAACGTATTCTGGTTTTCGGGTCCGTAGGCGGAATTGAAGCTGATACCAAGGGACCCGTCGAGATAATGTACGTTCGGTGTGAGTATGGTCTCGCCGTTGGGCAATGCCGGATCATAGGCCGTGCCGTTGTACTGGCTGTTGGTCGTCACCCTGGAAAGATCGATCATTTTTTCGACGAGCCCGCCCATGAAGCCGAGCGACAGGTACATCGGCTTGTCGTTGCTGAGCGATTTGTGGTAATTGATGGCCGGGAGGAGCTCGGTCGTTTCGAGCGCGGCGGTTCCTGCCTTATCATAAAGGACCTCCAGCGCGGTGGTAAAAAAATCGCTTTGTTTTCCGATCGGCCATTTGTATTCCGCGTTGAGCGAACCCGTGCGGTAGGCGTTGGTAAAACTGTTCCATTGATCGCGGAAGACGGCCTGCACCCTATAGTCGCCGGTGAAGATCCCCGCCAGCGAAGGGTTACGGAGAAGCGGTGTTTCAAAGAACTGCGAGAAGTGGATATCCTGCGCCTTTCCCGCGAGCGCGGGAAGGAGGAACAAAAAGATATAGGGACAAAATCTTTTCATGGTTATCGTATCAACGTGACAGTTCCTTTCAGCGTAATGGTCTGGGCGTTCTCGCAAATGACTTCCGCCACATATACATATGCGTCCGACGGGGCCGGCCGGCCGTTGAAGTTGCCATCCCATCCCATCGCGGCCGAATTGGCCGGAAAATCGCGCCGCTGGAAGACCATCAGGCCCCAGCGGTTGAAGATCGTGAGCGATTGGATATTGTAAAGGCTGGTACCGCGCGGATAAAAATAATCGTTGACGCCGTCGCCGTTCGGTGAAAAAGTATTCGGCAGGAAATAGTTTTCGGCATTGCAAACGGTTTTGACCAGGACGCTGTCGGAGGCAGAGCACTGATGGATGTCCGTCACCGTCACGGCATACCGGGTGCTGAAAATGATAGTAGCTACCGGGTTTGGACACGTGGGACAGTCGAGATTGGTGGCGGGTATCCAGTTGTACGTGACGATGCTGTCGCCCGAGTAGGCGAACGGGATGGTCACCGGGATGCCTACGGGCGTGGTTATCTCATGCGGACCCTGGATACCGGGAAGCGGGAAGACATTGGTCCGCAAACTGGTGGTATCGCTGCATCCGAAGGGAATGCCGGTGCGCAGGGTTACGGTAAGATTACCAGGCGTGAGCTTCGCGGTGGGGTTCTGGACATCGGAAGTCTGTCCGTTGCCGAAGTTCCAGGCCCACTTGACGGTATCTATCGCCGGTTGCGGTGCGGTCAGGTTTCCCTGGAAGGTAACGGGTCCCGCACAGTATGGACTCGTCACCGTGATGACGGGATGCGGTGTCTGGTGAACCCTGATCGTATCGGTATATGTCTCGGTGCAGCCATTGGAAGTAACGATGGAAAGCGTAGGCAGCCATGTGCCGGGTTTATTGTAGAAGTTGGTCACATTGTAGCTGCCGGAACCAGGTTGAAGCATTTGATTCGGAGAACCATCCCCGAAGTTGTAAGTCTCGCTGAAAAAGCCGTCATTGGAAATGGAATAGTCGGCAAATTCGATGATGCTGCTATCGCAGAAGGCGTGTTTGTCGAGACTGAAGAAGGGGGTCGAGCCCAATACCGTTATAATCCTGTTACCGCTCAATTGAACGATGCAGCCCGAGGAATCCGCCAGAGTCATAATGGGTCGGTAGGAATTCGGACGCCGGTACATATGGAAGGGAGCGATGTTTTGCGACGAGTCGGCGGTAAAGTCCCCGAAGTTGAGTGTGAACCGCGTGTATCCCGGGGGTACAATGTTGAATTGTGCGGGCACCGAATCGCACAACCTCAGCGGGCTGTAGGTAAAGCTGGTGGTTCGGACCGGGTCCAGGACCAGGACGCGACGCGACGCGGAATCGAAACAGCCGCCGGGGCCTTCGACGAAAAGTTTGGCAGTGAACGTATCCGGCGTGTTATAGAAGTGCGCGGTGCTGTCCAGCGTGGATGTGGTGCCGTCGCCGAAGTCCCAGTAAAGGGAGTCAGAGTATTGAGCATGCGCCGCGAAGAGGGTCTGAAGCGGGGCGCAGATCGCGGTGGTGTCGTAGATGTTGAAGGTGGCGACGGGGTTTTGAATATGTACCGGTTTTGTTTTGTTGCTGGTGCAATTATTCTGATCGGTGACGGTGAGGGTGACGTTATAGGTCTGCCCGCTCGTGGCGTAGGAGTGGGTAGGGGAGCTCGATGTGCCGCTGGCGTCGCCGAAATCCCAGGTATCTGACAGCCCGTAACCGCGGGAGGAGTCCACGAATGTCAGCGGGGCGTTGGCGCAGTAGAAGCTGTCAGGACCGCCGAAATTGGCGAAGGGCGAAGCTACCAGGACCTTCGTGATGGATGCGCCCTCGCAGCCGTTGTTATCGGCGACGATCATCCTCACCGAATAATTGCCGGTGTCTTTGTATTGGTGAGTAAATGGTGCGGAGGCAAAATTCTGGCTATTGCCATCGCCGAAGTTAAAGGAATAACCGGTGAGCGTGGTGCCGGGATAGGGCGTCGTCTGATCGGTAAATGTTATCGGGGCATTTAGACATCCGCCGCCGGTCGGAAGGACCGCAAATTTCGCAATTGGCCCGGTGACCTGTAGCGTATGCGTCGGCGAGGTGTGCGTGCATCCATTGGTATCCGTGACGATGAGTGTAATAGGGTAAGGTCCGGGAGTGGGTTCACTGGTCGTATAGCTGAGGTTGGCGCCGCTGGAGACCGTCGTGGCCCCTATCTTCCAGGTATAGCCGGTTAAATACCCAGGGGTCGCCGGTGTGACGGTACTGGTGGAAGTAAGGGTAAAATCCGTGTTTTCGCAGACCGTTGCGGGTAAAGAGAAGTCGGCATTGACCGCGGCGATCGTGACTGTCTCGGTCCATTTTTGGGGGCCGCAAACGCCGTCCGTAACGGTGAGTATGACGTTATAGATACCGGGGGCCCCGTAGGTATGCGTGGTCGCGAATGCCGGGGGCTGAGGCGGTACACCGGTGGATGTGGCGTGAGGGCCGCCGTCGCCAAAATCCCAGTCATAGGTCATCGTCGGGCTGTTATCGGTTTTCGAGGAATCGATAAAATTCACCGTACTGGGGCAAACGACCTGGGCCCCGAAATTGGGAATGGGCGGATTGATGGTAACCGGTAGCGAGATCGTCGTCTCGCAACCATTGTTGATCGAGGTTAGCGTGACATTGTAGTTTGGCGGGCTGATCCTGGTATAGGAATGCGTGACGGAGGGCGTGGTGACCGTGCCCGATGAGGTCCCGTCGCCGAAGTCCCAGATATAATGATCCGCAGGCAGGTTGGTCGAGGTGAAGGTGACGGGCCCCCTGCCGCAGACAGGGTTCGGAATGATGGTGAAACTCGGGGATGTCGGCGTGCCGACCGAGACCGTGCTGGTGGCGGTGTTTGAGGTGCAGCCGTCCGGAGTAGTAATGGCCAGGGTGATCGTATAGTTCCCGACGGCAGGATAGCCGAAGCTCGGATTGGCGAGCGTGGAACTCCCCTCATTGGAGCCGGGGGCTTGCCAGTTATAGGAACCGACGCCACTGGGGGAATTGATGATCGCGATGGGATTGAGCGTGGGGTTCGCACCGGCGCCTGCAATACACGCACCCAGCTGATTAGCGTTTTGGATGGCGACGACCGGCGCCTGTATCCTAATATAAGCATTTTTGGTAAGCGTACTGGCACAGCCGCCTGTCCCGGTAGCGGTTAGCTTGACGGTAAAATTGCCGGACGTCGTATAGGTATGCGAAGGATTTTGCTGGTTGGAGGTCTGGCCGTCGCCGAAATCCCAGATCCAGCTGGTGGCGCCCGCGGTCTGATCGGTGAACTGGACCGTCAGCGGCGCCTTGCATCCTGCCGTCGGCGTAGCGGTAAAGGCCGGCGCAGGAGGGTTGACCACCTGTACGGTCTGCGTGGTCGAATCGGCGCAGGACGGGTAGTGATTCACCAGCTTGACGGAATAGGAGCCGATGGTATTCCAGGTTTTCGTGGTATTCGCGGAATCGGACATGGTCCCGTCGCCGAAGTCCCAGGTATTGAGCGGCGGCAGCGGTTGGCTGCTGTTGGAAAAAGCCGCGGGATCATTGACGCAGACTGACGCCGGGCCATTCATGGTCGCGTTGTTTCCGTTGAACGAAATGGTTTTCTGCAATGACGCGGTACAGCCGAGACTGCTGTTGATCTGAAGGTTGACCGTATAGGCGCCGGAGGCCGGATACGTAATATTGGAAGGGCTGGTATCGGTGGAATTCGCAGGGACAGCGCCGTTACCCAGAGACCAGTTGAAACTCAGGTTCCCGGGGCCAGCCGTCTGGTTGAGGAACTTGACGACAAAAGGCGCGGAGCAGGACAAAGATGTCTGATCCCAGGAGAAATTCGGTTGGATGCCGCTTATCATACGGAGATAACGGATAACGGCTGTGTTGTTGGTGCAGCCTCCGGAATTGGTGACCTGCAGGCCGATGGTATAATATCCCGGTTGTGTATAGGTGTGAGAAGGGTTTTGCTGATTGGAGGTGGTTCCGTCGCCCAGGTTCCATTGCCACGAGGTGATGTTGCCCTGACCCGGGGCAGACTGATCGAAGAACTGGATCGTTGCCGGGGAACACGCAAGGGTGAGATTGGACGAGAACTGCGGGGTGGGGAAAGGGAAAACGGTGATATAGCTCGTTTTCCGCATGGCGTTGCTGCCGTCACGGTTCCTGGCAATGAGGGTAACGGTATAGGCACCCGGAGTGCCATAGACGACGGTGGGGTTTTGAAGGTTGGAAGTCTGGCCGTTACCGAAATCCCAGCTCCAAAAAAGCGGGCCATTGGTGGAAAGATCGGTGAACTTAACGGCCAGGGGGCCGCATCCGGAGGTAGGGGTAGCGGAAAAATCCGTGCCTGGCGCCTGGGCCCGGACAAGGGAGAAACCGAGCAGACAAAGGCACGATACAAATAGTAGTCTTCTTCTCAACGAAAGGATCGTTTAGGTATGGCAGAATCTAAGCAAATGACGGACCGGATTCGAACGTTTTTCGGAGGGATGGACTTATTGTTTTTTCAGTTGCAGGTAATTGGTGAAGTGGGTCGTTGTATCCGTCGTCCTGGCGGAGACACTGTCCGTATAGCTATCCGTTATGGTCCACGTGGCGTTCAAATTGACCAGGGGCTGACCGGCCCCGGGAAAATCCGCCGTTATGGTACGCGCAATGATATTGTCCGACCATTGACCGGAGACCGAAGCATTCCCAAGTGTTCCTGTAACTGTATTGTCGGCGGCGAATTTAAACAAATACCCTGAAAAAGAGCCGGTTATGTCGTTGCTGCCCTGTTTGTACCCGCTCACGTACCAATAACCGTTCGTCATGATGGACAGTGCCGCATTCTGCTCCTGTTGCTGAACATATTTCTTGCAGGAAAACAGGATCAAAACGAGGACGGCGGAAACCAGGTATGAGTGTAAATGCTTCATAGGCCATGGATTAGGTGATCAAAAGCCATATATATTAACGTATTTGTCATGCAAATAGTCTATAAAATATACGATTTCGAGGGGGGATCGGGTTGCTTTTTGACATAGTTCTTCACTCGTAAACCTCCGGCCCCAGCGGTGAATGTTTTCCCTTAGCCACCTCAAAAGCGGTGCCGTATCTCCGGCGCCGATGGCTACTGATAATGTAGGCAATTGATTTTCAGCTGCTGCGAAGAACTGCGCCGCATAAAAGCTGCCCAGGCTATAAGTGGGAAAATAGCCGAAGCTGCCGTGGCTCCAATGGACGTCCTGCAGACAACCGCGTTTGTCATCGGGAACGGTTACTCCCAACCAGGTCTTATAACTATCATTCCACCATCCGGAGATATCTTTTACGGAAAGGCTGCCTTCAATCAGGGCTTTTTCGAGCTGGTACCGGATCATGATATGAAAATGATAGGAAACTTCATCGGCCTCGGTGCGGATAAGAGACGGTTCGACCTTATTGATGCCGCGATAAAATGCTTCGGCCGACACGGTGCCCAACTGTTCCGGAAAGGTTGCCTGCAGCCGCGGATAGACTGACCGCCACCACGTGAGGCTTCTTCCAATGTTATTTTCCCAAAGTCTCGATTGTGATTCGTGTATACCCAATGAAGCGAACTCTCCCAACGGGAGTCCATAATATCCGGTTGGAAGTCCCTGTTCGTACAGCGCATGACCGGTTTCGTGAATGCAGCTCCATGTCATATGGCTGAAGTCCCTGTCGTCGATGCGGGTGGTGATGCGCACATCGCGGGGGTTGAAGCTGGTGGTAAAAGGATGTTCGGAGATATCCTGGCGGCCGGCTTCGAAATCGAACCCCAGCTGACGGATCAGGTCCATGCCGAAATCCCATTGCAGCTGGCGGGGGAAATTGCCGCGAAGGAAGTCGCTGTCTACCTGCGGACGGCCGGCAATGCGATCGAGCAGGTCTTTCAGTGGGGCTCGGACCTCCGAAAAGACCTTATCCAAAAGAGCGACGGTCGCTCCTTTTTCATATTGATCCAGGAGCGCGTTGTAGGGATGGCGCTCGTATCCAGCTAGATCGGCCTCTTCTTTTTTCAGTCGGACCATCTCCTCCAGGTCGTCCTTATAGACCGTGAAGGAATTGGCAGATCGCGACTGGAGCCAGGAGTGGAAACAACGGGAGCTGGTCTCGCTTAGGCGACGGATAAAGGCGGGAGTGAATTTTTTTTGTTTGTCGTAGTCTTCGAGACTTAGTTCTATATTGCGTTTCCGGTCTTCGGGCAGATCGCCGCGCGAATGCAGTTCCTGCAACAGGCTGCCCAGGTCAGGCGATATGAACCATTCGTGAGCGATCTCCGACAGGGTGGCCAGCTGACTGGCGCGAAACGCTGCGCCTTTCGATGGAAGATAGGTTTCCTGGTCCCATTGCAAAACGGCCGCCGCATATTTTACATCGGCTATTTTTTGCATACGATCGGTATAGACAGCGTACAGGTCTTCCGATGTTTTTGTTAAAACCATTTTAACATTTTTTTCTTAGTAAGAATTGCAAAACATTCCGAAATTAAGCGCCTATGCAGAAATTACCGCGTTTTTTTCCCATTATTCTGCTGCTGTTGTCGCCATTTTATATATGGGCACAGAAGGTGGACTCGATGCTGACGGTTTATGCCGACAACTATCCGCAGGAGAAGATCTATATTCAATTCGATAAGAAACTGTATAACCCGGGCGAGACCATTTGGTTCAAGGCCTACATTTTCACGGGCGCCGATCCCTCGATCATGAGCAGGAATTTTTATGCCGAGCTGTCCGACCCGTCGGGGGCGATCCTGCAGCGGAAGGTATATCCGATCTCCGAATCTTCCACCGCGGGTAATTTCGATCTGCCGAAGGGCATCAGGGCGCGGCATCTTCATTTCCGGGCGTATACCACCTGGATGTCGAACTTCGATACCGCTTTTTATTTTGAAAAGGATATCCGCATTTACGATAAGAAGACGGATTCGAATGCAACGGTGACGCTGATCCCCCGGCAGATGCATCTGCAGTTCTTTCCGGAGGGTGGCGACATGGTAGCCGGAGTCGAGAACATGATCGCATTCAAAGCCAATGATCAGTTCGGTTTCCCGATGGCGGTGAAGGGGAGTGTGCAGGACAAGAGCGGAAAAGAGGTACTGACCTTTGCTTCGGAGCATGACGGGATGGGTAAGTTTGTCCTGACGCCCGACAAAGGCGATTCCCTGACAGCCGTATGGAAGGACGCAAACGGCATCGAGCATCGCACAGGACTGCCGGAGGTGAAGCAGATCGGGGTGGTGTTGCGGGCGATACCCAGCCATCAGAAAGTCTTGTTCTCCGTGGCCCGGAGCGTGGATGGCGGACCCGAATTCAAGCATCTGACCATTATCGCGAGTATGCATCAGCACCTGGTCTACAAGGCCAGGATCAACCTGGACGAAAATTTCATGAGTGGCGGAACGATCCCCACGGGTCAGCTGCCGAGCGGAGTGCTCCTGATGACGGTATTTTCATCCGGTATGACGCCGGTTTCCGAAAGGGTGGTGTTCGTGAATAACCATGAATACCTGTTCAAACCCGAGATCGAAGTGGCGGCGAAAAGCGTGGTTCGCCGTGGAAAGAACAGCCTGATCATCGACGTGCCGGATACCTTGAAAGCGAATCTTTCCTTATCAATTACGGATGCGACTGCGGATGGAGAGTTCCCCGGCGATGACAATATCGTATCGCGCCTGTTGCTCACGGGTGAAATAAAAGGCTATGTCCATGACCCCTATTACTATTTTTCGGGAACGGCCGATAGCCTCGCATCGCAGCTGGACCTGGTGATGATGACCCATGGGTGGCGCCGTATCAAATGGGAAGCGCTGGCGCGCGGACAGAAGCCGGTGATCAAGAACCCCGAACAGGACTACCTTTCAATAAAGGCGGACGTACTGGGTATCGACCCGTATAAGATAGCCAAAGATGAATTCATGAATGTCATCCTCAGCAAGAAGGACTCGAGCACGCAGATGTTACAGGTGCCGCATATCTCCGGATCGAAATTCGGGATAACCGGGCTGGTCTTTTATGACACGGCCAAAGCCTACTATCAGTTCAATGTGAATCGCAATCTCTCGAATGAAGCGGCCATCACCATGAACACGGGTCTGCTGAGAGGGGGACGATCGGCCAGGCCGCTGCTGACGGCCTTCGACGGCTGGACGGCTGAGGACTCCGTATACCTGCGACGGAATAAATTCATCGTCGAAGAAACGGCCAGGGCCAAACCGATAGAGAACCAGAAAGTGAAAACCCTGGAGTCGGTGACCGTCCGGGGACGCGTGAGAACGGATGCGGAGAAGCTGGATGACCGCTATTCGTCGGGAATGTTTTCCGGGGGAGATGCGCAACTGTTCGACCTGGTCGATGATCAGCTGGCCAGTTCTTATCCCGATATCTTCACCTATCTGCAGGGTAAGGTAGCCGGTTTGCAGATAACGCCCGGACAGGGACCGGGCGGGCTTCCCGCTTTGTCCTGGCGCGGCGGCAGGCCAAGTCTCTATCTGAACGAGATGCAGGTGGATGCCCAGGCGTTGCAAAGCACGCCGGTGTCGGATATTGCCGAAGTGAAGATATTCCGGCCGGGTTCGGGCGTAGGATTTGGCGGCGGTTCCGGCGGCGTGATCGCGATCTACACTAAAAAAGGCGGCGACGAGAAAAGGAACGATCCAAACATCAAGGGTCTGGACAGGCAGCTGCTGATCGGCTATTCGATGCCGAAAGAGTTCTATTCGCCCAATTACCTCGTGAATTCGCCGGCGAATGAGGCGGAGGACCTACGGACGACGCTCTACTGGAAGCCGTTCGTGCTCACGGATAAGTATACGAGACAGGTGAACATCGATTTTTTTAATAACGATATTACGCGGAAATTGCGGGTAGTGCTGGAAGGTTTCAATGAGGAAGGCAAGCTGGCTCACATAGAGCAAATTATTCAATAAGCCGCGATATGCGCATCTCCACGATCGTCGAGTATCTTCAAACGCTGGCGCCCCCGGCTTACCAGGAACACTATGACAATGTGGGTCTGCTCACCGGCAACGGCTCCTGGGATTGTACCGGCGTGATGACCACGCTGGATGCCACCGAACCTGTCGTGGAAGAGGCGGTCGCGAAGGGCTGCAACCTGATCGTAGCGCATCATCCGATCATTTTTGGCGGGTTGAAAAGACTGATCGGGCGGACCTATGTGGAACGGACGGTGATCGCCGCCATAAAAAAGGACGTCGCCATTTTCGCTATCCATACCAATCTCGACAATGTAGTCGGCGAGGGCGTCAACGGGCGAATTGCGTCGATGCTGGGTCTTGGGAACAGCACGGCGCTGTTGCCGCGCGAGGGGGTATTGCAGAAATTGTATTGTTTTGTACCGGTGGATCACCTGGAGGGTGTCCGTTCGGCAGTTTTTAAGGCTGGCGCCGGGCACATCGGTGGTTACAGCGAATGCAGCTATTCGGTGGAGGGAAAGGGAACGTTCAAAGGAGGAGAAGGGACGCAACCATTCGTGGGCCAACCCGGACAACGGCACGAGGAAAAAGAAGCGCGTCTGGAGGTGATCCTGCCCTCGTACCTGGGCCGGGCGGTGATAGAGGCCATGATCGCGGCACACCCCTACGAGGAGGTGGCCTATGATCTGGTACCGCTGGCCAATCCGCATCCGGGCGTGGGCTCGGGTCTTTTGGGCGAGTTGCGGGAAGCCATGGATGAAGCGGCATTCCTGGATCGGATCGGGTCGGTGTTCGGGTTGTCGGTGATCCGGCACACGGCGTTGAGAGGCCGGCCGGTCCGTCTCGTGGCGGTTTGCGGTGGCGCAGGTAGTTTCCTCATTTCCAAAGCATTAGCTGCCGGAGCCGATTTTTATATCACCGCCGATGTCAAATACCATGAATTTTTTGACGCCGAAGACCGGATGGTCATTGCCGATATCGGGCATTTCGAAAGCGAAAAGTTCACGGTTGACCTGCTTTTTGAGGTTTTGCGGGAAAAATTCGGGGGTGAGACTATGCCGGAAAAAAGTCGTAACTTCGCGGTCCTTAAATCGGAGACAATAACGAATCCGGTCAAATACTACATAGCCGCCGACCCGGTTTAAAACATCGCCACCGGCCCGGCTTAAAAGAAACAATATGTCAAGCGTAAAAGAATTCTCGGTGGAGGAAAAGCTCACCTCGCTGGTGACCCTCCAGAAAGTCGAATCCAAATTAGATGAGTATAAGATCCTCAAAGGCGAATTGCCGATGGAGGTCAGCGACCTGGAAGACGAGATCACGGGATTGCATTCCCGTCAGACAAGGGTGGAGGAGGAGATCAACGGCATCCAGGAGTTCATCAATCAGAAGAAGGAAGCGATCAAGGAAGCCGACGCGCTGATCAAAAAATACGACAAGCAAAGCCAGAATGTAAAGAACAGCCGCGAGTTCGAAGCGATCAATAAAGAGATCGAGATGCAGCAGCTGGAAGTCAAGCTGGCGGAAAAACATATCAAGGACGCCGGGGAAGAGATTGCCGAGAAGGTGCAGCTCCTGGAAAAGGCGAAGAAGAACATCGCCACCAAGGAAGCCGTGCTGAAGAATAAAAAGGACGAGCTCGACAAGATCATCGCCACGACGGAAAAAGAAGAAAAACATTTTGCCAAGCTGTCTTCCGAAGCGCGCGAGAAAGTAGAGGCCCGGCTCCTGCACTCGTATGATCGTATCCGTGGCAATTACCGGAACGGTCTGGCGGTCGTACCGGTCCTCCGGGACGCCTGTGGTGGCTGTTTCAATGCTATCCCCCCGCAGCGCCAGAGCGAGATCCGTCAGCGCAAAAAGATCATCGTCTGCGAGAACTGCGGACGTATCCTGGTCGACAATGAGCTGAACGACTCCATCGAGGTCAAATAACCGGCCGGTGAGGCGGGTCGTTTTTTTCTGCATTTGTATCTTCCCTGTGCTGTGCATTGGGCAAAAGCATTATGATTTCAATGTTGTTTGTCAGCAGGCCTATCATTCCATCGTCCAGCTGCGGCTCGAAGAAGGAAGACGGCTGCTCGAGACGGAGAAGAAAAGGGATCCCGGTAACCTGATCCCGTATTTCCTGGACAATTACATCGATTTTTTTCAGCTGTTCTTCAACGAGGATGCGGCGCAGTATGCAGCCTGGAAGGACCGCCGTGACGAGCGGCTCGAACTGATGAGCCAGGGACCCGGGTCATCGCCTTTCAATCTTTTCACCCGGTCGGTCATCCATTTCCAGTGGGCCGCGATCCAGATCAAGTTTGGGGACAACTGGGATGCCGCCTGGGATTTCAGGAGGAGTTTCCTGCAAAGCAAAGACTGCGCGCAGCAGTTCCCCTCTTTTTCCCCGGCCTCCATGTTGAGCGGCGCGATGGAGGTCGTAGCGGGCACCATTCCCGACGGGTACAGGTGGCTAAGCAATCTATTGGGCATCAGGGGCAGCGTCAATGGCGGGATGCAAAAGCTGGAACATTTTCTGGCCGCCGCCGACGGCAACGCATCGCTTTATCGCGATGAAGCCATCTTCTACTATTTGTACCTGCAATTCTATATCGGTAACCGGCGGACCGAAGTCTTCGACTTTATCGTTCAGCATCGGCTGGATGTTCGCAACAATCACCTTTTTGCCTACCTGTACGCCAACCTCTGTATCAACGATCAGCGGTCGGCATTGGCGCAACAGGTCATCCGCCAGATGAATCCGTCGCCGGAGTACCTGGAGATGCCGGTGTGGGAACTGGAGATGGGTTATGCCACACTGAATCATCTCGAGCCGGAAGCCGTGGAACATTTTCAGCGTTTTTTGTCGCGTTTCAAGGGAAAATTCTATGTGAAGGACGTATTGCAGAAGATGAGCTGGTATTATTTTCTGAAGGGGGATATGTCCAGGGCCGACAGCTGCAGACAGCAGGTCCTGCGAAAAGGAACGGCGTCCTCGGATGCCGACCGGCAGGCGTTGAAAGAGGCGCGTAGCGGGAAATGGCCCAACCGGCAACTGCTCCAGGCCCGGCTGCTGGATGACGGGGGTTATTTTGAGGAAGCCCTGCGTGGGCTGCAGGCGATGGATGCTGCGGGATTACGCGACCCGGTCGAGCGGTGCGAATATACTTACCGCCTGGGACGCATCTATGACGGTCTTGGCAAGGGTGACGAAGCGCTTGCCGCCTATCGGGCTACGATCCGGTCGGGAGAGCATTTGCGGGAATATTATGCAGCGCGTGCGGCTTTGCAGGCCGGCTATATCTATGAACAGCGGGGGGACAAGGTCACGGCGGCCCGGTTGTATGAAAAATGTCTTTCGATGCCCGATCATGATTATAAGAACTCGTTGGACCAGCGGGCGAAGGCGGGGATTGCGAGGTGCAAGGGTGAATAATTTGTCCGGCCCGGTTACAGCGAAATGATTAATTTGTGGCGCGCGCAGCGGAGCTGCGCGCGCCGCCTTATGCTACAACGCATCCAAATACAAAACTATGCGATCATCGATGTGCTGAACATCGATTTCTCCCGGCGGCTGAACGTCATCACGGGGGAAACAGGAGCGGGCAAATCGATCCTGATGGGAGCGCTTTCGCTGATCCTTGGGGACAGGGCGGACACCATGGTCCTGTTGCAGCGCGACAAAAAATGCGTGGTGGAAGGCGTATTCGATCTGCGTGGCCGGCGGGAAGCGACGGAATTTTGCAGCGCCAATGACCTGGACGCCGATGACGAAGTCGTCATTCGGCGCGAGATCGCACCGTCGGGCAAATCGCGGGCCTTTGTCAACGACACGCCGGTGAACCTGGATCAGCTGAGACAGCTGGCATCCCTGTTGGTCGACCTCCACCGGCAATTCGATACCCTCGAGTTGGGGGAGAACCGTTTTCAGCTGGAAGTCCTGGATGCGCTGGCGGCGCAGGGAGAGGCGTTGAGCGCTTATCGGGCGGCCTATCGGGAATGGCAGACCGCTTCGAGGGAGCTGGCCACCCTTCGGGAACAGCAAGCCCAATTCAATAAGGAACGCGATTATAACCAATTCCTTTTCGATGAGCTGAACGATGCGTCGTTTCGCGAAAATGAACTCGAGGAATTGGACCAGGAGCTGAGATTATTGAGCAACTCGGAAGGCATCAAGACGGCCCTGTCGAAGATCTATTACGAAATGCACGAAGGCGAACAACCGTTGGTGCAGCAGCTGCGCGTATTGCAGCATACGATGCAGGGATTTGCCGTCTACGACGCGGACCTCGCCCAGCTGTCGCAGCGGATGTCGTCGGTGCAGATAGAATTACAGGATATTGCGGAGGAGGTCGATCGGGTGAATGAGCGCGTTCAATACGACCCGCGCCGGATCGAAGCGATCAATGAACGGTTGTCTACGGGATACCGGCTGATGAAGAAGCATGGTGTGCAAACGACGGCCGGGCTGCTCGATCTTGCCCGGCGCCTGGAGAATAAATTACAGAACTCGTTACAGGTGGATGCGGGTATTGCTGCCGGAGAAAAGGAAGTCGCGCGGCTTTTCGATGAAGTAAGAAAAAAGGCGGCGGTGCTGACGAAAGGCCGTCAGGCGCAGGCAGCGCCGCTGGAAGAACAGGTGAATAAATTATTGAAGCAGGTGGGGATGCCCAATGCGCGGCTAAGGGTGCAGATAGGACCGGCCGACCTCGGCGCCGACGGCATTGATGCGGTGGAGTTCCTTTTCGATGCCAACCGCAGCAACCGCTATGAGCCCATTCGAAAAGTGGCGTCGGGTGGGGAGCTGAGCCGGCTGATGCTGTGCATCAAATCGCTGGTCGCCGAATCGATCGATCTGCCTACGCTGATCTTCGATGAGATCGATACGGGTATCTCCGGCGAGGCGGCCAGGCAGGTCGGCATCATCCTGAAGGACCTGGCGGCGCGGCGGCAGGTCATCTGTATCACTCATCAGCCCCAGATCGCCGGCAAAGCCGATGCGCATTATTTCGTCTACAAGGCTTCGAAAGGTGAATCCATTCAAACCAATATACGGCTGCTGAGCCAGGATGAGCGTATCACTACGATTGCGCAGATGTTGAGCGGGGAAAAGCCGACGGCCGCTGCGCTGGAGAATGCGCGCGAGATGGTATTATCATGAGACTGCGATCGTTGTTGATATTACTGTTATTGCTGCTCTCGCTGTTGCCGATGTTCTATCTCAACCGGTGGCTGCAGCGCTTGATGCGCCCCCGAGAGAATGCCGGCCGGTTTTTCCTGTTTCTCCTGACCAATTTTCTAGTGATCATCGTTTATACCGTATTCCTGGTCGGGTTGGTAGTGCGGATATTCCCGATCCGGTGAATCGGGCGCTGCCGGGTATCCGGTAAATTTCGAACAGCGAATCCCCCCGAGGTCCTATATTTGCGAAAATTCAATCTATGCCATACAACCTGCTTAAAGGGAAAAAAGGGATCATATTCGGAGCGCTGGATGAGCGTTCCATTGCCTGGCGGACCGCCTTGCGTTGTCATGAGGAAGGGGCGCAGCTCGTGCTGACCAACGCGCCGGTAGCCCTGCGGATGGGGGAGATCAACAAATTGGCGGAGGCAGTGAAAGCGCCCGTTGTCGGCGCCGATGTGACCAACATGGACGATCTGAAAAAGCTGTTCGAAGAGTCGATGAAACATTTCGGCGGAGGGATCGATTTTATTTTGCACTCCATAGGCATGAGCCTCAACATGAGGAAAGGCAAAGGCTACACCGAAATAGATTACGAATGGAATAAGAAGACGCTGGATATTTCGGCGATGTCGCTGCACCGGGTGTTGCGGACGGCATGGGAAATGGACGCTCTCAGTGAAGGGGCCAGCGTGGTGGCGTTGACGTATATCGCGGCACAACGCGTCTTCCCGGACTATAATGAAATGGCCGACGCCAAGGCATTGCTGGAGAGCGTCACCCGGAGCTTTGGTTACTATTACGGCGTGAAAAAGAAAGTGCGGGTCAATACCGTATCGCAGTCCCCGACGCTCACGACGGCGGGCAGCGGGGTGAAAGGTTTCGATGGGTTCATCAGCTATGCGGAGAAAATGAGTCCGCTGGGGAATGCATCTGCCGACCAGTGTGCCGGTTATTGCGTGACGTTATTCAGTGATCTGACGAAAATGGTGACGATGCAAAATCTCTTCCATGATGGGGGATTTTCATTCACCGGCGTTACGGAAGCGGTAATAAAAGACATGAAAGAATAAGCTATAAAAAGCGAAGCGCCCTGGCGGGCGCTTCTTGTTAATATTCATCCTCGTTAAAAAAGAAATCTTCTTGCGAAGGATAGTCCGGCCAGATGTCATCGATCCCTTCATAGATCTCGCCTTCATCTTCCAGCTCCTGCAAATTCTCCACTACTTCGATGGGAGCGCCGGAACGAATGGCATAGTCGATCAGTTCATCTTTCGTAGCCGGCCAGGGGGCGTCTTCGAGATAGCTGGCTAATTCAAGCGTCCAAAACATCGTTCTTAATTTTTCGCAAAAGTAATTTTTAAAATGATTTTTCCAAATTTTTCGGTGCTATCCTGTACGTTTGTAGCCTCCAACGTAGGGATTAACTTAATAGTATGTTAACAGCCAACGGAATAGAAAAGTATTATGGCAGTCTGTGGGTGTTGAAAGGAGTCGACGTACGAATCGCCAAAGGCGAGATCGTCAGTATCGTCGGCCCTTCCGGTTCCGGGAAAAGTACCCTGCTTCATATCCTTGGTACACTGGATGAACCGGCAAAGGGGGAGATATTCCTGCAAAATAAACGCATCCATGATCTGAGGGGACGACCTTTGGCGGCATTCAGGAACCGCCATATCGGGTTCGTTTTCCAGTTTCACCATCTTCTCCCTGAATTCAGCGCCCTGGAAAATGTTTGTATCCCCGGATGGATCGCGGGGCGGCGCAAACGGGAGGTCGAGGACCAGGCGTTAAGTCTGTTGAACGTACTCGGTGTCGGGCACCGGACGGAAAATAAACCGGGGGCACTGTCGGGGGGAGAGCAGCAGCGGGTGGCGGTGGCCAGGGCCCTGATCAATAAGCCCGACATCGTATTTGCCGATGAGCCGACCGGTAACCTGGACACCGCGAATGCCAAAGAATTGCACCAATTGTTCTTCGATCTCCGGGACCGGTTTGCGCAGACCTTTCTCATTGTAACCCACAACGAGGAACTGGCGCAAATGAGCGACAGGGTGCTCCATATGAAAGATGGCTTGCTCGTAAATTCTTGACCCCCAACTATTTGCGTGGATTCCAGGGGGTCTCCTGCACATGCAGCCGATGCGCGGCAAAGCGGGCCACCGTAAAAAGGTAGTCGCTGAGACGATTGAGGTATTGGAGGATGAGCGGGTTGAGGCCGATCTGCTCTTCCTGCATCCGGACACAGCACCTTTCGGCGCGGCGGCAGACGCAGCGGGCGACATGGGCGGTGGAGACGGCGACATGGCCTCCCGGTAAAACAAATGACTTCAGCGGCGGGAGGTCGGCGTCCATGGCATCGATAGCCTTTTCCAGCCCGACGATATCTTCCGGAATGAGTACAGGCATCTTGTACGCCGGCTCTTTCTCCGTGGCCAGTCCGGCGCCGATCGTAAGGAGACGGTCCTGCACTTCGTGCAGCATGTCGCGGGTGTCGGCGAAGCCGGGTTGTGCCAGCTGATCTCCAAGCAAACCGATAAAAGAATTCAGCTCGTCGACCGTTCCATACGCTTCGATGCGAAGATGGCTTTTGGGAACTTTTGTGCCTCCGAAAAGCGACGTAGTCCCTTTATCGCCTGTTTTGGTATATATTTTTGACGCCATGGCGATAAAGCATTAGGTTGTAACGGCAGTGGGTGCGCGCCGGCGGTCGCTCTCGATCATCCCGTCGCGTAATCGCACGATGCGATGGGCATACTTTGCGATATCTTCTTCATGGGTCACGAGGACTACGGTATTGCCCGCAGTCTGGATGTCGGTAAAGATGTCCATGATCTCGATGGAGGTCTTGGTATCCAGGTTTCCGGTCGGCTCGTCCGCGAGGATAAGAGAGGGATTGTTGATGAGGGCCCTTGCGATGGCGACGCGCTGGCATTGGCCGCCGGAAAGCTCGTTGGGTTTGTGATGGCTGCGATCGGCAAGCGACACCTTCTCCAGCACGGCCATGGCCCTTTCCAGACGCTGTTTGCGCGGAATACCGGAATAGACCAGCGGAAAAGCGACATTTTCGACGGCGGTATACCGCGGCATGAGGTTAAACTGCTGGAAGACAAAGCCGATCTCCTGGTTCCTGACATCGGCCAGGGCGTCTTCGTGCATCTTGCTCACGTCCTGCCCATTGAGGACATAGGTGCCGGAGGTAGGGGTGTCGAGGCATCCCAGGATGTTCATCAGGGTGCTTTTGCCCGAACCGGAGGGGCCCATCAGTGCGACATACTCATTCTTGAAGATGTCGAGCGAGACGCCCTTGAGAACGGGAAGGGCCTGTTTACCCATGACATAGGCCTTGCGGATGTCATCGAGGTGTATGATAGGTGTAGCTGTCATTATTTTCTGATAACTTTCGGGACTTCGAAATAAACGCCGTTGGTGGCCGGGGCCAGGGCCAGGGCTTCTTCCCTGCTGATAGATCCCTGGGGCAGGTCCTCCCGGAGAACATTGGTCCCGGAGCTCATGTGCAGCAACGGTGCTACCCCGGTAGTGTCCAGTTCGCTCAATTTTTCGACGAATTGGATCATCCGCTGGAGGTCCTTTTTGATGGATTCCTTCTCGGTTGCATCGAATTGCAGACGAGCCAGGTTGGAAAGATTGTCGATCAATGCATCGTTGACTTCCATGCAGGTGCTTTGGGACAAAAATAGCTATCTTCGCGCTTCCCGCAAAGTCCCCTCCCGGGACGTTGCGGGATCAAAGATATATGAAAGAAATTGTCATGAGCGGCATCCGGCCGACGGGGTTCCTGCATCTGGGGAACTATTTTGGAGCGGTCCGGAATTATGTGCGGATGCAGGACCAGTATACCTGTTACTTCATGGTAGCCGATCTGCATGCGCTGACGACGCTGAACGAGACCAAACAGCTTAAAGAGCACGTGAGCCGCGTGATGTCGGAAAATATTGCCTGCGGCCTGGACCCGGACAAGGTGGCCTTTTACTGCCAGAGTCATGTACCCGAGACCGCGGAGCTGTACCTGTACCTGAACATGCTGGCTTACAAGGGCGAACTCGAGAAAACGCCTACCTTCAAGGAAAAGGTGCGGTTGCAGCCGAACAATGTGAATGCCGGGTTATTGACCTATCCGGTCCTGATGACGGCGGATATCCTGTTGCACCGGGCGACGCTGGTGCCGGTAGGGAAAGACCAGGAGCAGCACCTGGAGATAGCGCGGGATTTTGCGCAGCGATTCAATCAGCGGTATGGCGAAGTGTTCCCGGAGCCGATCGCATTCAATTTCGGGGAGCGGTTGGTGAAGGTGCCGAGCCTGGATGGCGCGGGAAAGATGAGCAAGAGCGAGAACCAGCTGGCGACCCTATACCTGGCGGACAGCGACGAAGATATCCGGAAAAAGGTTATGAAGGCGAAGACTGACAGCGGCGGGGTGCCGGGGGCGCCGATGCCGGAATCCGTGGCGAATCTTTTTCTGCTGCTACGGCTGGTCGAGGGCGAAGATGCGGTAACCAGCTATCGGCGCGATTACGACGCCGGGACGATCCGGTTTGGCGATATGAAAAAGATGCTGGCGGAAGGAATGGTGCGATTCATCGCTCCAATCCGTGAGAAGGCCGAAGCCATTCGCAACGATAAATCCTATCTTCGGCGCGTGATGGAAGAGGGGGCGGAGAAGGCGCGGGCAAGCGCGAGAGTGACGATGCAGCTGGCGAAGGCGGCAATTGGATTAGATTACTACTGACTAAGACCATATATCTGTTATGAGCAGGAACAAGAAGCCCAAACATATCGCCGTCGCGGGCAATATCGGCGCCGGTAAAACGACCCTGACGGAGATGCTGAGCAAGCATTACAAGTGGATACCGCAGTTCGAGGACGTGGATCACAATCCCTACCTGAACGATTTTTACGAGGACATGCCGCGGTGGAGCTTCAACCTGCAGATCTTTTTCCTGAACAGCCGGCTGAATCAGCTGCTCGAGATCCACTCCGGGACCGAGACGGTGATACAAGACCGGACGATCTATGAAGATGCGCATATTTTCGCGCCCAACCTGCACGAGATGGGGCTGATGAGCAAGCGGGACTATAACAACTATTTTCAGTTCTTCCAGACCTTGAAGCGGATGGTCCAGCCGCCGGACCTGCTGATCTACCTCCAGGGTTCCGTTCCAACCCTCGTGGCGCAGATACAGAAGCGGGGGAGGGAATACGAGGAGAATATCCGCCTGGACTACCTGAAACGGCTGAATGACTTTTATAACAAGTGGATAGACGGGTACAAAGAGGGACCGCTGCTGATCGTGGATATCGATAAGAACAAATTCCCCGAGAATGAGGAGCACCTGGGCGAGATCATAACCCGGATCGATTCGCAGCTGTATGGGCTATTCTAGCGGAGTGCGGCCGTGCAACGCCGGTCCAGGGACGGCCACGACCGGGGCGCCGGCGAAGTCTACGCAAACAAAAAACCCCACCAGGGAATGATGGAGTTAGTTTTGGCAAACAATCGAAGATTTCGAATGACCGGCCGCGACCGGAGTTGCCAAGTTCAGGAATTATTTTTTAAATAAAAAGTATTTTTTCAGCTTTTTTTTGGGGACCGGGGGCCGGCCTGCAGGACCTCTGCGCTGACGCCGTCCGCATATTTCTCGAAATTTTTGATGAACCAATCGGTCAGATGGCCGGCCTGCTCGTCGTAGTCTGCCGGGTTGGGCCAGGTACTACGGGGGTCCAACAGCTCCGATGGGACGCCCGGGCAGGAGGTAGGCATGGCCACGCCGAACACCGGGTGCGTCTTATACTCCACGTTCCCGAGGGCGTCTTCGAGCGCGGCGGTGATCATGGCCCGGGTATAGGCCAGATTCATGCGTTTGCCTTTGCCGAAAGCGCCGCCGGACCAGCCGGTATTGACCAGCCAGACCTTCGCGCCATGCTGTCTGATCCGGTCGCCGAGGAGCTGGGCATAGCGACCGGGGTGCAGGGGAAGGAAAGGTGCGCCGAAGCAGGCGCTGAATGTGGGTTTCGGTTCGGTGATACCCGTTTCGGTGCCGGCCACTTTCGCAGTATAGCCGGAGATGAACTGGTACATGGCCTGGACGGGGGTCAGCCGTGAAATGGGAGGCAGAACGCCATAGGCGTCGCAGGTCAGGAAAAAGATGTTCGCAGGGATGGGGCCTACGGATGGTTCGAGGGCGTTACCGATATAAGAGAGTGGATACGATACGCGGGTGTTCTCGGTGATGCTGCCGTCTTCGAAATTGATGCAATCCGATCCGGGAAAGAAACGGACATTCTCTACGAGTGCGCCGGGCCGTATGGCATGGAAGATGTCGGGTTCCTTTTCTTCGCACAGATGGATACACTTGGCATAGCAGCCGCCTTCGAAATTGAAGATATTGTCGGCAGTCCACCCGTGTTCGTCGTCGCCGATGAGGCCGCGGGAAGGATCGGCGCTAAGCGTGGTCTTGCCGGTGCCGCTGAGCCCGAAGAAAATGGCGGTATCGCCATTGGGCCCCTTATTGGCCGAGCAGTGCATGCTGAGCACTTTTTCTTCGTGGGGAAGCAGGAAGTTGAGGATCGTGAATACGCTCTTTTTCATTTCGCCCGTATAACCTGTGCCTGCGAGCAGGATGAGGCGGCGGCGGAAGGAAATGACGACGGCGTTTCCGCTGCGCGTGCCGCATTGCGCGGGATCCAGCTGAAGACCCGGGGCGGACAGGATCTGCCAGTCGGGTTGAAAATTTTCCAGCTCGTCTTCCGTCGGGCGCAAGAACATGTTATAGGCGAAGAGATTGTTGCTGGCAGTTTCGGTGACCACGCGGAGATTGAGCCGGTAGCGGTTGTCGGCACATACATAACAATCGCGGACGAACACGTCGGTAAGACGGTTAAGCCAGGTCACGACCGTGTCGAAGATCCGGTTGAAGTATATTTCGTCGATGGGTTGGTTGAACTCGTTCCAGTTGACCGTCCCTGTTGTTATCTCGTCTTTGACGATGTACCGGTCTTTGGGGCTGCGGCCGGTGAAAACGCCGGTATGGATAACGAGGGCGCCGGTGTCGTTTAGAACGCCTTCCTTATGGCGGATACAATGTCTTATGAGTTGGTGAGGGGGCAATTGGTAATGAATGGAATCAGAGAGGTGTAAACCGAGCCTCACCAGCTGGTCGGCCGGGGTTGCAAAAACAGGAACTGCCATAGCAATCGTATATTTTACTACAAAGCTAAAGGGAAATTTTTCTATAGCAAGGGCAGAAAGGAACCCATAATTTGATAAAATCAAATTTGGACTGGCATTGGTTAAAATACTGCTAAACTAACGATTGTTAGTTTGGGTGGATTCGGTTTAATCGGCGGAATTAATGATCAATGTATAAATTTGCCGGCATGAAGCAAATTGTCGCGCCACCGGCACGACAAATTAAAAAAATATGCAATATTTCCCCCAAAAGCCAGAATTGTTCAGCGAAAACCGGGCGCGGTTCGTGACGGCGATGGAACCCGGGTCGATCGCCGTATTCGTCAGCAACGATGAAATGCCAAGCAACGGCGACGCGCATTATCCTTTTCTGCAGGATAGCGATCTGTTCTGGCTATCGGGCGTCTGGCAGGAAGAGGCGATGGTGATCCTTTTTCCGGACCACCCGGATGTACGGTACCGCGAGGTGCTGGTGCTCGCGCGGCCGAATGAAGCGAAGGAAAAATGGGACGGGCGTCGGCTGCGTGCCGAAGAAGCGAGGGAGATCTCCGGGATGACGACGGTCGTGTGGCAGGAGAATGTCTGGGGCCTGCTCCGGCAGTGGATACACCTTGCCGATAGTATTTATTTGAACTCGAACGAGAACGATCGCCGGAGCGGACCGCTCGTCTCGCGTCAATACCGGTTCATCGACGATGTCCGAAAGGAATTCCCGCTGCATGTCTACCGGCGGAGCGCGAAGTTGTTGCGAGGCTTGCGGACGGTCAAGACGCCCGCAGAGATAGCCGTGATGCAAGCGGCGGTCGACATCACCTGCAAAACGTTTGGCGACTTGCTGAGAATGATCCGGCCGGGAGTGATGGAATACGAGATAGAGGCGGAGATACTGCGCGGGTTCGTGTCACGGCGCGGCTCGGGTCCGGCGTATGAGAGTATCGTCGCAGGTGGAGACAGGGCACGGACCCCGCATTACATCGCCAACAACGAGGAGTGCCGCGACGGCGAGCTGGTCCTGATGGATTTTGGCGCGCGTTATGGGGGTTATTGCGCTGACCTGACGAGGACCGTGCCGGTGAATGGAAAATTCTCGAAGAGACAGGCGGAAGTGTACGATGCCTGTCTGCACCTGCACCGTTTTGCAAAGGGTTTGTTAAGACCGGGACTGCTACCGGGGGATTATACGAAGGAGTTTGGAGCGGAGGCGGGTAAGACGTTCGCCCGGATCGGATTGCTCAGTGAGTCGGATCTGAAGAATCAGACGCCCGAGAACCCGGCGTTCAGCAAGTATATGTATCACGGCGTATCGCATCACCTGGGTATCGACGTGCATGACCTGGGGCCGCGGCATGAGCCGTTCCGGGAGGGAATGGTACTGACGGTGGAACCGGGTATCTACATCGCGGAAGAGCAGATCGGGATACGCATCGAGAACGACGTATGGATCACGGCGGACGGGAACCGCGATCTGATGGAAGGGGTGCCGATCACCGTGGAGGAGATCGAGGCGGCGATGAGACGCGATTAAGAAATAATACGTTAATTTTCCGGCATGAAGAAAATACCTAACCTGTTCACACTCCTCAACCTGGTCTTTGGATGCCTGGCGATCATCTTCATCCTGCAGAATGGCATCACGGCGCTGGTGAACCCGGATGGGACGCAATACATAAGCATGCCGGAGAAGACGAGTGTCGCGTCGCTGTGTATCGGGATGGCGGCGCTGGTGGATTTCCTGGATGGGTTGGTGGCGCGGCTATTCAAGGCGACCTCGCCACTTGGCAAACAGCTGGATTCCCTGGCAGATGTCGTCAGTTTTGGCGTAGCGCCGGGGTTGATCCTGTACCAGTTGCTCCGGATGAGTTATTCGGGACAGGAGAACGGGATCGATGTGTCGCTGGGATGGCTCCTTCCGGCACTGATCTTCCCTTGCGCGGCAGCCTACCGGTTGGCCAGGTTCAATATCGATGAATCGCAGCAATATGGATTTAAGGGGATGCCGACTCCGGCCGCGGGGCTGTTGATCGCGTCACTGCCGCTGATCGGGTGGTATACGACGAGTTCCGTGATCGCGGGGTTGACCGTCAACAAATGGGTGCTTTATGGGATCATCGTGGTGGTATCCTGGCTGATGACGAGTAATCTGCCGCTGATGGCGCTGAAGTTCCAGGATAGTACCGTGCGTGGCAACTGGCCGAAACTGCTGCTCGTGGCGCTTGCGGTGCTCGCGGCCATCTTTTTGAAATGGCTGGCCGTGCCCGTAGTTTTCATTTTCTATATTATTGTATCTTTGATTGCTAAAGAGAGAACTACATGACATATTCTGTTCAGGTAAAAGTTATGCCGTTGAAGGAATTGCTGGATCCGCAGGGGAAGGCGGTGATGGGCGGGTTGCAGAATCTGGGTATCAGGAGTGTCAGCGACGTGCGGATCGGGAAAAGTATCTCCTTGCAGATCGAAGCGGCGTCCGCGGACGAAGCAAAAAAGATCGCGGAAGAAGCCAGCCGCAAGCTGCTGGCCAATCCTGTCATGGAGTACTTCGAGACCACAGTAAACTAATTAAGGGCCGGGGCCCGACGCTGAATCAATTATCGTTTTGCTTTATATCGTTCCTTCTCCCATCGGTAACTTGCAGGATATCACGCTCAGGGCTTTGGAGGTATTGAAGGTGGTTGACCTGGTCCTGGCGGAAGACACCCGGAATTCTTCGCGGCTGTTGAACCACTATCAGATCGTAAAGCCTATGTCACCCTTTCATCAGCACAATGAACATAAGGTTCTGCATCACCTGACCGATCAGTTGTTGCAGGGAAAGAAGATGGCGCTGTTGACGGATGCGGGGACGCCGGGTGTGTCCGATCCGGCCTTTCTATTGGTGAGGGAGTGTATCCGGGTGGGCGTGACGGTTGAATGTTTGCCCGGGGCGACGGCATTCATACCGGCGCTGGTGAACAGCGGCCTGCCGATGAACCGGTTTGCGTTCGAAGGGTTCTTACCACCCAGGAAAGGACGACAGACCCTGTTGAAACAATTGGCGGAAGAACCGCGTACGCTGGTATTCTATGAGTCGCCGTTGCGGTTGGTGAAGACGCTGGAGGAACTGGTCCTTTATTTTGGCGCCGGCAGACCCTGTTGCGTGAGCCGCGAGCTGACGAAAATGTACGAGGAGAACAAGCGAGGCTCCTTGCAGGAAGTATGCGATTACTTCCGGGAGAAAGGTGTAAAAGGGGAGATTGTTATTGTTGTGGGTGGATGTCACAAATGAATTTTAACTTAAATATAGAGTTTTATGAAGAAGTCCCTTTATCTGCTATTGTTTTTCGGGTTCTTTCTGACGGCCGGACACGTCGAAGCGCAGTTCAGGCCTATACCCGCCGTGGTCACCGACAGCTTTAAAACCAAATACCCCACCGCCACGAATGTGAGCTGGTCGGACAAGCTGGCGAATTTCCAGGCTACGTTCACACTTGGCAAGGACAAGTACACCGCCAAATACGACAGCAAGGGTGTCTGGCTCGGCTCGTCGAAAAGGATCACCAGGGACGAAATCCCTGCCGCGGTAAAGGATGGGCTTTCGAAAAGCAAATATGCCGCATCCGAGTGGGTGATCAAGACGGTAACCATCTATTACAATCCCGGAAACGTCACTCAATATGGCATCCTGGTGCAGAAAAGCGATATTCAGAAAAAGAATCTGGTCTTCAGCAGCGATGGCCAGCTGTTGAAGGATAACAGTACATTGTAATCATGAAGAAAATCATTTTCGCCGGGGTGATCATCTTGTTGCATCACCTCGTGGTATCTGCACAGCCCGATCGCTGGCAGCAACGGGTGAAATATACGATGGATGTGAAGATGGATGTGCAGACGAACCGGTTTACGGGCACCCAGACGCTGGTCTACAGCAACAATTCCCCTGACACGCTGTTCGAGGTATTCTATCATTTATACTGGAATGCATTCCAGCCGGGAAGCATGATGGACAGCCGTAGCCGTGCGCTTGGGCAGATCGTGTACTCTGGGCGTCGCGGGGAGCAGCGTGACTGGGATCCCCGCGTTCGGGACCGTATCCTGAACCTGACGCCGGAAGAGATCGGCTATCAGAAAGTGCTGTCGTTGAAAATGAACGGCGTCGCACAGCCCTACGAGACGGACGAGACCATCCTCAAGGTAAGGCTGACCAAACCTATCCTGCCGAGGACATCGGTGACCTTCCAGATGCAGTTCGAGGCGCAGGTACCGTTGCAGATACGCCGCAGCGGGCGGGACAATCCCCAGACGGGTGTCCGTTATTCCATGAGCCAGTGGTATCCGAAACTATGCGAATACGATTATGAAGGGTGGCATCCCACTCCCTATATCGCCCGGGAGTTCTATGGCGCCTGGGGCGATTATGACGTGACCATCTCCATCGACAGACATTATATATTGGGTGGAACGGGTTATCTCGAGAATGCGGCAGAGGTGGGGTATGGATATGAGGCGCCCGGTACGAAGGTAGTGCGTCCTGCGGGCGAGCGGCTGGTCTGGCATTTTGTCGCTCCGAATGTGCATGATTTCATGTGGGCAGCCGACCCGGAGTATCATCATTTGGTCCGCCGGGTGCCGGGCGGGCGGGTCATCAATGTCCTCTACAAGAATCAGCATAATGATCCGCAGCAGGATACATTATGGAAAACGCTGGCCGATGTGGCGGTCGTGGTGCTGCCGTATATCGAAAAGACGTTCGGACCCTATCCGTACAAACAATATTCGTTTGTTCATGGCGGCGACGGCGGAATGGAATACCCGATGAGTACCCTTATAGCGGGTCCCAGTCTCAGTGCGGCGATCCATGAATGGATGCACAGCTGGTACCAGGGTATGATGGGCACGAACGAGAGCATGTATGCGTGGATGGATGAGGGTTTCACCAGCTATGCAGAGGCACGGGTGATGGCCTGGTATGACCGTGAAGAAGCGCGTCTGCATCCGGAAAGCCAGGCCTGGCAGGATAAAGTGAAACAGGACAGCGCTGCCGGCCTGCCGCTCGATCACGCCGGAGCGTACCGATCGTATTTCAACCTGGTGAAGAGCGGGTTGCAGGAGCCGATGACGACGCATGCGGATCATTTCAATACGAATTATGCTTATAGTATTGAATCGTATTCGATGGGAGAGATGTTCATAGAACAATTGGGCTATATCGTGAGCGATTCCGTTCGCGACAGGATATTGCTGGAGTATTATAGGGAATGGCGTTTCAAGCATCCCAACGCGAATGATTTCATGCGGGTGGCGGAGAAGGTCAGCGGGATCAAATTGGACTGGTATAAAGAATACTGGATCAATACGACCAAGACGATCGATTATGGGATCGACAGTTTGTGGGAACAGGATGGCAAGACGAAGATCCGGCTGAGGATGGTAGGGTACATGCCGATGCCGCTGGACGTGACGCTACAATTCCGTGATGGCTCGAAGGAGATGGCATACATCCCGCAATATTTCATGTTCGGCGAAAAACCCAGGGAGAACTGGTCGATCCCCTGGACGGTGTATGAACCCTGGAAATGGACGGATCCGACCTATACCTTCGAAGTGAATCACCGGCTGACCGATATCAAAGTGGTGGAGATCGATGCTTCGCAGCGGATGGCGGACGTGGATAGGAAAAATAATAAGTTGGAGTTGAACTGGTAGGAACGCCGCGCAAAAGAATGTCCGGTCGGTTGACCGGACACAAGACAAGGTAAAATGGACTAATGGATGATCGCTAACGACCGTAAAATTTGTTGATGGCTTCGACGCGGTTGTTCACATGCAGCTTTTCATATATGTGATACACATGTTTGCGGACCGTCTCCTGACTGATGAACAGGCGGGCCGCAATTTCCTTATAGAGCATGCCCCGGGCGAGTAGTTCGAGGATCTCGTTTTCCCGGTTGGAAAGGATGCTGATGGTTTTTACGGGCGCGGCGGCGCCGCCGGCATCGACCGTATCGCCGTCATGTGAGGGACCGGCACCCGGGCGCACCTGGAAAGCGTTGACGACCTTGCGGGCGATCTGGCTGCTCATAGGTGCGCCACCCTCATAGAGTTCGCGGAGCGCATCGAGGAGTTTTCCCGGGGCGGTTTTTTTGAGTATATAGCCATTGGCACCGGCTTTCAGCGCTTCGAATATCTTTTCGTCTTCTTCATAGACCGTGCACATCATGAACAGGATGTCGGGATGCTGAGGTTTCAGCTGACGAACGCAGTCGATGCCGCTTTCACCGTCACCGAGATTGATGTCCATCAGGACGATGTTGGGCATGGCGAGCGGGATTTTTTGCAAGGCTTCCTCTGCATCGGAGAAGGAACCTGCCAGGGTGTAGCCGTCGGCCATGAGGATGATCTGTTCGAGGGCAGAACGGATATCCTTGTTGTCATCGACAATACAAACAGATATAGTCATAGGGCAAAGGTCGGCTGCTGCGGGGACTTGTCAATACCACGTTGTGGTAGTTTTTTATATATGTCCCCGGCGCCGAAGGCGCCGGGGAGTCAAAAAGGTACCTGCAGCAGGTATTTTTCGCGGAAATAGTCCATGGGGAAGATCTCGGCGATCTCTATAATGCGGGGACGACAGCCGCTGGCGGAGATCTCAGCGGACAGATCGCCGCCTTTCAGACAAATGAGACCGGAAGGCGAGGGCTTCCGAAGCAACGGGCGTGCCCACGACCACAGTTCTATCAACGGCGCCACGGCCCTCGATACGGCCACATCGAATTTCCGGTTCCTGATCTCTTCGGCGCGGCAATGCTGAGTGGAGACATTGGCGAGCCCGATGGCATCCCTTACCGCCTCTACGACCTTTATCTTTTTCCCGATGCTGTCCACGAGATGGAACCGGGTTGCGGGGAAGAAGATGGCCAGGGGTATCCCGGGGAAGCCTCCTCCGGTGCCGATGTCGATGACCTCCATACCCGGGGTGAACGAAAAAGCGGCGGCAATGGCCAGCGAGTGAAGGACGTGCTTTTCATAAAGGCTGTCGATGTCCTTACGCGAAATGACGTTGATCCTGGCGTTCCACTCGCTATACAGGGGAGCGAGTGCGGTCAATTGCTGTAATTGCTCCGGCGAGAAATCCGCAAAGTATTGCAGGACTATTTCCAGGCCTGCCGGGGCTTTTTCCATAGTGTCGAGGAAAAAATAAAGTAGTAAGCGAACATCCAGATATCCAGGGCCCACCACCAAGGGAAGAGGTCTTCCTCTCCCAGCAGACGCATGGTCCGGTGGAAGATGTACCCCTGTACAATGAGCCGGAAGCCGAAGATGATAAGGACCAGACGCCAATCGAAGAAGAGGCTGACGATCAGCAGGGGATAGAAAAGGAAATGCGACACCGAATAAAGACCGAGGAGGAATTTGTGAAGGGGCTTGTAATATTTGGCTGTGGTATGGTGACGAGCTTTTTGACGGAACCACTCGGAAAAGGTCTTCTTCGGTTCGGAAACCGTGAAGGTATCGGGGTCCACAACGATGGCGGTGTTGTCTTTGGTGGCCACTTTGTTGATGAAAAGGTCGTCGTCGCCGCCGGGGACGTGATTGAGGGCGGAGAATCCTTTGTTCCGAAAGAAGAGGTCCTTTTTGTAGCTTAAGTTTCTGCCGACGCCCATATAGGGTTGACCAGCGAGCGCATAGGAGAGATATTGCAGTGCGGTATGGAACGTGTCGAAACGGATGATCTTATTGAGGAGTCCGGGACTCTTTTTATACGGGCTGTAACCGAGAACCACTTCGATGCCGTTTTGATAGGCGTCCTGCATCTTCTGGATCCAGAATTCGGTAGCTGGGAAACAATCGGCGTCGGTCAGGAGTACGATCTCGTATTGGGCTTCCTTGATGCCCATGCTCAATGGGTATTTTTTGCCGGGAATGCCGAGGGCTTCGTGTTCCAGGTTGACGATATGGAGACCTTTCCAGGTCTTTTTGAATTCATCGAGCAGGTAGCGGGTTTCGTCCTGGCTGTTGTGATTGACGACCATTATCTCGTGTGTGCTGGGGTAGCGTTGAGAGAGGGCTCCGGTAAGATGGGTGACGAGACGGGCCGCTTCATCGCGGGCGCAAATGATGACGCTGACAGGATGTTGTTGGGAATGTTCCCTGGGGGCGGGCGTATAGAAGGCGAGTCTTCTGAAAAACCAGCCGTAATAGAACAACTGAACCAATGCGGTCACGCAAAACAAAATAAAAAACAGTTCGAGCCAGGGGAAACTCCAAAACAATTTTGTCATAAGTGGTTTTAGGGGGCGCCGGCAAACCGAAGGTCACCGGCGCCTATGGCGCGAAAATACGTAAATTGCGCGCCATTATACAATGGGAGCGTTGGATTTTAAATTGACGGGGCGTTGCCTGCAGACCGCCGCACGGGCGGGGACGATCACCACCGATCATGGGGTGCTGGAAACCCCTGTTTTCATGCCGGTGGGGACGGCCGGCAGCGTAAAAGCCGTCACACAGCAACAACTGAAAGAGGATGTCGGGGCGCAGATCATACTGGGGAACACCTATCATCTTTATCTGCGTCCGGGACTGGAGGTCCTGGAGAGGGCCGGCGGTCTCCACCGCTTCAATGGCTGGGATCGCCCTATCCTGACCGACAGCGGCGGCTACCAGGTATTCTCGCTCGCGGGCACACGGAAGATATCGGAGGAAGGGGTCCTGTTCCAGTCGCATATCGACGGATCGCGGCACCTGTTCACCCCGGAAAAGGTGATGGACATTCAGCGGGTCATCGGCGGCGATATCGTGATGGCCTTCGACGAATGCACGCCTTATCCCAGCGAATACGGATATGTGGAGAGATCCATGCAGTTGACGCATCGCTGGCTCGACCGGTGCTGGCAGCATTTTCATGAGATGCCGGACAAATATGGGTATACGCAGAATCTTTTCCCGATCGTGCAGGGGGGCGTGTATGAGGATCTGCGGAAACGGTCGTGCGCGTACATCGCGGGAAAAGGGGCCGTGGGCAATGCGATCGGTGGTCTCAGTGTCGGTGAGCCGGAAGAGCAGATGTACGACATCTGCGGGGTCTGTTGCGAGTCGTTGCCGGAAGAGCGGCCGCGGTACCTGATGGGCGTCGGGACGCCGTGGAATATCCTCGAGTGTATCGCGCTCGGTATCGATCTGTTCGATTGCGTGATGCCGACCCGTAACGGACGCAATGCGATGTTGTTTACTTCGAAGGGAGTGATCAACATCGACAACAAGAAATGGGAGTTCGACTTTTCGCCCATCGATGACGGCATCGACAGCAAGCCCAGCCATTTCTACAGCAAGGCCTATCTGCGGCACCTGGTCAAATCCAAGGAAATACTCGGTCTGACCATCGCCAGCGTACACAACCTGGCCTTTTATCTTCACCTCGTAAGGGAGGCGCGACGGCATATCCTGGCGGGGGATTTCCCGGCCTGGAAGCGGGAACAGGTCGAAGTGCTGCGACGCCGCCTGTAGGTGCGGGCGGTTTTACCGGAAGGGCTGCGGCGCCGCCTGCAGATGCGGGTGCTTTTCACAAAGGACTAACGGATCGAAGTGCCTAAAAAACGGGAAAACAGCGTAAATTTGCGCCCGACCCATGTTCAAGCTTATCGATAACTACATACTGAAAAAGTTCTTCGGGACCTTCGTGTTCACGATGCTGATCATCACCATCATTGCGGTGGTGATCGACACGAGTGAGAAGGCGGATGACTTTGTCCGGTCGGGGCTTACGGCGAAACAGCTTATCACGGCCTATTACATCGGCTTCGTTCCTTTTATCATGTCGATGATCTATCCGCTGATGGTGTTTATCGCGGTGATCTATTTTACCAGCAAGATGGCGGGCCGGTCGGAGTTCATCGCCATTTTGGCCGGCGGTGTCCGCTACAACCGGCTATTGAGACCCTACATTGTGGGAGCGGTATTTTTATCGGCCATCTTCTGGCTGGCCAGCCAGTATTGGGTCCCCAGGGCCAATGAGATCAGGACCGATTTTCAGGCGGTGTATGTGGACCGGAACAGCTCCTACAACAGCGATCCTTATCGCAACAACAACTACTATCTGCGGGTGGACCCGAATACGTTCGTCGGGTTCAAGTATTACGATACGTCGGCAAAAGTGGGCAGCAATTTCTTTTTGCAGCGTTTGAAGGGCAATAAGGTGACCTATAACGTGCAGGCGGCTTCAGTGCGCTGGGACCCTGCGAAGAAAGATTGGAAGCTGACGGGAGTAGTCGAGCGGACGATCGACGGCGTGAGGGAGACGTTGGATAAGAAGGACAGCCTGCATGTGAACCTGAACGTCCAACCCAAGGAACTTCGCCGCGACGATTACCTCAAGGACAAGCTGACGACGCCCGAGCTACACCAGTTTATCCACATGGAAGAATTAAGGGGATCGGAAGGGATCAACACCTTCAAGGTGGAACTCTATCACCGGGATGCGACTCCGTTTTCGGTGATCATCATGGCCTTGATCGGGGCCATTATGGCCTGCCGGAAAGTCAGGGGCGGCAGCGGGTTGCATCTTGCTATCGGTATTGTTCTGGCCGCGATTTTCGTGGTCATGGATAAATTTTCGGTCACGTTCTCGACTAAGGGCAATATGCCGCCCATGCTGGCTGCCTGGTTGCCGAATATCATTTTCAGCGGGGTGGCGTGCATTTTATATGTGAAGGCGCCGAAGTAGCAACAAAGATTTCATTTGCTCCGCAACCATCCGCACAGTACCTTTAACCGATAAAGATATCACCCATGGCATCAATAAAAGAAAGGTTCAAAGAAAAGGCCGACGGACTCGCTGCAGAGATAAAAGATTTGCTGAAAGAACACGGAACGAAGACGATCGGGGATGTCACATTGGCGCAAATCTACCAGGGTATGCGGGGTATTACGGGGTTGGTGAGCGAGACTTCGCTGCTGGATGCGCAGGAAGGGATCCGGTTCCGTGGATTTTCGATCCCGGAATTGCAACAGAAGCTGCCGAAGGCGAATCTCCTATCGGGGCGAGGTACGGAACCGTTGCCGGAGGGGTTATTCTACCTGATGCTGATAGGGGAGCTACCCTCGGAAGACGATGTCCATGATATCACCGCCAACTGGCAGCGGCGCAGTCATGTGCCCAACCATGTCTTTGCGGCGATCGAGGCATTGCCGAAGGACTCGCATCCCATGACGCAGTTTGTAGTCGCGATCATGGCGCTGCAGACCGAAAGCAAATTTGCGGACCGGTATGCGAAGGGCATGGCTAAAAAGGACTATTGGGAGGCGGTATTCGACGATAGCATGGACCTGATCGCGCGGTTGCCGCGCGTGGCCGCATACATCTATCGCCGGAAATATAAACGCGGCGACCATATCCATCCCGACGGCCTGTTGGATTGGGCAGGCAATTTTGCGCATATGCTGGGCTATGAGGACGAGACCTTCCGCGAACTGATGCGTTTGTATATGACGATACATGCCGATCACGAAGGCGGGAACGTCAGCGCGCATACGACTCACCTGGTAGGTTCGGCGTTGAGCGATCCGTATCTGAGCCTGGCGGCGGGTATGAATGGATTGGCGGGGCCGTTGCATGGTTTGGCCAACCAGGAGGTGATCAAGTGGATCCTCGAGATGCGCGAGGAATTGTGTGTCCAGTTGCCCAGTAAGGAACAGATCGCAGAATATGTGAAAAAGACGCTGGAAGGCGGCAAGGTCGTGCCGGGGTACGGGCATGCGGTGTTGAGAAAGACCGATCCGCGGTTTTCGGCGCAGATGGAGTTTGCAAAGAAACACCTATCCGGCGACCCGCTGGTGCAGACCGTTTGGAATATCTATGAGACGGTGCCGCCCATATTGCAATCGCTGGGCAAGATCAAGAATCCCTGGCCTAACGTAGACGCGCATAGCGGGGCCTTACTCGTCCATTACGGATTGGTGGAATATGAGTTCTATACCGTCCTGTTCGGCGTCAGCCGCGCCCTGGGCGTACTGGCCAGCCTTTGCTGGGACCGCGCGCTTGGGTTCCCGCTCGAGCGGCCGAAATCGGTGACTACTCAGCTGGTGAAAGACTGGCTCCAGGGCGAAGGCGAGATTTGGGGGGAGTAGCGCTCCGACGAAGTTCTCCCGTCTTACAGCGCCTGCAGAATATCCGCCAATATATCGTCGCGGTGTTCCAGACCGACCGAAATGCGGATGAGACCAGGGGTAATACCCACTGCCGCGCGTTCTTCGGGCGTCAGTTTCGCGTGTGTCGTGCTGGCCGGATGTGAAGCGATACTGCGCGTATCTCCCAGGTTGGCCGTAAGGGTCAGCAGTTTCAGCTTGTCGAGGAAATTCCGCCCGGCTTCCAATCCTCCCTTCAGATCGAAACAGACGATCCCGCCGCCATTCCGCATCTGCCGGCGCGCGATTTCGTGCTGCGGATGGCTCGGCAGCATCGGATATTTCAGCGAGGATAGCGCCGGATGGTTTTCCAGTGACTGCGCCAGGTGCAGCGCATTAGCCGAATGTCTTTCCATGCGTACATCGAGGGTTTCGAGGCTTCTGCTCAGGACCCAGGCATTGAAAGGGGAAAGTGCCGGGCCCGTGGCGCGGCAGAAAAGATAGACCTCTTTGATCAGCTCTTTTTTTCCTACTACGGCGCCGCCTACGACGCGGCCCTGCCCGTCGAGCCATTTGGTAGCCGAGTGGGTGACGAGATCGGCGCCATATTCGATTGGTGTCTGGCCGATCGGGGTAGCGAAGCAGTTGTCGACATTGAGGATCAGGTTATGTTTGCGGGCCAACGCGCCGGCGGCCTCGAGATCGATGATGTCCAGACCCGGGTTGGTGGGTGTTTCCAAAAAGAACATTTTCGTATTGGGCCGGATGGCCGATTCCCATTCCGCGGGGTTGGCGGCATCGACATAGCTGAACCCGATCCCGTATTTGGGAAGATATTTCGTAATGACCGTGTGCGTGCTGCCGAAGATAGCGTTACAGGAGAGCAGATGATCACCCTTTTTCAAAAGGCCGAGAAAGGAGGCGGTGATCGCGCTCATGCCCGAAGCCGTGGCAAAACCGGCTGCCGCTCCTTCGAGGGCGCAGAGCCGGTCGGTGAATTCCTGGACATTGGGATTGCTGAACCGGCTATAAATGAACGCTTCCTTCTCATCGGCGAAGACGGCGCGCATTTCTTCGGCGTCGTCATAGCAGAAGCTGCTGGTAAGGTACAGCGGAGAGGAATGTTCCTTTTCCTGGGTGCGGTCGGTACGGATGCGAATGGCCTGTGTGATGCGATTGGTAGGCATGTGGTTATTTTGTAGTGTAGGCGAATGTATTGTTGACGTATACTTCCCACGTGATGCTGCACCCGGATTCGCGGAGTGTCGCGGCAACCGAGCAGTACTTAGCCATGGATAGCTCGCATGCCTTGATGGCTTTCTCGGGATAGATGGCCCCTTCGAGATCGAAACGAATATGCACGTTTTCCCAGAGCGAAGGCTCCTTTCCTTTTTCCCGGTCGCCTTCAATGGTCATATGGAAGTCGTCGACGGTCTGACGTTGTTTGTTGAGGATGGAAACGATGTCGATCCCGCTACATCCGCCGAGGGCCATCAGGAGCGTCTGCATCGGCCGAACGCCGAAGTTATTGCCGCCGGATTCGGGATTGCTGTCCATGCGTATGGTATTACCCGACGCATCCCTGGCTTCGAAACCGAAGTTGCCGCTGACCCTCTTCAACTGAATACGTGTCATTTTCAATTTTTGGGCGAAGTTACGGCAAAGCCGCCGGAGGCGGCTCGTCCGAAAGACAATCGTTTGAGAATTGCCGGAAATGCCATATTTTTTTTTGAAGGGCGTTTCCGGTATAAATTAAGCGCTTATTTTGCATCGAAACTGTAACGGCAGCATGAATTATTTTACCTACGAACACCCATTCGAGCTGGAAGGAGGCGAGTCCCTGCCTGGTATTACGGTGGCCTACCATACGTATGGGCGGCTGGATAAGGACGGTGGTAATGTGGTTTGGGTGTGTCATGCATTGACAGCCAACTCTGACGTCGGCCATTGGTGGCCGGGGGTGGTGGGGGAGAAGGGGGCGATACATCCCGACCGCTATTTTATCGTTTGCGCCAATATACTGGGATCGTGTTACGGTACCACGGGGCCGTTGAGCACGGACGCGCGGACCGGGTCGCCCTATTATTCCAACTTTCCCATGATCACCATCCGGGACATGGTGAAAGCGCACATCCTGCTGCGGAAACACCTGGGTATCGGGCACATCCATTTGTTAATGGGAGGAAGCATGGGAGGATACCAGGCATTGGAATGGTGTGTCATGGAAAGGGACGTGATCCGTAAACTCTTCCTCATTGCCACCTCGCCGTCGGAGAGTGCCTGGGGGATTGCCGTTCATACCGCGCAACGATTGGCTATCGAAGCCGACGACACCTGGTGCGAAGCCTCGCCGCGGGCGGGAAGCAAAGGTTTGAAGGCGGCGCGGGCCATCGGTATCCTGACCTATCGCAACTATGGGATCATGGTGGAGAAGCAATCGGATCCCGACACCGAAAAGCTGGATGGATTTCGCGCTTCATCATATATCGAATACCAGGGCGACAAGCTCGTGAACAGATTTAACGCCTATTGCTACTGGCTGCTGACCAAAGCGATGGACAGTCATCAATTGGCTCGTGGGCGGGGCGGCGATGTCGATGCGGTGCTGAGGACCATCCGGCAGCCCACCCTGCTGATCGGCATCACCAGCGATATCCTTTGCCCGTTGAGGGAACAGCGGCACGTGGCCGAATGCATGCCTGATGCACGGATGATCGAGATCGACTCGGCGTATGGCCATGACGGCTTCATGGTGGAGGGAGAAAAGATAGCCACGCATCTGCGCGCGTGGCTCGAAGTCGATTGACGGGCGCATCCCGCTATGGGATCGCTAACTTCCCCTGGTAATAATCCAGCACTTTTGTCCGGAATACATAGGCATATCTGGCGGCTGCCAGGGAGATAGCTGCCGCATCGGAACGTGTTTTTGCCTGGATATAAACGTCCGAGGTGATGACGCCTTCCGTGAACCGGATGTTCTGGACGCGGAAAGATTCGGCGTATGCCGCTGCCTGGTCGGTGTAGAACTTATATTGTTTGTAAGCCGAGACCATGTTCTCAAAGGCCAGCTCTACGTTCTGCTGGAGAACGAGGCGGGTGCTCGTCTCAATTAGCCTGGCGTTCTGCAGGTTGATCTTTGCATTCCTTACATTATTGCGTACGCGGAAACCATTGAGTATCGGCACGCTGAGGTTTAAGCCGATAGACTCTGACCGGTTGTCATGGAACTGCGTGCCCCAGGGTATCTTATCATTGGTGCCCGGCGCCGTCGCCGCGCTATTGTAATAGGAGTTGACATTGCCATTGATGCTTAAGGTCGGGAAGTAAGCGCCTCTTGCTGCCGCGAGCGCTTTTTCGTATTCCAGTACTCTCAGTGCGGTGGATTGGACGTTCGGGAGCACCCGGAGTGCAGAGTTGTATAGGCTGTCGGGCGAGGCCACCGGGTACGCGGCCAGGTCGGCGACGGAAAGGTTGTTCTCAAATTCCACATCCCTTTTGTAGGGTACATTCAGCAACTGAAAGAGGTTGACCCTGGCTCCTTCCAGGTTATAAGTGGCCGTGGCGATATTGATCTCATCCTGGGCCACCTGGCCTTGCAGGTCGGTGAGATTGGAGAGGACAACGAGGGCGCCTTCCCTGTTCTGGGTGGCGAGCCTGTTGAGCTGGATGGTGTCGCTGTTCTCCTGGTCGTGGATGGCGGCCAGCTGGTCGCGGGCGCTGAGCACAGAGAGATAGGCGAGCAGGACGTTCAGCGTAATATTGTCCTTTTGATATTGGAGGTCGAGGCGGCTGGCTTCGAAATTGTACCGGGCTGCTTTTACGCCATTCTGCAGCTGCAGGCCGGCGAAGATGGTCAGCCCTGCGTTGAGGTTATAGTTTCCGCTGCCGGTCTGCGAGGTCACATAGGTATAATTGGTGGTATTGAGGCTTCGGCCGAAGTTGGTGCCCTGGCCGGCGCCGGCGCTGAGGGTGGGAAGCATGTATTCCCACGATTGATCGTAAGCTACCTTGTAGGATTGCGATTGGAGATCGGTCTGGTTGACGACCAGATTATTCCGGATCGCGATGTCCACCGCCTGGTGCAGGGGCAGCACCTGACCGATGGAGTCGGCCGAAGCTTGCTGGGCGCTCAGCCTGCCAGCGGAAAGGGTAAGAGTTGACAAAATGAGAAAGAAAAATGAGTAGCGCATAATAGAGAGTTATAGGTTATCGTGGTACGGCCCGATCGTACTATCCGTTTTTGGTTAATTAAAATTGTCGACTCTTCCGTCCAGCAGATTGATGATGCGTGAACCGTATTCGGCGTTCTTTTCCGAGTGGGTCACCTGTATGATGGTCACACCTTCTTTGTTCAGCTGTTTGAACAGGTCCATGATCTCTTCTCCCTGGCGGGAATTCAGGTTCCCTGTAGGTTCGTCTGCCAACAGCAGCTTGGGTTTTCCGATGAGTGCGCGGGCGATGCCAACCAGTTGTTGCTGGCCGCCGGAGAGCTGTGTAGGGAAGAGGTCCTTTTTCCCCACGATCTGAAACTTATCCAGGATATCCGCCACCATAGCCTGGCGTTCGGATGACTTGACGTTCTGATAGATCAGCGGGGTCTCGATGTTTTCGTATACGGTGAGCTCGTCGATCAGGTGGTACGCCTGGAAGACGAAGCCGATGTATTGCTTGTACAGCTGCGATCGTTGTTTTTCTTTCAGGGTGTGGACGCCCTGGCCCAGGAAATAATATTCCCCTTCGGAGGAATCGTCCAGCATGCCGATGACGTTGAGCAGGGTCGACTTGCCGGAGCCGGAGGGCCCCATGATCGAGATAAATTCTCCTTCCTTGATGTCCAGGTTGATATCCTTCAAAATGAAATTAGGTCTTCCGCCTACGTTTATCCATTTGGAGATGCGCTTGAGCTCGATCATATTGATTAATTAGAGATTACGGTGTTGTTCAGTCTTTCAATCACATGCCAGAATACAAATCTATGGTAAATAGGGTGTTATACGACATTTCTTCATTTTGGGGTCCGGTTTCGATACAAAAAGTGTACGATTTCGATACAGATGTTGCATGAAGGGGCCGAGGACGTCCTTATTCCGTTCGAAGATTCTTAATTGGGTCCGTTGCCAGCGCCTTTAGGGTCAGGCTGCCGATGACAGCCAGTGCGATGACGAGCACTAACGCCACGGTCAGTACCAAAGTGCCTGCGCCGACCGAGACCCGGTAGGCGAAATTATCGAGCCAGCGGTGGACGAACCACCAACTGACCGGCAACGCGATGGCTGCGGCGATCGTAGCCAGGCGTAGAAATCTGCCGGAGACCAGGTTGAGGATCGTTTGGTTACCCGCGCCGAGGACCTTGCGGATCGCGATCTCCTTCATACGCCGTTGAATGGTAAAGATCGTCAGACCGACGAGACCCAGGATCGCGAGGATGATAGCCAGGATGGTAAAAAAGGCCAGTGCATTCCCGAGCAGGCGTTCCTTTTCCGCGAGCCGGGCGAACTGGTCATCCATGAAAGCGATATTCAGCGGATTGTCGGGAAGGAACGTCCTGGCTGTAGCCTGCAGCCAGTCGATGAAATGGGCGGTATTGCCGCTGCGAAGACGGATGACCAGATCGGCTCCGCCCTTGCGCTCGTACGTGAGGACGGCAGGCGCTATTTTTTCACGCAGCGTAGCGTAATTGAAATCTTTGACCACGCCGATGACGCGCTGGCTACCATTGATGAGGGTGCCAATGGGATGGAAGAGGCCCAGCGCGGCTACGGCCGATTCATTCAGGATGAGCGAATTGGTATCGGAGAGGAGGTTCTTTTGGAAATTGCGGCCGCTCATCAGACGCATACCCATGGTTTCGATATAATGATCGTCGCCGGGGAACTGCTGGATGCTCATGTTCTTTTTTGTTGCAGGGTTGAAATAGCTGCCCATGATGATCGAGTTTCCGGCGGGTGTACGGGCGCAGAAGCTGGCGCTGACGACGGAGGCCTGCTGTTCGACCAGCTGGCGGAAGGCTTCGGCATGGTCGTTCAGCTTGTCGATATTATCGATGACCACCAGTCCGTCGGAATTGAAACCTTTGTCCTTCGTCTTCATGAAGCGCAGCTGGCTGAAGACGGTGAACGATACGAATACGAGGCCTGTGGCGATAGCGAACTGGAAGGTTACGAGTGTGTTGCGGATGGCGGGGCGGTCCTTGCCGGCGCTGCTGCTGCGAATAGTTAGCCGGTTATGCTTGTCGGTAAGATAGAACGCCGGGTATATGCCGGCGAGGGCTCCGACGGCGATCGTAAACAGGATCAGGTAAAAGAAGTTGACGGAAAAGAAGGGGATCGGCCCCGTGAGATCGACGCCTGTTGCGCGGTGATAGGACCAAAGGATCAGCTGGATGAAGCTGCAGGCAATGATCATGGCCAGCAGGCTGAAAAGGATAGATTCGCCGACGATCTGCAAAACAAGCGAGGGGCGCGCGGCGCCGAAGGTCTTTTTGAGCCCTATCTCTTTGCTGCGGACCGACGAACGGGCAGTAACGAGATTGACGTAGTTGATGACGGCAAGGAAAATGAGCAGCCAGGCGATGGTCCGCAGAAGATGCACCTGCGTCAGATTGCCGTTCTCGCCGATATCGAATTTCACATCATTGTCGAAATAGATGGTAGTGAGGGGTTGGATGAGAAAGGAGACGGTGCCGGCGGCGTCTTTCCATTCTTTATAGCTGACCGTAGGGCTCGTGGACGGGTAAACGACCTTTTCGCGGAGGCGGTCGAGCCAGGTTTGCAAATTCGCCTCCGTGGCGCCGGGTTTCAGTTTGACATAATTGTAGAGGGAGCAGGAGATCCAGTTGGCGGAGGACCCGGTTGCATCGGAGCCAGCGGAGAGCAGCAGCTGGGGACGAAGATGCGATTTTTCGAAGCCCTGGTGGAGAACGGCGACCACCGTATACGGTTTCAATTCTTTACCGACGTAGATCGTTTTTCCGACCGGGTCCTGGTTGCCGAAATAGCGTTGGGCATAATCGGACGAGAGGATCGCTTCGCTGGGAGCAAGGCCACCGGCCGGAATGCGGCCGGCATCGGCGGTATAGGAAAAAACCTTGAAAAAGGAAGAGTCGATATAGTAGCAATAGTTGTTTTTGAAGGCGCGACCCTGAGCGGACGTTCGGACGTCTATGTTATCGTCGTCTTTGATTGCGGTGGCGTCTTCTGCGTCTTTACAGGAAGCCCGGATCGCACTGCATAGCATGTCCTGACTGAGGGCGAATGGCCCCATGTGAAAGAAGTCCGTACCGATGCGGTAGATGCGATCCGCGTCGCGGAAATGATGATCCGTGTTCAGCTCGCGGTGCGCATAGACGAACAACAGGAAAGAGGCGGCGATGCCGATGGATAGCCCTCCCAGGTTGATCAGGGAGAACGTCGGGTATTTCCGGAATTGCCGCAGCGCGGGTTTTAGCTGATTGATCATTTGGTGAATTTACTTTATTCTGTTCGTAAATTATGGACCGGGTTGGTAGTGGCGACGTTCTTTCATTCGGTCCTCAGGCTCCGGATAGGATTGGCCAGCGAAGCCCGTATCGTGATGTAGCTGACACTCAGCAAGGCGATAAGGACCGCCCCCGCGCCTGCCAGCGCGAATATCCTCCAATCGATGCCGGTACGGTAGGCATAATTATCCAGCCAGTTGTGCATGACCCACCACGCGAAAGGAAAGGCAAGCACGCACGCCACGAGCACCAGCTTGATAAAATCACGGGAAAGGAGGCCGGTAATAAGCAGGACCGAGGCCCCCAGCACTTTTCTCACGCCGATCTCCTTTGTCCTTCTTTCGGCGGCATAGCCTGCGAGACCGAACAGCCCCAGACAGGAGATGAACACGGCGAGACCGGCAAAGACGGCGGAAAGGCGACCGGTCAGCGTTTCGGTTTTGAACTGTGTGACGAAATCCTCGTTCAGGAACTTGTATTCGAACGGGTAGCCCGGGTTATCGGCTTTCGCCACGGTCCCGATTGCCGCGACGGCTTTGGAAACATCCGCATTCGCTTTCAGGCGCACCGAAAGGAAATTGGTGCCCGCCGGATAACAATACAGGATGAGAGGCGCCGCATTCTGGTACATGTTGTTGTAGACAAAATCCCTGACGACGCCGACGACGCGGTATTTATTCTGGCCGTTGCTGATGAGGGTGCCGACCGCATCGCCTTTGGTGATGAGGTGCGCAAGGCTCTCGTTGATGATGATGCTGTTGCTATCCTCTGCCGCGACCTCGTGGAAATTGCGGCCGGCTGCCAGCTGCATGCCCATGGTGGAAATATATTCAGGCGAGACGTTCTCCTGCGTGATGAGCACTTCTTTGCCCGGGTCCTTGCCGGGCCAGTCGAAACCGCCGCCATTGCTGTACAGCGTGAGGACGGGGCTTCTGCTGAGGGTAGCATCCTTCACGAATCCGGTATGGAGGAGGTCATTGCGGATGGCCGTGAAGTGGTCCTGCATCTTCCCTTGCAGGTTCATATAGAGCAGCCCCTCTTTTTCGTAACCCAGGTTGCGATGCTGGACGTATTTGAGCTGCTGGTAGATGATGATAGTCGTAATGATGAAGACGATGGAGGTGGCAAACTGCAGCACGACGAGACCTTTGCGGACAAAGACTGCCCCGCCGGTGGACTTCACTTTCATACCCTTCAGTACATAGACAGGGTTGAACGAGGAGAGGTAGAAAGACGGGTAAGAGCCGGCGAGGAGGCCGCACAGAAGACCGATCGCCAGGAGGGCGGCAAAATGTGCCGGGTTCAGGAGGTCCAGTACGAGCTGTTTTTCCACCAGGGCATTGAATGCGGGCAGCGCCAGCGCGGTGAGACCGAGCGAAACGATAACGGCGAGAAAAGACATGAGTATGGATTCGCCGATGAACTGTCCCACCAGCTTGCCTTTGCCTGCGCCGAGGACCTTGCGGACACCGACTTCGCGGGAGCGTTTTTCCGAGCTGGCAGTGGCAAGGTTCATGAAATTGATGCAGGCGATGATCAGAATGATCCACGCGATCAGGGTAAAGATCCGGACATATTGGATCCGGCCATTCGAGGGGTCCTGTTTACCGTTCTTGAAGGAGGTGTAGAGCCGCCATTGGCTCATCGGGTAGAGGAAGGGCTTCATGACGGCGCCGGGCGCCTTGGTCTGAACGTAGTTGGTCAATATTTTGTTGATGGCAGCTGGATCCGCCGAAGGCTTCAACTCGACAAAGGTCATTACCCCGTTGCTACCCCAGTGTTGCAGCCATTGGTTCTTTTGATAAAAGGCCTGGTAGTTACCGAGCCATTTAAAGTGAAAGGAGCAGTTCTCGGGGAGGTCGTTTATTACACCGGTGACCGTATAGGGATCTGTGTGGTCCATCTTCAGGGTCTTGCCGAGGGGGTCGGCGTTGCCGAAGAGGGCTTTCGCCATTCCCTGGCTGATGATCAGCGAGTGGATATCGGCGAGTGCGTTAGCTGGATTACCTTCGACGAAATCGAAGTTGAATAGGGATAAAAAGGACGGATCGCTGTATTGGCCCTCTTCGTAAATGGGATTGTTGTCGGTCGCAAAAAGACCGCGGTATGGCCAGGAGAGGCGGGAGGTGGCCGCGATGCCGGGGATGTCGGCTTTCATGTTGGGAGCGAGCGGGCCCGGTGTGGCCGCGAAGGTATAGGTAGTGCCGCCGTAGGTCTGGTTACCCTGGATCTGGTAGAGGACGGCTTTTTTGGCGAATTGATGGTCCCAGGTGAACTCGTCTTCGATCCACAGGAAGATGAGGGTGGAGCAGGCGATGCCCACCGCGAGGCCGATGATGTTGAGGAAGGTGTATGTCCGGTTCTTCCAGAGATTCCGCAGATAGGCTTTCAGGTAGTTGGTGATCATGATGCGTCGTTTATTCGGTTCGAAGACTTTTGACGGGATTGGCACCCGCGGCCTTCAGCGTCTGGCTGCTGACGGCTAGCAAGGCGATGACCATCACCAGCAGCATCGGCGCGATGAAGATCCACGGATCGATATGCATCCGGAAGGCAAAGTTTTCCAGCCATTGGTGCAGAAGCCACCAGGTCAGCGGTACGGCCAGCAGAAAAGCGAAGACCAGCGGTTTCATGAAATCTCTTGTCAGCAGCAACAGGATGCTGGGAAGACCGGCGCCGACGATCTTGCGGACGCCTATTTCTTTTGTCCGCTGATTGGTTACGAAGGCGGCCAGACCCAGCAGCCCCAGACAGGAAACGAAGATGGCGAGACCGGCGAAAAGTCCGAAGGTCCGGCCGAACTGTCTGTCCGCCTTGTATTGCTCGGCGAAATGCTGGTCGAGGAAGAAGTATTCGAAGGGGTCGGCCGGGAAAAATGTCTTGTATTGTTGTCTTACCGAGGCGACGATTTCCGGCCAGTTGTTGCTACCCGTGGAAAGCCTGAGCGTGTAGTAGCTGTTGACGTCCGGAGTAAATCGGAAGATATGTGCGTCATAGGCCTGCCGGAGCGATTCCTGGTGGTGATTGGCCACTACGCCGACGATGGTATATTGTTTCCCCCAGAATTCGATGCGTTTCGAGACGGCCGCTTCGGGGCGATCGATGCCGAGCTCTTTGAGAGCTGCCTCGTTGAAGAGGACGGAGTTGGAATCCGCCAGTCCGGGATAAAAATTCCTGCCTGCCAGCAGCCGAAGACCGTAGGTGGGGACGAAATCCTGGTCGATACCGATCACACGGTATTGGCTAGCCGTTGTAGGATCGCTGCCCACGAGCCGGATGCCGCCTGCATTCCAACCCGTCTGACCACCGGGTACCGCGGTCGATACGGTCATTTGCCGAACACCCGGGATGCGCAAACTTTCCGTCTTGAACGCGGACAGCTTTTGCTTGTAGCTGGAATCGATGACGGCGGGACCGGTGACCACCAGCGTATGGTCGATCTTTACTCCCAGGTCCTGGTGTTGCATAAAATTCAGCTGACGGTATACCGCAAATGTGCCGACCATCAGGATGATGGAGGCAATGAACTGGACGACGACGAGCGATTGGCGGAGCAGCGCGCCATGTCCTGTTTTGGCCAGCCTTCCTTTCAACACGGCTACAGGCTTGAATGAGGAGAGCACGAAAGCGGGGTAGCCGCCGGAGAGTAGGGTGCCGGCAATGAACAGGCCTGCTAACATCAGCCAGAAACCTGGATCGTTCAGCAACGAAAGCTGCAAGTCCTTGCCGGTAATATAATTGAACAGGGGCAGGCAAAGTAGGATGAGGAGAAAGGCCAGGATGACCGCCAGGCCGTTGATCAGCAGCGATTCGAACAGGAACTGGGAAATAAGCTGGCGGCGTAGCGAACCCAGGACCTTGCGCACGCCGACTTCACGGGCGCGCTCTATTGAACGCGCCGTAGCCAGATTGATATAGTTGATCCAGGCGATGACGATAATGAACACGGCGATGATGAGCAGGAAGTAGACTCCCTTTCCGTCTCCATTGACCTCTGCCTCCTCCAGGTAATGCGAATAAAGATGGATATCCGGCAGGGCCTGGAGATGGATGACCATGCCGTCATGGCTTTTTTGCATTTCCGCGCCCCATTTGGCCTGGATCGCCGTGGCAATTTTCTTTTCGAGGACGGCGGGGTCGGTGCCGGGACGCACCTTGATATAGTTGAAGAACCCATCCCAATACCAAACAGTATTGATATCGGGGCCCGTGTGCGCGACCAGGCTGGCCCATGGGAGCAGGATATCGAACTTCAGATGCGTGTTCGGCGGGGGATCGGACAGTACTGCCGTCACCCGGTACGGGTTTTTCTTGTCGAGGAAGATCGTTTTCCCGATGGGATCCTCGTTGCCGAAATATTTTTTTGCGGTGGACTCGGTCAGGACCGCCGTATTGATGTCCTTGAGCGCCCCGGCGGCAGCTCCCGCCAGCGTCTTATATCCGAACACACGGATAAAATCGTCGGTAGTGGAATACATCCGTGTCTCGCGGAACTCGTGGTCTTTATACGAGACCACTGCCGAGTGGTGGCTCAGCCGGGCGAAGGATTCGACCTCGGGCAGCGCATCCTTTACGGCCGGTCCCAGCCCGGTGGCGCCCGCGGCCCAGCGGGTACTCAGCTTGCCGTTGTTGTACCGGTCGAGCTGAAGACGATAGATGTTACGGTAATCCGGTTCCCAGCGGTCATAGCTTAGCTCGAACCGGGCATATTGAACGATGAGCAGGCTGGCGGCAATGCCGAGCGCGAGCCCGAAGATATTGATGAAGGAGAATACCCTGTGTTTGAACAGGTTTCGGAGTGCTATTCGGAAGAAGTTGGCGATCATGGCGGTTGTTGTTGACAGTTATTTGATTCTTTTCGCAGCTATTCACTTCGTAGCGATTTCACCGGGTTGGCCACGGCGGCGCGCATCGAGCGGTAACCGACGGCGATAAGGGCAATGAAAAGCGTACTGAGAAGTCCCGTGATGAATAACAGAGGGCCCGGATGGATAGGGAATTTGAAACCCTGCAGATAACTATGGCCGGCAATCCAGGCCAGCGGCACGGCGATCGCAAACGCGATGAGGATCAGCCGCGTGAATTCTTTGCCGAACAACCAGAAGATATTGCCGACGCCTGCGCCGAGCACCTTCCGGATGCCGATCTCCTTCGTGCGGCGAACGGCCATGAACGAGACGAGCCCGTAAAGACCGAGACAGCTGATGAGGATCGCAATGCCCGCAAAAATACCGATCAGGGAAAGCAGGATATTGTCGAGCCGGTAAAACTCGGCGATGCGGTCGTCCAGGAACGAATAAGAATAGACATAGTCCGGGTAGGTGCCGTTCCAGACCGACTGGGCGCCCGCAAGGATGGGCCGCAGCTGTCGGGCATCGACCTTCATGCAACAGGTCTGGTAACGGGCCGTCGCTGCATAAAGGCAAAGGGGATGGATGTCGCCATGCAGGGACTGTTCATGGAAATCCCTGATCACACCCACGACGGGCGCAGGGACGCCGTCGACGGAGATCATTTTGCCCAACACCTCCAGCGGGGAAGCAAGCCCCAGCGATTTGACGGCCGTCTCGTTCAGGAGGTATTCGCGTGTCGTATCGGAAGGGTAGAGATTCCTGCCGGCGGCCAGGCGGAGGCCAAACGTGGAGAGATATTGCTCATCGGCCGCCTTTTCGTTGATGGACCAGGATTCCTCTTTCGACTGGTTGTCATAACGGATGTTCGTCGTCATATTGCGGCCGGAGGCGGGCGGTTGGAAACAGAGACTGATCTTTTCTACGCCGGGGATGGCGGCCAGTCGGTCGCGCAGCGTATGCATCTTAGTGATATCGGTCGAAGGCAGGGGCAGTGATAAGATGGCATCCTTGTCGAAGCCGAGATCGAGGTTCATCGAATAATGCATCTGCCAGGCAACGATAATCATACCGATGATGAGGACCTGCGAGATGATGAACTGGGAAGTTACCAGGATACGGCGCAGCGGCAAGCCGCCTATCTGGGCCTGGGAGAGCCTGCTTTTCAGTGCCAGCATGGGTTGAAATCGGGCCAGGATCACACCGGGATAGGACCCGGCGGCAAAGATCACAAGGGCCACAAGGGCGAAAAAGAAAGCGATCGTCTTCCAGGTGGACAGCAGGCCGGCGGTCATGTGGGAAGAGGTCAGCCGGTTGAGGGCGGGCAGGGCGGTCATGGCGGCGAGCCACGCGATAACTCCCGCGGTAATGGTGATCAGTGCCGTTTCGGCGATGAACTGCCAGAATAGTTGGCGGCGAACACTACCCATGACTTTTCGGATGCCGACTTCCTTGCCGCGATTGAGGGCCTGCGCTGTGGCCATGTTGATGAAGTTCATGCAGGCGGTGGCGATGAGGAAAATGCCGATGACGATCAGGGCCCAGCTGTATTTTTTGTCGAAGGTGCCGTCGTAGGCCGCGTCGGTATGCATTTCGGCCAGCGGCTGCAGGTGAAAGCCGAAAACGCCGATGTCGTCTCCCCGGTAATATTTGCGGACGAGAGCGGGGAACGCCTTGTCGGCCACGGCAGGACTTACACCCGGTTTGAGCAGCACGAAACAGTAGCTGCCGCTATAGAGGTTGTTCCACGAGCTGTCGCTTGCAAGGAAGCTGTTCCAGTCTTTGAGGTTATCAAAGGACAGATAGACTTGTTCCTTGCGGGCGGTATTGGCCGGAAGGTCTTTGAGGATGCCCGTAACCGTGAAGTTGATGGAGTTGTTGACGCGGATGGTCTGACCGATCGCCTCGCCGTCCCCGAAATATTTCTTCGCGATGGATCCCGTGATCAGCGCGGAATGTGGGTTTACCAGGGCCGTACGGGCGTCACCGCGGACAAGCGGATAGCTGAAGATGCGGAAGAAACCGGGTTCCGTGAATGCGACGCCGTCGGTCTCCTCGAACTTTTTGATCTCCTTTGTTCCCGTAAGCGAGACGAGGGCGTTGCGATAGCTGACGAGACGGGCCGTCTGTTCGGCGAACGTATAGTCGTCACGGAAGGCTTTTCCCAGCGGTTGGGGTACGCAGGCGAACCGGGGCGTTCTCCCTTCGGCGTGCAGCTCGGTGACGATACGGAAGATTCGGTCCTTGTTCGCGTGGAAAGTATCGAAGCTCAGCTGCCAGGAGACGAGCGTGAAGATCAGGATCGCGGCTGCGATGCCGAGGGTCAGACCGACGACATTGATCCCGGTATACGCTTTATAGCGGATGAGGGTTCGCCAGGCTATCTTGAAATAATTGCGGATCATATGGAAAGGTGTTATTCGGTACGAAGGCTTTTGACAGGGTTAGCGACGGCGGCACGCAGGGATTGTATCCCCACCGTGGTCAGTGCGATCAGCAGCGCCAGCAGTCCGCCCAGGGCGAAGACCCACCATTCGATGGAGATACGGTAGGCGAAATCCTGCAGCCAGCTGTGCATGACCCACCACGCGACCGGAACGGCTATCAGCAGCGAGAGCAGGACCAGGTACATGAACTCCTTCGACAACAGCAGGATAAGGTTCTGGACCGAAGCGCCGAGCACCTTCCGGATGCCTATCTCCTTCGTCCGTTGAAGGACGTTATATGCCGAGAGACCCAGCAGGCCGAAACAGGCGATGCCGATCGCGAGCAGCGCGAATATCCCGAAGGTTTCGCCGAAGGGGGTGTCCGCCTTGTATTGCTGGTTGAACGATTCGTCGAGGAAGAAATAATTGAAAGGATCGTCGGGGAAAAATCGCTCCCACACCTTATGGATATCGGCGATGCCCTTGTGCGGGTCAGACGTCGATATTTTTACAGAATAATATCTGCGGATGTCCGGTACCGGGAGGATCAGCAGCGGCCAGATGGCTTTTTGCAGCCCCTGCTGGTGGAAGTCGGCGGTGACGCCGATGATATGGAGCGTATCATTACCACGCCGCAGCCGACCGTTGACGGCGTCTTCGGCATTCTTGAAGCCCAGCAGACGGGCCGACGTTTCGTTGATGAGGACGGCCTTCTTGTCTGTTGGGAATTGGGTGGAAAAATTCCTGCCGGCGACCAAACGGATGTGATAGGCAGGGATAAAATCGTAGTCGACCCCGAGGTGATACATTGTCATGCCTGATTTGGCGTCCGCGCCGACGCGGCTGATATCCTGGGTCCAATAGATCTCCTGGCCCATGACATTCGAGGAAGCTGCCACGCTTTGGATACCGGGCTGCGCGAGCAGCGTGGTTTTGAACGGCTGGAAGACGGTGTTATAAATGGAATCCTGCATGGAGCCCGCGCCCTCGACGACGAGCGTTTGGTCGATATTGAAACCCAGCTGCTGGCGCCGCATGTATTGCACCTGCTGGTAGATCAGGATCGTGCCGGTGATAAGGATAACCGAAATGGCGAACTGGCCAATGATCAGGCCCTTTCGCATCACCTGGCCGCGAGATGTATTCTTGAAGAGACCCTTCAGGACGGTGATCGGGTGATAGCCCGAGAGAACGAAGGCGGGGTAGATACCGGATAAAAACGAGCCAAGGAAAAAGATGCCGAGGAAACCCAGCAGCCAGGGAACGGGCAGGGTGAACGGACCTGCGTCGGTGCCGATCAGGTTATCGAAGGATGGGGCCAGCGCGAATGCCAGCATGGTCGCCAGTATCAGCGACAGGGTGTTCAACAGGAAGCTTTCAGTCAGGAACTGCAGCACCAGGTCGCCGCGGATCGCCCCCATGACCTTTCGGATGCCGACCTCTTTAGCGCGTTCGAGCGAGCGCGAGGTGGCGAGATTGGTATAGTTGACCCAGGCGATAGCGATGATAAGGAAGGCGATCAGGAACAGGAAGCGGACGGCTTTGCCGTTACCGTTGACCTCCGCTTCCTGGTTATAATTGGAATAGAGATGGATATCGGAGATCGGGGTGAGGAACAGCTCATTTTTGGAATTGTTCTTTTTTGCATATTCCCGGTTATTCATGTGCCGGTCGCAGAAGGCCGGCAACTTGGCCTGGAGCGCGCGCCAGTCCGCACCGGGTTTCAATTGTACGTAATCATAGTAATCGTACCAGCCCCAGGAGGTCTCCGTGGCGTTGGAGGAATCGTGCCAGGCCACGCGTATGTCTTTACCGAGGGTGGAATAGGAGACCAGCTGATGAAGGATGAGATGCGAGTTGGAGGGATAGTTTTTAAAGACGCCGGTGACTTCGAGATAATCGATCTGGTTGGCCCAGGCCTTGAGCCGTTTGCCCATAGGGTTTTCGTTACCGAAGTATTTACGGGCCATATCCTCGGATAAGATGACCTTATCCGGGCCGTCGAGAGCCGTAGATGGATTGCCCTTGATGAGCTGCAGATCGAGCATGCCGATCATGGAAGGGTCGGCGTAATACCCCTTGGTCTCATTGAACTTGACATTCCTTTCCGGGTTCGCGACGAGGAAATTGGCATCGATGAGCCGGCCGTAGGATGCTATTTCCGGGAATTCCTTTTTCATCGCAGGCGCGATGGCGGGATAGACGGTCGCGGATTGAAAGGCCAGTTTGCCCTGCTGGTAGGCGTCCAGCCGCAGGCGGAAGATGTTGCCGGCGTTCTCCTGGAACCGGTCGTAGCTGCGTTCGTACGCGACGTAATGGAAAATGAGGAGACAGCAGGTGATGCCGATGGCGAGGCCAAGAATATTGAGGGCGGAATAGCCTTTCCGCTTGAGCAGGCTCCGCCAGGCAAGCTTCAAATGATTCTTGAACATATATGGAGGTGTTGTTCACTCCGCAAACTATCAACCGGGTTGGCTAAAGCCGCCCCCCATCGGCTGGAAGCCGATCCGCCGAAGGCGCATCATTAGCCTCGCCGTGGCGATCCGGGGACATTCACTCACTCCGCAAACTATCAACCGGGTTGGCTAAAGCCGCCCGGATCGCCTGCACGCTGATCGTTATCAATGCCACGGCCGCCGCCAGGATGCCTGCCGCCACGAATATCCACCAGTGCAACGGGATGCGGTAAGCGAAATTGTTCAGCCAGTTGTTCATCGTGATGCCTGCAATGACGAAGGCGACAAGGGCGGCGATGCCTACCAGTTTCAGGAATTCCTTCGACAGCAGGCCGACGATGCTGCCCGCGCTGGCGCCGAGGACCTTCCGGATGCCGATCTCTTTCACCCGCTGGGTGATCGTAAAGGCGGAAAGACCAAAAAGGCCCAGACAGGCAATGAAGATCGCGATGCCGGCAAATGCGGTGAACAGGCTCCCCTGTCGTTGTTCCGACTTATACAATTTGTCGAAGCGGTCATCCAGGAATGTGTATTCGAAGGGTACTTCGGGGAGAAAGCGTTTCCATGTTTTCTCTATATGTGCAAGGGAGGCGGGGATATCGCCGCCGGCCAGCTTGATCGAGATGCGGCCGTAAGAGTTGCCGGCCTGCGATTCGGGGGGCATGACAAAGATGATCGGCAGGATCTGCTGGTGCATGGATTCGAAATTGAAATCACGCATGATACCGATGACGTGTCCTTTCACGCCGCCATAGCTGAAACTCTTGCCCACCATTTCGTCCGGCGACCGTATGCCGAGGACGCGGGTGGCTGCTACATTGAGCAGGAAATTATTCGAATCGGTGGCATAGTCGCGGGAGAAATCCCTGCCGGCTGCCATCGGGATGCCGTAAGTCTTGACAAAATCCTGATCCACGCCTACATATTTGATGTCGGCGGTAACGGGGCGGAGCGTGTCCCCGCTTTCGGTCTGGGCGCCCTGTTCATCCAGGAGCCGGCCGCTGGGAATACGCGAGGAGCGGGTGGTGTTGAGGATATGGGGATCCTGGAGAAGGGCGTTACGGAAGGACTCGTAGGTCTTGTCGAGTCCATTGTTATAGCCCATGGTAACGATATGCTCTTTGTCGAATCCAAGCGAAGCGTTCTGCACATAATTCAGCTGCTGGAAGACGACGGCGGTGGCTATCAGCAGGACGATCGAAATGGCGAATTGCGTTACTACGAGCACTTTTCGGAAAGAAACGGTCCTGTTGCCGGCCTTGAAAAGACCTTTCAGCACTTTCACAGGCTGGAAGGAGGACAGGAAAACGGCCGGATAAAGGCCCGAGAGCGCACCGACGAACAGCGGCGCCAGCAGCAGGGGAATGAGCACCCTTGTCTGAAGGATACTGTCTGTTGAAAGATCGAGACCTGTGATCGAATTGATCCAGGGCATGGAAAGTAACGTGATTGCCCCGGCTACCAGGACAGCCATGTAGGAGATCAGGATGGACTCCGAGAGGAACTGGGCGATGAGTTCCTGCCGGCGGGCGCCGGAAACTTTACGGATGCCGATCTCTTTGGCGCGGAGGGCCGACCGGGCGGTGGAGAGGTTCATGTAATTGATACAGGCGATCAATAGTATAAACAGCGCGATGGCCGAGAAGATGTAGACCCGGGAGATATCGCCGTTCGGCTCCAGCTCATCGTCGAGATGCGAGCGGAGATGGATGTCTGTGAGGGGCTGTAAGAAAATCTTTGTCAGCTTGTGAGGCGTGCTGCCGGTGCCGTAACCGGATCGGGAGGCCATGTGCCGGTCCAGGAAGGCCGGGAATTGGGCTTCCATCTGCCGAACCGGGTAATGCTCGGGGAGGAGCAGATAGGTCCAGAAAGAGTTGTTGCCCCAGTTCGATGCCAGGCCGTTCGCCCCGTATACGGCGGAATCATTAAGGGTCGGGAAGGAGAGGAGGATATCTGCGTGAAAATGCGAATTGGAAGGCAGCGGGGCGAAGATCCCCGTGACCTTGATATTGTATTGGTTGTTGACCCGGATGACCTTGTTGATGGGGTCCGCGTCGCCGAAATATTTGCGGGCAGTAGCCGGGTTCATCATGACGCAGAAAGGTTCGGAGAGAGCCTGGACGCGATCGCCCTCGACTATGGGAATATCGAAGATGCTGAAGAGATTGTTGTCGGCGAAAAAGACGTTCTGTTCGTTAAAGATCTTATTCTCATATCGGAAGGGCAGCGTTCCGGTGGGCAGCAGCCGGGTCATCTTCTGGATGTCGGGGAAATCGTTCTGCAGCAGGGGGCCGAAGGGTGGCGCCACAGAGGATAAATGCAGCGATTCGATGCCTTGCGGGTTGTTGAAACTTCGCGTGACGCGCCAGATCCGATCGGCCTTGCTGTTGAACTTGTCATAGCTGGTTTCATGCAGGATGTACGCCAGGATAAGCATACAGCAGGCGAGACCGACACTGAGCCCGAAGAGATTGATAAAGGAAATAAACTTGTATTTCCCCAGATTGCGGAAGGCAATCTTGAGATAATTCTTTAACATAATCAGCGATTTTGCGTCTATACCAGGATGTTCTCCGTCACCGTCTGACCGTCCAGCATGCGGATGATGCGATGGCTGAAACGCGAGTCGTGTTCGGAGTGCGTGACCATGATGATCGTGGTCCCCTGTTCGTTCAGGTCGGTGAGCAATTGCATCACTTCGTTGCCGTTGGAGGAGTCCAGGTTACCGGTCGGTTCGTCGGCCAGGATCAATTTGGGGTTATTGACAACGGCGCGGGCCACGGCGACGCGTTGTTGCTGACCACCGGACAGTTGTTGCGGGTAGTGGTTGCGACGGTGCATGATCTGCATCTTGTCGAGCACCACCTCTACGCGTTGTTTTCTTTCGGGACCTTTTACGCCGAGATAGATGAGAGGGAGCTCGACGTTTTCGAAGACGGTCAGCTCATCGATCAGATTGAAACTCTGGAATACGAAGCCGATATTGCGCTTGCGGAGGTCGGCGCGTTTACGTTCGTTGTAGTGAGCGACTTCGGTACCGTTGAAGAGGAAGCTGCCGCCATCGGGGTCGTCCAGCAGCCCGAGGATATTGAGCAAGGTGGACTTGCCGCAACCAGAGGGGCCCATGACCGCGACGAATTCGCCGTCTTTCACTTCGAAGCTGAGCTTGTTGAGCGCAATGGTTTCCACTTCTTCCGTTCGGTACGTTTTCTGGAGATCGGTGATCTTGATCATAATTATAAGCTGTTTAGGTGAATATGTGTTTGTAGGTTTAAATGTAAAGGAGTCTGCTGATGAGCAGTGTCGAGTGCTCGCCATTCACCGGTGTGACAGCGGCTGCCGGGACCGGAAGGGCAGTACTCACGGAGGAATGGCGTCCGCAGCGGGAACATTCCCTGGGTGCAGCGAACGTACTCAGTGTGAGTGCGAGACAGGCGGTGAATAGGAGTTTGAGTCGCATAAGATCAGTTTTTTCATTTGACGCCGTTTCGGCATACATGTTACACTATTTATTTAATACCAAAACCTGCATATTTCCATAATTCTCATAGCTGGACGTCACCACCTTGTCGCCGGGTTGCAGCCCGGAAAGCACCTCGTAATAGTCGGTACTCATCCTGCCCAGCTGGATATCCACGCGATAGGCCGTTTTCCCGTCCGGTGCGACCTTGAAGATCCAGTTGCCGCCGGTCTGCTGGTAGAAACCGCCTTTGGGTACGAGGATCGCGGTGGTCTGGTCGCTGAGGGCCAGGGTGACCTGTACAGTCTGTCCTTTGCGGATGCCCTGGGGCACTTTTCCCACGAACTTCATATCGACCTGGAACCGCCCGTTGGTCACCTGGGTGAAGACCTGGCTGATCCTCAGCGTATAGGTCGTATCGTTGAAGTTGAAGGTGCCGGTCTGGCCAGTGAAGACGCGGTTGATATAGTGATCGTCCACATCCGACAGCCGCACCTTGAAACCGCTCAGAACGTCCAGCTGTCCGATGACATAGCCGGGGGTCTTGGACTGGCCCAACTCTGCATCCAACGCCGTCAGCTGGCCATCGACCGGGGCACGGATGATGAGACCGGCTTCTTTTTCTTTCAGGATATCGAGCGTCTGTTGCGCCCGGGCCACGGATATGCTATCCTGGACCGCCTGTTGCCGCCGCGATACCGTATCCTGGTGGAGGATCTGTTGCTGGAGACGCCTTTTATCCAGGGCATAGTTATAGCTGTTTTGGGCCTGTTGAAATTCCTGCAAGCCGATCACCTTTTGGGCGTACAGTTTTTTGTCGAGATTGTAAACGCGTTCAGCTTCCCGGAAAGTGGCGTCCACGTCTGCCATCTGCTGCAGCTTTTGGACCGTATTCTGGTCGGCGTTGACACGGGCCAGCTGCATATTCTGGATCATGCTCGAAACCTGGGTCGACTGGCTGGAGAGACTAAGCTCGAGCTCGGTATTCGACAAGCGGATGATCGGGTCGCCTTTTTTCAATATGGCACCGTCCTCTACATACCGTTGTTCTACCCGTCCGCCGTCGGGGGTAGGAAGATATATGGTGGTCAATGGCATAATGGTTCCGTTCTCGGGTATGGATTCCTGGAAGGGGGCTTTCGTGATGGTAGAGATCGTAATGCGGTCTAAATCAACATTCAGCTTGGATTTTCCAGAGGTAAAGTAAAAACTTGCCGCAATCAAAAGAGCCAAAGCGGTAATACCACCGATCGTCAGGAGACGTTTGGTCGACCACTTTTTTTTGGGAAGAATTCTGTCCACGATAAAGAGATTTAATTTTGTTTCGGTGCTTTTTTTAAAACCACCCGATATAAAGATACCGGGTGAACTACACATGAGAAAATTCTAAAAAATTCTTATCATGGAGCTAACAAACACATGCCAGAATACAACAACCGTGATTTACAGGGGATTAGGACTAAAGTTTCGGTTTTATAGTTCATTTTTGATACAAAAAGTGTCCGGTTTCGATACACTTGGTTTTTCCAGCCGGATTGCATAAAAAATTAATTGCCATACTTTTATAATTAAGGTATACTTGTAGATTACGAATGTTGCACGCCTGGCTAAAAAAATTTAATATGCGCCCGGCGTGCAACATTATCTAATAATTTGAAGTCGCCTCCGGCGCCTTTGGTTGCACCAAGCCAACACTTTTTTTATGAACCTAAAGAATGCCTCTATACTCGCCATTGACGACGATCCGGATGTACTTACGGCCGTTCGGCTATTGTTGAAGACGGAGGCCGCGGACATCGTAACGGAAAAGAACCCCGAGAATATGCGTTCTATCCTGTCCAAGCGGTCGTTCGACCTGATCCTATTGGACATGAATTTCAACAGCAGCATCAACACGGGGAACGAGGGGTTGTTCTGGCTCCGGAAAATAAAGGAATTCGGGTCGACCGCCGCGGTGATCATGATCACGGCATACGGGGATATCGATCTGGCAGTGCGGTCGTTAAAGGAAGGGGCGGCGGATTTTGTCGTAAAACCCTGGCACAACGAACGGCTGATCACGACCATCAAGGAATCGCTGAAAAGGAACGATCCGAAAAAGGCCGGTTATGAAGAGATGTCGGATTCGGTGATCGGGTCCGAGCTGCTGGGCGAGTCGGAGGCCATGCAGGATATCTTTTTCAAGATACGGAAGATCGCCCCCACCGATGCGAACATCCTGATCCTGGGCGAGAACGGGACAGGCAAGGACCTCATCGCCAAAGCCATCCACCAGCATTCGCTGAGGGCTGAAAAGCCGTTCATCAAGGTGGATGTCGGCGCGCTGACCGAAACTTTATTCGAGAGTGAATTGTTTGGTCATAAGAAGGGCGCCTTTACGGATGCGCGGGAAGACAGGGTCGGAAGGTTCGAGTCTGGTAATGGGGGAACCCTGTTCCTGGACGAGATCGGGAATATTTCGCTGCATCAGCAGGCCAAGCTGCTGTCGGTATTGCAAAACCGGCAGGTGACGAGGCTGGGATCGAACCAGCCCGTGCCGATCGATATCCGGTTGATCTGCGCAACGAATGTCCCGATGAGCGAGCTGGCCAATGAAAGCCGGTTCCGCAAGGACCTCATCTACCGGATCAATACCGTGGAGATCGTGGTCCCGCCGTTGAGGAAGCGGGAAGAGGACATCGTCTTGCTGGCCCGGCATTTCGACCGGATCTATACAAACAAGTATATGAAACCCCAGCATGACTTCGATACCAAGGCAATGGAAAAGCTGCGGTCCTACCACTATCCGGGCAACGTACGCGAATTGCAGTATACCATCGAGCGGGCCGTGATCATGGCCGAAGGCGACGTGCTCCAGGCCAAGGACCTGATCTTTTCCCCGATCGAATCCGCGGCGCCGACGCCCGACGAACCGCAGGAAATGGATCTGAAATTGAGCACGATCGAGAAGAATGCTATATTAAAGGTGATCGAAAAGCACAGCGGAAATATTTCGAAGGCCGCCAAGGAGCTCGGCCTGACGAGAACGGCACTTTACCGGCGGCTGAGCAAATACGATATCTAATTATTCTTAACGAATGATATTTAAACGCTACCAGGAAAGGATACTGATCCGGGTGCTCCTATTATTCCTGACATTGTCGGTGGCCTCTTTCCTCCTGGTCAAAGGGATGTATGAGAAGCTGGCGCTGGTATTGCCGGTGATCATCGCGCAACTGGTCGATTTTTATAATTTCCACCGGAAGGCGCAGCAGGAAGTGGAGCAATTCGTGGAGTCCATTCACTACAGGGACTTCTCGCGCTATTTCGATGTCAAGGAGGCGCCGCTGGAACTGCAATCCTTACGGCAGGGCTTCAACGAGATCAATTCGACGTTCAAGCTGGTCAGCAGGGAAAAAGAGACGCAATATCAATACCTGCAGAAGATACTCGAGCTGGTCAATACCGGCATCCTTTCCTACGAACACAAGACCGGGGAGATCGGCTGGATGAACGAGGCCTTCAAGAATATGCTGGGTGTACCCTATCTGAAAACGATCCATAGCCTCGAGCGGAGGGACATCCATCTCTACCAGGAGATACTCGACCTTCGGCCGGGCGCGAGCAAGATCGTTTCGCTGACAAAGGACAAACATGTATTCAAGACCTTGCTGGCCGCCACTGCATTCCAGACCGACGGCAGGGTGTACAAACTGGTCGCCTTCCAGGATGTCAACGAGGCGCTCGACGAAACGGAGGCAAAGGCCTGGCAGAAGCTGCTCAGCGTCATGACCCACGAGATCATGAATTCGGTGGCGCCGATCTCAAGCCTGGCCGAGACGATGCTGCACCGGTTACAGGAGTCGGCGCGGTTGCTGGAGGGACAGGCCGGGGCGCTGGAGGACCTCCAGCTCGGCATCGGAACGATCCGGAGACGTAGCGAAGGGTTACTCAAATTCGCCGAGACGTATCGCAATCTGAATAAGATAACCACCCTCAACCTGAAAAGGATCTTTGCCCGCGATCTCTTCGAGAACCTGCATCACCTGATGTTGCCGACGCTGGAGCAAAAGAATATCGAAATGGATATCCTGCTGATGGACCCCGATCTGGCGCTGGAGGCGGATACGAACCTGATCGAGCAGGTGCTGATCAATCTCGTGGTCAATGCGATCGAAGCGGTCAAGGACCGGGACATGCCACTGATCACCTTGTCGGCCTATTCCGGTTCGAATTCGAGAGCCATCATTAAAGTTTCGGATAATGGGATGGGAATGTCTCCCGAGGTGATGGACAATATATTCATACCATTTTTTAGCACGAAAAAGAATGGCAGCGGCATCGGGTTGAGCCTTTGCAAACAGATACTCTTATTGCATAAGGGAAATATTCAGGTGCAATCCGTCGAGGGAGTGGGCAGCGCGTTCTTGCTACATTTTTAGGGTTCCCGTTCCGCGACCTATGCCTGCGCAATCCACTTTTTGAAAGATGCCGAATTCTCCTGGCTGATTATGATCTCCTCGTTGACCGGCAGCGTAAGCTCGACGCTGATCTTCGATCGTTCCAGCGGCTTGAAACGTTTGATATAATTCGCGTTGATGATGTATTTGCGGTTGGCGCGATAAAAAATGGACCTGTCCAGCTCATCTTCCAGCTCGCTGAGATTGCTTTTTTCCGCCATATATTTCCGGTTCTCTTTGTCTACCAAAAAGATGAGCTTGTGCTCGGTAAAGAAATAGCCGGCGTCCTCGACACGGACGGCCTGGAACTCGACTCCTTTCCTGACAAGGATACGCGATCTTTTCCGGTCGTTGTGATTGAGATAGTCGGGGAGAGATGCCTGGTTGTTCACGGGATGCTCCTGGCTGTTGACGAAATGACTCCGAAGGGTCTTGTATTTCCGGATGGCGTTCTTCAGCTTGTCCTGGCTAATAGGTTTTAGCAGATAGTCGATGCTGCTGTACTCAAAGGCCTGGGTGAGGTATTTGTCATAGGCGGTCGTAAAGATCACGGGGCAGGTGACTTCGCATGCCTTGAAGATGTTGAAGGAAAGACCATCCGACAACTGGATGTCCATCAGGATAAGATCGGGCTGCGGGTTCCGGTTGAGCCACCTGACCGTTTCATCTACACTGTTGCAGCCTGCGACCACGTCGATATTGTCATCCATTGCCAAAAGCTCTTCGACGAGGTTCTCGGAGGCCGGCCGTTCATCTTCCACGATAAGGACTTTCATTCGGCTAAGTTTTGTTGTTCAAAAAGGCTAAGCTTTGTTATTCAAAATTAGTAAGTTCTTCTGTGGTATCGTTACCGTTCGTCAGTTTATATGACGTGCGGGTTCGGAAAATGTTGCACGAAAAAGGCAAGCGGTTGAGGGAATAGGGTGAACGGTTGATTTCAGAAACGAATGACCGGTAATTTGACCGTAAACGCTTCGAAATTATTTTCTACCTGGATATTCCGTTTGGTTAACAGTTTATATCGGTTGTCAAGGTTGCTGAGACCGATCTTCGATGTGGGTTGCGGATTGGTCCTTCGGTTCATGGCGTTGCGGACGATGACGTAATCGGCCGAGATCGAGACGTCGATGGCCAGGGGTTTCCTTTCGCTGAATTCGTTATGCTTGATGGCGTTCTCCACCAGCGCCTGGAGCGAGATGGGAGGGATCAGGAAGTTCTCGGCGGACAGATCGGTTATTTCGATGACCATGCTGACGGCATCGCCAAAACGGATCTTCAGCAGATAGAAATAATTGCTGATGAAATCTATCTCTTCCCTCAGCAAGACGAGGTCCCGCTCCTTATTACTAAGGATATACCGGTAGACCCTGGCGAGCGTGTCGTTATAGAGCCGGGCGCTGGCCGGATCCCGCGTAATGAGAAAGGACAGCGTATTGAGCGAATTGAAGATAAAATGCGGGTCGATCTGGTTCTTGAGCGCTTCCAGCTCGGCCTGCGCTTTGGCGACATTGAGCTGTTCGACGCGGGATTCGTTGTATTCCTTTTCCTGGTGAAGGAAGACGATCTCATAGATATTGGTGATGAAGCAGGCCCCGATAATGATGACCAGCACGGTATTGAGCAGGTGTTCCTCCGATGGCCCTTCGCGCGAGCAGATAAGCCATAAACGCAGTAACAGGAAAGAGAGCACTCCGGAATAAACGACATTGGCGAAGAAAAGCGCCACGATGATCTTATAATACGCCCTGCGTGTCCATGGGAATTTTTCCCGGATGAAGTACATGAGCCGGACGTTCCCTTCCCAGACCAGGAAAGAGACAACGATGAAAAAAAGGTAACAGGCAGCCAGCTCGGAGAGACTATAACGCCGGTTCGTGATGAGGCTGGTCAGGTTGGGTATGAAGATACCTAGTACCGGAATGCCAATGGTCTTGACGATCCTGTCGTCCAAAGCGTGTTGTCTGTTCATAGCAGGTTAGGGTTAGGCACTCATGCCTAAGCGTAGATTTTAAGAGAATTGGGAATTGGTCGGCGTAAATCGGTTCGGCTGCTCCGTAAGCCACATGTAGTAGAAGGGAATAACGGCAATTTTGTAAAATGTACTGTAATATAAAAGTTAATTAATTGCAAAAGGACAAAGGCATGGATATTGCAAAGAAAAAAAAATGACCGGCGGTAAAGGCGTTCATACCATTATATAAGCCGTTTGGCACTGAATTCTCCCGTTTTAGTCAGTTTGTCGCTGCCCGATTTTAAAATGTAACTATCTTTCGCTGTCGCGCTGTTCACGCAGCGCGTCAAAGTTTTCTCATGTGACCCGCAGGTGGTTTCTACCACCTGCTCTTTTTTTTTAGAACAACCAGGGGCGGTTTGTCCGGTCACCCCCGACAATTGGCTCGGCCTTCTGACTTCGATCTTCCTATTACCGGTTTTGGTCACCCGTTTTCCGGCTTGGGTATTTTTCCGCAGACTACGGTGCGTCGAAAATTCTAATTTTTCTGTCCGAATAGGGTAGGACCAAATACTTTTTAACCATTTCAAAACTCGACAGCAAATGAGAAAACTATTTGCGCTTGTTCTAATTGCCCTGTTGTTTTCGGTGCTGGTGAAAGCGCAGAATCGGGAAGTTACCGGGAAGGTAATCGATTCCACCGGCAGCCCGGTTGCAGGGGCGTCCATCAATATTAAAGGAGTAAGAGGAGGCACCAGTGCCGGGCCGGACGGCAGTTTTCGTCTTTTGGCGCCGCCCAATGCCACGCTAAGCATCAGCGCTATCGGTTTTCTGACACAGGAAGTGCGGGTAGGGAGGGACAATACGGTCGACATCCGGTTAATGCGTGACAATCGAAATCTGAACGAGGTGGTAGTAACGGCATTGGGTATCCGCAAAGAAAAGCGGTCGCTCACCGTCGCCACGCAAACCATCAACAGCGACGAGCTGAACAAATCCGGGACCGGCAATCCCCTCGGCGAGCTGGAGGGTAAGGCCTCCGGTCTGACCGTTATCAACAGCACCGGCGATCCGGGCGGCGGCACCTATCTCCGGTTGCGGGGATCGACATCGATAACCGGGAATAACCAGCCCCTCCTGGTCATAGATGGCGTGCCGATCGACAACTCGATCAACAACTTCGACGCAACGGCTCCTTCGGGCAACAATTCGTCGGGGGCCAGCGGAAACCTTCCGGGCGGTCAGCAGCCGACCAATCGCGGCAACGACATCAACCCCAACGATATCGAGTCGATCAATGTCCTGAAAGGGCCGGCAGCCACCGCGCTGTACGGTATTCAGGCGGCCAGTGGCGCCATAATTATTACGACGAAGAAAGGCGGCCCCGGCAGGAGGACGTCGGTGAGCTTCAATTCCGCAGTGACCTTCGACAAGGTAGGCCTATTGCCTCATCTTCAGAACCAATGGTCACAGGGTTCGCACGGCGTTTATTCGCCACCGGAGGCGGGCGGGTCCACTTCGTGGGGCGCCGCCATCGATACCCTCTCCTGGGACGGAGCGACCAACTACCCTTTCGATAAACATGGTCACATCGTCGGCAGATCGAACCCCGCGGCCAAGGTACCGGTAACGCCTTATGACCGGTATGCTTTCTTCCAGACGGGAGAGACATTTAACAATAATATTGCGCTGTCCGGCGGAAACGAGAATTCCGGATACCGCCTGTCGCTGGGCAACCTCGCGCAGACGGGCATTATCCCCAAAGCAAAATACAACCGAACGACGATAAATCTGAGCGGGCAGTCGAAGATCAGCAGCCGGCTTACCACATCGGCCGCCCTGACCTATATTTATTCCACGAACTACAAGGTGCAGCAGGGATCCAACCTTTCCGGCGTCATGCTCGGTTTGTTGCGGACGCCCATTACGTTCGACAATTCCAACGGGTATGGTTCCGACGGCGCAAACCACAGGGACGCGTACGAGTTCCCCGACGGTTCGCAACGGGATTACCGCGGCGGCCCGGGTTATGACAACCCGTTGTGGGTGGTGAACAACAACCCAACCTACTCGGACCTCGACCGGGTGTTCGGTTTTGGCCAGGCCGACTTCGTCGTCAACCCCTGGATGACGCTGACTTACCGGCTGGGCGGCGACGTCTATGCACAGCACGACAAGACCGTCTATGATCTCAATTCGAACGCGTCGCCGGCAGGCGCCGTCTACCTGATCGAGTACACCAACCGCCAGTTCAATTCGGATTTTATCGTCAACCTGCATAAGAATTTCACCGAAGACTTCGGCGGATCGATCATCCTGGGGCACAACTATTTTACGCTTGCGCAGAACAATGTATTCACCAGCGGGAAAGGGTTTAACGTCAGCGGGTTCTACGACCTGTCCAACGCTCAATCCATTCAGGCCTCCGAGACGGAGGTGCGCAAGCGGACCATGGCCTTTTATGGAGATGCGGAACTGAACTATAAACGGATGCTCTTCCTGTCCATCACCGCGCGGAACGAGACCTCTTCCACGCTGCCTGAATCCAACAACAGCTTTTTCTACCCTTCCGTGGGCCTGGGTTGGGTGTTTACCGAGCTGCCGGGGATGAAGAGCAGCAACCTGCTTTCGTTTGGTAAGGTAAGGGGCTCCTATGCGCAGGTCGGCAAGGATGCGCCACCTTACGCCCTCTCCACTCCATTCACCAGCGCCGTGTTTGCCGACGGGTTTACGAGTGGTATCATCTTTCCGGCCAACGGCAGTTCAGGTTACCAGATCAGCTCGGCCATCGCGACCATCGGCAATAAAGCGCTGAAGCCGGAGAAGACGAAGTCCTACGAGGGCGGTATCGACCTGGGCTTTCTGCGGAACAGGCTGATCTTTAATGCCACCGCCTATTACAGCAAATCGACGGATGGCATCTTCCAGGTCTCGCTGCCTTATAGCACTGGTTTTGCCGGCAAATTGCTGAATGCGACCACCATCACCAACAAGGGCCTCGAGCTGACCCTGGATGGAACGCCTGTGCAGACCAATTATGGATTGAAATGGAATGTGATCGTCAATTGGTCGAGGAACGTGAGCAAGGTGGTTGAGCTCTACCCGGGTATTCAAACCTATTTCATGGGTGGTTTCGGCGCGGGAGAAGCGGGCATTTTTGCCGTCCAGGGACAGCCGTTCGGCGTGATCTACGGTTCGACGACGCCGCACTCCAACCTCAGCGATCTGAAGAGCCCACTGCTCATCGACGACCGGCCGACATCTTCGAGCTATGGTCAGCCTTTACCCGGTGGAACGGGTCCCAATCTGCCGATCGGCAACCCGGCCCCGGACTGGATCGGAAGCGTGATCAGCAATCTATCGTATAAGGGCGTTACGTTCGGGTTCCAGATCGATGTGCGTCATGGCGGCGCCATGTGGAACGGTACAAGGGGCGCCCTGGCCAACAAGGGGACGGCCGGAGAGACCTCCAACCGCGGAAAGCCCACCGTCTTCAAGGGTCTGCTGGGTCACCTGGATGACAATGGGAACGTCGTCCACCTCGAGAACGGCGTGGAGAAACCCGGGCCCGGAAGCGCGAATGCGATCCAATCGAGCTATAACCAGTTCTATTGGCAGAATACGGGCAACAGCTTTGGCGGCGGCCAGGAAACGGATATCGAGGACGGCGGGTTCACCCGTATCCGGCAAATGAGCCTTTCGTATGAGCTGCCGGGGACGCTCCTGAAGAAGGGGCCGTTCACATCCCTGTCGCTGACCCTCTTTGCGAATAACCTGCATGTATGGACGAAATATGACGGCGTCGATCCGGAGACCAGCCTGGGCGGCCCGAGCAATGTGCAGGGGCTGGATTATTTCAACAACCCGAATACCAGGAGTTACGGCCTTCGCCTGAGTGTAGGTCTTTGAGAAAATTAAAAATGAAAAAAATGAAACTCAAGTATAAACTACTCTTCCTGGTCCTGTTGCCCGGGGCCTTCCTGGCGGGCTCGTGTAAAAAGAGCTTCTTTTCCGGCCAGAACATCAACCCCAACGCCCTCCCGACAGTGGCGCCCAACCTGCTGTTGCCAACGGTGGAGGCCTCGCTCGCCTATACGCAGGGCGGGGACATGTCCCGCTATTCAGCCTTGCTGATGCAACAGATGTTCGGCGCCAACAGCCAGTCCCAACAGTATTACCAATACAATTTCAACCCAGGGAATTTCGACAACGTATGGCCGGATTATTATACCTCTACGCTGGAGAACAATTATACGCTGATGCAGATAGCCGACGCGGGGGGGTATCATGCATACAGCGGCATATCCCGGATCATCATGGCCTATGGCTTGCAGATAGGCGTCGATCTCTGGGGCGATATCCCTTATTCGCAGGCATTCAAGGGCAATGCTGAAAACAGCAATCTTCACCCTGCCTATGATAAGGCCCAGGGGTTATACGATACGATCGTTTCGCTGATCAACGTCGGCACGGCCCTATTGCAGAACCCGGATGCGGGACCTGTTGCGCCCGGCGGCGACGATGTGATCTATAAGGGCGACGCCAGCAAATGGATCAAGTTCGGGCATGCGATAAAGGCGCGTTTGGCCATTCATCAGAGCAAGGGCAATGCGCAAATGGCGGCTACGGCCCTTACCGAGATCGGACAGGCCTTTACAGGCAATGGCGACTATGCGCAGTACATTTTCGGTACGCAGCAGACCTCGGCCAATACCTGGTACCAGTTTTACCGCGACCGGCCGGGAGATGAAAATTTTCCGCAAAGTACGCTGGCAGCGAATATGCTTTCCGACGGCGACCCAAGATACGCTGCATTCAACCTGGATAGTTCGGATGCCGGCGGCAATGCCACCAGCTATTACAATCAGATCAATTCGCCGGTGGAATTGATCACCTATGACGAGTTGTTGTTCGTGAGCGCGGAGGCTACTTTGCGATCGAGCGGCAACATTGCGGGCGCCCAAACCTTGTTACAAGCGGCGATCACGGCCAACATGAAGAAACTGGGAGTGGCGCAGGCCGACATCACTGCCTATCTGGCGACGCATGGCACCCTGACGGGTACGGTGGCTGCGGCCATCAACACGGTTGCGAACGAGGAATATATCGCTTTATTCCTTAACCCGGAGGCCTGGACCCTTTGGCGTCGCACCGGCGCACCCACCCTGGTGAGCGTATCGGGCAATGCCATCCCAAGACGGCTGCTCTACCCGCAATCAGAGATAAATTTCAATGGCGCGAACGTGCCGCAGAACGTCACCCTTACATCCCCGAAGCTATTCTGGGATAATTGAGTATGTCAACATTGGGTGTTCGAAAACAAAAGGCCTCCCTGCGGAGGCTTTTTGCTATATTGTAGAATGGAAAGCGGCTTATCGCGACAGCTTGGCCCCCTGATGCTGTGGGGGTTAGGCGTGGGGTATGTCATCTCGGGCATGTATTTCGGCTGGAACCTGGGATTGGCGGCGGGCGGCACGGCCGGCCTGGCCATTGCGACGGCGGGCGTCATCCTTTTGTACATCACCTTTACGTTTTCGTATACCGAGCTGGCCTGCGCCATTCCCCGCGCGGGGGGCGTGTTCGATTATGCCACGAGGGGGCTGGGCCGCGAGTGGGGTTTTATCGCCGGCGTAGCGCAATGGATCGAATTTCTTTTTGCGCCCCCCGCAATCGCAGCGGCCATCGGAGCCTATTTTCATCTTTTCCTGCCCGCGGTCCCCGTAACGGCGATCGCTATAGGGGCATATCTTTTTTTTACAGCTTTAAATATTTATGGAGTAAAGGCGGCCGCGGGATTCGAGCTGGTGGTGACCGTGCTGGCCGTTTTCGAGCTGCTGGTCTTTTCGGGTTTCACGTTGCCGCATTTTTCCTGGAGGAACGTCGCGCATAATGCCTTTCCAAACGGCTGGAAGGGAGTATGGGCAGCCATACCCTTTGCAGTTTGGTTCTTCCTTGGTCTCGAGTGCGTGGCGAATGTGGCCGAAGAAACGGTTCGCCCGCAACGCAATGTGCTGATCGGTTTCGGGTCGGCGCTGGCGACGCTGGTAGTCTTATGCGTGCTCGTTTTTCTTTCATCGACAGGCGTGGCGGGGTGGGAAGCGATCGTATATCCCTCGCCGGGAGCCGCGCCGTCCGATTCGCCATTGCCGCTGGCCTTGTCGAAGATAACGGGTACCTCCGGATGGATCTATCATCTCCTGATCACCATCGGGTTGATGGGATTGGTTGCCTCTTTTCATGGGATCATCCTTGCCGCGGGCCGTGCTACGCTGGAATTCGGGCGGGTGCGCTATCTCCCGGCCGTGCTGGGACGGATAAACATCCGCCGCCGGACGCCGATGAATGCCCTGTTGGTCAATATGTGTATCGGCATCATCGCGCTGGTCACCGGCAGGACGGATCAACTGATCACCCTCTCCGTATTCGGCGCGCTGACGCTTTATGTCCTGGCGATGATCACGGTACTACGGCTGAGACGCCGGCAGCCGGACCTGGAGCGGCCCTTCCGTGTGCCCTTGTACCCACTCTTCCCTTTGGTGGCGCTCGTCATCGGCGCAGTATGCCTCGTGGCGCTGGCCAGTCTCAATATTAAATTATTCTGTATCTATGCGGCCCTTCTGGCAGTGAGTTATATTTGGTTTAATATGTTTGTAAAGCCTCAAAAAACTTCCGATGCACAACAACCAATCGCTTCCTGATCTGATGCGCCAAATGGCGGCGGACCAGGTGGAGAAAGTCAAGCTGGCGATCACGGACATCGACGGCGTTCTGCGGGGCAAGGTGATCAGCTTTGAAAAGTTTCGCTCCATCGTCGAAAAGGGTTTTGGCTTTTGCGATGTCGTATTCGGCTGGGATGCGGGGGACAGGGCCTACGATAACGCGGAGTTTACGGGGTGGCATACGGGTTATCCCGATGCACAGGCAATGGTGGATATCGCGACGTTCCGGCGGGTGCCATGGGAAGGGGACATCCCCTTCTTTCTGGCCGATTTCCGCGGGGCTGCGTTGGATGTATGTCCGCGGGGATTATTGCGACGGGTGATCGGCCAGGCCACGGCGGCGGGATATGATGCCTATTTCTCGCAGGAGTTCGAGTGGTTCAACTACAGGGCTGCCGCGGATGATCCCGGTCGGCGTCGATTCATCGATATGCAGCCGATGACCAGTGGCATGTTCGGCTATTCTATCGTCCGCGCGTCACAGAACAGCGCCTATTTCCACGACCTCTTCGATAGTCTCCGGCGTTGGGGTGTGCCGTTGGAGGGCTTGCATACCGAGACGGGGCCCGGTGTCTATGAGGCGGCCATTACCTATGCAGAAACGTTGGAGGCCGCGGATAGGGCGGTGCTTTTCAAAACCGGCGTAAAGGAGATCGCGCACCGGCACGGTATATTGCCCACATTCATGGCAAAGGTGAGCGAGACGCTGCCGGGTTGCAGCGGCCATGTGCATCAAAGCCTCTGGACTTCCGACAGAAGCCGGAATCTTTTCCACGATGCGAGCGACCCGCGGGGCATCAGTGCATTGATGGAAAACTATATGGCCGGTCAATTGCATTGCCTGCCGCACATCCTGCCCATGATCGCGCCGACGGTGAACAGTTACAAGCGGCTGGTGGAAGGGGCCTGGGCGCCGACGACCCTGACCTGGGCTGTCGATAACCGGACCGTCGCCTTGCGTGCTTTGCCCGGCGGAGCCAATTCCACGAGACTCGAAACGAGAGTCGTCGGTTCCGATGCCAATCCTTACCTGGCCATGGCGGTCTGTCTCGCGGCGGGGTTATATGGCATCCGGCAGGGATTGCGGCTGCCCCCGGAAACGAAAGGCAGTGGATATGCCGACAAACGTAATGGCGTCCTGCCGCGTAATCTATGGGAGGCGACACAGGCGATGAAAGCGTCCCCGCTGGCGGCGGAACTGTTCGGCGAGCTCTTCGTTAATCATTTTATCCGTACCCGGGAGTGGGAATGGCGACAATTCGGCAAGGTGGTGACGGATTGGGAACTAAAAAGATATTTGGAGATCATATGACAGATTTCAATACGATACGACAATACAATTTTCCAACTACGATCCGGTTCGGAGCCGGAGTGATCAGCGAACTGCCCGACCATCTGGCGGCAGTGGGTCTTCGGCGCCCGCTGCTCGTGACGGACCCGGTGGTTGAGCGGCTGGGATTCTTTACGGATATCGTGACGAGCCTGCGGACGAGAGGTTTGTCGGTGGAGGTATATTCGGGTGTCAGCAAGAACCCGGTGAAGAGCGATGTAGTGCGCGGCGGCGACGTGTTTGCGGCGACGGGGCGCGATAGCGTCGTGGGGATCGGAGGCGGGGCCGCCATGGATGTTGCCCGGGCAATCGTTTTGCGCGTGCATCACCGGCGCGATCTGTTTGATTACGACGATCTCATCGGCGGCGACCAGTATGTAACGGAAGAAGTTCCGTATTTTATTACGGTCCCCACGACGAGCGGGACAGGCAGCGAGGTCGGGCGGAGCGCAATCATCTCGGAAGACGATACGCATCGAAAGCGCATCTTATTCTCGCCGAAACTGCTGGCGCGGATGGTCTATGCGGATCCCGTGCTGACAATGCAGCTGCCTCCGTTTGTCACCGCTGCAACGGGAATGGATGCGCTGACGCATAACCTCGAGGCCTACCTGGCAAAAATGTTCCATCCGATGTGCGAGGGTATCGCGCTGGAGGGGGTCAGGTTGATCTGCCGTTCGATCGGTCGTGCCGTGAACAGTCCCGACCTGGAATCCCGCAGCCGGATGATGATCGGCTCGCTGATGGGGGCCGTGGCATTTCAAAAAGGGCTGGGCGTCGTGCATTCGCTGGCGCATCCGATGTCCTCGTTGCTCGACACGCACCACGGCCTGGCCAATGCGGTGAACCTTCCCTATGGGATGCGTTTCAATATCGCGGGTTGCGAGGAGAAGTTCCGTTCCATTGCGCGGACGATGGAATTGCCGCGCGAAGATGGGGAGGCGGTCGTTGAGCGGCTGTTCGAATTGAACAAAGAATTGGGTTTGCCGGTGCGGCTGCGGGACGTGGGTGTGCGCGACGAGCATCTTGGAACGTTGGCCGACCTGGCCGTTGCCGATTTCTGTCATCCCAATAACCCGAAGCAGGTGACAAGGGATGATTTTTATCAGCTGTACAAGGAGGCGCTATAGGGTGCGGAGCGCCAGTAAAAGATCATTATACAATGACAATCGGCCTCACCTATACGGGCAGCGATGCGAAGCACGACAATTACGTCCGATGGCTGCAGGGTGGCGATCCTTCGATAGAGGTCGTTCGACTGGACAACACCTCCGGCGCTCAGAACCTCGATGCCCTGGTCTTATCGGGGGGCATCGATATAGCTCCCGAATTCTATGGCGGGCCTGTCGCCTATGCGCATGCGCCTTCGGAAGGCTGGCAGCGCGACCGTGATCTGTACGAAATGGCGGTGTTGGAGTCGGCTCTCGAGCGCCGGTTGCCTGTCCTGGGCGTATGCCGCGGGCTCCAGCTGATCAATGTCGTACTGCAAGGAGACCTCGTACAAGACCTGGGCGCCGGGGACGCGCTGCATGAAGGTTCAGCCAGCGTCGACAAACAGCACCGAGTAGTCATCGAGCCCGGAACACTGTTGGGTGATATCGTTGGATCGCACAGGGGCGTCGTCAACAGCGCGCATCACCAGGCGGTGGGCAGGCTGGCTAACGGGTTGCGCATCAGCTGCCGCGCGGAAGATGGCACGATCGAAGCCCTCGAGTGGGCCGACCCGGTGGGCAAGCCGTTCCTGCTGGCCGTGCAATGGCATCCCGAGCGGATGTTCGTGAACGGCGTGGGGGATGCGGGCTTTTATGCTGCGGTGCTGGACAGGTTTATTAACGAAATAAAAAAGCACGATGCAAATCATTAATCCGGCAACGGAACAAGTAATCGGGCAGGTGACGGAAGATACAGCGGCGACGGTCAATGAAAAATACCATGCACTCCGCGGGGGCCAGCCGGAATGGGCATTGCGGCCGGTAGAGGAAAGACTCGCGGTGATCGCACGTTTCCATTCCGCACTGGATGACGAAAAAGAAACCCTCGCGCAAGCCCTTACCGCGGAAACCGGCAAACCCTTGCAACAATCCCATAACGAACTGAAAGGTGCGCGCTCGAGAATTCGGTGGATGATGGATCATGCAGCGCAGTGGTTGAAAGAGGAATGGATAGTAACGGATGAGGCCACGCGCGAAAAGATCGTCTACGAACCGCTCGGTGTCATTGCGAATATCTCGGCCTGGAACTATCCCTACCTGGTGGGGGTGAATGTGTTCATCCCAGCGTTGCTGGGAGGGAATGCGGTATTGTATAAGCCATCGGAATATGCGACGTTAACGGGAGGGCACATCGAACGGTTATTGCACCGGTCGGGCGTGCCGGAGGGCGTCTTCCGGATGGTCACTGGAAAAGGTTCGGCGGGCGAGTGGTTGTTGCAGCTGCCATTGGACGGCTATTTCTTCACCGGCAGTTACCGGACAGGCAGGAGCATTGCGGAGAAGGTGGCCTCGAAATTGGTGCCTTGTCAGCTGGAGCTGGGTGGAAAGGACCCGTTGTATGTGATGGATGATGTCGACGATATTGAAAAGGTGGCGGCCGCGGCACTGGAAGGCGTGGTCTACAATAATGGGCAAAGCTGCTGTGCGGTGGAGCGCATCTATGTGCAGGAGAAAATATATGACCGGTTCGTGCAATCGTACACGGAACAGGCGCGCCGGCTGGTAGTGGGCGATCCGACCGACACAGCCACCGAAGTGGGTCCGTTAAGCAGACCCGGTCAGCTCGAATTCCTCCTCGGCCAGATCGGTGATGCGGTGGACAAAGGAGCCCGGCTATTGTTCGGCGGGCGGCGGGTGCCGCGTCCCGGTTATTTCATCGAGCCGGCGGTCCTCGTGGACGTCGACCATCGCATGCGATTGATGACGGAGGAGTCTTTTGGTCCCGTGGTAGGCATCCAGCGTGTTGGCGATGATGCTGAAGCGGTGCGCCTGATGGCAGACACCGAATATGGCCTGACGGCGGCCGTTTATTCCGGCAGCTGGGAGCGGGCGGAGAAGGTCATGCGACAGCTGAATACGGGCACGGTCTACTGGAACTGTTGCGATCGGGTCAGCGCGGGGTTGCCCTGGTCGGGTCGCAAGCATTCGGGGCTGGGGATGACGTTATCGTATCAGGGCATCCGGGCATTCGTCCAGCCGAAAGCGTATCATCTGAGAGGTTAAAACAAAAAAGCCTGCCGGATGGGTTATCCACGAGTGTGTATATTTTGAGGTGGGAGAATTGCCGCCTATTTTCTAACATTATGGTGCAAGCAAAGATGGGTCAAGTAATATAGCGACCTTCGCCTGGCGGCGAAGGTTTTTTCATCATGTACAAAAAAAAGAGAGGGCAATAGAGATTGCCCTCGCGTCACGACTTTGTGACCATTCAAAACTAAAGATGTTATAATAAATGCGGAATAATTGCGCGGGTCATATAACCGTCAAATTTACCATTCTCCTTGAATCCAGCAAAAACCGAACCGACCAATTCATGAATTTAATCGGTATATAATGCTTTGCGTACCGACTACACGTGCTTGCAAGTTTCCGGGAACGATTGCGTAAACCGCCCAAAGCCTCGCCGGCCGCCTTTCGCCGCAAATCTCCTGCCAGGCCCTACAACAGCAGTCTATCCGGATTCGGAATGAAATTTAGGAACGCCTGGAAATTGGCCTTATATTTCCGCCGGTCAAGCTTGTAAAAGAAAGCTCCTTTCTTGGAATTGGCCTTATCCTTTTCCTTTTGCTTGATGAGGAGTTCGGTGGACAGGACCTTGCGGCTGAAGTTGCGGTTATCGAACGTCGTATCGTAGATGCCTTCGTATAGGGTTTGCAGTTGGGGTATGGTGAACCGGACAGGCAGCAGCTCGAACAGGATGGGATGCAGCGCGGCCTTGTAGCGCAGCTGCTTCCGGGCAATTTCCACCATTTTCTTGTGATCGAAGATGAGTTCGGGCAATTTCCGGATATGGACCCACTCGGCATGGTATTCGTTGGTCAGCTGTTTCTCGTACTGATGGATATCGATCAGGGCGAAATAAGCGATGCTGACGGTCCGTTCGACCGGGTCGCGATCGGTTTCGCCGAAGGCGCGCAGCTGTTCCATATAAACGCCTTCCAGACCGGTCAATTTTTTAAGAATGCGATTGGCCGCCTGTTCGAGACTTTCCCCGGTCTGCAGGAAACCGCCCATCAGGCTCCATTTCCCTCTTTCCGGCTTCAGGCCCCGTTGGATGAGCAGGAGCTTGATATCTGCGCCATCGAAGCCGAAGATGATACAATCTACGGCGACCAGCATGCGGGTTTCTCCGGGATAGCGGTTCATGGTTTACCAGAATTTAATATAGATCGCCAACAGGATGGCCAGGGTCACGACGATCATGGCGATTGCCGACGGCTGCAGCTTGAACATACTCTTGTCGATCTCGAAGGACTTTGAATTGATCCTGGGTCCGGCGAGACTGACGGCGATCATCACGAGCGCGGTGAACAAAAAGGCAAGGCCCATCGCGACCGCGAATGGGATCTCGTAGACGGTGGCCATGACGCCGTGTCTCAATTCCTGGGTCGGATAAGCCGTATACAGCCAGGTATTGTGACCAAATAGTTCCGGCGCAAAGTCGTTGAACAATATGGTCATGAGCAATCCGGTGAGGAGGCCGGCTACAGCAGCAGCGCCGGTAGTCCTTTTCCAGAACATGCCGAACAGGAACATCGCCAGCACCCCCGGGCTGATATACCCGGTATATTTCTGGATATACGTGAAGCCGCCTGTACCGCTGATGCCCAGGACATCCTGCCACGTGAAGATGACGCCGACGATCATGGCGATCACGACGACCAGCCGCCCGGTCCATACCATTTTCTTTTCGTCGGCGTTCTTGTCAAAATATTTCTTGTGGATATCGAGCGTATAGATCGTGGAAATGCTATTCACTTTTCCGGCAAGGGAGGAGACGATGGCAGCCGTCAGGGCCGCGATCGCAAGGCCTTTCAGACCGGCAGGCAGGAAGCCCAATACCGAGGAATAGGCGTAGTCCTTACTACCGCCCTCGAGGTGAAGGTTGCCGTGCTTATAGAGGACGAATGCGGCGATACCGGGCAACATAACGATGACGGGCATCAGCAGTTTCAAAAAACCTGCGAACAGGATACCCGTGCGGGCGGTCTTCAGGTTGGCGCCGAGCGCGCGCTGCGTGATATACTGGTTGCAGCCCCAGTAGTTGAGGTTGATTATCCATTGGCCGGCTGCATACATGGCCAGGCCGGGGAGAATAAGATATTTATTGATCTCCAATTGGCTGGACCCCGCGGTGGGTTTGTCGAAGATCATCTTGAAATGCTCCGGTGCATCCTTCATCATGGCCGTGAACCCCGCGAATGCGTTATTACCGAGGCCAAAGCTTTTGGAGACCACCGTGAGCGCGAGATAGGACGTAGCGAGGCCGCCGATGATCAGGACGCTCACCTGGATCACGTCCGTATAACCGATGACCTTCATCCCCCCCAGGGTGATGATCAGGGCAAAGATCGCGAGGAGGATCATGACGAGGTGCAGGTATTCGCCACCCAGCAACCCGTTGATGGCTACGGCGCCGAGATAGATAATGGAGGTAAGGTTGACGAAGATATACAGCAGCAGCCAGAAGATCGCCATGATCAGCGACACGCTCTCGTTGTAGCGCATCTTCAGGAACTGCGGCATCGTAAAGATCTTGTTCTTGAGATAGACCGGCATGAACCAGACGGCGATGATGATCAGCGCGACCGCTGCGATCCATTCGTAGGCAGCCACGGCAATACCCGCGAAGAATCCGTCGCCGCTCATCCCCACGAATTGTTCGGCGGAAATATTGGAGGCAATGAGCGACGCTCCGATGGCCCACCAGGTGAGCGACCCTTCGGCAAGGAAGAAATCATGGGTATCGGTAACGGCTTTCTTTTTGCGGCGATAGATCCAGATGCCGTAGAAGGCCACGATCAAAAAATAGATGATGAAGACGACCTTATCGGAGAAATCGAGGTTGCTGTTCATGGGCAATCGTGTTTGTGCGTATGTTGTTCTACGTTAGTTTTTAAGCTGATAATAGGCTTCATTCCATCGAAGCTCGTTACGTAATTGGTGAAGATCGGTCTTTTTCCCAATCAGAACAAACTCGATACCGGCCATATCCGCAAAATCGCGCATGTGTTCCGCAGTAAGGTTCTGGCTGTAGCAGGTGTGGTGTGCGCCGCCTGCTTGTATCCAGGCCGTGCAGCCCGTCTGCATATCGGGCCAGGGTTTCCAGAGTACGCGGGCTACGGGAAGCCTCGGCAGCGCCTGCGCCGGCGAGACGGCCTCCACTTCATTGACCAGGAGCCGGAAGCGGTTGCCCATATCGACGACGGATGCATTGATCGCCGGACCCGCTGCGGAGTTGAAGACCAGGCGAACGGGATCGGATTTGCCGCCAATGCCGAGCGGATGGATCTCGCAGGAGACGGGACCATCGGCGATGGATTCGCAGATCTCGAGCATATGCGCGCCGAGGACCAGCCGGTTGCCCGGTTCGAAGTGATAGGTATAATCTTCCATGAAGGAATTGCCGCCGGGCAGACCGCTGCCCATCACCTTCATGGCCCGTACGAGTGCGGCGGTCTTCCAGTCGCCTTCGCCGCCGAAGCCATATCCGGCAGCCATGAGACGTTGCGCCGCGATGCCGGGCAGCTGTACCATGCCATGGAGGTCTTCGAAGGTATCGGTGAAACCTTTATAACCGCCGTTTTCGAGGAAGGCCTTCAGACCGAGTTCGATCCTCGCAGCCTCGCGCAGGGAATCGTGCCGGACTTCGCCACGGCGGAGCGAGCCGGCCAGCGTATATTTTTCAGCGTATTCTTCAACAAGGGCAGTGATAGCCTTGTCGGGTACTCCGCCGATGCTCTGGACGAGATCTCCGACGCCATGGGTGTTGACCGAGTAGCCGAATTTCAGCTCGGCCTCGACCTTGTCGCCTTCCGTGACCGCCACCTGCCGCATATTGTCGCCGAAACGAACGAAGCGGGCGCCCTGCCAGTCATGCCATCCGGCGGCGGCGCGTGCCCAGGCGTTGATGCGATCGAGGGTCTCGGGGTCCTGCCAGTGGCCGGTGACCACTTTGCGATCCAGCCGCATGCGCGTCATGATGAATCCGAACTCCCTGTCGCCGTGCGCGCTTTGATTGAGGTTCATGAAGTCCATATCGATGGCGTTCCAGGGTATGTCGCGATTGAACTGGGTATGGAGATGCAGCAACGGTTTTTGCAAAATGCGCAGACCTCCGATCCACATCTTGGCAGGAGAGAACGTATGCATCCAGGCGATGATGCCGATGCATCCGGGCCTGTTATTTGCCTCCATGCAGGTGTGGTAGATTTCTTCCGGCGACTTGACGGTGGGCCGGAAGACGACCGTGACGGGGATATTGGGGGATTCGTTTAGCGCTTTAGCGATGAGTTGCGAGTGTTCGGCCACCTGTCTGAGTGTCGCTTCTCCGTAAAGGTGCTGGCTGCCGGTGACGAACCAGACCTCGAATTTTTTTAAGTCCATGTGTTGCGGTTGATCGGGGCGATGGGTTCTGCGAAATTTACCCATCCCCCGATCCACGGTTTATGATGGGCCTTCGGCCGGCGGACCTGTGGTCCGCCTTGTTATTGTCCGTAATAAGAACCGGGACCGTGTTTACGTTCGTAATGTTTTTTTATCAGGGAATCCTTGAGCTTGGGCGCATCGGCCCGTATCTGTTCGGTGAGATAAGCCATGAATGCCACCGTTTCGAGGACGGCGCTGTTGTAGACGGCTTTTTCCGCCGATTTGCCCCAGGTGAAAGGGGCATGGTTGCCGACGAGGACCATCTCCACTTCTTCATGACTGAGCCCCTTGTCGCGGAAGGCGTTCACGATCTGGAACCCCGTTTGATATTCATAGTTGCCGCGGATCATATCGTCGTGCATCGGCGCGGCGCAGGGGATATCCACCGTATTGTGATCGGCGTGCGTGGTGCCGAAGATAGGGATATCGCGTCCGGCCTGCGCCCACGCGGTGGCATAGGTGGAGTGTGTGTGCGCGATGCCGCCGATGGATTCCCATTGTTTGTACAGCACGGCATGCGTGAGCGTGTCGGAGGAAGGACGAAGTTTTCCTTTTACGGTCTTCCCTTCGAAATCGACGATCACCATTTTCGCGGGCGTAAGCTCGCTGTAGGGAACGCCGCTTGGCTTGATGGCGAAGACGCCGAGCGCGCGGTCTGCCGCGCTGACGTTCCCGAAGGTGAACAGCACGAGCCCAAGTTTCGGCAGCTGTTTGTTAGCCTCATAAGCTGCCTCCTGGATATGAGAATATTTCGATTTAGACATGATCGGCAATTTGGATAGAGGCTGCATCGAAATGAGCAGACCGCGGTGAATGGTAGGTTTGGGTGAAGTCCTCAAGGAAAGCTCCCAGCTTCAAATATTGTCTGTAGCGGCCGTCGTACGTACTTGCGCGATTGCGGTCGGGCGTATAGGTAGCGTCGAAGCCCTTGCCCATGGCGGACATTGCATCTTCCACTTTCGGATAAACGCCGGCGGCGGTAGCCGCGAACATGGCGGCGCCCAGCGCGCAGGTCTGGTCGGAAGCATGGATGCGCAGCGGCATATTGAGGATATCGGCCATCATTTGCATGATGAAGGGGGATTTTTTGGCTACGCCGCCCAGACCGATGAGGCCTCTTACCGGGATGCCTTCGCCGACGAAACGGTCTACGATGGCCTTTGCGCCGAAACACGTTGATTCGGCGATGGAGTGGAGCAACCGGGGTGCGTCGGTGCCGAGGCTGAGACCGGTGATCGCGCCTTTCAGCACCTGATTCGCATCCGGAGTGCGGCGGCCATTGAACCAGTCGAGCGCGAGCGGAGCCTCCGGGCCGGGTTGGAGAGCGGCGGCCTTGCGGCTGAGTTCGGGAATGATCTGATCGATCAGCTGGCCGGCATCGGGGACCAGTTGTTGCAGCGGCCACGCAAGGAGATCGCGGAACCAGGCATAGGCGTCGCCGAAAGCGGATTGCCCGGCTTCCATGCCCATCATTCCCGGTATGATCGAACCGGGTACCTGGCCGCAGATGCCTCTCACCAGCCGCCCACCCACCTCTTCGAGCGGCGCGACCAGCATATCGCAGGTGGAGGTGCCCATCACCTTGCTGAGATGATAGGGTTCGATCTGTCCGCCTACCGCGCCCATATGTGCGTCGAATGCGCCGATACCGACGATGACATCCGTCGGCAAGCCCAGACGCCGGGCCCATTCTTCGGAAAGACGTCCGGCGGGCTGGTCCGCGGTATAGGTTTGCGTGAAAAGACGTGCAGTGAACCCTTTCAATAACGGGTCCAGTGAAGAGAAGAATGCATCGGGTGGAAGACCGCCGGGGCCGAATTCCTTTGCCCAGAGGGCTTTGTGGCCCGCGGAGCAAACGCCGCGTTTCATTTCCGAAACCTGTTTCCCGCCGGTGAGCAGGAATGGTATCCAGTCGCAGTGCTCGACCCACGAATGACAGGCCTTTCTAACGGCATCGTCCACTCGAAGGACATGCAGCAGCTTCGCCCAGAACCATTCCGAGGAATAAACGCCTCCGACGAACTGCAGGTAATTGACGAGGATCCCGGTATTCCCGGCGGAGGCCGTGCTTTCCGCATGCGCATTTATCTCCGCGGCTTCTTTCACCGACGTATGGTCCTTCCACAATACGAAGAGCGCGTTCGGGTTGGATTCATATGCAGGAAGAAGACCCAGCGGGGTGCCCGAGGCATCCACCGCCACCGGTGTCGACCCTGTCGTGTCCACGGAAATGGCCCTTATGGCCTGCGCGGCTGCGGGGCCCGCCTGTTTGAGACAGGCGCGGACAGTCGATTGCAGCCCTTCTATATAATCGAGCGGATGTTGCCTGAATTGGTTCTCGGCGGGATCACAGAACAGTCCGTCCTTCCAGCGGGGATAATAAAAAGTGGAGGAGGCGATCTCCGCGCCGTTGGACGCGTCGACGATGAGCGAGCGGACCGAATCCGTTCCATAGTCCACTCCGATGACAAAATTTTCTCTTCCCATGGCTGTTGGCTGATGGTCTCCGTCTTTGGCCGGCGGAATTCCTGTCAAAATAACATTTATTTTCCCGGAAGAAAAAAATTTATTTGACCTCGCCACTACCCACTTACCTTGAGTCGATCCATGGTCGGTGAATGCGGGGACCCGGGCCGGCTTTTTGCATTTATACCAGCAAGTGGGCGGACAATTTAGCCAAAACACTAAAAATTTATTGGTATTTCTACGATACGTAGCAATAATATTATGATACCTTCAACAGATCAATAAATATTTAGTACGTATCTGTCAACTTCGAAGGCATTGATTCCTAGAAGTTTATCTTAAATTTCGCGTATTGGTTTTCGAGAAATAACTTAAATTGTCTCGCCCTCAAACCGCCGGAGAAATGGAAAAAAAGCTTAAAATCAACAGGATCAAAACTGTCTTAGCAGAAAAAGATATCTCGCACAAGGAATTGGCGATGAGGGTCGGCATAGCCCCCAACAGTGTTACAAGGATCTGTAACAACGAATTTCAGCCGACCCTAAGATTATTACGGGAGATCGCCCTGGCCCTCGATGTGGATATCCGGGAATTATTGATACCGACGCGCCAGCTTTCCCAAACTGCGTGACTCTGAACAAGGAAATCCCGGCCCGGTTAGGTCGGAAGGCGCACCAGATATGCGCCCGGCGTCTTGTATTTCATTTTTTTTAATGTGTTGAAGGATAGTCCCTGGCTGGCATTCCCGATGGTATCTTTGGCAGATTAAAAACCTACTATGCTGCGCGGACATCTCGCCACACTCCTCTTTTTCACTCTATTGTTTGGCTGCCCGAAGGCCTTCTCCCAGGATACCGCCAATTTTTTTTCAGACAGCCTGAAAGGGAGATTGGCGACGGCGCAAACGCCTCCCCAGAAGATGCGCCTGGGGCTGGACAACCAGGCCCTGACCGTAGCAATCAATACGGAGAGCGACACGATCCGTCTGGCAGACACGTTGCATTTCCCGGTGATGAAGATCAACAGTTATTTCCGCATTTTCAGCATGTACATTCACGATAAGGAGTATGCGAAGGGGTTGGATTACAACAATGCATTCTCCACTGCCGCCGGGGCCGGTCAGCTGGAGTGGGAAGCCGGGAGCACCGCCACGCTCGCGGACCTCTACCGGAAAGCAGGGGACTTCAAGTCGGCGCTGATCTGCATCATGCGTTCGGCAGCAGAGCGCGACAGCCTGCGGACGCAGGGCCGGGCTACAGACCTGATGAAGCTGGAGGTCGACAATGACAACCGGCGAAGGGAGCGGCAGGCGCGTGAGGAAGAATTGCGCACCGAACACCGGCACAATATCCAGTACATGGGTTTGACGGTCGGACAAAAGGTCATTCATTATCTCAGCAGCCGCAGACGGGTTGCCGTACCCGTGGCAAAAAAGGAGGCGCATGTCCAATAATTCCGGTCGACAGGCTTCGACCATGATGGTCGTGATCGCTTTTGCTATCGTTTACCTGGTTTGGGGCTCCACGTATTTCTTCATCCGGCTATCGGTGGCGCATATTCCGCCCATGCTCGTAGGCGTCCTGAGATATCTCACCGCGGGTATCCTGCTCCTGTTATGGTGTCAGCTAACCGGCAAGCCGGTTTTCACCCGGGACGCGATCGGGCCGGCCTTCGTGAGCGGTGTGTTGCTGCTCTGCGGCGGCAACGGCATCCTCATCTGGTCGGAGCAGTATATCCCGAGTAGTCTCGCTGCCATCCTGCTGGCTTCGGGACCGATCTGGTTCGTGGTGCTGGACAAAAGGATGTGGCAGGTGAATTTCCGCAGCCGTAGTACAATCGCCGGGTTGGTCATGGGCTTTGCCGGGGTGCTCCTGCTGTTTGCCGAAAGGCTGAAGCCCGCTTCCTCCCCCTCCTCCATGCCGGCAATGTCGACGCTTGCATTGGGTATCCTGATCATCGGTTCGGTCTCATGGGCGGCAGGCTCGCTTTACTCCAAATACCGCAGCGCTGCCGTGTCGAACTCGGTGAATGCCGGCTGGCAAATGTTGCTGGCAGGGCTCGTGTTTGTGCTGTTGAGCGGGTTGAGCGGGGAATGGAAAGGTTTCGAGGTGCGGCAGGTGCCCCTGTCCTCCTGGCTGGCCATCGCCTACCTGGTGACGCTGGGTTCCCTGGCGGGATACAGCGCTTTCGTTTGGTTATTGCAGGTCAGACCGGCTACCCAGGTCAGTACCCATGCCTATGTCAATCCGGTCGTAGCGGTATTGCTGGGGGTATTTTTTGCGGGCGAACAGATGACACCGCTGCAAATGGCCGGTCTGACGATCATCTTATGCAGTGTGCTGATGATAAATTTGGCGAAATACCGGAAACGCGAGGTGACGTAGGATGTATGAATGTGGGTAATACGTATTGTAATCGGTGGCAATAAGTGACAATAAATGAAGGCGGGTGGACGTTTTCACCCTAACCCCGACCTATCGAATTGTATGCTTGCTCCTAACCGCCTTCTTTGGTACCCGCTGCTATTGCTCCTCTCCCTGGACGCATGGTGCCAGTCTGCGCATCTTTCCTTCTCGCATCTCGGGACGCTCCAGGGGCTTTCGCAAAGCAATGTTACCTGTACGTTACAGGACAGCCGGGGATTTATGTGGTTTGGGACCAGGGAAGGATTGAACCGGTATGACGGATATACGTTCACCGTATATAAGCATCGGCTCGAAAATGACAAAAGTCTCAGTAATAACAAGATAACGGGAATAGTCGAGGATGCGAAGGGCTACCTCTGGATCGGCACGTGGGGAGGAGGACTGGACAGGTATGATCGAAAGACGGATGCCTTTGCGCATTTCCAGAACGACCCGAAGAATCCTTCGAGCCTTTCCAGCAACCTGGTCCTTTGTGTATTACTCGATAGCAGGGGCTATCTTTGGGTGGGCACGGAGGATGGCGGTCTGAACCGGATGGATTCGGCCGGTCATTTCGTGCATTTCGTACATCGCGAAGGGGATAAGAACAGTCTGTCCAGCAATTACATCAAAGCAATCTGCGAGGGGCCCTCGCATTATTTATGGATCGGAACCTATGGAGGCGGACTGAACCGGCTGGACCCGAAGACGTGGACCTTCTGGCGATTTCTGCATGATCCCCGTGACCCGGGCACCCTGGGTGACGACAATATTGCTTCCCTCCGGGCGGACATCCATCATCGGGTCTGGGTCGGCACCTATACGGGACTGGACCAACTGGATCGGATCACGGGAAGATTCACGCACTACGATAAGCCCGGTCCAGCCTATGTCACCAACACGACGGTCAACTCGCTGGGAGAGGATGGCGAAGGCAATCTTTGGATCGGCACGGAAAATAATGGGTTGGTCGTGATGGATAGCGCGGGGGGCATGCATCATTACCTGCATGACGACGTGGACCCATCGAGCCTGGGAATGAACTCACTCTATTCGATCTACCGGGATTCAAAAAAGAATATGTGGATCGGTTCTTTCTCGGGCGGGATCGATTTCGTCAACTGGGATACGCGGAAGTTCCCGCACTTCCGTCATAACAGCAGCCCCTATAGTCTCAGCGACAACCATGTGCTTTGCATCTATGAAGATATCGAAAACAACTTGTGGGTCGGCACGGATGGGGGCGGTCTCAATCTTTTCGACCGGAAGACAGAGCGGTGCAAGCATTTCCTGCATGATCCCGCCAATCCGAACAGCATCGGCGGCAACTATGTGCTGCGGGTGATCGAAGATCACAATCACAACTTGTGGATCGGCACATGGGCCGACGGGCTGACCGTTTTCAACCGGCGAACGAATACGTACCGGCATTTCAAAGCGAATTCCGAAAATCCGCATAGCCTGAGCAATAACAATGTATGGGCCCTGTGCGAGGACCGGGAGCATCGGATGTGGATCGGTACGTATGGCGGCGGCCTGGATCTTTATGACGCGGAGCACGATCGCTTCATCCATTATCAACACCGGGAGGACGACTTGAACAGCCTTACCAGCGATAAGATACGTTCCATCCTGCAGGACAGCAAGGGGCGTCTATGGATCGGTACGGATGGAGGCGGGCTCGACCTCTTCAACCCGATGACGGGTTCCTTCGCTCATTACCGGCATACGGACAGCCAGAACAGTCTTTGCAGCAATTATATCACCAACGTCACGGAGGATCGTAAAGGCTATATCTGGATCTCCACTACGGAAGGGATGAGCCGTTATAACGTGCTTGCCAACCAGTTCACTTCTTTTAACAAGCGCGACGGTCTGCCAGACGACGTGATCTTCGGGATAGCGGAGGACTCTACGGGCGATCTTTGGATAAGTTCGAACAATGGGGTGTGCAGATTTGACCCGGTACATCGCCGTGCCAAGAATTTCGGCATAGCGGACGGGTTGCAGGCCAATGAATTCAAAGAGCAGGCGTGGTGCAGGACCCGGTCGGGCGTTCTTTATTTCGGGGGCATCAATGGATTCAATGCGATCGATCCCCGAAAGGTGCCGTCGGAGCCGTTCGATCCGCCGCTGGTGATGACCAACTTCCAGATCTTCAACCGCGAGGTGCCTATCGGTACGGGCGGCAAGGACCCTTCGCCGCTGACAAGATCGATAACGGAGACGCAGAAGATCGTCCTTCCTTACAAGAGCTCCGTGTTCTCCTTTCTTTTTGCCAGCCTCAACTATACGGATAAGGATAAGAAGCAGTATGCATATATGCTGGAGGGTTTCGACAAAGGATGGAACTATGTGGGAACGGAGCGATCGGCGACGTATACCAACCTGGACCCGGGTACGTATATCTTTAAAGTGAAGGGATTGAACAATGACGGGGAGTGGTCCGATAAGGTACTCAGTCTGGCGGTGGTGATCACGCCGGCGTTCTGGATGACCTGGTGGTTCCGGGTCCTGATGGTCCTGTTCGTGATCGGGGGAGTCATCACTTTCTACCGTCTTCGGATTACGACGATCAATTCATTGAATAGGGAACTCGAGCGGCAGGTCCGGGAAAGAACGGAAAGACTGACGAGTCTCACCCAGGAAGAACGAAAGGCGCGTCATGAGGCCGAGGAGGCAAACAAGGCGAAAAGCGTTTTCCTGGCGACGATGAGTCATGAGATCAGGACCCCCATGAATGGGGTCATCGGTATGGCGTCATTGCTGGCCGAGACGCAGCTGTCGCCGCAGCAGCGGGAATACAACCAAACCATTATCACGTGCGGGGAGACCCTGCTCAGTGTGATCAACGATATACTCGATTATTCGAAGATCGATTCGGGGAAAATGGAGCTCGAGCAGCAGGTGTTCGATCTCCGGCACTGCATCGAGAGCGTCCTGGGGCTGTTCTACGAGAAGGCGGCACAGGCGGGTCTGCGGTTGGTATATCACATCGCGTGGCAGGTTCCGGAGAGAATAGTAGGAGACGCTTTGCGGCTGCGGCAGGTGTTGATGAACCTCGTGAGCAATGCGGTGAAGTTCACGCATGAGGGCGAGGTGTTCGTAGGCGTGCGGCTGGCGCAGGAAGGGCCGGATGGTTCATTGCAGCTGGCCTTCGATGTCAGGGATACAGGCATCGGCATACCCGAGGAAAAGATCGGGATGTTGTTTAAAAGCTTCTCCCAAGTGGATTCGTCTACGACGCGCAAATACGGGGGCACGGGGCTTGGACTGGCGATCAGCGAGAAGCTGGTGCACCTCATGGGTGGCAATATCTCGGTCAAAAGCGAGCCGGGCGAGGGAGCCGTCTTCACTTTTACGATTGCAAGCCGGGCGGGCGGGAAAATGCCTGCCCAGGCGGCCGACGCCGGGAATGGCCATGAGCCGATGACCACGGCCTTTGCCACCGCCTATCCGTTCCGGATATTGATCGCGGAAGACAATGTCATCAACCAGCAGCTGATGCAGCAGATCCTGGGCAACCTGGGATATTGTCCCGCTTGCGTGGAGAATGGAGAGCTGGCCGTCGCAGCCGCGGGTAGCAATAGCTATGACCTGATCCTGATGGACGTGCAGATGCCTGAAATGGATGGCCTCGAGGCGACGCGGATCATACGCCGCCAGCCCGGCAGACAGCCGGTCATCATCGCGCTGACGGCAAATGCGATGCTGGGAGACCGCGAGGAATGTTTGACGGCGGGAATGGATGACTATATCAGCAAACCCGTGCGGCTCGATGAGCTGATGCGGCTGCTGAAGAAATGGGCCGGCCAGGCGCGTGCGACGGCATAGAACGTGCCGCGGAACGCCGCGGTCATCCCATCCGGGCGACGCCCAACTCACCCGTCGGCCTGATTTTCACTTTGTTTCTGCGCGATATACTCCGAAGGCGTCATACCGAACTGTTTAGAGAAATTACGGCCAAAATTTGTCTGCGATCCGTAGCCGACGATCAGGGCCACCTCATAGATCTTGTGTTTCCCTTCCAGCAATAATTCCGCTGCCTTTTTCAATCGCGTGATGTTGATGAATTCATTCGGCGTGAGGTCCGATATCGATTTGATCTTTCGGTACAGGGTCGGGCGGCTCATATTCATGAAATGCGCCAGTTTCTCGACGTCGAAATCGGCATCCTCGAGATTTTTCTGTATGACCTCGCCGAGGCGTTCGAGGAAAAGCTCGTCAGCCTTCGAGTAAGCCATGCTTTTCATGTGCACCATCGGCGTGCTGGCGAAGTATTGCCGGATCATGGCGCGGTTCGTCAGCAGATTGGCAATCTGCACACGGAGATATTCCGGCGAGAACGGCTTCTCGATATACGCGTCGGCCCCCAGTTCGAGACCTTCGATCTTGGACTGCAGCGTATTCTTTGCCGTCAGCAGGATGACGGGGACATGGCTGTGTTCGAAGTTCTGTTTTATCCTGCGGCATAATTCGAAACCGTCTATTTCCGGCATCATGACATCGGAGACGACGGCCTGTATGGCCTCCGTCCGGAGTATTTGTAGCGCCTCGGCCCCGTTGAGGGCCTTGATGACCGTGTATTTATCATTCAGCTCCTGTTCGATGAAATCGAGGATCTCTTCATTATCGTCCACTATGAGTATGACCGGGTTCATCGGGCGATTTGATTTGGTTGGTGTTGCGGTTCATGCCTGATCCCGATGTCGAACTCCCTGTCCTGGTGGACGGGCATGCTCAGCGAAAAGACGTTCATGCCGTCGCGGGGTTCCAACAGCACGAGGGCGCCCTTGTGCAGCTGGGTCAGCGACCGGGCCAGCGCCAGCCCGATGCCGGTCCCCCGTTTTTTTTCGGTTTCCTTGAGCCGGAAAAAGGGTTCGAAGATCTTTTCGCGCATGTCGTACGGGATCAGGTGGCCGTCATTGCACACTTCGATGGTAAAGATGGGATCGCCCTCGCGGAAGGGCAATAAGGTGACTCGCGCCCGGGTGGCTGCATACTTGATGGCATTACCGAGTAGATTGGCGATGATCTTGTTGAAGGCATCTACGTCGACGAAGGCGAAAAGGGGTCCGGGGTTCACGCGGGTCTCCGCGCCCGGAACACCGGGCGGATCGGAAGGCAGGTTGAGATCGAAGCCGATCTCATTTTGTTCGGCGAGCGTCCGGAACCCGGCATAGTTGTCCTCCAGTAACAGCGAAATATTCGCCCGGACGAAGCTGAGGCTGAACCCTTTTATCTCGGTCTGGCGGAAATCGAGCAACTGGTTGGTGAGGTCGATCAGGCGGTTGGTATTGCGATCCATTACCCTGAGACTGTCACCGATGCCGGGAAGCGCGATGTCTTTCTTGAGCAGTTTCTCGAGCGGTCCCTTGATGAGCGTCAGCGGGGTCCGGATCTCGTGCGCCACGTTGGTGAAGAATTCGATCTTGGCATTAAGGATCTCCTTTTCTTTGGCCGTCTCGAGATGTTCGATCTTTCGCCGGTTCTTTTCCTCCACTTTGCGGTGATAGCTGCGGACAAAATACCAGGCCAGCAACAACCCCGCCAGGAAATAGCAACCGTAGGCGACCGGGCTCGCCCACCAGGGCGGAAGGATGTCGACGTCCAGGCGGGTTTCGCGGTCGGTCCAGATGCCGCTGCTGTTGGATGCCTTTACCTTGAAGGTATAATGACCCGGGGCGAGACCGGTGAAATACACTTTGCGGTTCGTTTGGAGGAATGTCCAGTCCTTGTCCAGCCCTTCCATCTCATAGGCGTACTCGGTGGCTTCCGGCGCCGTATACCCGAGCGCGGCGAAGTCGATGCTGAACGTGTTCTGGCTGTGATCCAGCGTGATCTTATCGGTGAACCCAATGGCGCGTCGGAGCGGCGAGCCGTTGCGCCCGATCGGCAATTCGCGGTTATCGACCTGGAAACCGGTGAGATAGACGCCGGGAACGACGGTATTCTTCCGGAATTCGCGCGGGTTGAAGCTGATCATGCCTCTTACGCTGCCGAAATACATCCGGCCCGTTGCGTCGCGGAATGCCGAGCTGAAATTGAACTGATCGTTGAGAAGACCATCCTCGCGCGTGAAGACCGTCAGCTGCTTCGTATCGGGATTGAACGAGACGAGGCCTTTGGACGTACTGATCCAGAGATTGCCGTTATCGTCTTCGAGCATGGCGAGGATGAAGTCCGTGGGGAAACCGTCGCGCGTTGTCAGACGGATGAAATTCCCGTTCCTGGCATTCCACCGGCAGAGCCCCGCTTCGGTTGCGAACCAGAGTCTGCCTTTACTGTCGCGGAAGATGCTGTTGACGCGATCGCTGGCCAGGCTGTTGCGGTCGCGGCTGTCATACCGGAAATTCTTTGCCGTTCCGGTACGGGGATCGTACGTATTGACACCGTTGCCAAATGTGCCCGCCCATAGCACTCCGCTGCTGTCCTCGAGAAGCGAGGAATACCAATTGTTGAGCGGCATGCCCGGCAGGAGGGTAAAACCGTCGTTTTGCTGATCGTAGGAATAGGCGCCGCGGGTGGTGCCCAGGAGGACACGGCCGTCGCGCGCTCCGGTAATGCAATAGATGAAGCTGCTCCGGAGCGCATGGTCGCCATTGTCTGCGCCATAATGCCGGACGATCTTCCCGGTGCGGATATCCATGATATCGAGGCCATGTTCGAACGTGCCGATCCACAGCTGGTTGCCGCGGACCAGCAGGCCGTGTATGTTGGAATAGGAGATGCTGCCGCGCGCACCCGTCGGGCGGAAGTGTGTGAAGCGGCCGGTGACCGGGTCCAGTTTGTCCAGGCCTGCATCCTCCGTTCCGATGAAGAGATCCCCGTGACCGTCCTGGTGGATCTCCCGTACCACATACCCGCCCAGCGAATTCTCGCCGGCTTTCGGGAAATACTTTCTGAACGTGTTGTATTGTCCCGGGTAATAGTTGACGCCGCCGAAATAGGTGCCCGCCCAGATGCCGCCCTCGCGGTCTTTGCAGAACGTGTAGACGGCGTTGTCGGAGATCGACCACGGGTCGCCCGGTTGCTTCCGCAGATTGGCGATCTTGCCGGAGAGACGGTCATAGATGTAGATGCCCGATTCGGTGGCGATCCAGTATTCGTTCGGCGAGGTCTCGACGAAATTGCGGACGAAGATGGCAGTCTTATCGGGGTTGTAGGTGAGGATGTCCTTGCAGGCGGAAGTCCGGATATCGAAGATCCTGGCGCCATGTACGGCCGTCCCGATGAGGATCGCGCCGTCGGAGGTGGGGTAGGCTCTCTCGATCCACCGGTCCGATTTGGCAGTCGAGGGGCCAAGACAATCGAAGGCCTGGAATTTGTCCCTGGACTCGTCATAGTGATACAGGAAGCCGTTGCTGGAGGTAACCCAAAGTCCGCCATCCGCGGTTACGCAAAGCGAAGTGGCCTCGAAAAAGCTGTCGATGGGAAAATATTCCGGTTGTTTGACTGCCGGCGGTAATTTGAACAGCGAGAAACCGGAGATGAACCAGAGGTTGCGGCGACCATCCATCCGGACGTCCCGGATGGGTCCTCCGCCGGTGCCGGGCTGCAGGCTGAAGCGTTCGGTGGAAGCGTCGAGGCGGTAAAGGCCTTTTTCGGTGCCGACCCAGATTGCGCCTTTGGGGTCTTCATACAATGAGTGAATGAAGTTGCTGCCGATGCTGGTGCTGTCGTCGGGGTCGGTTCGGAAGATCTTGAAGGAATACCCGTCGAACCGGTCGAGCCCGTCTTTCGTACCGAACCAGAGGAACCCCCGCTTATCCTGCAGGCTGCAGATGACTGCATTATTCGAGAGGCCGTTCTCCACCTGCAGGTGGCGGAAATACCAGGACTGCCCCAAAAGGGCAGGACCTACGGCCAGGGCGAGGAGGACCAATATGCAGGTTTTGCCGGTCATCACCGCTAATTTGAGATTTTTTGTCGAAACATTGATACGAAAAGATGAAGGCAATTTTGGGAGAAGGCTATTTTTGGAGGTCGATTAAATGTTTAATTGACACTTTTGGATCCCGGTCCGATCGCTAATTACCAAAATAATGCTATATGAAAAAATGGAAGATCCTTTTCCTCCTACTGCTGATTTCCTGCGCGGGGTTTGCTCAGGAGACGATACAGGGCAGTGTCAGGGACAAAGACGGCAACCCGGTCGTTGCGGCCACCATCACCTTGAAAGGCAGCAAAGTCAGCACTACCAGCGCCGAGGACGGCAGCTTCACTATCCGGGCGCGTCCGGGTCAAACGCTGATCATCTCTTCTGTCGGATTTGAAGAAAATGCAGTAAAGGTCGGGGCCGGCGGCGGCACTATCCGGGTTGTGCTTGCCACCAGGAGCGATGCCCTGAATGATGTCGTGGTGGTCGGTTATGGCACGGTCAAAAAGAAGGACCTGACCGGATCGGTCTCCGTGGTGAATGTCGCGGATGCCGAAAAGAACCCGACTCACGATGTCGCCAGGATGTTGCAGGGCCAGGTGGCAGGCGTAAGCGTGCAGGGCTCCGGCGAACCCGGCGGTTATGTCTCTATCAAGATCCGCGGCGTCAGTTCATTCGACCCCAACGGCAATAATGCAAACAGCCCGCTGTTCGTGGTGGATGGGGTGATCATCGATGCGCCATTCGACTTTTCCACGGACGACATCGAATCCGTCCAGGTGCTGAAGGACGCGTCCGCAACGGCCATCTATGGTACCCGCGGCGCGCCCGGCGTTATAATCATCACCACTAAAAGAGGAAGAGTGGGCGCGCCGAGAGTGACGTGGAACAGCTATGCAGGCCTTCAGAACGTTCCTAAAAAGATCCCGGTATTGGACAGGGTCGGTTATCAAAAATCGGTCAATGCCGCCGATGTGAATGCAGGCTTGACATTAGCGCCCGCCAACGATCCCTCCAGCCCGAAGTATGTTTCGACCGTCAACACCGATTGGCAACACGAAGCATTGAAAACGGGCCTTATCCAGGATCATAACCTCGGTCTTTCAGGAGGTTCCGAAGCCCTTACCTACAATCTTTCGTTAGCCTATTTCGATCAGGCCGGCTACCAGGTCGGTCCGCAGGCCTACAACCGGTATTCCATCAACAGCAGCCTGCAAGGGAAAAAAGGCAGGGTAAGCTATGGAGCCAGGGTCGCTTACACCTATTCTAAAAAGGGGAATTATGCCGCAACGTTCAATCATGCGGTCTTCGGCGGGACGGTAACATCGATGCTTACGGCCATTCCCATCCTTCCGGTGTACGACTCATCCCGGCTCGGCGGATACGGCGGTTCCGATCAAACGATCGACCGGGCGATCTCGGCAAACGTAGTCGGCATCAACGAGCTGGTAACTGACTGGAGCGAACGGAACAGGATCCTGTTGAATGGATGGCTGGAGGTGGAGATCCTTAAAAATCTCAAATACAAGGCGAACGCCAGCTTCGACCGGACCGATTATAAGAACTACCACTATGAGCCGAAGTTCGATATGGGTTATTACTACCTGAACACCAACTATTATTATCACCAGGATTTCGGCGCCCCCAACACGCAATTGATGGAAAATACGCTTACTTATTCTCTGAAAAGGGGACCGCACCAGTTGGATCTTTTGGCGGGTTATACCTTTCAAAAGTCGAATGTCAACTGGATATCGGCTTCCTCGAGTTCCACCGCCGATCTCACCTACCAGACTTTCAGCAATGCCGCGGCCAGCGCGAATACTATCACGGAATACAGGGGTATCAACACCTTAACGGGACGGCTGGCAAGGCTTAATTACAACTTCGATGACCGCTACCTTGTTACTGCGAATTTCAGAAGGGATGGTTCATCCAAATTCGCTCCGTCCTACCGGTATGGGAATTTCATGGGTTTTGCCGGAGCCTGGAATATTCACAATGAAAAATTCATTCATCTGCCGGCTGGGATCAGCACCTTGAAATTGAGAGGCGGCTGGGGTTCGGTAGGTAATGAATACCCCCTGGGCCAGTACCAGTCGCAATCTTACATCAATACTGCGGCTAATTACAATTTCGATAACGCATTCGCCCCGGGCAGCACGACCGTTTCCCTCTCGGACCCGAATGTGCATTGGGAATCCACCACTACGACCAATGTCGCATTGGATCTTGGACTTTTCAATGAACGCCTGACTTTTACGGCCGAATATTATGTCAAGAACCCGAAGGATCTCTTAGTGAATGAGCCCTTGCCTTATTCGGTAGGTTCCAACCCCGCGTCTATCATCACGAATGTGGGTGCGGTAAGGAACACGGGAGCCGAGTTTACGCTTGGATATAAAAAGACCGAGGGTGCTTTCACGTACAACATCAATGCGAATTTCTCCACGCTCACCAACAAGGTTTTGAAGCTTGGAGTAGCCAACCAGCCCATTTACGGGGCGGGTAGCAAGACCCAGGTAGGCCACTCTGCCGGCGAATTGTACGGGTATCAAACGGAAGGGCTTTTCCAGACCACGGCGGATGTACAAAACCATGCGTATCAATCCGCATTGACGGCTCCGGGCGATTTGATCTTCAAAACACAGGATCCGAAGAACGAACATAATCATGCTTACCAGCTAACGGATGCCAATGACCGGACATTTCTTGGGGTTACGATACCCAAATATTATTACGGCGTGAATTTCGACGCGAATTACAAACAGATCGACTTTTCCGTGTTCCTGCAGGGAAGCGGAGGCAACAAAGTATTCAATGCGGTGTATGCGGCATTGATGACGGGACAGGATGGAAATCAGCATAAAGATGAATTGAATTTCTGGACTCCCTCCAATACGAATACCAGGGTGCCAAGGCCGATCATGGGTGACCCGAACGGCAATGGAAGGTTCTCCGATCGGTTTGTCGAAGATGGTTCTTACCTGAAAATCCAGAATTTGCAGATAGGGTATTCATTGCCTGCGTCCGTGGGTCTTATCAGCAAGCATTATGTGTCGAAGCTGCGCATTTATGTCGGGGGTGAAAACCTCGTTACATTCAGTAAATACAAAGGATATGACCCTGACTTCATCAGCGACGGTTTGATCAACCGCGGTTATGACTATGGGTCATTTCCCAATGCCAGGACGTTAATGTTCGGCATCCAGGCCGGATTCTAATTCTTTACTGAAAAATTATTACCATGAAATTGTTTAATATAAAATATTTTTTCGCCGCCGGGTTTTCCCTCATCATCTTCAGCTGCGAGAAACAACTCAACCAAACAAACCCCAACGCCCAGACATCCGCAACATTCTGGAAAACGTCGACGGATGCCCTGGCAGGCGTGAATGCCTGCTATCAAATGTTCCTGGAAGATGGCGGCTACATGCGTTTTTCCCCGATATTATTGAATGTTCAGGGAGATGACGTTCGCAGTCAAAGCCCCTGGACTGCCATCTCCAACGTCGGGAAGTTCCAATTGGGTACGGCCGATCTCTCGGGTTATGGCTGGACCTTCGATGAATATTACCAGGGCATTTCGCGTTGCAACCAGGTGTTGACATACGTCCCGGGTATTTCAATGGATGCCGGATTGAAGAGCAGGATACTGGGGCAGGCCTATTTTCTTCGCGGCTTGTTTTATTTTCATTTAGTGGATATGTGGGGCAGCGTTCCTTTGCCGACGCATGTCGCGGAAGTCGCACCTCAATCCACCCCGGCGCAAGGGTGGGCAAGAGTGACCGCCGACCTTTCGACTGCCGCCGACCTGTTACCTGTGCAATATTCGACCGACGGCGGTGTGGATTCGAAGGATCTCGGCCGCGCCACCAAGGGCGCTGCGATGGCTTTTCTCGGCAAAGCGTATTTGTTCAATAAAAAATATGACAGCGCCGCCGCGGAATTCAAGTCGGTGATCGCTTCGAATGTCTACAGCCTGATGCCCAGCTACGGGGATAATTTTACCGACACGAAGGAGAACAATCCGGAATCGATCTACGAAATACAGTTCTCCCTGACGGCGGGTGGTACGGATCTGCAATGGCAGGGAATCCCTTCTTCCACGTGGGGTTTCTATTCGGCAAGGGCTATCACTTTCGCCGGGCCGAATTTTGGATGGAGAGATGTACAGCCTACCCAAACTTTACTCGCCGAATATCGCCAGGAAAAGACCGTTGACGGGAAAATAGATCCTCGTTGTCTTGCGACCGTACTCTATAACGATACGGTCGATACCCATGCGCCAACCACGCCGATGTATCAAACTACTTTTCAGGCGGCGTATGCGGCCAGCCCTGCGTACATGGCGGATGTGTATTGTAAAAAGTATGAGAATTGGTATGGCAACAAGCCGAATGAATTCGATTGGAAATCCGGCATCAATGAAAGGCTGATGCGCTATGCGGACGTGTTGCTGATGTATGCCGAATGTGAAAATGAATTGGGCAACCAGGCGGTTGCCGCACAGTACATTCAAATGGTAAGATCGAGGGTCAATTTACCAAACAGGCAAGCCGAGTTTGCAGGATACACTCAGGCGCAACTGCGCGATCAGATCGGCCATGAGCGGATGCTGGAGTTCGCTTTGGAAGGGCACCGGTGGGATGACATCCGCCGTTGGGGATGGCTTTCCGATCCGGCCAGGCTGGCGTGGCTGAAATCGAGAGACCCGGAATTCAACAGTTACATACCCGGAAAGGAATTATTGCCGATCCCGCAAACGGAAATCGATAATAATCCCAACATCAAGCAGAATGCCACTTATTGATATTTATAGACGTGCAGCGATACTGTTCGTGTTTGTCCTTGCCCTTGTCTTTACCGGTTGTGAAAAGCACTCGCCGGCCAGCAGCGACAAGTCGGGTGCAACAGGAACAACCACAACCCAGTTCGATATCAATTCGATCGCCGACACCTATGATTCGGTAGCGCCTTTTGCGGATTACCTGAGGTGGGGGCCGTACAACGTACACGACCCGTCTATCAAGAAATTCGGCGACTATTATTATTGTTACAGTACCGATGTCGGATACGGGATCACCGTTCGACCGGGCATCCAGATCAGGCGGTCGAAGGACCTTGTGCAGTGGGAATTCGTAGGTTGGGTTTTCAGTTCATTGCCCGCCGCGGGGGCCGCTTATATCCAACAAAAGGGCGGCGCTCCCAACAATGCGCTGTGGGCGCCTTATGTGATGAAGACGGGCAGCGAATACCGGTTGTACTATGCGTTATCCAGTCCTACGCCCAGGTTGAGCGTCATCGGTCTGGCAACGGCTGCCTCGCCCGACGGACCCTGGGCCGAGCGGGGGCTGGTCGTAACCTCTACGAACGACAATACGACGCAAACCAATGCGATCGATCCCACCGTTGTAACGACGCCGGCGGGGGATCAGTATTTGTACTATGGCAGCGCCTGGGACGGGATCTATATCCTCCGGCTGGACCCGTCTACGGGTCTTGCGGCCGTGGCCGGCGACAAAGGGAAACGGATAGCCAACCGGGGCTTTACCAACGGCGTTTACAATGGGAACATCGAGGGGGCGGAGATCATTTATCAGCCCGCATTCGGCAAGTACTACCTGTTCATTGCATATGACTGGCTGCAGACGAAATACAACACACGGGTTTGCCGGGCGGATCAGCCTACCGGGCCTTTTCTGGACTTTAACGGCGTGGATGCGGATTCGAATATCGATCATATCCCTATGATCATCGCGCCTTATCAATTTATGGGTCACGGCGGGTGGCAGGGGATTTCGCATTGTACTGTTTTTTTGGATGACAGCGGACATTATTATTATGCGAGCCAGGCGAGACCTTCAGTGAACAGTAATTTTATGGATCTGCATGTGCGGAAATTATTCTGGATGACGGATGGCTGGCCGGTGGTGTCGCCCGAGCGGTATGCCTGGGAAGGCAACAACCTTGTGACGCAGGATTCACTGGCGGGAAGCTGGGAGCGGATAGCGTTAAATTATACGGTGGTGCCGGGGTATGCGGCGGAACAGGTGAACCCGGACTTGCAGGTCTCGCAGCCGGTTACGCTGGCGGCGAATGGGACGGTGAGTGGGGCGGTGCAGGGAACCTGGACGTATAGTGCGCCGTGGCTGCAGGTGGTGCGGGCTGGTGGCGGAACGGAGAAATTATTTGTGCAACAGGGGAGGGATTGGGAGAATAAGAAACCGACGATTATTTTCACGGGTTTGGATAATACCGGAACGGCGGTGTGGGGGAAGAAGCAATGAAGAACTGGGGGTTTATATTGCTATTGTTCGCGTCGGGTGTTCGGGCGCAGATGATGTCTATCGGGGCAGTGCCCGCGCACGATCCGGTTATGATCCATGCCGACAGCGGCTGGTATGTCTATTGTACCGGGATGGGCATCTCGGTCTGGCGCTCGGCCGATCTGAAAGATTGGGTCCGCGAACCGCCGGTATTCAGCAAACCGCCGCAATGGGCCGTGTCGGACGTGCCCGGATACAGGGGACATACCTGGGCGCCCGACATCAGTTACTACAACGGCCGGTACTATCTCTATTATGCGGTGTCCGTATTTGGAAAGAATACCAGTTGTATCGGACTGGCGACGAACCGGTCCCTGAACCCGGCCGATACGGCCTATAAATGGGAGGACCAGGGGAAAATCGTCGAGTCGGTACCGGGCAGGGACATGTGGAACGCGATCGATCCCAACCTGGCGGTGGACGGCTCGGGAGGGGCCTGGCTGGCATTCGGATCATTTTGGGAAGGGATCAAACTGGTGAAGCTGTCGGACGACCGCCGTTCATTGGCGGAGCCGGAACGCTGGTATACGATTGCGTCGCGGCCGAGAAGCCGGGGAATTGCCGATACGGCGGCAGGAGATGCAGCGATCGAAGCGCCGTTCATCTTCCATAAAGGTGATTATTACTATCTGTTCGTATCGTGGGACTATTGTTGCCGTGGCGAAAAGAGCAATTATAAGATTGTGGTCGGACGGTCGGAGAAGATCGGGGGACCGTATGTCGATAAGGCAGGGGTGCCGATGGCGTCCGGTGGCGGAACATTGGTGCTGGAGGGCAACCGCGACTGGTATGGCGTGGGACATAATGCCGTAGTCAGCGGCGATGGCGTGGACTGGATGGTCTTTCATGGATATGACGCGAAGGACCGGGGACGTTCCAAGCTGCGGATCGAGCGGCTCGATTGGGCCGATGGATGGCCGGTAGTTTTGAAAAAATAAATAGATATGAGAATTGTTTGTTTCGGTTTTTTGATTTGTTGGTGTATCGCGGGAACCGCGCAACAGGATATAGTCGTGCACGCAGACCAACCGGGACCTGTAGTGTCACCCACGATGTGGGGCATTTTTTTCGAGGATATCAACATGGCTGCGGACGGCGGGCTGTACGCCGAGCTGGTGAAGAACCGCAGCTTTGAATTCAATACGCCGCTGATGGGCTGGAAAGAGCACAGCGACATGCCGGGGAGCGGGACCATACTGGTGATCAACCGGGCGCAGGAGACTCCTGCGAATCCGAGATATATAAGGGTAAGTCATTATTCCGATGCGGCGTTCGGGTTGTCGAATGAGGGATTCCGGGGGATGGGTGTACGGGAAGGAGAGACTTATCATTTTTCCGTTTGGGATCGGGGGGGTGCGATGAAGTTGCGGGTCGAGTTGATAGGACCGGGTGGGGTGAACCTGGGAAGGGCGTGGTTGCGGTTGGGCACGGTGACGTCTTCGCAAGGGGCTGTTGCGTCGGGGCCATCGCCTGGCGCTGGCGCGGATGCGGAGGGTTCGGCACCGGACGTTTTTGCGCATGGAGGCTGGCGTCAGGATACGGTGAGCTTTGTGGCCACGGCGACGGAAGCGCATGCGCAACTTTATATTTGGTTCGAGGGGCAGGGGACGGTGGATATGGACATGGTGTCCTTGTTCCCGCAGCATACCTGGAAGGAGCGGCCGGGAGGCCTGAGGGCGGACCTCGTTCAACTGCTCGCCGATATGAAACCGGGTTTCATCCGGTTCCCCGGCGGATGTATTGTCGAGGGCAGGGACCTGGTGAGCCGCTATCAGTGGAAAAAAACGGTAGGACACGTGGAGGATCGCCAGCTGATCGTCAACCGGTGGAATACCGAATTCGCGCACCGCCTCACGCCGGACTATTATCAGTCGTTCGGGTTGGGTTTCTTCGAATATTTCCGGCTGGCCGAAGATATCGGCGCCGAGCCGTTGCCCATCCTGAACTGCGGGATGGCCTGCCAGTTCAATACTGCCGAAGTAGTTCCGGTCGGCGATCTGGACCCTTATATCCAGGACGCGCTCGACCTGATCGAGTTTGCTAACGGCGACGTCAATACGAAATGGGGCGCCTTGCGCGGGGCCATGGGACATCCTGCGCCGTTCCATCTCAAGCTGCTCGGCGTAGGCAATGAGCAGTGGGGGCCGCAATACATCGAACGCTATACCCTCTTCGCCCGCGCCATCCATCAGCGTTACCCGGACATCAAGCTCGTCAACAGCGTCGGACCCGAGCCCGACGATGCGCGTTTCCGGTTCCTGAACGATACCCTGCGCAAGCTGCATGCCGACATTTTGGATGAACATTATTATCGCGCCCCGGACTGGTTCCTGCAAAATGCGCGGCGGTACGACCATTATGACCGGAAGGGACCCGGCATCTTTGCCGGCGAATATGCGGCACAAAGCGACAAAGTGGCTACTCCCAATAACAAGAACAACTGGCGTTGCGCCCTTGCCGAAGCTGCCTACATGACCGGTCTCGAGCGAAATGCCGATGTCGTGCGTATGGCAAGCTATGCTCCATTGTTCGCGCATGCCGAGGGCTGGCAATGGACTCCCGACCTCATCTGGTTCGACAACCTGCGGTCCTACGGAACACCCGACTACTATGTGCAGAAGCTGTACTCCACCAACCGCGGCTCCGTCGTGGTGCCCGCCCTGTTGAATGGCGAATCGATCGCGGGCCAGGACAGCCTCTATGCCTCCGCAGTGACCGACCGCGAGGGCCGCGAACTGATCCTCAAGATCGTCAACACATCCTCCGGCCCGCAAACGCGCAACGTGTCGGTAAAAGGTATCCGCGGGCTCGCGCGCGAGGCCGGGCTAACCGTCCTGAAAAGCGACCACCCCGCCGACATGAACAGCCTTAGTGACCCCCGGGCCATCTATCCGGTCACCAGCATCGTCCCGACAACCGGCGACAACATCCGGCTGCAGCTGCAGCCCTACAGCTTTTCGGTGATCCGCGTCTCTTTGGTGCGCTAAGCCTTCCGCCGCAGCGACGACTCCCGGATGATCAACTCGCTTCGTATAATGATCGTATCCGTCGTCCGGGCCGAAGACAACCCCGCCAGCTGCCCGAGAAGACTCCGCGCCGCCTGTTCGCCCATCTCTTCTCCGGGATAATTGATCGTGGACAGCTTGGGTTGTATGATCTTCGAAATGGCATCGTTGTTGAAACCCACGATAGCGATCTCTTCCGGAATACGGACCCCGCCCTCTTTCAACGTCTGCAAAAAAACAGCCGCAAAAAAATCGTTGGTGATGAAAAAACCATCGGGACGCGTCTCCATCGCCAACACCTGTTTGGCCGCCCGGACCGCTGCACTCTCGCTGAGGTCATTGATCATCAGCAGCGAGGTATCGTAGGGTAGCCCGTAGTCCGACAACGCCTGCTGGTAACCTTTGAGACGTCCGGCATAGACATTTCTTGCGAGGCTGGCCGTGACATGCGCGATACGCCGGCAACCCTGGGCCGCAAGATGTGCGGTCGCCTCATAGCCTGCCTTCACGTTGTCGATGATCACGCGTGTACCATACGAGAAGTCTTCCACACGATCGAAGAAAACAATGGGAATCCCCTTTTGAACAAAAGGATCGAAATGATCCATTTCTTTCGTGTCGAATGCCAGCGACGCGATGAGGCCGTCCACTCTTTTATGGAAGAGATTGTGCGCGTTGGCCGCTTCCTTGCGCGCTGCTTCGGATGAATGACCGATGATGAGATCGTAACCGGCCTCCGTCGTGACCTTTTCGATACCCGCAAGCACCGAACTGATGAACTGGCTTTTCAGTTCGTGCACGATGATACCGATCGTATGGGTCTTCTGCATCCGCAGGTTACTGGCAAAGCTGTTGGAGCGGTATCCCATTTCCTTCGCCATATCCATGATCCGTCGCCGCGTCTTGATATTGATGGCGGGATGGTCTTTGAGACCGCGGCTTACCGTGGCGGGCGACAGGCCCAGCACTTTTGCAATATCATAAATCGTAATATCTTTTTTTCCCGTCATAGAGGTTGGTTGGTTGTCGGTTGCGACCGCCTAAAATTAAAGGATTTTAAAAAATATAATGCAATCGGTTACATTTCGAAAAAACGGTCCTATATTTACCCGCCGTGCAGCCGGCCCGCGCGCCCCGAATGTATTCAATCGGGCGCAAAGATTGGTAACAGCCGGCTAAGAAAAAATTCTTTCATGTTATTATTAGGTATCGACCTCGGTACTTCCTCTGTGAAGGTTGCAGTGACGGATGTGAACACGCATACGGTAATTGCTACCGCGCAATATCCGGACACCGAAGCGCCCATCCTTTCGAAACAACCCGGCTGGGCCGAGCAATCGCCGGAGGAGTGGTGGCGGCAGGTGAAAGAGGCGATCGCGAGGGCGAATGCAAAAGGTGCATACAACCCGCAGGATATCGCAGCGATCGGGATAGCCTATCAGATGCATGGACTGGTGCTCGTAGACAAAGACCGCCGTGTGTTGCGCGATAGCATCATCTGGTGCGACAGCCGCGCGGTGCCATACGGTGATCGCGCTTTCGATACGATAGGGATAAAGCGGAGTCTCGGGCACCTGCTCAATTCTCCCGGAAATTTTACGGCGTCCAAGCTCGCCTGGGTGAAGGACCATGAGCCGGGCATCTATGAGAAGATCGACAAGGTGCTGCTGCCGGGCGATTATATCGGGATGCGTTTTACCGGCGAGACGACGACTTCCATTTCCGCTTTGTCGGAAGGCATCTTCTGGGATTTCAAGACGGACAGGATATCGGAAGACATCCTGAAGACCTTCGGTTTCGACAAGGCTATGATCCCCGAGATCAGGCCGGTATTCTCGGCGCATGGCGGAGTAGCGGAAGGGGTAGCTCGCGAGCTCGGTTTGAAAAAAGGAATCCCCGTAACCTATAAGGCGGGGGACCAGCCCAACAATGCGCTTTCCCTGAATGTCCTGGAACCCGGTGAAGTGGCGGCTACGGCCGGTACGTCGGGTGTCATATACGGCGTCAGTGACGAATTGACCTACGACCCGGGAAGCCGGGTCAACAGCTTCGCGCACGTCAACTATACTCCTAAATCGCACCGTGTGGGAGTGTTGCTATGCATCAACGGGGCGGGTATTCTTAACCGGTGGATACGCGACCTCGTGGGGGGTGTCGGCCTGGCAGGGGCTTTGGATGCCGTCAACGGCGGCGGGATGATGGCTGCCGGCTTGAATGGCGGATATGCCGCCTATTGTGATTACGATCTGCTGAATGCATTGGCGGCGAGGATCGCTCCCGGAAGCGCTGGTCTACAGGTGCTTCCCTTCGGGAATGGCGCTGAGCGGATCTTTCACAACAGGCTCATCGGAACACAAGTGTTGAACATCGATCTCAATGTACACAGCGCCGCGCATCTTTATCGCGCGGGCCAGGAAGGCATCGCCTTCACGTTCCGTTACGGTCTCGATATCATGCGTGAGAACGGGATGAACCCCGGCATCATCCGCGCCGGGAAGGCGAATATGTTCCGGAGCGGCGTATTCGTGGAGGCGTTCGTGAATGCGACGGGAGTACCGGTAGAACTATACGACAGCGACGGAAGCATCGGGGCCGCATTGGGAGCGGGCATCGGCGCGGGCATCTACCGCGACGGAAGAGAGGCCTTTGCGGGCTTGCGTCCCCTGCAGCTGATCGAACCGGCAAGGAAAGCGGAGTACGACGCCGTCTACGGGGAATGGAAAAAAAATTTGCAATCATTCATAAACTAAGAGTTATGGCAGTTATCACCGGACAGAAAGAATTTTTTAAGGGCATCGGCCCTATCAAATACGAAGGGATGGGCACCGACAACCCGCTTGCATATCGTTGGTATGACGCGGACAAGGTCGTTGCCGGAAAACCCATGAAAGATCATTTGCGGCTGGCCATCGCCTATTGGCATTCGTTCTGCGGTACCGGCGCGGACCCTTTTGGCGAACCTACGCATCTTTTCCCATGGAATGAGCAAAGCGATCCGATCGGACGCGCCAAAGACAAAATGGATGCGGCGTTCGAATTCATCACGAAGATGGGGTTGCCGTTCTATTGTTTTCATGATGTGGATGTCGTGGACTATACCAACGATGTGGCCGACAATGAAAAACGGCTCCAGAAAATGGTCGAATATGCAAAGCAGAAACAGGCGGCCGGCGGCGTCAAACTCCTCTGGGGGACGGCCAACCTGTTCTCGAACAGACGATATATGAACGGGGCTGCCACCAATCCCGATTTCCATGTATTGGCGCATGCGGGTGCGCAGGTGAAGGCGGCGCTGGATGCGACGATCGCGCTGGACGGAGCCAATTATGTTTTTTGGGGCGGCCGCGAAGGATATATGAGCCTGCTCAATACGAATATGCGCCGGGAGCAGGAGCACCTGGCGCGTTTCCTCCATACGGCCAAGGACTATGCGAGGAAGCAGGGGTTCAAGGGCGTGTTCTTTATCGAGCCGAAGCCTTGCGAGCCGACCAAACACCAGTACGACTACGACAGCGCGACGGTGATCGGTTTCCTGCGTCAATACGATCTTATAAAGGATTTCAAACTGAATATCGAAGTCAACCATGCCACGCTGGCGGGGCATACCTTCACGCATGAGCTGCAGGTGGCTGTGGATGCGGGATTGCTGGGTTCGATGGACGCCAACCGCGGGGATTATCAGAACGGCTGGGATACCGATCAGTTCCCGAACAATATCAATGAGCTGGTCGAGGCGCTGCTCATCATCCTGGAGGGCGGCGGTTTTGGCGGCGGCGGTATCAATTTCGACGCGAAGATCAGGCGCAATTCCACCGATCCGGCGGACCTCTTCTATGCGCATATCGGCGGGATCGATACATTCGCGCGGGCGCTGCTGGTCGCGGACACCATATTGCAAAAATCCGAGTACAAGAAATTGCGCGCGGAGCGGTATGCTTCGTTCGACAGCGGAAAAGGAGCTGAATACGAAAAAGGCGCCCTCAGCCTGGGAGACCTGCGGGAATATGCGATCGCGCACGGCGAGCCGAAGGTGATCAGCGGTCGCCAGGAATACCTGGAAAATCTGATTAATAGGTACATATAAAAATATGGTATGGTAATGATCGACACATCCGCGAAGACGACCACCCCCCTCACGGGTAAGGTGAGCCAGACCTACATCACCCTGCTGACCATCGTTGCGGCGCTTGGGGGTCTTCTTTTCGGTTACGACACTGCGGTCGTCAACGGCGCCGAAAAATCGCTGACCGCTTTTTATATAACCCCCATCCTCGATGCCGCGCGTTCGGACTATGCGGTCCGCATGATCACGCAGTACAGGACGTTGCTGATCGTGGTGCTGTTCATCGTCGGGATCGTCATCTGTGCGCAGATCATACGCCTTTGGGGCGCCAAAAAGGGCGGGATCGTGAGCGCGGTCTTATTGGCGATCATCGCTTTCTGGGCGGTGTCGTTCTCCGGAACGCCGGTTCCGCACGCGACTGCCGATCTCCAGGATACCGCCAATGCCATAAAGGGATTTCTGATCGCCAGCGCACTCATCGGTTGCGTGATAGGAGGTGCTTCGGCAGGATTCGTTTCGAAATCGTTCGGCAGGAAGAACGGCCTCCTGGTCTCCGCGGTCTGTTTCTTTATCTCGGCCATCGGCGCCTGGAAACCGGAGGCCTTCAATTTCTTCGGGACGCTGGATGCCTATTCGTTCGTGGTCTACCGGATCATCGGCGGCATCGGCGTCGGCATCGCGAGTATGATCTCCCCTATGTATATCGCGGAGATCGCGCCGGCGGGAGTGAGGGGGAAACTGGTGTCCTTCAACCAGCTGGCCATTATTTTCGGGATGCTGGTCATCTATTTCGTCAATTATTTTATTGCCCGGCAGGGGGATGAGCACTGGCTGATCACGACGGGATGGCGGTGGATGTTCTTTTCGGGCGTCATACCCGCGGGCGTCTTTTTCATCCTGCTGTTCTTTGTACCCGAGACGCCGCGTTACCTCGCCATGAAGGGGCATGATGAGAAGGCATTGAAGGTGCTGCGGAAGATCACGGGCGGGGATGTGGCCGCAAATGTATTGAAGGAGATCAGGGGGACGCTGCAGGAGAAGAACGTGCCCTGGCTTTCCTATGGTTTCCTCGTGATCTTCGTGGGGATATTGCTGAGTGTCTTCCAGCAGTTTGTCGGCATCAATGTCGTATTATATTATGCCGCCAATATCTTCCGGGACATGGGCGCGTCGACCGACAGCTCGCTGATGCAGACCATCATCGTGGGGGTGGTGAACCTGCTTTTCACGGTAGTGGCGATCCTCACGGTCGACAAGTTCGGCAGAAAGCCGCTGATGATCATCGGCTCGATCGGAATGGCGGTGAGCATGTTCGCGCTGGGGTTGTCGTTCTATACGCAGCATATAGGACTTGCCGCGCTGATCTTTATGCTGACCTATACGGCGGCATTCGCGATGAGTTGGGGACCGGTGTGCTGGGTATTGTTGGCGGAGATCTTCCCGAACAGTATCCGGAGCGCCCTGTCGATAGCGGTGGCGGCCCAGTGGATCGCCAACTGGATCGTATCGCTGACCTTCCCCATGATGAATGACAACGATTGGCTGACCTCGAAATTCCATCACGGCTTCTCGTACTGGATATATGGGGTGATGGGCGTGTTATCGGCGCTGTTCATCTGGAAAATGGTGCCCGAAACGAAAGGCAAGACGCTCGAAGAGATCGAACACATCTGGCGTCCCAGTTGATTTATTTGCAACAATCCTTTTTACGAATAAATATCGCTTTCAGCAGGCGGATGAAGACATTCCCTATAGATCTGATGGTGGTCATACTATGTAGCAAAGTTCGTTATTTTTGCGGGCGGCCGGGCGGCTGTTCACAAATCTTTAACTGAAATTGCAGATACCTAAGAAAACGATCATCTTACCCAGCGGCGGCAGCGGACCGTCGACAGGACTCCTGATGAATTTCAACCAGGAGAAAAGGGGCGGTTTGGCATTCGAGCTACTACTGGTATCCGAAAAAAAAGAGGGCCGCAGCTATCAGCGGATCCCGCTGACCGGGGGACATTATAAGGCTTATTTACAGGGTTTTGCTCCTGCATTGGCATCCATCATCCGCAGGCTGTCCGACGAGGCCCTTTTGGAACACCTCGTCTGGAATGGGTTCGCCTGGTTAAGGGACGCCGACAAGCCTTTCGATCGGCTGGAAGAACGGCACCTCGTTCTCCTGCGGCAATGGATAAGCGAGACGCTGCAGGAATTACGGCCATTGACGCCGGCCATCCGCCACCTGACCTATCTTCCCCACGGCGAGACCTTTTTTTCACATACCGTTCGCCCGGCGGCCATCAGCGCCGTCACGCCCGAACTGGAATTCCGGCTCGAAAGAGGTTTTGAGAGGTTGTACCTGGTTTGCTCGGTGCGTTTGGGTGAAGGAGTTTTTCCGCTCGACGAGTTCCAGGCAGCGATTTATTTCCTAAAGAGCGGCAACGAATTTTTTTTATTGAACAGGGAGGACCGCGAAGTACTCGAACGATATCGCAGCGGCGAGTTGGAAGCCAGAGAGGAAGGGTTGCCGAGATTCATGGCCACGGTTGTGAAGCCGTTGGCAGAACGATACAAAGTCGATGTGGAGGCGGTGATCCTCACCGAAACGGTCGATGCCGCGCCCGGCGGCCGGGTATACGTCAGCGAGCTGAACGAGAACTTTCTGCTCATCAAACCCAAATGGGAATATGCCGGTCATGAAGTCGAGGAGGACGAAGCCCTTGAAACGAAAGTGGAACGCGACGATCGGGTATTTCGCATCCTTCGGAAAAAAGAAGACGAAGCTCGCCTCACCGATGCCCTGAAGGGACTGCACAGCCGCTTCGAAGGACAGGCCAACGGGTATTTCTATCTCACCTTCAGGGAAGCCCTGGAGAAGAACTGGTTCCTACGATTCTATCGGCTCATGCAGCAGATGGATATCCCGGTACTGGGGATGAACCGGCTGCGGAAATTCAAATACAATGCGAATGTGCCGGTCTTCGAGATCGTGGCGGGGCGCGGCATCGACTGGTTCGATCTGACGATCCGTGTCAGCTATGGAGACCTGGTGGTGCCGCTGCGGGAGTTGCGCAAGGCGATACTGGGAAAGCAGGATTTCATCCTTTTGCCGGATGGAAGTCTCGGTATACTGCCGAAAGAATGGATCGACCGTTATTCCTTGTTATTGAAGATGGGACAGATGCGCGAAGACGGGATGCGGCTGTCGGCGGTGCATTGGGGTGTGATGGCGGAGGCAGGCGGCAGCGGGACCTTGCAGGCGGAGGTTGAAGAGAAGCGAAGGCGATGGGCCGGGTACGACAGTGAAAAAAGCTGGCCGGTACCGGCGGCAGTGCAAGCCACCCTGCGCGATTACCAGGTAGCGGGTTTCCGGTGGATGTGTCTGCTGGATGAAATGGGTTGGGGCGGCTGCCTGGCGGACGATATGGGTTTAGGCAAGACCCTGCAGGCACTGACCTTCCTCCAGCATGTCGTCGAACACCACCCGGAGGAGACGCACCTGGTCGTTTGTCCGACATCGTTGTTGTACAGCTGGGAGGACGAATTGAAGAAATTCGCGCCGCGCCTGGATTACCACATGCACTATGGTGCGGATCGCGAGCTGGATGAGGCGACATTCCGGCGTGCGCATGTGATCATTACCAGCTATGGCATGGTCAGGAACGATATCCGGCATTTTGGGCAGTACCGGTTCGGCTATGTTATCCTCGACGAGAGCCAGGCCATCAAGAACCCGGCTTCGCAGGTGAGACGCGCGGTGCAGGAGCTGCGGGCTCGCAACCGGATGGCATTGAGCGGAACCCCCGTTCAGAATAACACCTTCGATCTGTATGCGCAGATGGATTTCCTGAACCCGGGTATGCTTGGGGAAGCCGACTTTTTCCGCAGCGAATTTGCCACGCCGATCGACCGGAATGGAGATGCGGAGGCGGCTACGCGGCTTCGGAAGCTGGCCTACCCGTTCATTCTCCGCCGGACGAAAGAACAGGTGGCGAAGGATCTTCCCGATCGGACGGAGATGATCCTATGGTGCGAGATGGGCGACGAGCAGCGGAAGATCTACAATAGTTTCAAAGAACACTATCGCGAGAGCCTGTTGACCCGGATCGCGACCGAGGGGATGGGCAAAAGCAGCATATATATCCTCGAGGGGCTAACCCGGCTTCGGCAGATATGCGATAGCCCCGCGTTATTGAGGAAGGCGGACGGGCGTCCAACCCAGGGGGTCGCAGGCGATCCGTCGGTGGATGGCGAGGCTTACCCCAACATCAGCGTAAAGCTGGACGAGCTCGTCCGCGAGATCGAAGAGAACACCGGCAATCATAAGGCACTGGTCTTTTCGCAGTTTACCTCCATGCTGGCGCTCATCCGGTCTGAACTGGAAGCCCGCGCCATCCCCTATCTCTACCTGGATGGGTCCATCGCAGCAGAAGATCGCAAGGCTGCAGTCAGTCGTTTTCAGCAGGACGACGACGCCCGTGTCTTTCTCATTAGCCTCAAGGCCGGAGGTGTCGGGCTCACGCTGACCGCGGCCGACTATGTCTATCTCGTGGATCCCTGGTGGAACCCCGCGGCCGAGCAGCAGGCGATCGACCGCAGCCACCGCATCGGGCAGGTGAAAAAAGTATTTGCCTACCGGATGATCTGCAAGGATACCGTAGAGGAGAAGATTTTGCAGTTGCAGCAAAAGAAAAAGAACCTGGCGGCCGACCTCGTGGCCGAGGAATCCGGGTTCATCAAACAGCTGACATCCGAAGACGTAGCCTATTTGTTCAGCTAGCGCCGCTAGGGCATTTCGCGCCAAAAGCCTAATTTTAGGGTATTACCATTAAATCCAGGTATGACGTGGTCGAATATCCTACATGAGCTTTGGAATGTCGCGAATAAATATTACGTGATCGCCGGCATCGCCTTCCTGGTCTTTTATGTCTTGCTCAGGAAGCGCATCTTTTGGAAGAAGATCCAGCCCCGGTTTCCGAACAATCGGGATTACCGGCGGGAACTGATCTTCTCCACGATCTCGATCGTTATATTTTCGTTGCCGCCGATCATTCTGCTCCACGATCCCCGCCTGAAACCGCATACCACTTTATACAAAAATATTTCCCTCCACGGATGGTGGTATTTTTTCGGTATTTTCCCGCTGCTCTTCCTGATGCACGATACCTATTTTTACTGGATGCACCGGCTGATCCATCATCCGCGGTTGTTCAGGCGGGTCCACCTCGTGCATCACCGGTCCGTGAATCCGTCGCCACTGGCAGCGTATGCTTTTCATCCGGTGGAAGCCTTCCTGGAATCGATGATCTTCGTCATATTCCTTTTTACGATACCGATCACCGCCTGGCACCTGCTGATCTTCTTTGTCATCAGCCTGTCGTACAATGTATATGGTCACCTGGGTTACGAGCTATACCCGGAGGGGTTCAGCAGACACTGGCTCGGGCGGTGGTTGAATACCTCCGTCAGCCACAATCTGCATCATCATCATTTCAACGGAAATTATGGCCTGTATTTTTTATTTTGGGATAGGGCGATGGGCACACTCCGCGTGGACTATGACGAGGCCTTCGGAGAGGTAATGACGAGGGAAAGAACGAATGCGGTGGCAGGTGGCGGGAAAAGCGTTACGGTGGCAGCGGTTCTCCTGCTGGCGGCAGCCGGCGGCCTGAACGCCCAGACAAGGGCGGACGACATCCTCGGCGTTTGGCAAACCCACGGTGACAAGCCGGCCAGGATCCAGGTATTTCGCAGCGGCGACCGTTATGACGGCAAGATCATTTACCTCCAATATCCTAACGAAAATGGCAAGCCGATGACCGATCGGCACAACCCGGACAAAACAGGCCGACAACGTCCCATACTGGGGTTGAACATCCTGAATGCGTTCCGGTTCGACAAGGATGAATGGACAGACGGCCATATCTATGATCCCGAGAGCGGCAAAACATATAGTTGCACCATGGCACTGAAGGACGCGAATACCCTGAAGGTGCGGGGATATGTCGGCATCTCCTGGATAGGGAGAACGGAAGTCTGGACCAGGGTAGTGAAATGAGATCGCCGCTGTGGCGCCAGGGTTCTTATACTCCCTTTAACGACGGCTTCACGAACCGCGATGCGATAAAGGCGAACAATCCCAGTATAAGGCCGCTGATGATGCCGATGATGGGGCCAAAGAAAAGCATGGCTGTCGTCGGGCCCGTTCCGAATTGACCGTTCAATTTGCCATACATGGCGACCTCGTGTGGGTGATGCGCGAGATAGGTAGAGGAAAAAATAATATGCGCTGCGGTGATCCACACGCAATTGACGAGGCTCACCAGGAATCCATGCCAAAAGAAATTGCCCGGGGCATTTTTGGCGATGAGCCAGGCGCACAACAAGAAGATGACCAGCCATGCGTAAGGCTCCGTCGACGACGGGATTAGCGTGATCGTCGCGAAGGCCATGGCGAGGCCGAAGAGCGAGAGGCTGAAAATGAGTTTCCAGTTCATGATGGTTCGATTTAGGTGATGTTTGGGAATAAAAGGTATTAACTATTTTTTATATGTACAAACGGTATCTTGCCGGCGCCATACGGCACCTTCGGCGCTCCCCACTCTTTACGACGCTCAATATTACAGGGCTGGCCGTCGGCATCAGCGCCTGTTGGGTCATTTATCGGCTCGTGGCCTATGAATTCAGCTGGGACCGCAGTCTTCCAGACAGGCAACATATCTACCGGGTTGTCAGCGGTTTCAAGTTCGATGAAAAACAGTCGTGGAACGGCGGCGTCTCCGCACCTCTGTACCAGGCCCTGCGCAAGGAAGCCATCGGTTTGAAACAGGTCGTACCGCTGATGGGCATCTGGGTGAGGTCGGTGAAGGCCAATACGGATGACGGCAAGGCGGTGTCGATCGACGAGCAGGAAGGCATCGCTTCCACGGATGCCGCCTATTTTTCCATGGTACCGTATCGTTGGCTGGCGGGACAAAGCAGCGCACTGAAGACGCCCAACCAGGTCGTGCTCACCGAGAGCCGCGCCAAACAATATTTTCGCGGCAAGACCCCTGCGCAGATGCTCAACCGCAGCATTACTTATTACTCCTATCGCGACACGATCACCCGCACCGTGGCAGGGATCGTCGCCGATCTGCAAGGTCCAACCGAATTTATGACGAGAGAATTCTGTTCGCTTCCCGTAAAAGAATACTCGTTGAACAGCTGGACCAATACCAACGGCAGCGACCGGCTGTATCTTCAGCTGGAAGCCAACGCTGTCCCGGCGCGCGTGCTGGCGAACATCGAACAGGTGGTGGGGGAGAAGGTCCGGCAGTTCGAGCAACAACGAAAAGACAATTTCAAATTCAAGCGATGGTTCCGGCTGCTGCCGTTGAGCGATTCGCACTTCTCGACCTATATCGATGAAGGGAATGTTCACAAGGCCAATAAGAGTGTGCTGCTTGGACTGATGGGAGTGGGCCTGTTCTTGCTGGCGCTGGCGTGTATCAACTATATCAATATGGGCGTGGCATCGATCCCGCGACGCTCGAAGGAGATCGGTGTCCGTAAGACGCTCGGCAGCGGCCGGTCCGCCCTGATCGCGCAATTCCTCGCGGAGACGCTGGTGACGACATTGATGGCCTGCATACTGGCATTTGCATTGGGATGGGCGGAGTTCCGGTTGCTAAAGGAAATCCTGCCGGACAACCTCGAAATGTGGGGCGGTTTCGGACAGGTGGCCGGCTTCATGGGCGCGCTGGCTATCGTGGTAACGATGCTATCGGGTCTTTACCCGGGTTGGCTGATCACGAGGGTAAAGACCGTTCACGTCTTCCGGCGTGTCTTTGTCTTGAAGGACAAGGGCGGGCGGGCCGGCCTCCAGAAAGCGCTCATCGTATTCCAGTTCGTCATCGCGCTGGTCTTTATCAGCGGCGCCATGATCGTGAGCAGCCAATTGCACTATGTCGTCGATTCGGATATGGGATTCGATAAGGATGCCGTGGTGCTGGTGAATGTTCCCTGGAAATACAGCCTCGATCCTAAGTACAAGGGCAAACAATTCAGCCTACTGGCGGAGCTGAGGACCCTGCCCGGCATCAGGGACATCGCATTGGGCGACGAACCCTTGTCCAATGGGTACAGCTCCAGCGGCTTTAATTATTACCGGGAGGGAAAGCCTCCTGTGACCAGGCAGGTTTTCAGGAAAGAGGTGGACACGGCCTATCTGCGATTGTACGGTTTTCAACTGCTGGCGGGTCGCAATCTGCACGCCTCGGACACCACCGACGAACTGGTCATCAACGAGACCGCCGTCAGGGCCTTCGGGTTTCCTTCGCCGCAGGATGCGTTGGGGAAGACGATCGGGCAAACGGCCCAGGGGCTGCTGCCAGTCGTAGGCGTTGTAAAAGACTTCCACACGCGGGATTTTTATACGACCATCGACCCGATGGCCTTTATGTCCGACAGGGAAGATCTCTCTACCTTCAATATCCGGCTGGACAAAGCACGCGTGGGCGACTGGCAGAAGACGTTGATGGCAATGGAAAAAAAATGGTATGGCTTCTACCCGCCCGGTAGTTTTTCCTACAAATTCTATGACGAAACGATCGCCGAACTTTATAAGAACGAGCGGCATCTGTCCATGCTGATCAACCTGACCACCGGCATCTCCATTTTCATCAGCTGCCTGGGCCTGTTCGGGCTGGCGGTGCTGATGGCCTACCAGCGTACCAAAGAGATCGGCATCCGCAAGGTTTTGGGCGCATCCGTGCTGGGGATCATCGGCTTATTGTCCAAAGAATACCTGCGGCTGGTCGCACTGGCGATCCTGATCGCGACCCCGATCGCATGGTGGGCGGCCAACAAATGGCTTCAGAATTTCGCCTACAAGATACCGCTCAATTGGTGGTTGTTTGCGCTGGCAGGTCTGTCGGGCATGGCGATCGCTTTCCTGACAGTAGGCTTCCGGGCGCTGAAGGCGGCACGCGTGAATCCGGTGAACTCTTTGCGTAGTGAATGATGTGCTATCCCCGGGCGAGCCGGATGCCCGTGTCGGTTATCAGGATCTTTTTTTCTTTGTAAAGGCGGCCGGTGGCCATTTTGAACGTCTTTTTGCTCATGCCGAAAAAGGTGTAGATGGACTCGGGATCGGATTTGTCATGATAGGGGAGGCTGCCTTTGTTTTCGCGCAGGAGGCGGAGGATCTTCGCGGATGCGTCCTCCGTACGTTCATACCCGGGTTTGCCCGCAACCACGTCGATCTCGGTCTCGCCGGACTGCGATCGGTCAGCGGGTACGATATTCTTGATGAAACCGGGAAAGCGGTCGCCGATGGCAATATTTTGGAAGACCTCGCTGAAATGCAGTACGCCGCTGTGCCGGTTGTTGATGATGACGACATAGCCGATATCGCTGCGGCGCCATACGATCAATTCGACGAGGTCTTTTTCTTTTACGGTCAGGTTTTCGTTGCTGAGATAGGGTTCGATCTTTTCCGTAGCGGCAAGCCGGCCGGTCTTTTCGTCGAGGTAGATCTTGACGAGATAGTCGCCGCCAAGACGCATGCCGCTGAGCTGTTTCGATTTGGGAACGAAGAGGTCTTTCATCAGACCCCAGTCGAGAAACGCGCCCAGCGGGGTAACGCTGACCACGTGGAGCCGGACGATATCGTCCAGGATGCCCTTGGGTTGCTGGGTGGTAGCGATGAGACGGTCTTCCCCATCATGATAGAGAAAGACCTTCAGCTCGTCACCGATGCGGGCGCCCCGGGGAACGAATCGTTTAGGCAGGAGTATGCCTTCCCTGCCATCGTCGAGGATGAGACCGAAATCGAGTTCCTTTTTTACTTTCAGGGTGTTGTAGTGGCCGACATGGATCATGGGGCAAAGGTAGAGCAATGGCGGCAATGGTAGAGAAATAGGGCGGCTGTGCGTTCGGCTGGAAAAGATTGTGTAGATTGATGCCCTATGGGAAAAATGTTTTTCGTTGGGTTGACTGTCGTAGTCCTGTCGGCTCCGGCGGCTTGCCGGAATGGCACGGACGGGAAACCGGTGCAAGAGCGGAAGGAATATACGAATGAAACACAGTCGAACCGGCGGTTCACCCTGCCCGACGGCAGCGTGCTCATCCTGGCCCCGGGTACGAAGGTTCAGCTCGGCGGCGGCTTCGACAGCGGGAAAAAGGAATTGTCGCTCGATGGAGAGGCATGGTTCGAAATCGTCAGCGGACCGGTGACGCTGCATACCCGCGACATGGTCGTTGACATCCTCCGGGCCGGGAGGTTCCATGCCGAGGCATTCCGCGCGAGACCGGGCGAGGAGATCGAAGTGCTCCTGGGCACATTGACGGCAAAGAAATCCTATCACTCGGATACGGACAACGAGACGGAGGCGCTGGGCCCGGGAGAGATGGTGATGATCAATCGGGATATCGATCTGATGGAAAAGGAAACGCTGAATGCAGACGAGCTGGACAAGTTGAAGGCGGCGTGGAGCAGAACACCGGGCGACCTGCACGATCCTCGATAAGTGTGGTGCGCACAGGTCGCAATCGACTTATTGATGCCATGTCCACGCGAGCTGCTGTGCGCCGACGATGAGGCTCTTTCCGTGCCAGCCGCCGCTGTCGGCTACGATCTTGGCCCAGCCGTTTGTGGCGTACGGGCCGATTTGCAGCGTGTCATGGGTGTTGCGGCAGACAATGAAGAATTCATCCCCGCTGTTGATCTTTTGGAGATAGATCCACCATGGGCCTTCCTTCGTGGAAACCGAGTCCACGCCATGGGCTAAGAAATAAGATTCGATGACGCTGTCGCGCCGGGTATAGGCTGCGAGATGCCGGAGACTGTCGGAGTCGGGCATGTCGGTCTTTGCCAGGGTATCCGTCTTGCCGCCAGGCCACTGGCGGACTTTGAGGATCCTGTCCGAGTCTACGATCAGTCTGTCGGTAAAGAGAGAATGGCTTTGACAGCCGGGCAGTATCGCCAGCGCATAAAGCAGGATCCGTTTCATGGATAGGTGCGACGTTTTTGTTGATAATAAGGGTGTTTCCAGGGGACAATGCGGTCTCAGAGGCTGGATGCAGGAAGGATCAGTCTAGGCAAGAGAAGGTCTAAATGCAGGATTTGAAGAACAAAATAAGTAATTACCCGTAGTCTCGCAAGGGTTTGTTTGAAAAAATAAAAACGTGTAAGCTTGACGGATGAGTGCCACTGCATGGAGGCCGCAGTCCACGCGGCAACTCAGCTTATATTTTACTATTTTTAAGGTATGTTCTTACAATTCTACCTGTGCGCCTTTTTCTCCGGCCTGTTCCTCACGAATGCCCTTCCGCATTTTGTACAGGGCGTTTCCGGCAATAAATTACCTACGCCTTTCGCGAAGCCGCCCGGCCGGGGGCTGTCCTCGCCGTTGGTGAACGTATTGTGGGGGTTGCTCAATGCCATTATCGGCACGGTCCTTTTTACGCACAGCGCGATCAAAGCGGAGACTTCCTGGTTGTGGGTCACTTTTTTCATCGGGGTGGGTCTGATGGGTGTTTTGCTCAGCATTGGGTTTTCGAAGAAATACAAGGAATAGACGAGACCCTGTACTATCGGAAATTCCTCGCTCCTGGCATAGCAGCGAGCGAGTCCCTGTCCCGCTCATCGCCGCGCGAGAGCTCGATCTCTAGTTCGGTCTGCGCGTCGGTCGTGAGTTGCGACAATAGCCCGTTGAGATTGACTGCTTTCTGCACGATGACATGAGCGACACCCTGGCTGACCTGGTAATGACCGCTGAAGAAGACCAGCTTGCCGGTGAGGATGGCAGCCCGATATTCTTCCAGGACGGTAGGCCAGACGATGAGGTTCGTGGTACCGCTTTCATCCTTGATGGTTACAAAACATACCCCTTTTGCCGTACCGGGACGCTGCCGGACAAGGATGATACCCGCCGTATTCACTTGCTGTCCATTGCGGGCTTGCAGCAGCTGTGAGGCGCTCAGCACATGGAGGCGGTCGAGATGTTTCCGCAGAAAGCTGACTGGGTGCGCGCGAAGACTGAGACCCGTCGTAGCGAAATCCTGCACTACATGTTCGGAGAGAGCCATGGCGGGTAGGAGAACCCCTTCCTCGAGTGCATGCTCTTTTTCGCACTTCGTGAACAGATCCAACTGACGGGTGATGCGGATGGTACCGTCCTTTTCCTTTTTGCGATGGGTCGCCGGCGTTCCCAGCGCGGCCACCTGCCACAGTGCTTCCCGGCGGTCGAGACCCAGCGAACGGAAAGCATCCGCTTCGGCAAGACGTTCTAGCGCCGGGAGAAGCACACCCGCATCCAGCAGCGAGGCGACGGTCGGGTAGGGCCGGAGCCGTCCCGCGATCACAAGCAGCATGTCATCCTCGCGGATCCCATCGATGGCTCGCAAACCCATGCGAACCGAATAACCGCTTCCCGCAGGCTCCAGCGTATAGTCCCACTGGCTGTGATTGACGTCGGCTGGCAGGAATGTCACGCCGTGCGCTTTCGCGTCATCGATCAGCTCGGCCGGGGCATAGAAACCCATCGGCAGCGAGTTGAGGATAGCCGCAGCGAAGATATCCGGGTGATGACATTTGAGATAGCCCGAGATATAGACCAGGTGCGCGAAGGAGGCGCTATGACTTTCCGGAAAACCGTATGAGCCGAAACCGGCTATCTGGCTCGTCAGATGATCCGCATATTCGGGACTGTAGCCGTTGCCGAGCATGCCGGCGACGAGACGCGCTTTGGCTTCGGGTGGGATTCCCTGACCCTTGAAGGTGGCCATGCTTCGGCGGAGCCCGTCGGCTTCGGTGGGCGTGAGACCGGCGGCTTCGATCCCGATCGACATCACCTGTTCCTGGAATAACGGCACGCCGAGCGTGCGTTCGAGTATCTTTTGAACGGCGGGCGAAGGATAGGTCACTGGTTCGACACCCGCCCGGCGGGCAAGATAGGGATGGACCATCCCGCCGACGATCGGTCCCGGGCGAACGAGAGCTACTTCAATGATCAGGTCATAGAAATTACGCGGCCTGACCTTGGGCAGCATGGCCTGCTGCGCACGCGATTCGATCTGGAATACGCCGATGGTATCGGCGGCGCTGATCATGTCATAGACCTTAGGATCATCCTGCGGGATATTGTATAGCGTATACTGTTTGCCATAGTGGGACTGCGCCAGGTGGTACATCTTCCGGATCGCAGTCAGCATGCCCAGCGCGAGGACGTCGATCTTCAGGAATCCGAGCGCGTCGATGTCGTTCTTGTCCCATTCGATGTTCGTCCGGTCTTCCATCCGGGCGTTGAAGATGGGGACTAGATCGGAGAGCCTGCCGTCTGTGATGACGAAACCGCCCGTATGCTGTCCCAACTGCCGCGGGAAACCCATGTACTGCATGGTGAGGCCAAGGATCTTTTTCAGCTGGGGATCGCCCGGATCGAGTCCCCGTTCGGCCAGCCATTCGTCGTCGAAATCTCCGGGATCGAAATCCCAAAGCGCGTCGTTCAGCGTCTTGAGCGCGTCTTCCGAAAGTCCCATGGCCTTACCCACGTCCCGGATGGCGCCTTTGCGATGAAGTTGCGTGACTGTGGCGACGATGGCGGCGCGGTCGCGGCCATACTTGTCGTAAATATATTGGATCACCTCTTCCCGGCGTTCGTGCTCGAAATCCACGTCGATATCGGGTGGCTCGTCCCGTGCGTCGCTGAGGAACCGTTCGAACAACAGATCGAATTTGGATGGATCGACATTGGTGATGCCCAGGTAATAGCAGCACGAGCAGTTGGCGGCGCTCCCGCGGCCCTGGTACAATATGCCCTGTTCGCGTGCATAACGGCAGATGTCCTCGACGGTGAGAAAATACTCCGAATAGTTCTTCTTTTCGATAAAGGCCAGTTCATAATCGATCTGTGCCTTGATCTTTTCGGGTATCCGGTCGTCGAACCGTCTGCGCATGCCCTCGTAAACAAGATGCGTCAATTCCTGCTGCGGTGTCCGGCCTTCGGTAGTGATCTCATGCGGATAGATATATTTCAGTTCGGATAGCCGGAAGCTGCAGGCTTCGGCGATCTCCAGCGTTCGACTGACGGCGGAGGGGTACGGGCGGAAAAGTCGCTCGATCTCCACTATGGTTTTCAGATGCCGTTCGGCATTCGGATGCAGCAGGAAGCCGGCATTCCGGATGGTGGAATGTTCGCGGGTGCAGGTCAGGATGTCCTGCAGCTGCCGGCGGTCCTTACTATGATAGTGCACATCCCCCGTGACGACCATCGGCATACTCAGTTTTCCAGAGAGCTCGTTCAGCCGGTAAAGCAGGATGTCGTCGTTATCCCGAAACCGTCGCGTCGCGGCAAGATAAGCGTCAGATCCGAAGGCTTCCCGGTATTCCGATGCGTCGGCGATAAAGCCTGTATCCAGATCGAAAAGACCGCCCATCTTTTCAGGAGGGACGATCACCAGTTTCAGACCTTTCGCGTGCGCATACACATCTTTCTTATACAGTTCACACTTTCCTTTTTCCGTCCGACGCATGCCCAGCGTCAGCAGGTTGGAAAGATGCACGTATGCCTCTTTATCGGTAGGGTAGGCGAGCAGGGCGGGGCCGTCCTGCAGATCGAGACGGGCGCCGGGGATGAATTGGATATCGGCTCGTTTCGCTGCCTGGTGTGCGCGGACAAGGCCTGCGAACGTGTTATGATCCGTCAATGCCATAGCGCGATAGCCGAGTGCCGCAGCCTGTGTGACCAGCTCTTCGGGATGGCTGGCGCCGCGAAGAAAAGAAAAGTTGGAGGTGACTTGTAATTCGGCGTAAGACATAGGGTCAAGATTTAAGCGAATAAACCATGCAGGTACCAGCGGGCAGGCTGCTCGTCTTCATAGTGACCCGATCGAAAGATCCAGTACCTGGCCCCCTGTTCGTCTTCGACGGTATAGTAGTCACGCGGCCGGGCCGTATCGACCCACCATTCGTTTTCTATCCTAGTCGGTCCGTTGGCGGCGGCGACTTTATAAAGCGTATTGCGATATCGGAAGCTCATGGGAGGATAGTCGGGAATGGGGGCTGTAACAGATATCGGTTCTGGCGGATCGAACAGGTGGATAGGCCGCGGATCGGCCGGCCATGTCTCGTTGGATTCGCTCTGATCGGGCAGCACGCTACGAAACGAGCGTTCGGGCCAGTGATGCTGGGCCGGGAGCATTCGACTGAAGACCACTGAGCCTGTTTTCGCTGTTATTCTGTCCAGGAACTCGGCGATCTCTACTGCCCTGTGGCCGCCCCAAAGCGATTCCTGGCCCGGCGGGGCGTCTTCTGTGACAGGCGCTTCGAGGGTGAAGAGTTCGATGCCCAGCCCCGGTTCGATCGTGGGTATCCTGGTCTCGAAGAGTTTCAGCAGGTGCGTGATGCTGCAGGTAGCGCGGATGGTGCCTGCCGTTAGTTGCATGACCTTCCCGTCGACGCGGTGGCATTGGAGAAGGGCGGTGCGAAGTCCTTTGCCTTCCTGTTCGAGACGTCCGCAAAGTATTTCGAGAAGACGTGTCAGGGCATATTCGATCCCGCCGGCGGTCACGACGGGTTCCAGGCAAGGCAGCCGTTCGCGGTAGGGAACTGGCGGAACGACGGGTAGGAGATATTCCTCCGTCTCGCCGAAGGCCTGGTCGAGACGTTGTAGCAACTCTTTCCCGAACCGCGGTGTCAGGGTGGTACGTGGTTGATCGAGGATATGCCGGATCCGCGACATACCCAGGCTGCGAAGCCGCTCGAGGATGGCAGTTGAAAGCCTGAGAGCGGTGGGCGGCAGAGTCGGCAGGTAGGTTTTATGCTCGCCGGGCGGAACGATCAGGGGTCGTTTCAAGTGTCTGGTGAAAGCCCAGGCGGCGCCGGCTGTGTCGGCGATGGCCGCGCGTACGTCATAACCTCCGTCGAGGATACGGGTAACGATATCTGTATAGTAGGCTGCTTCTCCTCCCCAGAGATGTGCGCAGCCGGTAATGTCGATGAGCAGGCCGTCGGGTGGGTCGACAGCCACAATGGGGCTGTATCGGTTGAACCGTAGAGCGATCTGGCGGAGGAGCCTCCCGGGATCGGGGTTCCCGGGCAGGATGCGTACATCGGGCAGCAGTAGCCGGGCGTCGGACAGGACCATGCCTGTGTGGATGCCGTGGGAGACGGCTGCGGGGCTGGCGAAGCTGACGATATCGCGGTTCTTTTCCCGTGTGGCGAATACGAAGGCTTCGTTTTTGTGGGCAGGCTGGTGGCGGATATGCTGGTCCGTTATAAGATGACGGAACCAGATAGAGAGATAGCGTCGGCCGGGCATGTCAACCGGTTTTTCGCCGCCGCTCCGGGTAGGGTAGTGCGACCGTTGCCGGTTCGATGGGCTGGAAGCGGCCTGCGCGCCATTCCAGTTGCCATAGTCCCGGTCGTCCGTTACGGACTTTTTCCAGTTCGATCGTCCAGCAGGGGCAGCCAACCCGTATGAGACCAGGGATGGGTGACCGGCTGCGTGCGGGTGATATCCGCCAGCGGGCTGCGCTGGCAATAGGTGGCAGTTGCGTGGAGCTCTGGCGCAGGAGAAATCCCGTGACGCGGCTTTCGTCGATGGCCAGTTGAAGCCGAAGCGAAGCGGTGTAGCCGATGTCGGCGGTTTCCGCGATGACGGCCGAGATGCCTGTACAGCGGAGGGCTTCTTCGGTTACCCATAGCAGATGTTTTTCATTCCGTATGTCGCAGAAGATGATCCTGTGGGCCGAGATCCCGAAGGCGCCGAGTCCCGGCGGGAAGACGCGCCGTTTTTTCGCGATCCAGATGGCCTCGCCTCCCTGTCCCAAAAGCGCGCCTGCCAGCGTGGATATAAATCCTCCCGTGGCCGCGGCCTGCTGCACCGTCCCGGCCAGGAATTCATGCAGCTTGCCGGTTGGGAAACGCCTGTTGGGAAAAGCATCCGCCAGCGGCCCGATGGGGATATCGGGTGCGTCGCTTTCCGGGGCCTTATAGCCTTCGATCAGGAGCAGCTCCTGCCGCAGCCGTTGAATGGTATCGTTGGAGACAGCGGACAATCCTCAATTCTTTAGGACAAAGATACTAAAAATATTAGTATGTCGGCATTAAAAATAATCTGCAGTGGGCAGGACGCGTCGCAGCCACAACCGTCCTTCTCAATTGCCATAAATAGTGGAATCCCGCATACCCTCGGTCATTACCGGGATACCGGGATTCGCTAAAGGAAAACCATATCTTTCCTGCAACGCGCACGAATGAAAAATCCATGCCAGCTCTGGCGTGGCCGGGACTGCGGCGCCTCCTTTACTGCACGTCGATCTTGCGTGATATCCGCTTGGCCTCCTCTTTTTTGGGGATTGTCAGCGACAATACGCCATTCTCATAACGGGCATTCGCTTTATTCACGTCCATGGTGCCGTCGATGGTGAAGGACCGCGAGAAAGACCCCGACCGATACTCGCGGCGGATCCACTGCTTGGGATCGCCGTCGGTCTTTTCCTCCTTGTGTTCGAACGAAATGGTCAGTGTGTCGCCCGTGAAATTCAGGTTGAAGTCCTCCTTTTTCAACCCCGGCGCCGCCACTTCGACCTCATAGGCCGTATCGGTTTCGCGGATGTTCACCGGAACGCGGGCATCGGAACTCAAGCCGTTAAAGCCCCAGAGACGATCGTCGAAAAAACGATTTAAATTGGTTTGGAAGAGTTCATCTACAACACTTCCAAAGGTGGCGGGACGAGTGTCCGTTTTTTTGATGATGTTGTTCATAATTCCTCCTTTTTTTAGAGTCATTTTTTTGCCGATCAACTTAAATGCCAGGCGGATACCTAGCGAAAACTTGACAGGCATCCTGCAAAAATTTCGGTTCCGGCAGTAATATCCCGGCATTAGCACAATGCCATTTTTTCAGCGAACCGGTTTGGCACATCGGTTGATTTGCGTGGTTTATGCTTTCTTTTCACATCCATATCTACCTTAAAACCGCCGGTGGCTTTGAAAAGATCGGAAGCTTTGATCTCGGAACGGACAAAGGATTTGCCAACGACCTTTTCCATCTGATGGAAGGGCGAGATCCCAGACCGGATGAGGACCTGCTTCACATAGACCTGGTCGAAAGATTGCACGGCCTCCCTTTGAACATCCGGGCGATCGGATGCACTGTTGATGAACTCGCGCGAAACGTCAAAACGATCACCCGGGAGATTTTTAAGGTGCTGAATTTGAATGGCAGTCACATGAACTGAAGCTCCGGACGCGTCCCCGGCCGATCCAACCCGGGCGCCCCGGCCTGCTCCGAAACCCATGGTTTATTATTTGCATATGCGTTCATATGAAAAAGCTATCGGGCGGCAGCAGACGCATCTTACCCCTTGCGTTTGCATTCAGCCTTATCGTCAGTGCGGGGGGCTGCGCCAAAACCATCTACTTTGAGAATTCCACGGTCGAACCTGCCGCCGTGGGAAGGGTAAAATTGAAAAAGGACAACAACAAGAATTACAGCATCGACGTCAGCGTTCTGCACCTGGCGAGTCCCGAGCGGCTGACCCCGAAGATGGACAAGTATGTGGTCTGGATCGAGACGGGAGACGACGACATACGCAATATCGGCAGGATCAACATGGGGACCGGCATGTTCAGCAGGACGCTGAAAGGCTCGTTAAAGACGGTGACTGTCCACCAGCCCAACAAGGTATTCATCACGGCGGAACCCGCAGGCGAGATCAGTCATCCCGGAACGCCGGTAGTTTTGACCACGGAAAAGTTCTGAGGGCAGGCGGCGCAGCCTCCGGGAAAAACGAATGCCCCGGCGACGGGCGAAATTCGTATTTTGCGGTAAGCCCGATCCTGCATGCTTTTTAACCGAAAAACAAGGAGCCAGCCTTCCGCCACCGACAGCGATGCCAACGCACAGTTCATCCAGCACCTCATCCACGACATCCAGGGGGATTTCCTCGGCGTGGCGGGTCTCTGCCAAAGCATGAGGAATAGCGTCGCACAAAATAAGGACATCACCGGCCTTCTGCACATGCTTCTCGAGAACTGCCGCACCTATAAATACAAGCTGAATAATTTTCTGGAATTTACACGTCTGCAGGCCGGGCTGACCAGGTCCGTCAGAGGGCACGTCAATATTCGACGGCTGATCAACCAGGTGATCGACGAATACGAGTCCTTGTGGATCGAAAAAGATGCACGGGTCCACCTGGATATCTCCCCCGCTTTGCCGGAAGAGGTTTCCTGCGATGAGGGAAGGATCCAGCTGATAGTCACCAATCTGTTCGTTAATGCTGTCAGTTGGTCCCCGGCGGGGAGCGAAGTCACTATTACAGCGGGGTTCGCGGTCGAATCCGGCCCGTTTTCCAATGGAAAGCCTGCCGGCCGTTGGACCATCACCGTTTACGATAACGGGGAGGGGATGACCGAACAGCAGCTGGCGGCCGTTTTTGCAGCATCGCCGGCAGACCGCGCGGTCCTTCGAAACCGCACAGGCCTGGGGTTGATCGTCAGCCGGCGGGTGGCGGAAGCCATTCTGGGAGGCGGATTATGGTTGGATAGCCGGCCGGGGAAGGGAATGGAGGTCCGGCTGGAAACTCCCTTTTATCCATCCGAATAGTCGATTGATCCATAAAAAAAACGATTTAGCTTTAGATTATTGTATTTCTTACGGGATTCGTTTAACTTCCTCCTTACCTAAACTTTACCTATTTATGAATTATTCGACAGTACTATGAGGATCGCCAATCTTTTTCTCATCGGAACGTCGGGGGTCAATGATCTGGAGACCAGAAAAAGGATCGTCCTGGTCAATAAGATCAGTCTGGCTTTTGGCCTTGCCATCCTGGCCGTAACTCCTACCCTTTGCTCTTTTGTGCACTGGAAACCCCAATTTTTTGTCCCCCTGACGGTCGAGTTCCTGATCAATGGTTCAGTGCTGCTGTTAAATCACTATCGGAAATACTCAGCGGCAGGGCTTCTCCTGTATTTTCTTCAGTGCGCCGCCATCATTTATTTCAGCAGTCTCCTGGGAAGCCTGATCCAACTGGAGCTGGCGATCATCCTGCTGATCTCGATCTTATACCTGATCTTCAAGGAGGTCCGGCTGCGGCGGATAGCGCTTGCCGGCGCGATCCTCGATCTGGCAGTCCTCGAGGTCGTTCACTATGTCAGTGGAGGTCACCCTGTCATCACGTTGACCTACAACCAGGCTTTTATCCTCCATGTGCTGGTAGATACCGCAGCAATCGCCATCATCATTATGGTCAGCAAACCGTATATACAGAGCAATGACTCGAACGCGGCGCTGAAACGGGCGAATCA
>Ga0134125_10000067_pt1 | contig 158999 bp, 129 predicted proteins | sample KB31751_FD_96464 | JGI IMG/M metagenome (GOLD analysis project Ga0134125, IMG submission 96464) | Terrestrial soil microbial communities with excess Nitrogen fertilizer from Kellogg Biological Station, Michigan, USA - KB3-175-1 | ecosystem: Environmental > Terrestrial > Soil > Unclassified ...
GGCCAGCTTGTCGATGGACTCGACGGCGGCCTTGACGGCCAGCTCGATGCCCTTCTTGATCTCCATCGGGTTGGCGCCGGCGGTGACGTTCTTCGAGCCCTCGCGGTAGATCGCCTGGGCGAGGAGGATAGCCGTGGTGGTGCCATCGCCGGCCACCTCGGAGGTCTTCGAGGCGACCTCGCGCACCATCTGCGCGCCCATGTTCTCCAGCGGATCGCCGAGCTCGATCTCCTTGGCGACGGTGACGCCGTCCTTGGTGATCGTGGGCGAGCCGAGCTTCTTCTCGATGACGAGGTTGCGGGCCTTGGGGCCGAAGGTCACCTTGACCGCGTCGGCGAGCCGGTTGACGCCCCGCAGAATGGCTGCACGGTCCTCTGCCGAGTGAGAATTTTGCTTGGCCACGCGCTCCTCCCAATCGTTTCCAGTCCTCTTAGATGGTAGACGAGCTTGCCAAGAAAAGCCGACACCGAGGCGGAGATTTCAGGGAGGGCAGGCCGTCTCACTCAGGCCGAGACCTTGCGATATGCTGAGGCCTCAACTGAACCCGAGGAGGATTTCGTGATCGAGGCCGAACTGCGGAAGAGCCGGCTGTACAGCGAGGATCTGGCGCCGGTTCCTGCCGCCGGGCGGAAGTGGGGAACGGCGAGCTTCGCCGCGCTGTGGATCTCCCTCGCGGCGTGTATCCCGACCTACATGCTCGCCTCGTCCCTGATCGGCGGCGGCATGAATTGGTGGCAGGCCGTTCTCACCGTCTTTCTGGGCAACCTGATCGTGCTCGTGCCGATGATCCTGAACGCCCATGCCGGCACCAAGTACGGCATCCCGTTCCCGGTCTACTGCCGCGCCGCTTTCGGCACCTCGGGCGCCAACGTGCCGGCCCTCCTCCGCGCACTCGTCGCCTGCGGCTGGTTCGGCATCCAGACCTGGATCGGCGGCAACGCGATCTACAAGATCGTCAGCCTGTTCGTGCCGTCCCTTGCGACGGGGAGACCGCTGCCGTGGCTCGGAATCACGGGGATGCAACTCGCCTGCTTTCTCCTCTTCTGGGGCGCCAACATGTGGGTGATCTACCGCGGCATCGACACGATCCGCTTCCTGCTCAACATCAAGGCGCCGCTCCTCGTCGCGCTCGGTCTCGCGCTTCTCGCCTGGGCCTGGCGCGCGGCGGGCGGGTTCGGGCCCATCCTCTCTCAACCGTCACGCTTCGCTCCCGGCCAGCCCCAGGCTGGCCAGTTCTTCTCCTATTTCTTCCCGGCGCTCACCGGCATGATCGGCTTCTGGGCTACCCTCTCGCTCAACATCCCGGACTTCTCCCGCTACGCCAGAACCCAACGCGACCAGGCGCTGGGCCAGGCGCTGGGCCTGCCCCTGACGATGGCGCTTTATTCGTTCATTGGGGTGGCGGTGACCTCGGCGACGACGCTGATCTACGGCCAGACGATCTGGGATCCGGTCGACGTCCTCACCCGCTTCAAGAATCCCGCCGTGCTGGTTACGGCCATGCTGGCGCTCTGCGTCGCCACCCTGGCGACCAACATCGCCGCCAACGTGGTGAGCCCCGCCAACGATTTCGCCAACCTCGCGCCGAAGCGGATCTCTTTCCGGACCGGGGGCGCCATCACAGGCCTCCTGGGAGTGCTCATGATGCCGTGGAAGCTGGTGGCCGACCCCAACGGCTACATCTTCGTCTGGCTCATCGCCTACGGCGCGCTGCTCGGACCGATCGGCGGCATCCTCATCGCGGACTACTTCGTCCTTCGTAGATGCCGGCTCGATCTCGACGCCCTCTACGACGAGGCGGGAGAGTATCGCTACACCCACGGGGTGAGCGGCGTCGCGATCGTCGCCTTGATCGCTGGAGTCCTGCCGAGCCTCCCCGGCTTCCTGGAGGAAGTGAAGCTTCTCCCGACAGGCTCCGTCCCGCGGCAACTCGCCGAGCTCTACCACTTCGCCTGGTTCGTCGGCTTTGCCGTGGCCTTCGTCACTTATCTGGCTGGACGGAGGCTCACCAGAAAACGTGAATGACTTAGCAGCACTCCCAATCTATACAGCGAGTTCCAAGGCTTTGGACACAGGCGTAGCAACCTTCGCATACGGAGTAGTTCAGGCCAGGCTGGAGCCCGGGGCCCGTTGCCAAATCCCTAGAAACCAGCGTAAGCTTTCAGAAAAACCGTCGGAGCCAAAACGGGCAGCCGAGACTGTGATGGCACAGTCATTTCTCACCTTACGAATCAAGGAGGAACAAGCGATGAGGCTCACAAAGTTAGTGGTTGTCGTCGTTGCAGTTGCCGTGGCCATGGGTGGCGTTACGGCTCACGCGGGAGATGCCTGTAAAAACGTCAAATTCAAGTTTGTCAATAAGCGCAATGTGACCATCAAGGTCACGAAGGTCGAATACCTCAATAAAGCCAACAATAAGAGACAGACCGAAGACCTCAAGGCCCAAGAGTGCGCCAAGGGCGCGACCTGCATTACATCGGGTGACGACCTGAGAGATTCTGAAGGCGAGAACTTGACGAACTTTGTATTATTCTTCAACGACGTAGAAGCTGATGGAGGTACGTCGAAAGTCGACCGTCACACGAAGAACAAAGTTCCGGTAAAGCAAAAGTGCAGCGCGGACATGACGTATACCGGAAGTCCCGTCTGGACGATCAACTAGCTCCGGCTCGGCTCCAGCCTATGAGGCCGTTCACCTCATGGGCTGGGCCCTCCCCGATCGCCTCCTGCGGACCCGCGAGACCGGCTGCCCGGATGGTTACACCCTCTCCCAAGTCTTCCTGAATTCCACCTCCGTCCGCCGCAGCCTTGCATGGCACCAAAATATGTAGTAGTATTTTAAGTAAGCGTACTACAGAGCGATTTCACTCGTCCTTCATGAGAGGGCGGCGGAGGGCCGAATGGAGCGAAGACCCAGGTGTCGTATCGAATGTGTCGTGCTCCTTTGTCTAGCTGTGGCCGCTTGCGCCGTTCCGCATCCGAAGCCGGCAACGCCAGCTTCCTTGCCGCGGCCCAAGGAGGACGACAGCGACCACGACCGCCAGCGGCAGGAGTGGATCGAGAGCATGCACCGCGCGGCTCCGGGGGTGAGCTGGCGTGAGATCGAGAAAGAAAATTTGCACCGCAGCCTGGACACTCTGGCCGCCGCCTCGCAAAACCTGGCCGGCGCTCCCGCGACGGGAGGCGACTGGGTACAACGCGGTCCCACCAGCCAGACTGGACGCACCTGGGTGACCACCGTCACCAGCGACGGTAGCACCGTGCTCGTCGGTAGCGGCGACGAGGGTGGCGGCCTTTTTTCGGGTACGCCTGGATCGGGCAACTGGGCCCAGCGCGCCAACTCCTTTGGCACGGGAGTGCAAAAACTGGTCATCGTGCCAGGATCGCCTGAGACCTGGGTCGCGGTCGGGAGCGGCTACGGAAAGGTCTCCGTCTCGACAGATCAGGGCAACACCTGGCAAACGCCGAACGGCCTTCCGAGCACTCCCTGCGGCTTCGTGACCACGCGGCTTTTGCGAGAGCGGGGAACCTCGCGCAGGGTCTACCTCCTGGTTACTGTACCCTTTTGCGTGCAGACCCCGACCTTCACCCTCCTGCGCTCCGACGATGCAGGGCTCAATTTCATTCCCCTCGTGACCGCCAGCTTCACGGCCACCCCCGACATGTGGATGGATCGGCTCTCGCCCGGACCGCTCTATCTTCTCACCGACACCGGTTTCAAATCCTCCTCCGACGGCGGAGCCTCGTTCAGCCTGCTCAGCAACCTGCCCCTGGGGACCGCGAACGACTTGCGCCTTGCGGGCTCCGAGGCGGGGGCTCCATCGTTCTATGCCCTGCTCAGCGATTCCAACCAGAATACGACCGTCCTGTTCGCGTCGGCGGATGGCGGGAGGATCTGGAGGAACCAGGGCTCCGTCCCCGACTTCTCCCGTTCAAACGGCGCGGTTACCGCCTCGATCTCGACCCCGGACACTCTGCTTTTAGGCGGCCTCAATGCCTATCGATCGACCGACGGCGGTGCCAGTTTCAACCTTGTGAACAACTGGTACGAGTACTACAACGATCCCGTCAGTAAGCTGCATGCCGACGTGCGCGGCCTCGATTGTCTCCTCTACAAGGGCAACGAAACCTTCTTCGCCGACACCGACGGCGGCTCTTACATCTCCAACGACCGGGGAGCCACGTTTAGCAACGTTACTCAATTCGGCATGATCAACGGAGAATATTACAGCACATTCACCAGCAAAAACGACCCGAACCTGATCGCCGCCGGATCGCAGGATCAGGGCCTTCAGCAATCGGCGCCGGCGCAGCTCACCGCGACGAGCTTCAATCAACTGATCAGTGGCGACTACGGCCATTTGACTTCGTCGGCCGGTGATCACAACATGCTTTATGCCGCCTATCCGGGCTCCATAATGGTGCTCGACCATGAGAGCCCGCCCCAGAGCGTCACCAGCAGTGCGTTCCCCGTTGCGCGGAATCGCTCATGGATGCCGTTCATCCTCGCTGATCCGACCCATGGTAACGCGGTCTACTTGACGGGCGACCCGCTGTTTCGCGCCTCTCTGGATTCCAGCGGATGGACCTGGACCGCGATGCCGCAAAACTTTTCCGCGAACACCGGCGATTACCTCACGGCTCTGGGGATTTCCCACGCCGACCAGAACTACTGGTATGCGGCATCGGCCCAAGGTCGGCTCTGGTACTCTCATAACCAAGGTGCGACCTGGACGCTGTCGTCGTCGCAAGGCCCCGCCGCACATTATTTTTACGGTACGGCCCTCCTGCCTTCGACGACTTCGCCCACCACCTGTTTCGTCGGTGGCAGCGGCTACAGCGGCCCTGCCGTCTATCAAACCACGGATGGCGGCGTCACCTGGCAGGAGATGGGAGCGGGCTTGCCCAGCACCCTTGTGCTGGGGTTGGCCTTCGACAATCCCTCAAGCCAGAACCTCTATGCTGCCGCGGACGCGGGAGCGTTCGTGTTCGATCCGGCATCGGCGACCTGGAAGAGCCTCATCGCCAGAAATGCGCCGCTCCTGAGCTACTGGTCTGTCGAAGGAATCCCGGCTCAGTCTGCCGTGAGGTTCGGAACCTACGGCAAAGGCATTTGGGACTACAGGCCGCAACCTGTCGGGACGCACTTCTACACACTTCGGCCCTGCCGGGTCATCGACACACGTGGAACCACGAGCAGCCTCGCGGGGCCTGCCTTGAAGCCGACGGCCAATCGGGTGTTCGCCATGGCGGGGACCTGCGGACTCCCCAGCACAGCGCGAGCGGCCTCGGTGAACGTAACGGTCATTGGGAGTAATGCCAGCGGCTTTCTCACCTTGGGGCCCAGCGACCAGACCCGTCCCACCACGTCGACCATCAATTACGGCGCCGGCGCGATCAGAGCCAACAATGCGATTATCGATCTCTCAACCGACGGAGCGGGAGGCGTTCTCGTCTTCAACGGAGGTACCGGCTCGGTGCAGTTCATCCTGGACCTGAATGGCTATTTCCAGTAACCATTCTGGCAGCGGATGACGAAGTGAGGCCCGCGCACAGGTCGTAGAGCTCGCGCAGGGCATCCCGTACGTTGCCGCGGTGGCGGGCGAGGAGCTCTCCCGCTTCCGGCAGACGCCGCGCCTCGTCCACTCCGGCGAGATCCTCGACAATCCGAGCCAGCAACCCGGGCGTGGTGTGGCATTCGTAAAGGGTCGGCAGCAGGCCCGGACGGTGGGAGGTGATGACGAGCCCTCCGGCGGCCCGGCTCCGCGTCCTCACCTCCAGCCAAGCGAGACGGCCGAGCTGCTCGGCGCCGTCCAGGAAGACGACGTCAGCGAGGGTGAGGCCGCGGAACAGCCTCGCCCTCTGCGCCGCCGAGAGCCGGCGATCTCCTTCGTGGAGGGTGACCGTGCGCACCCGCAGACCCCGCTCCGCGAGACGCCGGGCCAGCTCTGCCAGGAGCGTCGTCTTGCCCCGGCCATGGGCTCCCACCAGGGCGGCGCGGAAGCGGAGGGCGGCGAGCCTCTCCAGTATCTCCTCCCAGGTGAGACCCGAGAGACGGTAGGGAACTGCATGCAGTCGCTGGACGGTGAAGGGGTTGTCCCGGGCGCGCATCGATTATCCCGCCGGCAGGTGCGGCTGGAGCAGGATCTCCCGCCGGGTGGGCGAGACCGTGATCTCCAGCCGGCCGGCCTGCGAGCCAGGCTCGGCCACCAGCTCCAGGGCCCAGATCAACGAGATCAGCTTGCCCGAGAAGCTGAAAGGTCCGGCAGGCAGGGAGATGCGGAAGCTGCGGCGGTCCAGGAGAGCCGGCTCGGAGAAGGCTACGGTGTCGACGACGCCCACGTCCTGATCCCCCTTGCCCTGGGTGTACCAGAAGAGGCGCAGCTCCACCGACTGCGCGGGCGTCTCGAGTTGCCAGGAAGCCGTCCCCTCCACCACCTCTCCGGGCACGAAGGTCGTCGCGCCGCCCCGGGTCTCGACCTGCATCCACGCCATCAGACTCCTCTCCCCGGCCCCACCAGGATTTCGTACTCGTCGTCGGAATCGGGCCAGCCCGGAATGTCGCAGTGCGCCTTCAACGCCCAGCGGATCTTGTTGTGGGTCGCCGTGAAGGACGGCGCGGTGTCGGGCGGTATGGAGAAACTCGTGGCACCGCCCGGAATCTCGATCTCCTCCTGAGTGTCCACCAGCGTCAAGGTGGCGAAGACCGATTTATCGGTGTGGGTCGTCGTCCCCTGCCGGTACTGGGCCTCCTCCCGGCCTTCGAGGATGATGGTGAGCTGCTTCACTCCCCCGCCCCCGCTGCCCAAGCTCCACTGGAGATAGCCGCTCTCGCCGGCGGCGAGGGTCCCGGGGGTCAGGGTGAGGTGGAGACGGGGATTGAAGAGAATCAGGAACTGGCGGACGACGGCGTAAATCAGGCTGAGCCCCACCAGCACGAAGGGGATCAGGAACAGGATCATGCAGCCTTCCGGCGTCGCGCCCGTGCGCCAGGCGTGGATCACCTGGACGACGAAGACCGAGACGATGCCATTCCAGAACAGGGCGACGAAGGCCAGACCGAAGAGCTTGCCCATGGGAGTGAGCTCCGGCTTCAGCTCCAGCGGTCCGCTCGCCGCCGCCTGGATGCCGAACGGCGTTGCCGGCGCCAAGGGAAGCGCCGAGGCCGAGGTCCGTAGGCGGCGGCTCACCCGCAGTGTCCAGACGAGGCCGCCGGCCCCAACGGCGAGGAAGACCAGCGGGATGAGACCGAAGAGCCACTCCATGGAAGGCCCCCGGGACAGCACCGCCTGCTCGGGATGAGCGGGATCGACCCAGCAGGGAACGCGGGCGCCGGGAGGATATCGGCCCACGATCTCCTCCTTTCCCGCCCTGCCGCTCGACGATCCGACAAGAAAGCTGTAGCGGTCGGATTGGAAGGCTCGTCCTTCGAAGGTATAGGTGTAGACGACGTCCACGCTATAGGTGGAGCCGTCCGAATCCGAGTGCTCGCCCACCCGGCTGGAGAGCACCGAGCACGTCGTCTCCGCCCACGAGCGCGAGGCGAGAGACCTCATCGCCGGCCGCGCGGTGACGAAGTAGAAGACCACGCATCCCACCAGGAAGAAGAGGCCGAAGAACGCCACCAGGCAACCTGGAGACTGGCCGCTGCCTCGCCGGCTGGAGAGGGGCTGGGTGACCATAGACGGGGGTATTGTACGGCGTCGAATCGTATCGCGCGAGGCGCGGCGACAGCAACGCCTGGAACCCCCGATTGAGCCCCTCGGAGCGAATTCCAGGCTTCCTGAAGTCTTCCTCAGTTGACCGCCACGTTCGCAGCGATCGACTGGAACGGCGTGTTCTCGGCGAAGTACTCGTGGCTGTCGGCGTTATTGATCGCCTTGTTCGGAGTCTTGGTCGCCAGCTTCTTGCAGGCGGTCTGACCGTAGGCGTAGTCGTTGGTGCCGGCGACGACGGTGAAGTGGCTCGTCTCGTGGACCAGGGTGCCGGCCTTGGAGTCGGTGCCGGTGGCCGGTGCGGCGAAGAACGCACCGCACAGATGCACCTGATAGGGCTGGTTGGCAAAGACGTACGCATACAGTGAGTTGTCCGTCGAGCAGTCGCAGTTGAGCTGGAAGGTCTGACCGGCGAAGGCGTTCTTCAGGCTGTTGTAGTGCGACTGGACGGTGGCGTACCGCGAGCTGGTGTAGTCCCCGAACCAAGTCTTGTAGCGCGCGTCGGTCGAGCGCGAAGCGCTCGCCAGGTTGACCAGGAAATTGTAGGACTCGGTTGCGTAGCTTTGGGCGTTGGTGAGGGCGTTGCCGATGGCCGAGATATTGCTGTTGGAGCAGTTGAGGTAGGTCGGGGTCAGTGCCTTGCCGCGGATCGAGCGCGCCGCCGGCTCGTCGCCGCTCAAGTCCTGGCCGGAAAGGGTGAGGTCCAGGGTCTGGGACTCCAGAGCGTCAACGGCACCGAGGGCTGTCAGGCCGCGGCGGAAGTCCTCGTGGACAACGTCGACGCCCTCCGCTTCGTAGCGCACGGTGTAGTGGCCCGGCTTCCGCATGTCATAGACCGCCGATAGATCGAAGGTCACCGACACGCTCTCGCCGGCCGGGATGCGGACGTAGTCCGCCGCCCGCGGCGCCGCCCGCTTGGCCAGGCGGCCGGTGTACGCGACGCGCTCGCCGTCGCGCTCGACGGCGAAGATGTCAGCATCGAAGCCGGCGAGGGGGGTTTTCCACTTCAGGACGAGCAGATCGTCCGAACCCTGATTGGCGAGCGAAAAGCGTACGTTGACCTTGTCCGCCGTGGTGAGTGCCGCCTTTTCCATCGTCAACTGGGGCACGAGCCCGGCGCTGTCGAGAGGACCGGCCATCGCCGGGGCTCCCACGACCCCAAACAGACATGCCAGAACAAGGCCCCATGGTATGAGCTTGTGCATGAAATCTCTCCCTTGACACACAAGATTCCCGCGTCAGTGCGGGATCCCCTTCAAAAACTTAGAGTGCTTCATCAAGCTAGGTGCGCGAGACTCTCTGAACGTGACAAATGCGGCTCGGCGCGCTTCTCGCCGCTCGCTGCACCTAACTTGGTAAGCGCTTCTTTGCTGAGGTTTCTGTCGCCCTGGGTGATTCGCCTTCCGTGGCGGTCCGGGAAGACAGTGGGGAGAGCAAAGCCTCGGCTCGTCCCCGCAGTCGGACCGTCGATCCGAAGGCTTTGTCGGCGACCCCCCAATCGGTGCGGGTGGGGTCGGGAAAGGATTAGGACGCTATGAAGGTTGGTCTGGTTCACCTCGGTCGCCTCGCCCTGGTTGGGTTGGCGGCGGCCCTCGTCGGTCCCGCAGTGTCCCTGGCGTTCGAGCCGGTGGCGGGAGGTGCCGCGCGGGCCTTCACCACTCCGGCGCTCGACGTCAGCGCTTCGCTCTCCGCAATCGACGTCTCCCGTGCGGCGTCGCTGCCGGAGCTCCAGGGCTTGTTCTCCCGCCACTCCTCGCAGTGGGAGATCCGTTGGGACTCCCGCAACGACCGCGCCAACGTCATTCAGGGCGCCGGCGTGCCGCTGATCCCCGGCCGCGGCAACACCCTGACGCTCGCCCGCATCGGGGTCAACGGTACGCTCACCATGGCCGACGTCGAGGGCCGCGTGCGCGGCTTCCTCAGCGAGTTCCCGGAGCTCCTCAAGGTCGGCGGCTTCGACCTGCGCCTGCGGCCGGAAGGCAGCGTCCACTTCGGCGACAAGGGAGAGCTCTGGTTCGTCGAGCTCCAACAGTTCCACAAGGGCGTCCCGGTCGAGGGGGCCAACGTCTACTTCCGCATCAACAACGGCAACCTCGTGCAGTTCGGCGCCGAGAAGGTGGCCGAGGTGCGCCTGAACAACGTCATACCCAAAATCAACCGCACCCTGGCCCTCCAGGCGGCCCTGGTGGCCGGCGGCTTCGCGGTCTCGGAGCTGGCCGAGCTGGTGCGCGCCGGGGATCTGAAGATCGTTCCCATCTTGACTGCCGGCGAGGTGCCGGGCGAGCGCTTCGCGGGTGCCGCCGGCACCGGCTACGGCCACCTCCTGGTGTGGGACCTCGCCTTCCGCCGCACCGGCGATGACGCCACCTACCAGGCGGTGGTCGACGCGGGCAGCGGCAAGGTTCTGCGCTTCGGCGACGCCAACGACTACGCGACGGTGTCCGGCGGCATCTACCCGGTCACCAACACCGACACCGAGGTGGTCCGCGGCCTGCCCTTCAACAACGTCACCAACGGCACCACCAAGACCACCGACGCCGCGGGCGTCTACAGTTACGGCAGCGGCACCGCGACCTCGACGCTGAACGGCAAGTACATCAAGATCGCCGACGTCTGCGGCTCCATCTCGCTCGCCGCCGGCTCGCCGGGCAACCTCGCCTTCGGCACCAGTGGCGGCACAGACTGCACCACTCCGGGTGTTGGCGGCGCCGGCAATACCCACGCGGCGCGGTCGGGCTTCTACCACCTGACCAACATCAATCGCAAGGCGGCGACCTTCCTGCCCACCAACACCTGGCTGGCCGGCCTGCTGACCTCCAACATGAACATCAACAAAACCTGCAACGCCTTCTGGAACGGCAGCACGGTCAACTTCTACCGCTCGGGCGGCGGCTGCTCCAACACCGGTGAGATCGCCGCCGTCTTCCTCCACGAGTGGGGCCATGGCATGGATACCAACTCGGGCGGCGCGGCCTCCGACAAGGGCACCGGCGAGGCGGTGGGCGACACCTTCGCCTTCCTGGAGACGAAGGTCTCCTGCATCGGCCAGAACTTCCGGCCCGGCGTCAACTGCACCAACTGCACCTCCTGCACCGGCGTGCGCGACGTGGCGGAATTCGGCCTAGGCGGCGCCCATACCATCGCCAAGCCGGCCAACGTCGCCTCCGACACCGGCATCAACTGCGATCGCCTGGCCTGTCCCTACCTGTCGGGTGGCATCAGCGCCTACCAGGGCCCCATGGGCTACGAGGGTCACTGCGAGAGCCTCATCGCCAGCTCGGCCAACTGGGACCTGGCGCAGAGCCTGATCAGCCGCTACGGCACGACCGCCGGCTGGGCGGCCATGGACTCGATCTGGTACAAGAGCCTCACCCCCAGCAAGAGCGCCTACCGGGTGGTCTCGGGCGGCAAGTGCAACCCCGCCGCGGTGGTCGATGGCTGCGGCTCAACCAACTGGTACACCGTGTTCCTGACCGCCGACGACGATGATGGCAACCTGGCCAACGGCACGCCCAACGCCTGCCGGATCTGGGACGCCTTCAACGCCCATGGCATCTCCTGTGGCACGCGGCCGACCTGCACGCTGTAGACCCAGGTTCGTAGGATGCTCCATATCCTGAGGGCGGCAAGCCCGGCCCTTTTGCTATGGTTCCCGCTTTCACGAGGAGCGCGCGCCTTGAGCAAGAAGAAAAGCACCCGCCGGCCGCGTCGCCCCGCTGGCACCCAGGGTGAGCCCTCGTCTCGCGAAGGCCGCCGGGACTTCCTCTGGGCGGCGGGCCTCACCCTCCTCGCCTGGTTCCACCGCCTCGCCTTCCTGCGCTCCAACCGGGATTGGGACTGGCCGTTCACCATCTTCTATGAAGGCGACGCCGAGGCCTTCTACCGCACCGCCCGGGCTCTCCTCGCGGGCGAGCTCTACGACAACGGAATTCCTTTCCATCCCCCCGGCTTTCCCCTCGTCCTCGCCGTCGTCCACAGCCTTGTGGGAGCCGGCGGGCCGAACGCCCTCGTGCCGCACGCGGTGGTCAAGGCGATCCTGGCGCTCGTCGGGAGCCTGTCGATCGGCCTTCTGTATCTGCTCGTTCGGCCCTACCTGGGACGGACGGCCGCCCTCCTCGCCGCCCTCCTCGGCCTCTACCACTTCGGGCTCTACGTCCTCTCGATCGCCCCGGTCTCCGAGGGGCTCTACCTCTTCCTGCTCCTCCTCGCCCTCCTCGTCTGGAGCCGCCGGCTGGAACACCCCCTGGCGGTTCCCGTTCCCCAACCGGGCGGCATGCGCGGCGGCCGGCGGTGGGCGCTCTTGCTCGGGCTCCTCCTGGGTGCCCTCTGCCTCACCCGGGCGGAGGGGATGCTCGTCGCCGCTCTCCTCGTTGGAGTGGGGCTCGTGGGGAGCCTCGGCAAGCGCACCCTGCCCGAGAGGACGCCGCTGCACCGCTGGGCGCTCGTGGCCCTGGGCTGGGTGCTCGTCGTCGGTCCCTGGACTCTGCGCAACTTCGTAGAGATCCGCGCCTTCGAGGCCCGCCAGGCGGGGCGCCTGGCTGAGCCCCTCCCCAAGCTTGTGCCGGTGACGATCTACGGCCCCCTGAACCTTGCCCTCGCCAATTGGGACGGTGCGGACGGCACCTTCTCTCGCCGCCTCCTCGCTTCGCGCTCACCGGCTACGACCCTGGACCTCGCCGATCCCGAGCACCTCCGCCTCATTCTCCATGGCAACACCGTGGCGGCGGACTGGATTTTCGGGCATCCCGGAGACTACGTCCGCCTGGTGGGGAAGAAGTGGGCGATCTACCTGCGCGCCTGGGAGCTCGGCTGGACCCAGTGGGACTGGCCCGGCGGTCTCTCCGGCCAGCGCCTGCCGGTCGACGTCTTCGTTCCCGAAGCGCTCGCCTCCCGCCAGCTCCCGTGGGTGACCTGGCCGCTCGCCGCCGTGGGCCTCCTCGCCTGCCTCCGGCCCCCCGGCGGTCCGCGCCGCTGGGCGGTCGTCGTTCTGCTCCTCTTCGCCGCGGGCCTGGCCACAACCGCCCTCTTCTTCGGCTACGTCCGCCAGGGGCTCCTCTTTCTGCTCTTCGGTTTCACCCTGGTGGCGGTGGGTGCCGTGACGCTCGCCGATCTCGTCCGAGCGCTCATCCGGCGCACCGAATCCTCCTGGAGGGTCGGGCTCACGCCCACCGATCCCTCCCGCCCCCTGCTCGCAGCCCTCGGCGTGGCCGCCCTCGTCCTCCTCGGCCTCGAAGCCTGGGGGATGAGCGCCCACCGCAACTACAAGGCGACCGGCAGCACGGTGGCCGGGGATCGCTTCCTCAACCGCGACGATCGGGTCTTCCTGGAGCCGATCCCGTAGAGAAACTGAGTCCTCCTGGACGAAAGAGGCGAAATCTCTTTATCTGTATTTGGTTTTTTGCTACTATATGTCTGCGACATCGGCGCCGGGCCCGGCCACCGAAAACAGCTCACCTGTCCCCAGAAGCTCTTTCGAGCTGTAAGGAGGTCCCTATGAGAATGTCTGCCGGCCGTTTCTTCCTCGGACTGATCCTGCTCTCTTCATCGAGTGCTCTGGCCGTCTGCAACAACCCGCCCACCGCGAATACCGACGTCTACAACATGGCGAAAAACACGACCCTCAACATCTATGACGGTACTCTCAAGGCGAACGACACGGACCCGAACGGAGATCCGCTTACCTCCTACATCAGCGGCGCTCCTTCGAGCGGCGGTTGGTGCGGCGTCGCGCCGGACGGGTATTGCTATCAGCCGCCGACCAACTTCACGGGCCTGGTTGCCATTCCCTACTCCCTGACGGACGGATGCAATACGGTGGGAGGAACCGTCCTGATCAACGTCCAATAGAATCACATCCGTGGGGCCGGGGCGGCGCGGACGCCGTCCCGGTCACGACGGTCACCACCCCATCGTCCCTGCGGGGCCTTGAACGGACCCACGACCGCGAGCGGATCGGAGTAGACCCGAACCTTTTCCACCAGGCTCCACAGGGCCGGTCGCTCCGCTCAGCAGCAGCAAGGGCGAGCGCTCATACCACCCATGAAGATCGTGTTCTTGCCGATTACCGTGCCCTGCCCAGTGGCCGCGTTGAGCGACAGCAATTCCCCCGCGGATGTGCCGCCGAAGAACCTGCAGCAGTGGATCGCCAGCCCATAGACGGTGCTGAAGCCCGTCGGCCCGATTACGGTCGCCGCACCCGTAGTGCGATTGATTTTCGCGAGCACTACGTTGGCTCCCTGATTCAACGCACCGTACAACACGCCGTGGTCATCGAACACAAGGTCGCCACTCGAGGTCATGCCGCCGCCGAAGACGCCGACCAACGTTGCGGCGCCAGTTCCTGGGTTGATGGTGATCAGTTGGCCGCCGTTGGTGCCGGCGTAAATCGTTCCTTCTTCCGAGACGGCGAGCCCGTTCGTGCTGTAGCTGAAGGGAGGGCCGACCACCACAGCCGCCCCCGTATCGGGATTCAGCCGCACCAGTTGGGAAAAGGTAACTCCATAGAGGGTCGGACCATGGAACGCGATGTCAGTGATCGAGGCCATTCCGGTAGGGCCTACGAGCCCGGAAGAGCCGGTCGTCGGATCGACCGTGTACAGGTTGCTGGTAAGGTCGGTGACGTAAAGATGACTTCTCATGGATTTTCTCCTTCTTATATTTCCTTAGACTCACGGGGGTTGGTTAGGTTTTGTCCCCGTTTGCAATAGATCTTGCAAGCGTCGCGGGGGTTTAGTGCCGAGGAAAAAAAGTCCAGCTTCTGAGTCTGGTTCCGGATCCAATTCCTGCCAGGTGAGCGCCTCCACGGGACTCCCGCGGGGCAATCGCAACACGCCCTTCCCCGCCGGCAGCTTTCCGCTTGCCAGCGTGCGGCTTGCCACCGTCAGGCTCCGAAACTAGGCAGTGGGGAGCGCTTCCTCAACCGCGACGATCGGGTCTTCCTTGAGCCGATCCCGTAGACTTGTCAGGCTGCAGCGCGAACACGCCCGCTCCTGAGCAACCATGCCAAGTACGCCGCTGCCGAAACGTCGTAGGTGAGACAGAATTCTGGCCACCAAGTTGGCACGCCTGGATTGGAAATGAAAGAGGCATGGGTGAGATCGAAAATGCCATGGCCCGCTAGTGCAATCACCACAGCCCAGAGTGACCACCTGAGCCCAGCTACTGCACCGGCAAGGAAGGCGGCGCAGACCAACAACTCAAGTAGTAGTGCGTGTGTGGAAGCGCCCATGACTGCAAAAAGCACGTAGTAGGATGCGATAACAATAGTGACGACTGGATAGAAGGCTCGGTCCCGATCCAGGCCGATGCCAGTGGCAAACAGGCCCACAGAGAGTGCAAGCAGGGTTCCAACTAGTAGTGCCACGATGCGCCTCTATTCTTTCTCTGCAACGGCTGTTCTTTTGCGGCGGCGCCTGTACCGGCGATACCTGAAGGTTCCTACCGCTTCCCCAGCAGATCCATCAACACCGCCACCTCCGACTCCACGCCGGTCGCGATCGTCGGGTCGCGGTCGGGGGCAAAGAGGCTGGAGTGGAGGGAGGGGGGACGCTGGCCGGCCGCCTCGAGCTCCTTGAGCTTCGCGGGATCGCCAGCGCCCAGGCTCCACTGGACCGCCGGGACTCCCGCCAGGCCGTACTCGCTGAAGTCCTCGGAGGCCATCTGCGGCGGCAGGTCGACGACATTGCTGTCCCCGAAGGTCCGGCGGAGCGACGCCGCGATCCGGGCGGTCAGCTTGGGGTCGTTGTAGGTCGCGGGGCAACTCTCGACGACCGCGAAGGCCGGTTCCTTGGGCGCTCCCGCCGCCATCGCCTCAGCCTTGGCGATGCGCTCGATGGCGGCGAGGATGTGCTCCCGGACCTCCTTCTTGTAGGCGCGGACGGTGATCTGCAGCTTCACCTCGTCCGGGATGATGTTGTGCTTGTTGCCGCCGTGAATCGAGCCCACCGTGACCACCGCCGGGTCCTGCGGGTCCTTCTCGCGAGCGACGATCGTCTGGAGCGCCAGGACCGTGCGGGCGGCGATCACGATGGGGTCGACGGTCGTCTGCGGCGAGGCGCCGTGGCCGCCCTTGCCGTAGATCGTCAGGTCGACCGAGTCGGAGCTCGCGAGGGTGTAGCCCGAGGTGACGCCGAGTTGGCCGGCCGGGAGGTTCGGGGTGTCGTGGAGCGCCACGACGAAGTCGGGCTTGGGAAAGCGGGTGAAGAGCCCGTCCTTGAGCATCGCCCGGGCGCCTCGGATCCTCTCCTCCGCGGGCTGGCCGATGAAGACGAGGGTGCCGTGCCAGTCGGCCTTTCGGCGCGCCATCTCGGCCGCGGTTCCCACCAGGGCCGTCATGTGGACGTCGTGCCCGCAGGCGTGCATGACCGGCACCTCGGTGCCCGCGTCGTCCTTGACCCGCACGGTGCTGGCATAGGGAAGGCCGGTCTTCTCCTCGACCGGCAGGGCGTCAAGCTCGGTCCGCAGCATCACGGTGGGGCCGGAGCCGTTCTTGAGCACCCCCACGACTCCGGTGCCGCCGACGCCGGTCGTCACCTCGAAGCCCGCCTGGCGGAGCCGGTCAGCGACCTTGGCGGCCGTCTTCTCCTCGTGCAGCGAAAGCTCCGGGTGTTGGTGGAGGTCGATGTAGAAGTCTCGGAGATCCGGCGACAAGGCCTTGGGAGCCGGAGCCGCCGTCCCGGGCACAGCGCTGAGCAGGGAGAGGAGAGCGATCGAGGCCACGACAGGGAAATGAGGCATAGGGTCTCCGGGGTAAGAAGGAATCCGCCTGGGGAGCATACCCGGAGCGCCCCCGGAGGTCCATCCGGGGCTCCTCCGCGCGCCTCCTCCTCGACAGTAACCTCGTCTTCCTCACGGCCGGGTGCGGCCGAAAAATAAGACATAACCATCGGCATCCTTGAGCTCAAACCCACGCAAACCGTCTTCCGTGTCTTTCAAAGGCTCGGAGAATTCAACATCTCTCGAGGCAAACTCTGCCGCCAAAGTGTCGGGATCAGGAACGTAGAGGTAAGCGTCCCAGCGGGCAGCAGGCTCTCTCTTGTAGTTTGGCAGTGGAGCTACACCAACGTCCTTGAGCATGATCATCGCACTGCCCCGGCACACGATACCGAAGAAGGGTTCGTCAGCCGGTTCCTGAAAGGTAATCTCAAATCCAAGCTTGTCGCGATAGAACGAAAGCGCTGCTACGGTATCCTGCACGATGAAAAATGGGGAGATGCCGGAAATCTCTGCCTTTGTCATATGAATCCCTATCTCCTATTTCCACGCCCTAACGATAGCCGCCGACGCCTGGCGCCTGCCCACGGCGAAGGCATGCCACGGTAGGAATCCAGGTGCCTGTATCTTTTTGCGCTTCCGGGAACGGAACGAAGCTCCATGCTTGTCGTGAACAGGGGCGGCCGCCACAAGGTCGCCCCTCCAAGTGTCCCGTTTGGCTTCCCCAAAGACTCAGGCACCTGTTTGCAACGCGAGTCAGTCGCAGGCATACTGAATCGGGTTACTAGGGCATTCCCAACCATTTGTATGGCCACAACTGTCTGGGATATTCATACCGCTGAGGCCACCCTTGATATGCAGCAGCGCGCCCTCCGTCAGGCCACGAAGGGTCTCTTTGGACAGTTTCAACTTGCGCGGTCCCTTTTTCATAATCTCTTCTCCTTTGATATGGTTAGGCCCTTCTCCAATGAGCTTCTTGATTATAGGGCGAATCAAACATGCTGGTCTACTAGAATTTGATTTCCATCCGGATCTTCCACCATGAAGCTCGCTGGTCCAGAAGTAGCTTCGTCAGCTTCGGTGAGTAGTTGAACGCCTTGTGCTTTGAGTCCGCGCTGTAGATCGCGAACATCAGTGAACTCAGGCAGTTGCTTTGCGTCGTTGTCCCAGCCTGGATTGAAGGTCAGAATGTTGCGCTCGAACATTCCCTGAAACAGGCCGATGACAGCGCTGCCGTTCTTCAGGATCAGCCAGTTGTGCTCCTGATCTCCACCCCATACGGTGAATCCAAACTTCTCGTAGAAGGCGCGAGATGCTGCGATATCTTTAACTGCGAGACTGACAGAGAAGTTGCCGAGCTGCATGATGTATTCCTCCAATAACATGGGTTGACGGCGGTATCACGGATCGGAGCTCAGCATTCAATGTCGCCACCGTGGCGGTGCATGGCTGCCGCTCGGGAGATGAACCCATCGATCTTGGTCTCTCTGACCTTCACTGACTTCTTGAACCGAATGCACCCCTTCCCGCGGTCCAAGCCACTGAGCTGCATGTGGAGCCCTTTCCTGCTGCTATCTTCCGGTCGCGGCCCTGAGCGCTGCCATTTCCTCGCGGTTCGGTCCGTACATGCCCGGGCTCGCGCCGCCGGCCAGGCGGCAGAGCATGGCGAGCTGGCCGCGGTGATGGACCAGGTGGAGAAGTAACCCGTTCCACAGGATGTCGATGACGGCCATTTCATTACCGTCGAAGTACTTGATCTTGCGCTCCAAGTCCTCGGGACGGAGCTTGCGGATGCGCTCCTTGGCGTCCGCATGGATGCGCTCGTAACCCGGCGCCAGCTCAGCGATCGTGCGCGGCCGAGCGATCCCGGGCGGTTTCATCCCCGGATCGAAGCCGCCGGAATCGACGCCGAGGCTGTTGTAGGCATCGCCCTCGGCGAGGTGCCAGGCCAGCTCACCGATCGACCGCCCTCCCGCGTCCGGCCGGAAGTCATACTGGTCCGCCGGCAAGGCGCGCATCAGAGTGGACGTCTTCTCGGCCTCCGTGTCCCAAAGCGCCAGAAACCTCTCGAGCTCAGTCATCTCGAATCCTCCTTCTTCTTGTCTTGATCTCTGCTTGAGTACAGGAGCATATACCGGTGAGGGCTCCACGACAAAGCCTCAGTCCTCGCGGTGTCCTTCATGAGCCGCCGCGAGAAGAGGGAGTGGTCAGGTTCGCAGAAGACGGAAGAAGGCGCGCAGGTCTTCGGCGAGCAACTCCGGCTCTTCCTGCGCAGCCCAGTGCCCGCCGCGGGGCATCTCCGTCCAGCGCTGAATGTTGAAGAACCGCTCGGCCCATTCGCGGGGCGGCGGCAGAAGATCGCGCGGAAAGCTCGCGAAGCCGGTGGGCACCGTGGACGAACCGGTCCACTTCTTGATCATCTCAACGATCCACGTCACCGCCCCGGCGTTCGCCGCATCGTAGTAGAATCCGAACGATGAATTGATCGTTTCGGTTGCCCAGTAGATCGTCAGGTTCGTCAGCAACTCGTCTTTGGTGAACCGCGTCTCCAAGTCCCCATCGCAATCGCTCCAGGAGCGGAACTTCTCGACGATCCAGGCTGCCAGGCCCGCAGGGGAATCATTCAATCCAATTGCCAAAGACTGCGGCTTGGTGCTTTGGATCATCGCGTAAGCGCCTTCCTTCTGCTGCCACTTCTCACTCTCGGCGATGAACTTCTTCTCGCTGGCGGATAGATCCTTGGGCTTTTCGAACAGATGAGCAAAGGGAACGTCGGTCAGGTGAATGCCGGCCAGTGAATCGGAATAACTGCGCGCCAGGTGCTCGGTTACGGTGCTGCCCCAGTCGCCTCCATGGGCCCCAAAGCGCCGGTAGCCCAATCGTTGCGTCATCAGGGTCGCCCAGAGATCGGCAACCCGGAAGAGCATCCCCTGTTTCCTTGGCTTGTCGGAGAATCCATAGCCGGGCAGGCTGGGGACGACGACGTCAAAGGCATCCGCCGGGTCGCCGCCGTACGCTGCCGGGTCGGTCAGCATTGGAATGATCTTGGAGAAGCGCAGGAATGAATCGGGGAAACCGTGGGTCAGGATGAGCGGAAGAGGATTTTCGCCGCGCCCTCGTTCATGGATGAAATGGATTCCGAAGCCTTCAATATCAGTGCGAAAATGTGCAAAACGGTTGATGATTTCTTCCTGCGCTCGCCAATCGAATTTGTCCTGCCAGTACTGCACAAGCGTTTTCAGGTAATCCAGATTCGTGCCGTAATCCCAATCATCCGCACCCTGGATTTCATCGGTCCAGCGCGTGCGCGCAAGACGTCGCCGCAAATCTTCAAGCGTTTCCTGGGCTATCTGTATCTTGAAAGATCCCGCAGGCATAGGACGTGTCTCCGGCAGAGGATTCAGATAGGCGCCGCAGGTTGACCAAGCCGCGGACCACTTGCGATGTTATTGCAAAGATTGGGCCAGGCACAGCGCGAGTTTGTCGGCGTGCTCGCGCAGCGTCTCCGACCACAGTTGCTCTCAGGGTCATGCGACTAACGCGATGAGTCTGAGGAATCCTCGAGCCCACCCGGATGGCATCCGCTGTAGGGGGCTTAGGCGACCCGCCACATGCGCCACCCCAGGGCAATGAGAACGGCCACCGCTGTGCCGAGAATCGCCGGCCAGAAGAAATTGTGAGGAGAATCTGCGGTGTTCCGCGGCGAGCGAGCTACAGCCGACCCTGTGCCGAGCTGCTGCAGGTCGGCTGACGCGAGGGCAAGCTCGCGGGTGCCCATGCATAAGTGAGTGGAATAGTCGCCGGCCGGGTCCAAGTTGGCGTACACGAGGTACGTCTTGCCGACTTCGAAGGCCCCGCAATCAGAAGGTCCGAAGGCTGAGAATACGGTGACTCGGTTAGGCGGAGCTCCCTTCCAGGCGCGGGAGACCGTGAGGTCGTAGGGAACAGAGAGCCACTGCCTCGTAGGCCGATGGAAGAGACCCCAGTCGTGGAGCTTGAGCTCCAACCCATGTAGCGCACGCTTTGCGGTGGGTTGGAACGTATGAGCTTGAACGACGGTCCCTGCGAAGACGAAATCGGCGTTGGCCGATGCGGCGACCGGAGAAGCGGGTGGTCGACAGAGGCATGACCCTACCGCTTGATGGGCTGTCAAAGTTCCTAACAGCAATCCGACGTGAACGAGTCTATTCATCCGGGTCGCCCATGGCTTGTATAGCGAAGGGTTCTGGCGCATGCCTGGCTCCTCAACCGCGATTTCGTGTCGGTGAGCATACCGCGACAGCCGGGCGGTCCATGAAGATTCGAAGGTCAGAACCCGCAGAGCTGAGCGCAGGACCCGCAAGACTTCACACCGTTGCAGGTGGTGCAAAACTGCAGGCCAACTCGGCCATTGAAAGTGCACGACTGGCACCCAAACGTGCAGGCCATCGGCACCGGTGCCTGCGCCCGATCGGCGCTGGGCAGAGCCGGCGCCTCCGGAGCCGGCGCAGCCTGCAGACTGGCGAGGAAGGCCTCGTCGCCCGCTGGAGCCGGGCTGGCAAACGCCGTCGAAAAGGTCAGGAGAGCTACAGCCAGAACGGCAAGCGACATGAGGTTCTTCAACATTCGCAATCCTCCTCGAGGTTTTGTTGTGCGTTACTTCGAACATCGAACGCAAAGCTAGCAACCCTCAGGTGCAGGGGTCAAGAGCTTCTGCGGCACCTTCTTAGAGCCCGCCCTCCAAAAAGACACAGGCACTTGTTTTGGCAGCTCCTCTGGCCGAGAGGAGCAGGCGTCGACCGCGATGTTCAGATGGGGCTGTATCGTCAACCCTCACGGCCTCCACTGCCAGATGCCCACCCCCAGGAATGTCGCGATGAGCGTATCGGGATTCCGCGGGTCGATCGCGATCGTGGGGAAGTCGAGGTCCGGCGCGCCGGCGAGAAGCGTCCAATGTGCCCCGCCATCGAGGCTGCGATAGATCCCCTGAGCGCCCGTCGTCGCGGCATACCAGGTTGCCGTGCGCTCGTCGCGAACGAGTTGGCGGACCGCCGCTCCGGTCGGCAGATCGCCCCAAGGCCGCCAGTGCGCCCCGCCGTCCTCGCTCAGTAAGAGCCCGTCGAAGGTCCCCGCCAGGAGCCGGCCCGGACTCGCCGGATCGGCGGCAAGGGCGAATATCGGAGTCTCCGGTGGTATGCCCGGGTCCGACGGGTGCCAGGAAAGGCCGCCGTCCGTGCTGAGATAAATTGCCCAAGGCGGAACGCCGTTGAACGCGTAGGCGGCCGCGTATCGGTGCGTAGCATCGAACGCGTCGACCGCATACGCTGTGAAGGCGCCGCAGAATCCCTGGCCGCCGGGGCCGCCGGGCCTGCAGCGGGCCCGTCCTTGAGACTGGCGCCAAGTGGCGCCGCCGTCATCGCTCGTCCACAGGACCAGGTCGCCAAACTCGTCATTGCGCACGAATTTATGGATCGCCAGGAAGCGAGACTGCATCGCGTCGGCGAGCAAACTGCCGGCCTTTTTGGGCGCCGAGGGCACGGCCCCCCAGGTCCAACCGCCATCTTGGCTCCTGACCACGAGATCACCCTTCACGGCGACGGCCGTGGAGCCACCTGTGGCGGCGAGCTCGGTGAATCGCCCTCGCCCAGCCTTCACCCAACTCCGGCCGCTCTTGCTAAGGAAGAGGCCGGGGTCGTCCCCCGCCCCTAAGGGAACCAGGGCGGCGAGCCGCCAGCCGTCGCCTGCACCGGGGCTGCGTTGCACTACGAAGGCGCGGCTCGGGTAGCCGGCGGAGATGCCCGCGGCCAGCGACCTCCACGTGCGCCCCCCGTCTCGGCTCCCCGAGAGGCCGCGCTCCGGGAGGTCAGGGACGCCGTAGAAGGCGCTGCTGTCGGCATACACGATGCTGCCGCCCGCTGACACCACGGTGCCCTCCGGCATCAGATGGGGTGGCAACCAGCTCTCGCCGCCGTCGTTGGACTCAAAGAGCCAGTGCTGGAACCCGCGCGAATAGAGGTCTTGGACGAGCCACACATGGGAGGCCCTCCGGGGATCGACGGCGAGATCGGTGAACCCATAGCTGCCGTGCTGACTGGGACACGTCAACGGCAGCCAGTGAGCGCCGGCGTCGTCGCTGCGCACCGGACAGCCGCTAGTGGCCAATAGGCCATACAGGGTATCGGGGTGCGAGGGCGCAGGTCGGCCGTAGTTGAACCCCGCGCCATGATACAGCCTAGGCGGGCTCCAGGTTTGGCCGCCGTCTCGACTGGTCAAGACGCCTTGGTGGCCGAAGAACAACAGCTCGCTACGCTCCGGATGGACGAAGAATCTCTTCCTCTCGCCGGGCGTAGAAACAGAAAAAAGACTATCATTGAGCAAGAAGGCACCGGCCTGGAATGAAGCGCCGCCGTCGCGGGAAACCCACACCTGTAGGCCGAGCTCGAAGCTCGCGTTGAGGCTCTCGTCGACGCGATAGAGCGTCTCCGGGTCGACCGAATCGACGAGGAGCTGCACTACCCTGGACAACTGGAATGGCGGTGTCGGGCGCTGCGACCACGTCTCGCCCGCATCGCGACTGCGCCAGAGTTGGTAGTCCGACGTCCAAGCCCAGATCGTCCCGCGGTTCGCGGGATCGAGCGCAAACGCGGTCACCGAGCGCCCGAGTCCGGCCTGCAGGCTGCGCCACGTCGCGCCGGCGTCGTCGCTTCTCCACAGGTGGCTGTCGGCGTTGACATAGAGAACGTCGGGTCGGCCGCCATCGAGCTGCAGCTCCGCGAAGGGCACGCCAGGCCCACCCAGAGGCGACCAGCCCGCTGCGGCGGGCCCGACGGCTACCAGGAGAAGCGCCACCCAGAGAAGTGCCCATGACATGAGGGTCCAGCGTCGTGGTGCCATTGACCTACCTCTCGACGATTTTGAGCTCGGCGAGCGGCCATTACAGGCTCCCCAAGCTCCTCGAAACAACTCCGGCTTGCAGACAATTGTATCCTGAGCTTGCGCCAAAAAGAGCCTGGCGCTTTTTATTTTGGCACGCCTGGAGGGCCCGCGAGCACCTTAGAGCTTATGGAGCATGGAAAGACCCTGCTCCCTGGAGAAGGAGTGTGCTATGAAGATCAAGCTCTGTAAGCTCGCGCTGTTGCTGGTTGTCCTGTTGTCCCTGGCCCCGGTTCTGGGTTTGGACCAAGCCCTCGCATCGAGCCCCTGCGATGGTCTCCCAGGGTTGTGCCGTCCCAAGTACGATCCGGTCACGCACTGCTGCATCTCGGACCCGCGGTTCGACTGCGTCGACATCTGTTTCTAGGCCCGCCCACCACCAGCGGTGCCCGGCGGCGAACGGTTCGCTCTATACCAGCGTGTGACAGCACCTCACCCCGGCGAAGCGGCCCCGGCAAAGCTCCGGGGTCGCCTACCGCTCCGCGGCCGATAAGCTAAAGCAAGGAGATCGCGAGGCGCGCTTCAGAGGCAGACGTCCGGACAGATCACGGGTCCCGGGTGGTTTTTGATCCCTTTGCAGCAGCCGGTCGCCTCGTTGTAGTTGTAGTAGACGCAGTTTTCATTGCTGAACTGCGAGCAATAGTCGGAGGGGACGCCAGCCTGGGAGACGGGGATTGCTGTAAAGAGACTGAGCACGGTCAGGGCCAGGACGGGCAACAGCACCAAAAAGCGGGTCTTGTGCATGACTCACTCCTTTCTAAACCAGGACACGGGCAGGATCCGCGACAACGCACCTCCTATAAACAAGGTGCCCGGAGCGCAAGAAGCGTGACCCCGGTCGAGCTCGCGCCGCCGGCCAGGCGGCAGAGCATGGCGAGCCCGTGAAGCCGATCGATGAAACGTGTTCTGTGCTCATGGTGCGGGCCGCGCCGAGAGCCAGTCATCTACGACCTGATTGAAACGCTCAGGCTGCGCGGCCATCACCCAGTGACCTGTGTCGAAGGCCACGACTTGGTTGCTCGGGCTCGAGAGCAGGCCTTCAGCCCAGTTCTGCGCATGAAACATGAGGGGCTTGCACTTGCCATAAACGAACAGGATCGGACAAGACGGGATGAACTGTTGGACCTGCCGACGATAGGACCGGTGGCCTCCAAACCATTGCATAAAATACGGATACGTCATCCGCGACCCTATATCGGCTTGAGGTGCCGGACAGCGAAGCAAGCGCGCCATGGAACGGGTCATCCAGTCGCCGATTCGTCCGCCGATCAGCCACGCCAACGCGAGCGGGTATTGATACAACAATACCCCTATCGTGTCCCACAGCGCGCGGGATTGCTGCAGCGAGATCTTGTCGCCGATGTCCACACCGATGATTTTCGAGACCAATTGCGGGTTCCGCATATAGAATTCATAACCGAATATACAGCCCCAATCATGCGCCATCAGGATCACTTTCTGTCCTGGGCAGACCTGTTCGACGACCTCCTTGAGGAAAGAGGTGATCTCATCGAGTGAATAAGCCCGTCTTTTGTGGGAAACGTCAAATCCAGGCAGCGTGAACCGAACGCAGCGATAACGATTCTTGAAGAACTGCACCTGAGCGTCCCACAGGCGGTAGGTGTCTGGCCAGCCGTGAACCATCAGGATGGTTTCGGCACCGTCGCCCTCGATGTGAGCTTCAACATCAGAGACAGAAATGATCTGGCTCATGGTGCAGCCCAACCCTTCAACCTATGATTCCATAGCCCTGTAGCCCGCATGGGAGTCCTCCTTGTTCGACTCGACCGACATCCGGCCGAGCTGGCTTCGTCTCCCGGGGTAGATCCCCGTCGGCGGATTTTGGTTAGGGCCATGCAATCAATGATTGCATCACCGTTGGGTAGCCGGCAAGGCCCAGCCGCTTTACCCGCCTGCGCTACCGCTTGCCCACGGCGAGCCAGGAAATGTCGCGGTAGGAATCCGCCACCACCAGTGCCGAAAAGACCCTGGCTCCTTTCCTGGGAAAGAGAACGCACCGGCGCTTCCGTGCTCGGCATCAGGGCGATTCTCGCCTGCGATCCGCTCCATCGCCCATCCGCCCTAGCCCGATCGCCAGCACCACGCGTCCACGCCGCCACCAAGGCCGCGAGGAGAGCGTTCTACGAGATCTACGCCGCCTTCGTCGGTGCCTTCCGGGAGGCGTCCGAAAGGCTCCGTCGCGGAGACCGGAACGCGCCCTTCCCCACCGGCAGCTTCCCGCCGGCCCTACCTTTCGTGGCCGGATAGCGGCAGAGCCGACGCTCTTTGACAGCCTCACTGCCCGCCGGAGGGCCAGTCTCCTGAGCCGGAGGCTCGCGTAGGGAAAGGTGTATCCAGGCTAGCGTTCGCGATGTCCCTCCCGAGGTTGTCAGCACGCGGGCTGCCCACCGTCGGGGTCCCAAACCCGGCAAATGGAGCCGGCCTCCAAAAAGACACAGGCACTTGTTCTGGCTGTACCTCCAGCTTGATCTCTTCAAGCATATATTTGCGGTAGATATAAGAGAGGATGCCAGGAGCACCTATCGCTACGCCAGCAGCAATGCAGACCTCCGGAAGCCAAGAAAGTTTTTCGCGAAAACGTATATAACCTCCCAAGCCTACAAGGATGGCAGCAAGCACAACCAACAGGAGATATACGAGCTTTTGGGATCCCTTACCAAGTTCCGGACTGTTATTGAGCACCGGATCAGTTCGTTCTATTGAATTTGCCATAGCGTGACCTCATCTCCTCCCCTGCTGCTTCCGCCCAACGCCTTGAAGGTGAGCGAGCGGGAACCGCGCAGTTTGCGGTTACCGTCCGCTCGACCGTGGGATTATGCGCCGTTCCTCTACTCGTCACAGCACGCTACTCTCCGGAGTCGTCGTCTAAAAGACCTTTCGGTCTGGGGCCCATGGGCCTACCGCTCACGCGTCTACTTCTAGCTCTGCGTTCTAAGGGTTCAAGACCGAAGCCTTCTCTCTCTCTTCCCCTTGAGGTAGGTGCTTCCTCTTCTATGTACCGCATGAACTGTTCGTCCAACTGTGAGTAGAGCCCCTGCATCTCCTCGAGTAGGCGATATCTTTCCTCTTCTCCCATACTCTTATTGAGGGATACTCGATGAGAACTTTCGCGAAGAGACAGGTAACGCGCAGCCCCAGCGTACAGATCTTGTATTTCACCATCTTTAACGCCAAGATTTCCTAGCAATGAAATGAAGCCGGAGGCTGTCGAGAGAATAACTGCAATTAATTTTGTGGCCGGTGCAGGTGTGTAATCAGCGAGCAGCGATGTAACTGTAGCTGCCGACAGTAGGGCTAGGATACCTGCTGCTAGCGTTAGCCTCTTTCGCCGCCTAGCATGACCTCGTGCTACGGCGAGAAGAAGGTCCCGTTTTAGTGATGCATTATCACTCAGCCGCTGGAACTCATCCACAAAGCTGGTTTCCATGACAAGACTTCACTCCAAAACGCATAACTATTAAGCGTCTATCCGAGATCCTCCCCACGAAATCCTCCCGGAGTCCTCGCAGGTTCCGGGAGGATCTCGGATAGACGCAGGTTGAACGAAGCCGCGGGAGAGTCCGAGGCGGTCCCTATGGGGATTCAATCCTTCGCAGGCGCTTCGCGCGACACCCTGCTAGCCTCCACACCCCCCCGACAGCCGCCGTGAGGCTTTCAGAGGACTGCTCAGCGAAGGGTTTTGCCGCATGCCCAGGCTCCTCAACCGCGATTTCGTGTCGGTGAGTATACCGCAGCAGCCCGTCAAGAGACACCGCTCCCCGGCTCCTCGGCTGAGCAAGTAGATATTGGAATTGCACTATGAATGGCAGGCTCATCGCGGCGGAGCCCTCGGCGCCCGGGCCGGCGCCACTTCACCGATCAGGCGCAAGGCCTTCTGACCGCAAACCTCACACTGCATGGGATCGATGCCGGTGAGACTCTGGAGTCGATCGCGCCAATCGGTCTTCGGCGGTTTCGGTCGCGCCGGGGGGCCGGGAAGCACCTCACGGCACAGGGCCAGGGTCTGTTCGCGGTGACGGTTGGCCAGCAGGCCGTAATAGCGGATCCGCACGAAGCGGTCGGGAAGGACATGCAGAAGAAAACGGCGGAGGAATTCCTGCCCCGACAGTGTCATCTCCCGGAGGCGGTCGGCGGCGGCGGAATCCTTCCGTCCAGGACCACACCTATCGCGGCCCTTCAGGCCGCACCTCTCGTACCGGCCTGGGCACCCAGGGCGATGCCCCGGGCTGAGGAATCACGACCCCTTGGGCCGTCCTGACACCGACGCCTGCCCAGCCAAGCGGTCGACTCGCCGGAGCGGTCCCCTCTCCCGGCGGCCGAAGAGGCTGGGAGACGAGGGCAGGGCATCAGCCCCCTCCCCTCCTGGTATAAGATCCCCCCCTCAACTCAACGGAGGCCCCAATGCCCCGCAAGCGGCAGGCGGAATCGCAGGGAAGCTGGATGCTGTTTGCCAAGGCGTTTACGCCGGAGCTGATCGAGAGTCATATCTACCTGAAGGCTACGTATGCCAAGCTCAACCACTTCATCCAGGAAGTCGAGCGGCTCGGCCTCGAGCGCGACTTCCATGCGGCGAGCAAGCTGACGGCGACACGGCAACGCAAACAGATGATCGCGGCGGGAAACCGGCTCGTGACGGCGATGCAGCTTACCCTCCGGGATCACCTCGGCCCCGACAACGAGCAACTGACCGCGTTCGGCATCAAGCCGTTCCGCGGCCGGAAACGCGCGAAGAAGAACGCGGAGGCGGAGACTCCGTCCCCGGAGCCGGCCGATCCTTCCGAGCCGTAGGTCTCTCGATCCCCGAGAAACGCCTCGCTCTCTTCGGACAACGCTTCCCCTCCCTCGGTACGCCCTTCTCTTTCCCGGTACAACGTTTCTCAGTAAGGAGGGCACGCCACGTGCCCTCCTTACGACGTGATCTCGGACGCAGGGCACAGGACGTGCCCTCCTTACGCAGTGACGTCAAACGAAGGGCACGGGTCGTGCCCTCTTAAACACGAGACGATTTAAGTGGGGCACGTGTTGTGCCCTCCTTACGTCGTGACGTCGTACGCGGGGCACATGACGTGCCCTCTTAAATACGAGACGCCGTACGCGGGGCACAAGGCGTGCCCTCCTTACGGCGTGACGTCACACGTAGGGCACGTGCCGTGCCCCCTTAAACACGAGCCGATGTAAGCGGGGCACGTACCGTGCCCTCCCTAAACTGTGACGCGGTACGCAGGGCACGTAGCGCTCCCTCTTAAACACGGGACGACGTAAGGGGGCACGCATCGTGCCCTCCGTCGGATGTGACGTCGTAAGGAGGGCACGGCCCGCGCCCTCCTTACGAAAAGCCCCCTACAGCTTCGCGGAAGCCGCTTTCCTCTGGAGCTGAAGGACGTACCCGTCCGGATCCACGACGACCCGCTCGGGCTCAAAGGCGCAGCGGATGCGGACTTCCTTGGACTCTCCCGCTCCCAGGACGATCGTGGTGCGCGTCTGCTTGAAGGCGGGATCGGGCGCTCCCTTCTCGTCGAAGCGCTGGCCGCGCCGGGCCTCGACCTCCACCGGCATGCGGCCGGTGCCGGCGTTCTCGACCTTGACGGTCACTTCCCACTCCCCCGCTCCCACGGGGTGCTTGCGGAGATCGTCGAGGTGGTACTCGGGGATTACTTTCTCGTAGAACCACTCCTGGATGAAGGCGTCGAAGGCCGGCTTGTCGTCCGCATAGGGGCGCATGAAGGCCGCGAAGTCTTCGAGCACGGGATGGTCCGGGCTCTTGTGGTAGGTGGTGATGAAGGCCTGGGCACCGGCGAGGAAGCGGTCTCGTCCCATTTGGTGCATCATCATCCAGAGCACCCAGCCGCCCTTGTCATAAACCACGGTGTTGTCCCCAGGACGGCCGGTAGTGCTCAGGGTCTCGGCGAGGGCCAGCTCGGTCGACGGCTGGCGCCTTTCGCCGTAGTTGGCCTCCATCTGGGTGGCGAAGCGCATGCGCGGCTGGAAGCCCCGCATCTGCTCCAGGAGCATCAAGGTCGAGAAGTTGGCCGCGCCCTCGGCAAGCACGATGCCTCCCGGCCCTTCGCCGCCCGCCAGGATGTGCCCCCACCACTGGTGGGCGGACTCGTGGGCGGCGATGGCGAAGGCGGGATCGGCCTGCGGGGTGCGCAGGGAGAGGAAACCCGCGCCCTCGGAGAAGAAGATGTTGGTGGCGTTGCCGCGGGCGTAGGTGGCGAGCGAGGAGAACTCGTTGAGCCGCAGCTCGCGCCACGGATACGGGCCGAACCACTCGGCGTAGTAGCGGCGGGCGCCGTTCAAGGCGTCGAGCAGGCTCTGCACGTTCCACGGATGGCCGGGGTAGTAGAAGACGGCCGTGCCGGGTCCCCGCTTCACCGCCCAGCCACGGCCGGCCGCGACGTTGAACACCCGCAGCGGGTAGTCGCTCTCCCAGGTCACGGTGCGCCGGCCGTCCTTCACGGTCTCACCCGTGAGGATGCCGGTCGAGTTCACGGTGTACTCAGGCGGTGCGGTGATGCGGATCTTCTGGGTGAAGGCGGAGCGGTCGAGGTCCGCGTCGGTGATCCCCTCGTAGAACTTCGGCGGGTAGATGCGCGCCTCGTAGCGGTTCCTCTCGTCCACGCCGATGCGCTCGACGTACCCCATCACGGGCACGAAGTCGGGGTTACGGCCGGTGAGGATGATGCCGCTGGGGAGGATGAACTCGCCCAGCGGCACGTCGCCGCCGTTCTTGGAGATCCCGGCCAGCATCGTGCCGCGGTAGCGGAATCCCAGCCGCAACCCGGCGCCCGGCGTCATGGGCTGGGGCAGGCGGAAGACATAGAGGCCGTCCCGGTTTTCGGGATTCCATGGGCGGCCGTTCAGGGTCCAGGCGAGACCCTTCCAGGAGGTGCCGCCGGAGATGGCGAACCAGTTGAGATCCTTCTCCTTGCGGTTCTGGAGATCGTAGGCGCCATTCACCCGGAAGGCTCGGTCCGCCGGCTGGAAATCCAGGTCCATGTCGACATGGGTGACGTAGGGCTGGGGCTGGTTGAGCCAGGTGACGTGGTTCTTCCGCCAGTAGTCCTTGTGCTTCTCGTCGACGGCGCCGCCCTGGAAGCCGCGGTTCACCTGGCCCCAGAGAGCGAGTCCCAGACTCAAGGGGACGATGGCAAGGCCAGCGGCGATCCACAGGGTGCGGCGGCGCTCGGAGGGCGGCACGACCGGGCTCAAGGGATCGCGCTCCCGCCGGGGGAAGAAGCGTACGGCCGCCCAGGCGAAGGGCACGGCGAGCGCCAGCACCAGCAGACGGTTGAGGACGAGGGCCTTGCCGTCCAACTCGAAGGTCCCGAGGTCGCTCCAGGTGATCGGCGAACCCCCTTCCCCGCCGCCGATCAACGGCCAGTTCCCCACCCAGCTCAGATGGTTGCGGGTGAAGGCGAAGACGGTGACGACCATGGCCGCGAGGCCGATGCCGTAGGTAGCGTAGCGGCTGCGGGTGGCCACCAGCACGGCGCCCACGAAGGCGCACCAGACGATCAACGTGGGCGGCAGGAGGAGGCCCCAGACGAGGAGGAAGGGCTTCAAGGCCATGCCGACTCCGCCCTCGCGGGCGATGCCGAGGGCCGCCGTCAGCACTCCCGCCGCCACGGCCACCAGCCCGACCACACCGAGCGCCAGGGCCTTGCCGGTCACGATCGAGGCGGTGGGCGCCGGCGTGGCATAGAAGACGGGGCCGATGCCGGTGGTGCGCTCCCGCTCCAGGGATTCGACGGTATAGAAGAGAAGGAGAAGCGCGAGCCAGGTGGTGAGGGCGACCAGGCCGTCCACGGCGGCGGTGCCGGGGGTCAGCAGGACGCCGTCGTACTGCTGGTCGTAGCCTCCGGTGTAGAGGATGTACATGAAGAACAGGATCGCGGGCACGAAAATGTAGAGCCCCGGCTGAGAGCGCAGCTCCGCGAGCTCGAACCGGGCGACGGCCAGGGCTCCCTGCAGGAAGCCGGGGGGCCGGGAGGTCATTCTCAGGGAGGTGATGGGCGAGGCCGGCCGCGGGATCGTGGCGGCCTCGGGCACCGCCGGGACCCTCTGCGCCTTGGCGCGGCGCAGGCCGCCCGTGAAGTGGCGTCGCGAGAGGTCGACGAACAGCAGACCCGCAAGCACGAAGGCTGCCCGGCTCAGCAGGAAGGGCAGGTCGAAGGTCACCGGCCGCGTGTTGTAGAAGGCCAGCCCGCGGTCGACGAACAGCCAGCTCTCCTTGAGCCAGCGGAAGCCCGAGGGGTCGATCAGACGCAGCACCGCCGAGACCGAGGGGTCGAGGGTCGGCGGGTACCAGCGCCAGAAGAAGTTGTTGAAGAAGAGGAAGAAGATGATGGGCAGCAGGAAGATGACGATCGGCCGGCCCGTGAACCTCCCAAGGGCGAAGGCCGCCCCCGCCGTGAAGACGATCGCCGGCAGCAGGAAGACGAGGGCCGGCCGCAGGTAGCTGACGAGGTGGAACGGCCCGTAGAAATCCGGATGGGCCGGGTCCGGCAGGAAATGGCTGAAGATGCCGGTGGTGACCGGAAGCACGGCGACGGCGGCGAAGGACGCCAGCAGGGCCGCCAGGAACTTGCCCCACACGTACTCGCCCGGCCGCAGGGGCGTCGAGTGCAGCAGCGGCCCCACTTTCAGCTCTTCGTCACGCACCAGGGGCGTGCCCGTTCCCACCGCCACGAAGAAGGCGATGAGGAAGAAGCCGATCAGGCCGTAGACGTAGGTGATCTGGAACTCGGAGTCGACCCAGGCCTTGGTGCCGCCGAGCGACGTGTCGATGGAGCGGAAGAACCAGTTGCCGCGCGACATCAGCCAGCCGTTCCACGCCATCAGCGCGGCCCAGATGAGGAACAGCGGGCGGCCGAAGCTCTCCTTGAGATCGAGACCGGCCACCAGCGCCAGGCGGCGCAGGCTGAAGCCCTCCTCATGGGCGGTGTGGCGGGCCTGGGCGGCTGCGGACAGCGAGTGATCCATGGTGCTCCTCCCCGTCAACTCCTACGGTAGTCCGGGGGTGGTAGTTTCACCCCATTGGCGCTAACTTTACGTGGTCTCAGAGGTTCCACCGCCCAAGACCCTCATCACCCCGGCCCTCTTCTCCCGACCGCCCATTCCCCCTCCCCGGGAGAAGAGGGAGAACAGCCAGACCGCCCCAGCCGGGCACCCCTCTCCCGGGGTGGTGGCTGGGGCGGTCGGGAGAGGGGCAGGGGTGAGGGTCTTGGGTGGGGGCGCTCCCGAGGCGTCAAAGTTAGCGCCTATGGGATTTCACTTGGCGACCGCTCGCCCTCCCTCCAATCCCGCTCAAAGTGCCCACGTCCCGCTCGTCCCCAACCGCTTGGCCCTCCGGACCCCGCCGGCGATCCTGACGCCGTGGGACAATCCTGAGGAGACACGACATGGACGCTCCGCAATCGACGATCGCCGCTTCTCCCGCCGCCAGCCGCAAGTTTCTGGCCGGCGGGCTCGCCATCGTGGGCCTCGTGGCCCTCGTCAAGCTCGTGCTGCACCTCGCCACCACCGGGCTCTTCGGCTACAGCTTCTTCGTCGACGAGCTTTACTTCCTGGCCTGCTCCGAGCATCTGGCCTGGGGATTCGTGGACATGCCGCCGCTGTTTCCGGCCATCACGGCGCTCATCCGCGCCGTTTTCGGGGACTCGCTGTTCGCCATCCGATTGCTGCCTGCGATCTCCGGCGCCGCGCTGGTGCTGATGACCGGCCTCATGGCCCGGGATCTCGGCGGCAAACGCTTCGCCCAAGGCATGGCGGCGCTCGCCGTGCTCACGGCTCCGCTCTGGATGCTGATGAGCAGCATCCACACCATGAACGCGCTCGATCAGATTTTCTGGACGGGCGCCGCGTGGCTCGTGATCCGCATTCTTCGCGATGACCGCGACGGTTGGCCTCAAGGCTGGCTCTGGGTGGGCGCCGTCTGTGGCCTCGGGATGCTCAACAAGCACACGATGGCGTTCTTCGGCGTCGCGCTGGTGGCGGGCCTCATCCTGACCCCCGCGCGGAGGGCCTTCCGCTCGCGCTGGCTCTGGCTCGGCGGTCTCGTAGCGTTCCTGATCTATTCTCCCAACCTGATCTGGGACTTTCAACACCATTTCCCGCACTTCGAGATGCTCGCCAACATCAAGGCGAATGGCCGGGACGTCCACTTGAACCCGCTGAAGTTCATGCTGGAGCAGGCCACATTGTTCAATCCCCTCTCCCTTCCTCTCTGGCTGGGCGGGCTCGTCTGGTTGCTGGGCGGGCGCGAGGGCCGGCGTTACAGGGCGCTCGGCATCGCCTGGATCGCTCTGATGATCGAGATGTTCGTGCTCGACGGCCGGCCTTACTATCCGGCTCCGGCGTATCCCATGCTTTTCGCGGCCGGCGGCGTGGCGATCGAAAGATGGTTGAACGCGCGCTCCCGGGGATCGCAGGGATGGCGGTTCGTGAAGCCGGCCTACGCCTCCGTGCTCGCTCTCTCGGGCGCGGTGCTGGCGCCGATCTTCGTGCCCATGCTGCCGCCGGAGACGCTGATCCGCTACTCCCAGGCGATCCACATGTCCCAGCCGCGCATCGAAACCCATCGCCTCGGACCGTTGCCGCAGCTCATGGCGGACCGCTTCGGTTGGCGGGAGATGGCGACCGAGGTGGCGCGCATCTATCACTCCCTGCCGCCGGCCGACCAGACGCGCGCCGCCATCTTCGGCCAGAATTACGGGCAGGCCGGTGCGATCGACCATTTCGGGCCGGAGCTCGGGTTGCCGAAGGCGATCAGCGGTCATCTCACCTATTTTCTCTGGGGTCCGCGCGGCTACACTGGTGACGTGATGATCGTGCTGGACGACGACCGCGAGACCCTGGAGAAGCTGTTCGATCACGTCGAGCTGGCCGGTCACGTCAGTCACCCGTACTCGATGTCCTACCAACACTTCGACGTCTACGTCTGCCGCAGCCCGCACCGGCCGCTCGCGGAGTGGTGGCCGCGGGTGAAGAGTTGGCGATGAGAGGTCCTCGGACCGGCCCCTGGAGCGCCAGGGGCCTCCTCCTCTGGCTCGCGCTGGTGGTCCCTTTCGGCCTCCTGCTCTTCGCCTACCACTATCTGGAGGTTCTGGCGTCGCGGGGCTCGAGGCCGATGATGGAGCCGTTCATCAACGAGCTGACGGGTGCCCTCGTCGGCGGCGTGCTGTTCTTTCCGGCCAAGCGGCTGGTGCGGCTTCTCCCTCTCACGCGGTCGAACTTGGCCCGCCGGCTGCCCCTGTACCTCCTGGCGGTGCTGGTGCTGGGTCCCCTGGCCACGACGCTGATGTGGGGTGCGCGCTCGATTCTCTACCCGCTGGCCGGGCTGGGCTCCTACGACTACGGCGTGATGCCGATGCGCTACTTCATGGAGCTGCCGTTGCAGGTCGTCTGGCTCACCTGCGTCTTTGCCGCCGTTCACGTGTACGACGCCCTGGAGGCGGCGCGAGCCCGGGAGCTGCGCGCCGCGCAGCTCGAAGGGAGCCTCGCCCGCGCTCAGCTTCGCAACCTCCGGCTCCAGCTTCAGCCGCATTTCCTTTTCAATGCGCTCAACACCATCTCCGCCACCATGTATGAAGATCCGGCCGCGGCGGACGAAATGTTGGACCAGCTCGCCGAGCTGCTGCGCGCCTCGCTGCGCACCGCGCAGTCCGACGAGGTGCCGCTCGGCGAGGAGCTGGCGTTGCTCGATCGCTATCTCGCCCTGCTCCACGCGCGTTTCGGGTCTCGCTTGGAGATCGATCTCCAGCTCGATCCGGAAGCCGCCGGCGCCCTGGTGCCTTCGCTTTTCCTCCAGCCGCTGGTAGAAAACGCCATTCGTCATGGCAATGCGGAAAGAGAGGGGCGGGGCGCCGTCGCGGTGCGCGCCCGGCGGCAGGGCGATACGTTGATCCTGGAGGTAGAGGACGACGGCCCCGGGGACCTGGGAGCGGCCGATCGCACCCCGGCGCGCCGGGAGCCGGGCCTCGGGCTCGCCGCCACGGCCGAGCGCCTCAAGCTCCTCTACGGCGAGGCCCAGACCTTCAGCGCAGGCAACGGCGAGCGCGGAGGCTTCCTCGTCCGCGCCTGCCTGCCATACCGCACCGCCGAGGGCGCCGCGGCGTGATCCGCGCCCTGATCGCGGACGACGAGGCCCCGGCCCGGCGCAAGCTCCGAGAGTTGCTGGCCCGCGAGACGGATTTCGAGATCGTGGCCGAGGCCGCCGATGGACTCGAAGCCGTCGAGAAGATTCGCGCCACAGCGCCGAACGTGATCTTCCTCGATATCCAGATGCCAAGGCTCGACGGCTTCGGCGTGATCGGCGAAGTGGGAGTCGAAGCGATGCCGCTGGTGGTCTTCGTCACCGCCTACGATGAGCACGCCCTGCGTGCCTTCGAGGTCCACGCCCTCGACTACCTTTTGAAACCTTTCGCACCGTCCCGTTTTCAGCGGCTCCTCGACCGCCTCCGCCGTCAGCTCAGTACCGCAAGCCCGGGAGATGGAGAGCTGGCGCAGCGCATCGAACGTCTGTTGGCGGAGGTGCGACCCGCGCCCGGATATCTGCGGCAGATCCTGGCCGAACCGAATCACAGTGAGGATCGCCAGGTATTGCTCGCCGTGGACGAGATCGACGTCATCCGCGCCGACGGCAACTACCTGCGCTTTACGACGCGCGACGGCGAGCATCGCCGCCGCGGCACCCTGCGCGAGATCGAGGACCGGCTCGATCCCGCCCGCTTCCTGCGCCTCAGCCGCTCCGAGATCGTGCGTCTGGACGCCATCCGCGAGGTCCAGCCCTGGTTTCACGGCGATGCCCGCGTGGTATTGCGAAACGGCGCCGTGCTCACCTGGAGCCGGCGGTATCGGTCGAAGGCGGAGGGGCTGTTCTGACCTGCCGACGATGCGCCGGCCGCCAACTCGGAAGCGGGAAAGAAGATCGTCGAATCGGGGCCCAACAAAGGCAAGAGTCTGTTCGATCTTGCCTTCGCCGCCGCGGTGCAGGCCTCGATCGTTCAGTTCCAGCGCCTGGCGGGACTGTTCTGAGACGGTGGCCGTCAGGCGAAGGTGTCGCTCACCGCGGGATCGCCCTTCGTCTTGTACTGGTGATAGGCGAAAGTGCCGCGGACTCCACCGATGAACAAGAGCGTGAACACGATGGTCATGATGATGCCCTTGGCGCCGTTTCCCGCCATCAGCTTTTCCGCCACGTAGAGGAGCAGACCCAGCACGGCGGCCGTCCGGCTCATGCGGTGAATGCCCCAGGCCACGAGGAGGAAGAGCACGACGTCGGCGAGGCTCCAGGCATTCAAGCCGAGGCTCTGAAAAAACTCGATTCCCGCCATGGCGAGCACGGTGAAGACCAGGGTCAGCCCGGCACATAGGAGCGCCGCGGTCCGGGCCCCATGCGCGGCGGAACGCGCGGACTCGGAATCCGTGATCTGGGGCCAGATCCAATTCTGCTTCTTGGGCGCTTTCGGCTTCGACGCGGAGGGTGCGAGGCTGAGCGGGTCCTCATACATGGCAGGCTCCATTCGCATCCCTTGGCCGGCAGCCGCAAGGACGCGTGAAAAATCGTCGTCTGTCTGATTCAGCTCCCCCGAGTCTACAGCACAACCACTCCGGCCATGGTAGCCTCCGGCCCCAGGAGGTTTCACGACATGCCAGAAATCGGACGGCCAGAGCCCACGGAATACGCGCCTTATTTCGAACGCTACATCTCGCTCGTGCCGGACGGGGACATTCTCGCGGCTCTGGAGGCCCAGCCGGCGGCGATGCGGCGGGCGCTGGGTGGACTCTCGGAAGAGCAGGCCGGATATCGCTACGCCGAGGGCAAATGGAGCATCCGCGAGGTCCTGGGACACGTGATCGACACCGAGCGTGTCTTTGGCTACCGCGCCCTCTGCGTCGCCCGCGGCGACACGACGCCCCTGCCGAGCTTCGACGAGAAGGCCTACAGCCGCAACGCGCCGCACGACGACCACCCGCTCGCCGAGCTGCTCGACGAGTTCGAGACGGTGCGGAAAGGGCATATACTGTTCTATCGCCACCTGCGTCTCGAAGACTGGACGCGGAGGGGCGTCGCGAACAACCTCCCGGTGTCACCCCGCGGCTCGGCCTACAACATGACCGGCCATGTGATTCACCACCTCAATGGGTTGCGGGACAACTACGGCGTGAAGGTCTGAGTCCCGAAGTCGCGGGGAAACGCCCCAAACGAACGGGGGAGAGGCTTTCCCGAGTTGGGAAACGCTTCCCCCACTCGGGGAGAGGCCTTCCCGACTTGGGGAGAGGCTCCCCGACTCGGGGAAAGGTTTTCCCCACTCGGGGAGAGGCTTTCCCGACTCGGGAGGAGGCTGCCCTACTCGGGAGAGGGTCTTCCCCGTTCGGGAACGAGCCTTCCCCACTCGGGCACGGAAAGGCTTGATCGCTCCATCTTCCTTGTCGGTGCTCCCCACTGTAGAGACGCCCCGCGGGGAACCCCGTGGGGCGTCTCCGAAGCGGCGAAAATAGTCCGATTCCAGATTTAAGAACGGCGGCGCGATGACATAGCTGTGGATGGCCCACTTGGCAATGCGGATCAGGACGCCAAGATTCCGCCGAACCTCTAGGGTTTTCGGAAGGTTACACCCGCCTCGGAGACGCCCCGCGGGGTTCCCCGCGGGCGTCTCTACAGTGGCTGGCGCCGCTCGGAGAAATCTCGCGCCCCTATCCTTGTGCACCCCCGGCCTCGATGCGATAGGCTCCCCCGCAATGACAGACAGCAGTCAGGCCGCCGAGATCGATCCTCTGGCCCCTCACCCTCCGTTGACGCAGTACTACGCCGACGAGGCGGAGCGCAGGCGGCGGATGCGCACGTGGTTCGACGAGGCGGCTCCGGACTACAACTGGATCAACCAGGTCATGAGCTTCGGCTCGGGCAACTACTACCGGAGGGAGGCCCTGCTGCGCGCCGGCCTCGCCCCGGGAATGAGCCTGCTGGACACGGGCAGCGGCACGGGGATCGTCGCCGTCCAGGGCCTGGAGATCGTCGGGCCGAAGGGATCGGTCGTGGGGCTCGACCCGTCGACCGGCATGCTGCGCGAGGCCGGCCGCCGCGGCGTGCGCCGCCGGGTGCGGGCCGTGGCCGAGACGCTCCCCTTCCCCGACGAAAAGTTCGACATGCTGAGCATGGGCTATGCCCTGCGCCACGTGCCGGACCTGCGCGTCACCTTCCAGGAGTACCGGCGCGTGCTCAAGCCCGGCGGCAAGGTGCTCCTCCTGGAGATCACGCCCCCCCGCTCGCGGATCGCCACCATGTTCCTGAAGTTCTACATGGGCCAGATTCTTCCCTTCCTCGCCCGCTTCGGCCACGGCGGCCGCACGACCCAGACGCTCATGGAGTATTACTGGGAGACGATCGAGCAGTGCGTGCCGCCGGACACGATTCTCGGAGCCCTGAAAGCCGCCGGATTCACGCAGGTCGAACGGCGGGTGGAGATCGGGATGATGTCGGAGTACACGGCGGTGCGGTAGGACGGGGCTCAAACAGCGGAGTTAGTTGCCGGCGGGACGCCAGCGCTCCCAGGGGGCCCGGCTGGAGCGTCCTTGCTGTTCTCCCTCTTCTCCCGGCGGGCGGGGGGGAGGCTGGGAGAAGAGGGCCGGGGTGATGAGGGCTTGCCGCCTCAACCGAGCACGGCGCCACCTTTTTGGGTCTACTTCTTCCCCGCTTCCAACCCGGCCCGAACCTCCGTCTTCAACGTCTCCAGCATGTCGGGGAACAGGCTGGCGTGGAAGGCCAGGATGGTGCCGTCCGGCGCCACGAGCACCATGCTCGGGAGGCCCGGGGCTCCGAAGGCCCGGAAGGCGACGCCGTCGGGGTCGAGGAAGGTGGGCATGGTGAATTTCTGCGACTTCCAGAAGGCGGCCGACTGCGTTTTCTTCTCTTCCGCGGTGGGGAGCTGCTCCAGGGCGTTGACGCCGTAGACCGCCACCGGCAGTTTCTCCCTGGCCGCCCAGTCGAAGAGCCCCTGGGTCTCGCGCAGGGTCTTCCAGCAGGGTGCGCACCAGGTGGCCCAGAAGTCGAGCACGACGACAGAGCCCCGCAGATCGCGCAGGGCCAGCTTGCGGCCGTCGAGCGTCTCGAGGGTGAAGTCCGGCGCCGGTGAGCCGACGGCCAGGCGATTGGACGTCAGGGCGGCGAGGCTCTTGACCTCCTGGCGGTTGCCCGGCTCGAAGTGGACGACTCCCGCTGCGCTCGCCAGCACCTGCGGCGCGAAGGTCGCTTCGATATGGATGCCGGTCCCGGCGGGAGCCCCGGGCGGCCGCATCTCGGCCGTGAAGGAGGCGAAGAAATGGGTCTTCGCGTCGATACGCAAGGTCACCTGGCCGTTGTCCGCCTCGAAGTGGATCTCGTCCAGAGTCTTCCCTCCCGGCCCTTCGATCCGCTGGTTGCCGGTGATCCGCAGCGGCGGAGCGAGGAGCTTGAAGCGTAGCGAGTCGATCCAGGCGTCAATGTTTTTTCCCATGCGCATGGCGACCGGCGGCGGCTCGAAGAGCGAGCCCTGATCGCCGACGATGCCGTTCAGGGCACCCCCGAAGTCGCCCCGGTAGGGCACGGCGACGTAGGCCCCGGGCGCGTCGCTGCGGGTGAGGAACATCTTGTCGCCGGTCGCGACGGCGGCGAGCAGCGGGTCCTTGACGTAGGCGTCGGTCCCGGCGCCGAAGCCGTACTCCAGCTTCTTGGGCTCTTTCTCCGAGCCCGGCGCCTGGACGACGTAGGTCATCGTGTCGCGCAGGGCGGGGACGGCGAGATAGGCCTTGGCCGAGGCTTCGAGAATCGTCTGCGCGGGGGGTACAGGCTCCGCCGCTCGCATGGGGACCGTTGCGGACAGGCCGAGAGCCAGGATCGCCGCGACACATTTCCTACTCATGGAGAAATCCTCCTTCGAGTCCCTACGAGCCGGCAGAGCGATAGTTTCGGATAAGCTTGCCGCTCTTCAGGTTCGGGAGGACTCAATGCGCACCGCCGAGGTCGTCATCTGTGGCGCCGGAATCGCCGGCATCTCCGCCGCCTATCACCTTACTGTACGCCACGGCCTGCGGGACGTGGTGCTCGTCGACAATCAGCCGCCGCTTTCGATGACCAGCGACAAGTCCACCGAGTGCTACCGCAACTGGTGGCCGGGACCCGGGGACACGATGGTCCGCTTCATGAACCGTGGTATCGATCTGCTGGAGGAGCTGTCGGCGGAGAGCGGCAATATCTTCGTGATGAACCGCCGGGGCTACGCCTACTTCACCGCCGATCCCGCCCAGGCCGCCGCGCTCGAACGCGGCGCCCGTGAGGTCTCAGACCTGGGAGCCGGCGAGCTGCGCATTCACCGCCCGGGAAAAAGCAAAAAGGACGATCCGCCCTATCCACGAGAGCGGACCGAGGAGATCACCCCCGATCTCACCGGGGCCGACCTGGTTCTGGACCCGGCGCGCATCCTGCGCCGCTTCCCCTTCCTCGCCAAGGACACCCTGGCCATGCTCCACGTGCGCCGTTGCGGCTGGCTCTCGGCCCAGCAGCTCGGCATGTACCTGCTGGAGCAGGCGCGCGACCACGGCATGCGTTTCGTCAAGGGGAAGATCGAGGAGGTGACGGTGCGCGACGGCCGGGTCGAGGGCGTACGCCTGGCGAAGGGCTCGGGCGAGGACGCCATCGCCACCCGCCGCTTCGTCAACGCCGCCGGCCCCCTCTCCCCCGCCGTGGGCCGCATGAGCGGTCTCGAGCTGCCGCTGTTCAACGAGCTGCACGGCAAGGTGATGTTCGAGGACTACCTGGGCTTGATTCCGCGTGACCTGCCGCTGATGATCTGGACGGACCCCGTGACCCTCTCCTGGAGCGACGAGGAGCGGGAGGAGATGGTCCAGGACCCGGAGCTGCGCTGGCTCCTCGGCACCCTGCCGGCCGGCGTTCACTTCCGCCCCGAGGGCGGCGTGGACAGTCGCTGGCACCTGCTCCTCTGGACGTACCACTTGGAGCCGATGGAGCCCGTGTTCCCGCCGAAGTTCGATCCGTTCTATCCGGAGGTGGTGGTGCGCGGCCTCGCCCGCATGGTGCCGTCCCTCGCCCAATATCTCGGCCCCCACATGCGCCGGCCCTACGTGGACGGCGGCTACTACTGCAAGACGAAGGAGAACCGGCTGCTCGTCGGCCCGACGCCGGTCGAGGGCAACTATCTCCTCTGCGGCATGTCGGGCTACGGCATCATGGCCTCCCAGAGCGCGGCCGAGCTGCTGGCCGCCCACGTCACGGGCAGCACCCTGCCGGAGTACGCGGGCGAGTTCGCCCTCAGCCGGTATGAGGACCCCGCGTATCTGGCGAAAGTGGCGGCGATGACCTCCGGCCAGCTCTGAGGTCCGCGGCGATGTCCACTGCGATGTCCGCGTCCAGGCTCCAGCTCGCCGAGGCCCACCGGATCGTGGTGAAGCTCGGCACCCACGTGGTCACCCACGACGGGGTGGAGCTCGCCCTCGGCCGGCTGATGGGCCTGGTGGAGAGCCTCGCGCGGCTGCGGCAGGCGGGGCGGGAGGTGGTGCTGGTGTCCTCCGGCGCGGTGGGCATGGGGATGCGGGTGTTGGGACTGAAGGAACGCCCGCGGTCGCTCGGCCTGCGGCAGGCGTGCGCGGCCGTGGGCCAGAGCCACCTCATGGGGGTCTACACCCAGGCCTTCGGCCAGCTCGGAGTGACCGTCGCCCAGGTGCTGCTGACCCAGGAGGACCTGGGGGACCGGGAGCGGGCGCTGTGCGTGCGCACCACCCTGATGCGGCTGCTGGAGCTGGGAGCGATCCCCATCCTCAACGAGAACGACAGCGTCAGCGTGCGCGAGCTCGTCGAGTACCAGCGGGTGCAGGGGCAGGAGTCCGGGCCGCCGGCCTTCGGCGACAACGACGGCCTCTCCGCCCGCGTCGCCGTGAGCCTGGACGCGGACCTCCTCCTGCTGCTCACGGACGTGGACGGCGTCTACACGGCTCATCCGTCGCACGATCCCACGGCGACCCGTATCCCCGAGCTGGCCGGGGTGGACGACGAGATGCTGGCCCGGGCCGCAGGGGCTTCGATAGGCACGGGAGGTACCGGGGGAATCTCCAGCAAGCTGGAGGCCGCGCGGCTCGCTTCTTCGGAGGGGACGGCGGTGCTGATCGCCAACGGCTCGCAGCCCCGGATCGTGGAGCGCGCCCTGGCCGGCGAGGACGTGGGCACGCTGATCCCCTCCTCCGACCGCCGGCCGGCCCGCCAGCGCTACATTGCCATCTCCGGCCCGCGGCGGGGCGCCCTGGTGGTGAACGATGGCGCCCTGCTGGCCCTGGTGCGGCGCAAGGCGTCGCTGCTGCCGATCGGCGTCGTCACCGTCGAGGGGGACTTCGGGAAGGGGGACGTGGTGGAGATCCGCGACGGCAGCGGCCGGGTTCACGGGCGCGGGCTCGCCAACTACGACGCCGAGGCCTGCCGCCGGCTCGCCGGCCGTCACAGCGACGAGATCGACGCTCTGCTCGGCTTCCGCTCCTACGACGCGGTCGTCACCCGGGACAATCTCGTGATGGGGTCGGTATGAGCCTGCGTGACGGAGTCCTCGAAGCGCGCGCCGCGGGCCGAACCCTCGCCGCCCTGGACGCGGAGGAACGTTCCACCCTCCTCTCCAGTCTGGCGGACGCCCTCGACGATCCGGCCACTCGCCGGGAGGTCTTCGCCGCCAACGCCGAGGATCTCGCCGCCGCCCGCGAGGCCGAGGCCCGGGGCGAGTTGGCGCCGGCCCTCCTCAAGCGACTCGGGCTGGACGCGGCCAAGATGGACAGCGTGACGGACGGCCTGCGCCAGCTCGCGGCGCTGCCGGATCTCATCGGACGGGTGACCGTTCACCGCGAGCTGGATGAGGGGTTGATCCTTCAGCGCGTGACCTGCCCGCTGGGCGTGCTCGGGGTCGTCTTCGAGGCCCGGCCGGACGCCCTCGTCCAGATCACCGGCCTCGCCTGGAAAAGCGGCAACGCCGCCGTGCTGAAGGGAGGCCGCGAGGCCCAGGCCAGCAACCGCGCCCTCGCCGCCGTGGCCCGCCGGGTCCTCGCGGATCATGGGATCGACCCCGGCGCCCTCCTCCTGCTGGAGGACCGCGCGGAGGTGGACGCCCTCCTGGGCCTGCACGGCCTCATCGACCTGGTGATCGCCCGCGGCTCCTCCGGCTTCGTGCGCCACGTCCGAGCTAGCACGCGCATTCCGGTGATGGCCCACGCGGACGGCATCTGCCATCTCTACCTGCACGCCCCGGCCAACTCCGCCATGGCGGCGAAGATCGCCCTCGACGCCAAGACCGGCTACCCGGCGGCCTGCAACTCGACCGAGACCCTGCTCTGGAATGACGAAGCGGGAGAAGCCCTGGACGCAGCCGTGGAGGCGCTGACGCGCGCCGGTGTGGAGCTGCGGGGCTGCGCCGCGACCCGCGAGCGCCACCCGGGGATGCTCCCGGCCACGGATCTCGACTGGGACACCGAGTACGGCGCCCTCATCCTCGCCATCAGGAAGGTGGATGGGATGGAGGAGGCCCTCGCCCACATCGCGGCCCACGGCTCCCGGCATACGGAGGCCATCGTCACGGACGACGAGTCCGCCGCCGCCCGCTTCCTCGCCGAGGTGGACGCCGCGGGCGTCTTCCACAACGCCAGCACCCGCTTCGCCGACGGCTACCGCTTCGGCCTCGGCGCCGAGGTGGGAATCAGCACCGACAAGCTGCACGCCCGCGGCCCCGTGGGGGTCGAGGGCCTGCTCACCTATCGCTGGCTGTTGAAGGGATCGGGGAACGCCGCCGCCGACTATGGACCGGGCCGGCGGCGGTTCACTCACCGGGATCTGTAGGAAAGACCCTCAGTCCATCTTCGAGCCGCTCATCATCCCGTGGCCGGGGGCGAGCTTGGTCAGCGCGACGAACTCGGGATCGTGATGGAGGCTCGCGAACATGTAGTCGTCGCGGGCTTCCTGCATCTCCATGGCCCGCACGGGGTCGAAGCGCTCGTACTCGTAGAAGTGCCGGCGTAGCAGCTCCATGGCCTTCTTGCGGTCGCCCGCCTGGGCGTAGATGGCGGCGAGGTTGTAGCTCGCTTCGAGCACCGACTCGTTCTTCTTGGCGATCTTCATCGCCTCATCCCCGTGCCCGGCGGCGGCGAGGTAGACGGCGGCGAAGATCTGGTTGTAGCCGTCCTCCGGCGCCAGGGCGAGGGCCTGCCGCATGAAGCCGGCGGCCTTCTCGGCCTGCTTCTCGGAGAACCAGAAGACGGCGAGGTTGCGGTAGGTGATGGGTAGCGGATATTCGGCGAGCGAGCTTTCGAAGAGGGCCAGCCCCTCGGCGTTGTGGCCGGCGTGGATGGTCATCTTGCCGAGGCCGTGCATGGCGACGGCGCGGGCGATCGGGTCGGCGGGCTGCGCCAGAAGACGCTCGAAGAGGGCACGCGACTTGTCCCACTCGCCTGTCTGGTGGCGGTAGAGCTCGCCGAGGAAGCGCAGGGCCGTGGGATCGGAGGGATCGAGCTCGACCGCCTTGGCGTAGAGCTTCTCGGCGTCGCGGTAGCGGGCGGCGATCTCGGCGTCCAGCCCGGCCCGCAGGGCCTTCTCGACCTCAGCGGCATTGGCGGCGCGGCCGGGCGCGGCGAGGCCGTCCGGTCCCAGGCGCAGAAGGGCCGACTTGTCGACCTCGACGCCCAGCTTCTTGAGCGCCTTGGCCGCCTTACGGCCGAGCGCCGGAACGAGGCAGCGCTGCTCCCAGACCTTCTTGTAGTCGGCGATGGCGCCGTCGCGGTCGGACGATTCCTTCTTCCCTGCCCCGTCGACCAGCCCCTGGAGGTTCTCCTCCCGCTTGTCGAGCTCACCGTAGACGAGCTTCTCGACGGCGCGGACGTCGAGCTTGCCGTCGTTCTCCGCGATGCGCCCGATCTCCGTGCCGTCGGCTGCCGCCAGCACGGCGAGCTGATCGGTGCCCGTCACCTTGAAGGTGCCGCGGAGCTCCTGGTTGTCCGGGGTCACCAGCGACGTCGCCACACAGCGCGAGCCTGCCAGGGAGAGGGGACGCGAGGTCTGAAGCGGCGAGGCCTGAGCCTCGCGGGGGGACTTCGGGAACCAGTAAAGGACGAGCGCCGCCTCCGGCGCCTTGGGCGGCGTACCGCCGGGGCCAAGCACCTTCCAGGCCACACGGTACACCGGGGCCTGATCGCCCATCCCGCCGCCGGGCATCACGCCGCCGGTACCGCCGCCCCCACCGCCGCCACACGTGGCGAAGGCTGGGAGGGCCACCAGCGAAAGCAGAAGGGCAACGAGAGCGAGGGAGCGAAAAGGGTGGGTCATGGCGTCGGAGTCTCCTGGAATGGCTCGGAACGAGCTCCAGGAAGGGTAACACAGGGAGGGGACGGGGCCTTCCCGGAGACGGAATGCCTAGCAGCGGGAGAGCCCGAACGCTCTCTCCACACCGCTGCTCCACCGGTTCCCTCCCCTACCGCCGCCCGAACCGCCGCTCCAAATCCGAGTCCGTCATCTGAAGAACAATCGGCCGGCCATGGGGGCAGGCGTAGGGCTGCTCGGCGACGAAAAGCTCGGCCATCAAGGCCTCCATCTCGGGCGCTGAAAGCGGGTGGTGCATCTTGATCGCCGCCTTGCAGGCCATGCTGGCGGCCAGGGATTCGAGAATGCGCCGGGAAAGATCTGCCGGTCCGCCTGCACCATCGCCGGAGTCCGCCGCCAAGCTTCGCAGCAGGGCCTCCGCGGCGTCGGCGGAGAGCACACCGGGTACGGAGGTCAGCGCCAGGGTGTTTCCGGAAAGACCGGTGATCCCAAAGCCATGCTCTTCGAGGCCGGGGGCGAGCTCCAGCACGCGGAGACGCTCCGCCGGGGCGAAGTCGAGGAGGACCGGCGTCAGGAGATGCTGCACCGGCGCCCGCTCCGCCCTAAGAGACCGGCGCAGACGCTCGTAAAGAATGCGCTCGTGGGCCACGTGTTGATCGATCAGATACAGCCCGTCCGGCCCTTCGAGAAGGATGAGCGTTCCCTTGTATTGGCCGAGGAGGCGGAACGGACGAACCTCGCCATGGCGTCCGGAGAGGGGAACCATCGGGCGTTCGATCGGCGCGTAGGACGGGGTCGCGAGCCGGGTGGGGGTGACGGGCAGCTCCACGGAGGCGGGGTACAGCGGGACGTTTCCCGCAAAACTGGGCGGCCTGTCGCTCGGAGCCTCGGAAGGCCGCTTTTCCCCCAGTCCCTGCCAGACGAATTGAGCGTAGGGCTCGGCCGCCGGCGGCCGGAGGGGGGCGGCCTCCTCGCCCCGGGAGTGCTCCAGCCCACGGCGCAGAGCGTCGTAGACGCGGTCGAGCAGACTGGGATCGCGGAAGCGGACCTCGGACTTCTGGGGATGGACGTTGACGTCCACCTCCTCCGGCGGCACGTCCAGAAAGAGAAAAAGCGCCGGGAAGTCCTCGCTCTTCCACTCGTCGCGGACGGCGCGATAGAAGTTGGCCATCACTGCGCGGTCGCGGATCAGCCGTCCGTTCACATAGACGAAGTAGCGCCGGCCCCGGGCCGTCTCGGGTGTGCCGACGAAGCCACGAATGGCCTCCTCTCCTCTCTCCGGGCCCTGTGGGATCTCCGCGAGTTGTGCCGCGAAGGTGTTGCCGAAGATCTGCCCGATGCGCTCGCGCGATCCGGCCGGCGTCCCCGGAGCCGGCAGGGCGTCCAGCAGCTCACGCCCCTCGTGGAAGACTTGGAACCGCACGTCCGGTCGCGCCAAGGCGTAACCCTGAACCACCTCCAGGCAACGGCGCAGCTCGGTCTGGGGAGCCTTGAGGAATTTCCTGCGGGCCGGAACATTGAAGAAGAGCGACCGGGCCTCGATCGTCGTTCCCCGGGGCCGTGGGAAGGGCTCGGCCACGCGAACGCGACCACCCTCGATGGATACCCGGTGCCCCTCGCCCGGCTGCTCGGCCGTGGTCAGCTCGACCCGGGAGACGGCGGCGATGGTGGCCAGCGCCTCGCCGCGAAAGCCGAGCGTGGCCACCCGCTCGAGGTCCTCGAAGCTCGCGATCTTGCTGGTGGCGTGGCGGTCGAAAGCCGAAAGGGCGTCGTCCCGCCCCATGCCGATGCCGTCGTCCGCCACCTCGATCCGCACCTTGCCGCCGCCGTCGAGCTGGATCTCGACCAGGGAAGCTCCGGCGTCCAAGGCGTTTTCGACCAGCTCCTTGACCACGGAAGCCGGCCGCTCCACCACCTCGCCTGCGGCGATCTGGCTGACGAGATGATCGGGGAGGTGGAGGATGCGGGCCATGGAAGTCGCGTCTCGAAGGAACGAGCCGCGATCATAGCAAGGACCGACAAGGACAGCAGGGACGCTCAAACAAAACCTCGAACCAGCAGGTCCTTGACGTCCTTGTTGTCTTTGCCGTCCTTGCTTTGTTCCCTACTCCCCCGCCCGCGCGGAGATGGCCGCCACGACCTCCGCGATCGCATGTCCGGCGACCGCGAAGGCGGTGGCGACCGACTTCTTCTCCGGCTGCGCCTTCCGCTTCGCCAGGCTGGCCTGGGCCGCGGCCAGGCGGGCGATGGGCACGCGGTAGGGCGAGCAGGAGACGTAGTCGAGCCCCACTCGTTCGAAGAAGTCGATGGACTGCGGATCGCCGCCGTGCTCGCCGCAGACGCCGAGGTGCAGGTGCTCGCGCACCGCCCGGCCCCCTTCGCAGGCGAGGCGGACGAGCTGGCCCACGCCTTCCTCGTCAATGCTCTGGAAGGGGTCCCAGGGCAAGATCTTGTGCTCCACGTAGTGGGGCAGGAAGCGGTTGGCATCGTCGCGGGAGTAGCCGTAGGTCATCTGGGTGAGATCGTTGGTGCCGAAGGAGAAGAAGTCGGCGTGCTCGGCGATCTGGCCGGCCACCAGGGCCGCGCGCGGCACCTCGATCATGGTGCCGATGAGGATGTCGAGCTCGACCCCCTCCTCGGCGAGGATGCGGGTGACGATGCCCGCGGTCATCTCCCGCAGCACCACCATCTCCTGCACGGTGCCCACCAGGGGGACCATGATCTCCGGCTGCACCTTCTCGCCGGCCTTGGCGCGGACGCAGGCGGCGCGGACGATGGCCTCCACCTGCATCTCGTAGATCCCGGGCACGGTGATACCCAGCCGGCAGCCGCGCAGGCCGAGCATGGGGTTGGTCTCGGCGAGGGCTTCGGCCCGGGCTTTGACGGCGCCGGCGTCGATCCCCATCTGCTCGGCCAGACCCTTGAGCAGCTTCTCCTCCTTGGGGAGGAACTCGTGGAGGGGCGGATCGAGCAGGCGGATGGTAATGGGCAGGCCGGCCAGGGCGGCGAAGATCCCCTCGAAGTCCTTCTGCTGCATGGGCAGGAGCTTGGCGAGTGCGGCCTCCCGGGTCTTGTCGTCGTCGGCCAGGATCATCTGCCGTACCCAGGCGATGCGCTCGTCGTCGAAGAACATGTGCTCGGTGCGGCAGAGGCCGATCCCCTGAGCTCCCAGGGCATTGGCCACGGTGGCGTCGTGAGGAGTGTCGGCGTTGGCGCGGATGCGCAGGCGGCGCTCGGCGTCAGCCCACTCCAGGATCTTGACGAAAGCCTTGGCGGCCGGCGACGGCTCGGCGCCGTCGAGCAGCACCCGCAGCACCTCGGACTGGCGGGTGGCGATGCCGCCGGCGATCACCTCGCCGGTGGTGCCGTCGATGGAGAGCTCGTCCCCTTCGCGGAAGACCTTGCCGGCCACCCGCATCTCGCCGGCATGCTCGTCCACGTCGAGCTCGCCCGCGCCCACGATGCAGGGCTTGCCGTAGCTGCGGGCCACCAGGGCGGCGTGGGAGGCCCTGCCGCCACGAGCGGTGAGGATACCGGCGGAGGCGAACATGCCCACGATGTCCTCGGGCGAGGTCTCGGCCCGTACCAGCACCACCGGACCCGTGGCGGCCATCTCGGCGGCGCGTTCGGCGGTGAGGGCGATGCGCCCGGAGGCGGCGCCGGGCCCCGCGTCCACGCCGTGGGTGAGCAGATTGCCGGCGGCGATGGCCTTCTTCTTCTGCTCAGGGTCGAACTCCGGCGCCAGCATCTGGGCGAGCTGCTCGGGCTGGACGCGGCCGAGAGCCTCGCGCTCGCTGATCAGCCCCTCCTCCACCATCTCGACCGCAATCCGGACGGCGGCGGGGCCGGTGCGCTTGCCGGTGCGCGTCTGGAGCATGAACAGCTTGCCGTGCTGGATGGTGAACTCCAGGTCCTGCATGTCGCGGTAGTGTCGTTCCAGGTTGGCGCCCACCTCCTCGAGCTGGCGGTAGGCCTCGGGGAAGTCGGCGCCCAGCCCGGCCTTGCCCTCCCCCGGGGCGATGTCCTTCGGCGTGCGGATGCCGGCCACCACGTCCTCGCCCTGGGCGTTGATCAGATAGTCGCCAAAGATTCCCCGCTCGCCGGTGGCGGGGTTGCGGGTGAAGGCGACGCCCGTCGCGCAGTCGGCGCCGCGGTTGCCGAACACCATGGACTGCACGTTGACGGCGGTGCCCAGCAGGCCGGTGATCTTTTCGATCCGCCGGTACTCGCGGGCCCGCGTGTTGTTCCAGCTCTGGAACACGGCACGGATGGCGCCCCAGAGCTGCTCTTTGGGGTCCTGGGGAAACGGCGTGCTGGCCTCGGCGATGATCCGCTTAAAGTCCGCGACCACGCCGCGCAGGGACTCCGGAGTCAGCTCGAAGTCGTTGGTGGCGCCCTGGCACTGGCGGGCGTCGCCCAGGATCTTCTCGAAAGAGTGATGGGGGACTTCGAGCACCACGTCGCCGTACATGGTGAGCAGGCGCCGGTAGGAGTCGAGCACGAAACGCTCGTCCATGCCACGGGCGACCAACGCCTCGACGATCGAATCCGATAGGCCGAGGTTGAGGACCGTGTCCATCATTCCCGGCATGGACCGCGCGGCGCCGGAACGCACCGAGACCAGCAGCGGATCGCCGGGATCGCCGAAGCGCTGGCCGCACTGCTCCTCGAGCTGGGTGAGATGCTGATCCACCTCGCGGTCGAGGCTCTCCGGATAGGCGCCGCCGTGATCCTGAAACCAGGCGCAGACCTCGGTGGTGATGGTGAAGCCCGGGGGCACGGGATTGCCCAGCCGGCTCATCTCAGCCAGCCCGGCGCCCTTACCGCCCAGAAGGTCCTTCTGGTTGCCGTCGCCCTCCGCAGAGCCGGCGCCGAACGCATATACGTACTTGGTAGCCATGTCGTCTCCTCCTGGGCAGCACGAGCTCGCTCGTTCGGAGGGAAGCTACCGCAAGTTGGCAGGGCGTTGCCACCCCCCAGGGGGTGGGGCAGGACTTTGGAGGGTCTTCTCTCGGCGCTCCCGGAACGGGGAAAACCCCCTCACCACTCCGACTTGGCAGGAGAGGGGACCTTTCCTTACAGATTGCTACCCGCAGGCGTACCGGGCACAGTAGGACATGGTGCCGCCGTTGCAACGACAGCAGGCGATGCAGTCGCCGCTGATGGCACACTCGTCGCACTGCAAGTTCGCGCTCGCCGTCTTGGGACTGGTTACAATCGCCAGGGTGGTCAGCACGGCAGCCAGGAGGAACAGCTTCAATTTTCTCATCTCTTTTCTCCTTTTCTGATCTGTCCTCCTCAGATCATAGACACCTTTCTCCCACGCAACCCCTTGCGGCTGCGAGAGAGCAAGTTTGTGCAAGGAGTGCCGGTCTTAGACCGGTGCCAGGACCGGCAGCTTCAAGCGCTTTGCCGCCGTGGCCATACCATTGTCATAGGTGACCATCCCGCCCAGTTCGGGACGCAGGCTGGCGGCCGAGGCGACATGGATCGCGTCCAGAGAGCGGACCGTCTTCGGATCGAGAAGCGCCGCATCCGCGAGGATGTCCTGGTGGATGTCCATGAAGTGAATGGTCGAGAGAACTTCTTCGGCACGCCGGAAGATCGTCTCGTCCGTGGTAGCCCGCCGGACGGCACGATGGACCTCGACGAAGGCGATCTGGCTGGCGATGCGGTAGGGCCAAGCCAGCAGGAGACGAAGGAGAGGGATGGTCTCCGCCTCCGGCAGAATGAGCTTTACGAGGGCTGAGGAGTCGAGGTACAGGATACTAGCGGGCAAGCGTGCCCTCGCCACGATCCAACTGCAAGGCTGCGGTGAGCGACATCTTCGCCGGACGGGGGGCCGGCTCGCCGAGGGAGGCCAGATCGCGGGTGGCTGGACGGAGGTGCCCCTCGCGGTAGAGGCGCTCCATCAGGGGGCTCAGCTTGGGCGTGCTCTGTAGCTTCATAGGAGAATCCTCGCCTTCTGGCTCATCGGCCGCTACTCGAAGGGCTGCGGTACCTCTTGTCGTCGCCATGCGAAAAATATTATAGAGAAAAAGTCCTTAGCGCAACCCTCGATCAGCGATCGTCGTCATCCTCTTCCCCACCGCTCCTCACGGGCTGCACGAAGGCCGCGTGAACGGGGGGCGGCATGGGCGAGGCGGCGCCGCGGATGGATTTCCAGAGGATCTCGTTGAGCGCGAGCTCGGGAGCGAGATCCGCCTCGGTGTCCAGGTTCATCGCCGCCGAGGCCTCGGCTCCCCAGGCCGTGGGGGCGTTCTTCTCATCCAGGGGGATTCTTGGCTCTCGGCGATCGAAGGGCGTCAGGTTTGGCTTCGCCTGGAAGGCTCGGTACATAGGCGTCGCCGCGGCGTCATATTGGCTCATGGGGGTGAGACCGAGGATCAGCTCCATCGTCCTCAGCACGCCGGCCGTGGTGTAGAGCGTGCTGTCCACGGCGCCCCGCCGCGCGTAGGGGCTGATCATCAAGGTCACCGAGCGGTGGGCGTCCACGTGATCCGGACCGTTCTGGGCGTCGTCCTCGACCACGAAGATGGCGCTCTCCTTCCAGTACCGGCTGTGGGAAATGACCTCGACGAGGCGCCCCAGGGCCTGATCGTTCTCGGCGATCATCGCCCGCGGCGTCGGCGAGCCGGCGCGCGTTCCCAGGGTGTGATCCCGGGGCAGCCGGATGATCGAGAGGCGAGGCAGCTTGCCGTCGGCCTCGAAGCGCCGGAACTCTTCGAGCCAGAGATCCACCCTCCGGGCGTCGAGAACGTCCAGATCGTATTGCGGGTAGTCCTCGTCGATCTTTCCCACGAGCCCCGGGACCGAGGGTCGGACCTTCCCCTTGGCCTCTTCGTCCTGCCAGGAGACGAACTCGCCGTAGCTGCGGACGCTGACTTTCGCGCGGTTGCAGGCGTCCCACAGATAGCCGTTCGCGGGGGCCGCGATGTTGCCGTAGGGGTTTCTCTGCCGCCCGTTGCCTTCGCTCAGGTAGTCGCCGCCACGGTCGGCGTAATACATGGGCCAGATCTTCTCGACGGCGTCCGTCGCGTAGGCGCCCATGGAATAGGCATGGCCATCGTAGCTGACCTCGGCGTTGACGTAGAAGTTGTCGAACAGGACGAACTCGCGGGCCAGGGCATGGGCGTTGATGGTCACGTCCTCGCCGAAAAGGCAGAGGTTGGGATCACCATTGCCCTGGGGCAGATCGCCGAGGATCTGATCGTAGGTGCGGTTCTCGCGGATGACGTAGAAAACATATTTGATCGGCGAAGCGCCGCCGACTTTGCGGGGCACGGGCGAGCCCGCCGGCACGCCCTTGGGTACCAACCGGCTCGCCGCCGTGTAGGGCGTGAGGCGGTAGACGGTTTGCGTGTAGCCGGCGAGAGTCTTGTCGTCCGGCACCGGCAGCACGGAGAGGGAGCCCTGGAGGAGCTCGCCGATGTACTGGCCCGTGGCACCCGGCACTCCGGGCTGCCTCCCCCGTGGGTTGGCCGACGAGGTCAACCCTTTGCCGCTGAGGATGAAGATGCGCTTGCCGTCGCGGCTGAACTGGGCCGCCGTGGGGTACCAGCCGGTGGGAATGAAGCCCCGCACCCGGCTGAGCCCCGGGCGGGAGACGTCCACCAGGGCCACCGTGTTGTTGTCGGCGTTGGCCACCAGCAGGGTGGCGCCGTCCGGCGAGAGGCCCATGCCGTTGGGCGTGCTGCCTGGAGGCGCCAGCGGTTCGAGGGCAATCCCGATCCGTTCCCGCGCCGTCCGCGCCGCGAGGTCCACCACCCAGACCTCGTTGGTGTTGGCGCAGGCCACGAAGAGGCGGGCGCCGTCCTTCGACAGCACCATGGCGTTGGGATGCTCCCCCACCGCCACCTCGCCCTGAGACGCCAGCGTCGCGGCGTCGAACAGGAGGACCTTGGCGCCTCCCCACAGGGAGACGAAGAGGGTCTTGCCGTCCGGCGCCGCCAGGGTCGTGTAAGCCTCCGCCGGGAGGTCCACCGTCTGGGCGGTCTGGCCGGTTTCCAGGTCGATCGCCGAGAGGGTCTGCCCGAGGACGTGCACGGCGTAGAGCCGCTTGCCGTCCGGGCTCACGGCAAGGCCGCCCACGAAGCTCGTCTTGTCCGGCTTTTTCAGGGTGAACACGGCGCCCTTCTCCAGCCCCTTGGCCCCGACTCGCAGCTCCTGCACGGTGCTCGCGGCGCCGCCCGAGGCGTAGAGCCGCTTGCCGTCCGGGTGCCAGACGAGGCCCAGCCACGCGTCGTCCAGCGGCACGCTGGCCGGGACGGTGAGGCGCCGGAGATCCACCACCGTGAGGCTCGGCTTGTCGTAGCCGTTGTTGGTGATCACCAGCGTGCCGCCGTCCGGCGACTCGGCCATGGCGAGAGGGAGATCCCCCACCGTGACGTGGCGGCCGGCGGGAGCGATCTTCCAGCCGTTCGGCAGCAGAACGGCGTTCCCCTCCCTGCCGGGCACCTGCCGGCGAGACGAGGGAGGAGCGGGCTTCTCGACGGCGGAGGCGGCTGGGGGCAGCAGGAGGAGCAGGACGGGAACGACGAGTCGCCGGAGCATGGGCGAATCCTATTCCGATCCGGTGCGGCTCGGGCGTCCAGCCTGTTACAATCGTGACTTCACTGCCAAGGAAGGACCCGCCGCGATGGCCGAAATTCAGAGGATCGATACCATCCCCGCGCTCGACGCGCTGATCGCCCGGTCGAACGAGACGCCCGTCTGGCTCTTCAAGCACAGTCTCACCTGCGGCGTCTCGAGCTACGCCTGGTCCGAGCTCCAGCGCTTCGCCGCCGAGTCCCCGGAGGACGGCGCGGTTTTCGCCGTGATCGAGATTCAGGTCGCCCGCCCGGTCTCCGACGCCTTGGCCCAACGTACCGGCGTCCGCCACGAATCGCCGCAGATCTTCCTGCTTCGCCAGGGCCAGGTCGCCTGGCAGGCCAGCCACTACGGGATCAACCGCCAGGCGCTAGTGCAGGCGTGAGGAGAGAGCCTCTTGCAGCTCCGAAGGCAGCCGGTGGATCGCCTTGCGCACCATGGCGGCCGGAGATTTTGTGCGCAGCAAGGCCTCCCAAGCCCGGTCGACATCCGCGGGCCGGTCCACGAGCAGGACTTCCAGGAGATCGCCGGCCTGCCGGAGATCCTTCAACGCCTTCGTCTGCTCCGAGACGGAGCGCCGCGCCGAGATCCATAGCTTGTGCAGGGCGAACCGCGCCGGGTCCGGGACGTTGACGAGGACTCCGGCGCCACCGACGATCACAGCTTGCGCTGGATTTTCGATCAGATAGTCCAGGAACCTCAGCGGATGAGCCGAGACTCCGAGAGCCGGCAGGAAGACCGCCTTTTCGGATTCCGGTCCGAAGAGAGGCGTGAGGAAATCGACGCGCAGCTCCCGTCCCCGGATCTTGAACGAGGTGCTCGGCCGCCGGGAATCGAGATTGGGAACCGGTAAGAATCCCAGATCGGATCCCGTCAGGGCGCTTTTCACGTCCACCGCGCCTGCCTCCTGGGAGAGCGCGATGCCGATCGCCCGGTCCTGGGCCACGTCCACATCCTGGGTCCGCAAGGCCTGCTTCTCGAAGCGCACGCCCAGCATGTTGCCGAAGGCGATGAACGCCTGGGTGCCGACGAGGACTCCGCCCATCCGGAAGACTCCCGACTCGGCGAGGAGCGCCAACACCTTGACGACCTGAGCGCTGTCCGTGGCGGCGCCGCCGGCGGCTAGCATGTTGCAAAGATTGGCTCGCTGAGCCTCGTCTTCAACGGAAAGGGAGCGGGCCTGCTTCACCTGTGCCATCCAGGCCAGCAGCGCGGGCGACTCCCTGCCCAGGTAATGCTGGCGCCTGGCGTCGCCCTCGATTCGCTGGAGATACCAGTAGGTGCCGCCCCGGATCGTCTTGGAGACGAACGTTCCTTGAGGCGCCTTAAGCAGGCTCGCCTCGGCCTGGGCCTGAATCGATTGATCCAGAAGCTCCGAGTAGAGCGTCTGGACGGTTTCCGGAAGGCGTTGGAAGGGCACGGTCGATTCTCCACGCTAAGTTATACGCTCGATTCGGCTCGGAGCGTATAACACCTCGCAGGAGCGTCGGAAAGCCGGCGAAAATGCTAATCTGATTCCTTCATTTCTCTGAATGTATGGAGGCCGGCTCGTTGGAGAAGGACAAGGACACTCCGGAAAGCTCCGGCTTCGACTCGGACTCGACGACTCCGGCCGTCGAGTCCCCCACCCTCGCCTTTCCCGGCCGGTCCGGCGGCGAAGCTCCCGAGGACGATCCGGAGCCCGCCCTTCCCTCGCTGCCCCCGGGGGAGGACTGGATCGGCCCTTACCGTCTCCTGCGGGTGCTGGGCGGCGGTGGATTCGGAACGGTCTATCTCGCCGAGCAAAGCGCGCCCCTGCAACGCCAGGTGGCCATCAAGTTGCTCCATCTGGGGCGGAGCGACCGCCGGCTGCGGCGGCGTTTCGAGGTGGAGCGGCAGGCTCTGGCCCGCATGAGCCACCCCAACGTCGCCGTGGTCCACGAAGCCGGCATCACCCAGCGCGGGCTGCCCTACATCGTCATGGAGTATGTGCCCGGCCTCCCCATCACCGACTACTGCGACGATCACGCCTTGAGCCTGCGCGAGCGGCTGGAGATCTTCGCCGCGGTCTGCGACGGCGTCCAGCACGCCCATCAGAAAGCCGTGCTCCACCGCGACCTCAAGCCCTCGAACATCCTGGTGACGGAGAACGAGGGAAAGCCTCTCCCCAAGATCATCGACTTCGGCATCGCCAAGGCGCTGGACCGTCCTGCCGCCCAGATGACGGTCGATCGGGGCATGGTGGGCACCATCGCCTATCTAAGCCCGGAGGCGATCGAGGCGGGAGCGCGGGGGGCCGACCTCGACACGCGGGCCGATGTCTATACCCTCGGCGTCCTCCTCTACGAGCTGCTGTCGGGGATCCGCCCGTTCGGCCGGTCCAGCGACCAGGAGATCCTGAACCGCATCATTACCGGCGACGTGGCCCGGCCCAGCGACGCCCTCGTGGCCCTGGGCCGCAAGACTCGCGAAACACGGGCCGCGAAGCGCCGTCTCGACGTCGCGGGGCTGCGGCGAGCGTTGAAGGGCGACCTCGACGCCATCGTCCTCAAGGCGATGGCGCGGGAACGCTCGGCCCGCTACGCCTCGGCCGCGGAGCTCGCCGCCGACGTCCGCCGCCATCTGGCCTACGAGCCGGTGCTGGCCGGGCCTCAAGGGATTCTCTACCCGGCCCGCAAACTCATTCGAAGGCACCGCGCCGCCGCCGCCGCCACGGTTCTCGTCATCCTGGCGCTCGTCGGCGGTGTCGTGGCCCGCACCCTGGAGGCTCGCCACGCCAGCTCCGAGGCCGCGCGGGCCAACCGGGAGGCGGAGACGGCTCGCCAGGTCTCGGCCTTCCTCGTCAGCCTGTTCGACGCCTCCAATCCGGCGCGGTCCAACCGGGACACGACGGCCCGCGAGTTGCTCGACCGAGGGGCGGAACGTATTCGCACCGAGCTGAAAACCCAACCGCTGGTGAGAGCCAGCGTCCTGCGATCGCTCGGCTTCGTCTACCGGACGCTGGGTCTTTACGACAAGGGCGAGCTTCTGCTGCGGGAGTCGGTCGCCATCCGCCGGGCTCGGCTCGGCAATGAAAGCCGTGAGCTCGAGGAGAGCCTTCAGGATCTGGGAGCGCTGCTGCGCGAGGAGGGGCATCCCAAGGAAGCTCTGCCGGTCGTCGAGGAGGCCCTCCGACTCGCTCGCCGGCTGAAGGATCCGACGCTCGTGGGGTCGGACCTCATGGAGCTGTCGAGTGTCCGGCGGGGCCTGGGCCGGTACGCCGAGGCGGAGCCTCCGCTCCTCGAAGCGCTCGCGGTGCGGGAAAAAGCCTTCGGAGCCGAGAGCGAGCAGGTCTCCTCCACCCTCAACAACCTGGGCAATCTCTATTACGACCTGAAGCGCTATCCGGACTCGGAGAAGGCCCAGCTCCGCGCCATCGCCATCAAGCAAAAAACGCTGGGACCCGAACATCCTTTCGTGGCCCAGAGCTTCAACAACCTGGCGAACGTCTACGTGGCCGAGAAGCGCCTGCCCGAGGCCGAGGCGCTCCACCGGCGGGCGCTGGCGATCAAGCTGAAAAAGCTTCCCGCCAATCACCCGGAAATCGGCGTCACCTACTTCAATCTCGGAGACCTTGCCTTCGAGCGCCGAGACCTCGCGAAAGCGGGCGCCCTCTACCGGCAGGCCCTGGACGTCTGGAGCAAATCCCTGCCTGCCGACCAAGCCTTCCAGGGCTACGGTCTCAACGGCCTGGCCAACGTCGAGCGCGACCTCGGGCACTTCGCCGAAGCGGAACCTCTCTACCGGCGTGCCCTGGCCATCCGGCAGAAGAACCTGCCGCCCGGCCATCCCGAGATCCGCGAGACGCTGGACGGCTACGCCGCGATGCTCCGCGCGGCCGGCCGGGGCCAGGAGGCCGCGGCGCTGAAGTGATTCCAGATCGCCACCGAGCCGCGATATCTTGGCCGCGATGGCCCCGATGAACGCAGGACCGATCTTTCGATCTCTCACCGTCCCTCTCCTCGTCCTCGGACTCTTCGCCTCCCCTGCTCTGGCCGCACGCCGTCACGCGGGAGCTCCGCAGGACGTTCAGGGACTCCCCAAGGTGGATAATCTCCCGCTCATCAAGGTCCCTGCCAAGGGGCCGGGCGGGGACGAATTCGCGGTTCTTCTCACCGGCGACGGCGGTTGGGCGGAGACCGACAGGGGGCTGTCGAAGGCCCTGGTCAAGGGAGGGATTCCCGTCGTCGGCTGGAACTCGCTCCACTACTTCCTCAAGCGCCGGGAGCCGGAGCGGGCGGCGAAGGATCTGGAGCGCATCGTCCGCCACTTTCTCGCCCTCTGGCACAAGGAGAAGGTCATCCTCATCGGCTACTCCTTCGGCGCCGACGTCATGCCCTTCCTCGCCGCCCGCCTGCCGGCGGACCTGGCGGAGAAGGTCTCGCTCATCGCCCTGCTTGGACCCTCCGAGTCGGCGGACTTTCGCTTCCATCCCCGGGAGTGGCTCGGCAAGCCCTCCCCTGAGTACCGCCCGGTGACCCCTGAGATCGAGAAGCTCGCGGGCAAGGAGATTCTCTGCTTCTACGGCGAAACAGAGAAGAAAAACACTCTTTGCCTGAAGCTCCGCGCCGGCCTCGTGCAGCCCACGGCAAGGCCCGGCACCCACATCGTCGGCAAGAACTACGGCCCGATCGCCGAGGCGATCCTGGCCCACCGCCGGACGGCGCCCCTATAATGACCGCCCTATGAAGTCGATTTTCCTCGCCAGCCTGCTCATCCTTGCCTTCGTCTTCCCGGCCGCCGCGGTCGAGGAGACCATGACCCTGGAGCCTTTCGGCACCGTCACCCTCTACCACTCAAACCCGCGTCCCGCCCATATCGCCCTGTTCATCTCCGGCGACGGCGGCTGGAACCTGGGCGTCGTCGACATGGCCCGCGAGCTCGAAGGCATGGACGCCCTCGTCGCCGGTGTCGACATCCGCCACTACATGAAGGCCTCCACGGCCACCCCCGACAAGTGCTGGGACCCGGGCACCGACTTCGCGGAGCTCGGCAAGGCGCTTGAAAAGAAGTTCGGCTATCCCGGCAAGGTGGAGCCCGTTCTCGTGGGCTACTCCTCGGGCGCCACCATCGTCTACGCCGCCATGGCGCAGGCGCCGGCCCACACCTACCGGGGCGGCCTCTCCCTCGGCTTCTGCCCGGACCTGATCGTCAATCACCCGATCTGCAAAGGCCGCGAGGCTTCCTGGATTCGCGATCCCCACGGCAAGGGCGTGGACTTCCAGCCCGCTCCGCTGACTGACCCCTGGATCGCCTTCCAGGGCGACATCGACAAGATCTGCACGCCGGAGGACACGAAGACCTACCTCTCCAAGGTCGAGAACGGCGAGCTGGTGTGGCTGCACAAGGTGGGCCACGGCTTCTCGGTGCCCAAGAACTGGATGCGCCAGTTCAAGGAAGGATTCGCGAAAGTGACAGGCCAGTCGCGGTAGGATCTCCCGCATGGAGCAGGCACCCAGCCCGCCCTTCCCGCAAAGCCCGGCAAGCGCGCCAAGCCAGCCCCTGACGGCCGAGGACAAGTACCGGCTCCTCCTGGAAGTCTCCGAGGCGGCCAACTCGCAGCTCGAGCTGGCCGCCGTGCTCGAAGCGGTGGCCCATGCCCTGGCCCCGTCGATCTACGTGGGGGGCGTGGGTGTGGTCACGGTCGATGGCGACTCCCTGGTTCCCCATTCGATCTACATCGAGGGTGTGGAGCGCCGCGAGGGGGACTCCTTCGCCGACGTCGTGGCTCGCTGGCTGCACATTCCCCCTGACCAGATGGGCCCGAACTGGAAGCCCCCCGTGCCCCTGGCAGGCTCGGGCACCGAGCACGTGGGGCGCACGGGGAAGGCTTACGTCTGCGAGGATCTGACTCAGGGGTCACGCTTCCCGGAGGACGCGCGGCTGCTGGCCGCGGGCGTCCATTCCTACGTCCGCGTGCCGCTGCAGATGCGCGAGCGGCTGGTGGGCTCGATGTCCTTCTCCCGCAGCACGGCCGGCCCTTTCCCGTCCCACGAAGTCGCGATCTTCGAGGCCGTGGCGCGCCCCATCGCCGCCGCCGTGGCCAACGCCCTCGCCTTCGAGGAGATCTCCCGCCTCACCCGCCGGCTTCAGGACGAGAACCTCGCCCTGCGCCAGGAGATCGACGAGCGCAGCATGTTCGAGGAGATCGTCGGCGTTTCCAAAGCCTTGCGCGACACGCTCGCCCGGGTCGACAAGGTGGCGGCCACGGACGCCACGGTGCTCCTCACCGGCGAGACCGGCACCGGCAAGGAGCTCGTGGCCCGGGCCATTCACCGCCACTCGCCGCGGGCGAAGCGCGCCCTGGTGGCCGTCAACTGCGCGGCCCTGCCGGCCTCGCTCATCGCCTCGGAGCTGTTCGGCCATGAGAAGGGAGCCTTCACCGGCGCCCTCCAGCGCCGGGTCGGCCGCTTCGAGCTGGCGGCGGGAGGCTCGATCTTCCTCGACGAGGTGGGAGAGCTACCGCCCGAAGTACAGGCGACCCTGCTGCGGGTGCTCCAGGAGGGTACCTTCGAGCGCGTCGGCGGTAGTCAGACCGTGGCCACGGATGCCCGGGTCATCGCCGCCACCAACCGCGACCTCTCGGTGGCCGTGACGGCGGGCACCTTCCGCAGCGACCTGTTCTATCGCCTCAACGTCTTCCCCATCGAGATTCCGCCGCTGCGCCAAAGATGCGAGGACCTCCCCATTCTGGTCGAGTATTTCGTGGCCAGATACGCGGCGCGGCTCGGCAAGCGTTTCGAGAGCATCGAGAAAAGCTCCATGGACCGCATCCTCGCCTACTCCTGGCCGGGCAACGTGCGCGAGCTGCAGAACGTCATCGAGCGCGCCACGATCCTCTCCGAAGGCGCGGTGCTGCGGGTTGACGAGCCGCTACTGGGAGGCGTGGGTGTCCCTGCTTCCCCTGCTCCCGCCGCACCCCTGCCCGACAACCTGCGCAACGCCGAAAGGCGGCAGATTGAGGACGCCCTCGTCCAGACCGGAGGTCGCGTCTCCGGCGCCAAGGGAGCCGCCGTGCTCCTGGGAATCCCCTCCACCACCCTCGAATCCCGTATCAAGCGGCTGGGGATCGACAAGCACAGGTTCCGGCCGGCGCCTTGAAGCCCCTGGTGCGCAGCTTGCAAGAAAATGCCGCACCTACAAGGGAGACGGTGCTTGAGCTCACTCACGCGAAACCTGGCCATCGGGATCTCTTTCTTTCTGTGCCTCGCGGGGCCGGCTGTCTCCGCCTCCGCGGGACCGGACATGGACCGCGATTCGTGGATCGCGCTCTTCCCGGGCGACGCGGAGCCGACCCTCCGGGATTCCTCCGTTTCCATCTGGGACCGCGAGGAGGGCGTAGTCGTCGCCGGGCCTTCCGAGGGCCAACTCGACGTGCTGCGCGCCCAGGGCATCGAGCCGCTCTTCAGCGCCCGCGATCAGGGCCAGGGCATCTACGTGCTGAGCTACGACCGCCATTTCACCCCGCCCGCCCTCGCCGGCGCGCAGCGCTTCCGGATCGACGACCAGGCGATGCTCTATCTCATTCCCGCGGGGCTGGAGATGGATCTGCCGGGGCTCAAGCTGCACGCGATGTTTCACGGCGTGCCCCGGGTCGCGCTCCCGCCGGTCCGCATCCACCCCGCGGACAAGGCGGCGCGGCCGGCGGCTCCCGTCCCGCTGGTCCGGCAGATCGTCGACGCCACCCGCCAGGAGGAGTGGTTCCAGGACGTCCGTGACCTGTCGGGCGACAGCGACGTGACCATCCCCGGCTACTGCGACGCCTGCCGCATCCGCACCCGCGCTTCCGACTACATGTTCCCGCCCAACAATACCGGCAACCCGCCCGGCAATCCGTTCGCCACGGAGTACCTGGAGGACAAGGCCGCGGGCTGGGGGTTCACCGGGCCGAACGCCGTGCGCGAGAGCTACACCTCGGCGGATTCGGGGTGCGGCGCGCAGCAGGGCTCGCAGACCTGGCAGAACCTAGTCTTCACGCTGCCGGCCCAGGTCGATTTCGCGCAGAATCAGCAGGTCATCTTCCTCGTCCACTACGACTCCATCTCCGAGAGCGCCGCCAACGACGCCAACAACGCGCCGGGCGCGGACGACGCGATCTCTGGCGGCGCGGCGCTCCTCGAGGCGATGCGGGTCTTCAAGGGCTACGCCTGGCGGTATCCGGTGAAGTTCCTGTTCGTCAGCGGTGAGGAGGTCGGGCTGTGCGGCTCGACGGCCTACACTCGCATGCACCCGGCCGAGCCGATGTGGCGCGTGCTCAACATGGATCAGACCGCCTTCGACGGCAACAAGGACGGCCTGATGAACCTGTACAACTGGAACCCTGCGGACTGCCCCGAATGCGTGGCTTTCGGCGACGCCTTCGTCCAGGCCAATTCCAACTACGGCCAGATCATCGATCCCGCCAAGATCGTGCGGAACACGGCCCGGATGTGCCAGACGGACCACTGCCCGTTCTGGCAGATCGGAGTGACCGCGATCGATCTCAACGAGGACCTCACCCACGGCGACGTCTGTCCGTGCTTCGATCAGAGCCAGCGCCCGAATTGCCGCGATAGCGTCACCCAGACCTACCCTGTCGGCAGAACGACGTTGATGTTCGACCAGGACTATTCGTGGCCGACCGAGAAGGCGGCCATCGCGCTCATCGCTCAGACCGCCGAGCCGCTCTACGCCTGCCCGGCCAAGGGGGCGAGGCTCAGCGCCACAGCGGCCCGGCGGCAGGTGATGCTACGGTGGCCCGCCGCCGTGCCGCGGTTGATCCGCTACGTGGTGGAGCGGGCGGAGGGCGGCTGCGATGGCGCCTTCACCGGCATCGCCTCAACCACCGCGGGCTCGTATACGGACACCCACCTGACCGCCGGCTCGACCTATGGGTACCGCATCCGCACCTGCCCCTTCCAAGTCAGCAACTGCGTGGAGCGGCGCGTCCACTAGCGGGCCCCTTCCGGGTCCCGATCGTTACGAGATCTCGTAAATCTACGGGATCTCGTAACGCCCCGCCTTCGTAAATTCCCCACCAGCCGCCGTAACTCACTGATTCTTCGACATCGCCCTCGTGGCACCGATTGTGTACTGGTTCCCCGGCGGGAGCACAGACGATGTTACGCATCGAGACACGATCCGAAACCGACGACGCCATCACCTACGCCCTGGCCGGCCAGCTCACCCAGGAGCATCTGGAGGAGCTGAGGGAGCTGGTCAAGGGAGCTCGTTCAGAGGGACGGCGGGTGACGCTCGATCTCGCGGGCGTCGTCCTGGTGGACCGCGAGCTCGTCCGGTTCTTCGCCTGCGACAAGGCGAAGGAGGTCGAGCTGGTCCACTGCCCCGCCTACGTTCTCTCGTGGATGAAGTGCGAGGGGGAAGAAGAGGAGAAGAAGACATCATGAAACTTCGGACTTTGGCCGTGCTGGCGACGCTGGCGGTTGCGGGCGGCGCGGGGGCGGCCCGGGGAGAGCAGGTACCGGCGGCTGGCCCGGCGGCAGAGCAGGCGCCACCGGTGATCCGGCTCTCGCTGGCCGAGGCCATCCGGCGCGCCCTGGACGAGGGCACCGCGGCCCAGCTCGCGACCGAGCGGGTCGGAGACGCGGAGGCCCGGGCTCAGGAAGCCCGCTCGGCCCTTCAGCCCCAGCTCAGCGCCGGGGGCCAGCTCTCCAATCAGACGCTCAACCTGGCCACTTTCGGCCTCACGCTGCCGGGCGTGCCTCTCGTCACGCCGCCGTTCAACGTCGTCGACGTCCATATTACGGCGGCGATGAACATCATCGACCTCGCGGCGAAGAAGCGCTACCAGGCGGCTCAGGCCGGCGTCCGGGTCAGCGAGGAGGACCGCCGCCGCACCGAGAACGACGTGGCCTCGGCGGTTGCCTCGCTCTACGTTTCCATGGGCCGCAGCACGGCCCGCATCGACGTGATCAAGGCCAACGTCGACCTCTTCCAGCGGCTGCGCCAGATCGCCCTGGACCAGAAAAACGCCGGCGTCGGCACGCGGCTCGATACGACGCGGGCCGACGTCCAACTCGCCCGCCAGCAGCAGGCGCTGCTGGTCGCCACCAACCAGCGCAACCTGGCGCGCCTCGCCCTGCTGCGGGCCATCGGCGCCGACCTCGGCGCCGACGTGGTGCTCACCGACGACGGTATCTCCTCGGCGCCGGCCCCGGCGCTACAGGAGGCCCTGGCCGCGGCGCGGCAGGGCCGGCCCGAGCTGGCGCTCCTCGAACAGCGCCTGCGCACCGCCGCGCTGACGATCGAGGCGGCCCAGGCGGAAAAGTACCCCACCGTGGCGGCCCAGGCCCAGGGGATCGAGAGCGGCAACCGGGTGCGCGACCTCGACTGGAGCCGGTCGATCGGCGCCGTGGTCAACGTGCCCCTCTTCACGGGCCGTCGCATCGAGGCGCGGGTGAGCGCGGCGCGCTCGCAGCAGCAGCAGCTTCTGATCCAGAAGAAGGATACCGAGCGCCAGATCGAGCAGGAGGTCCGCCAGGCTCTCCTCAACTGGGAAAGCGCCCGCAGCCGCGTCGAGCTGGCCGACCAGAACGTGAAGCTCGCCGAGGACGAGCTCGAGCAGGCGGGCGACCGCTTCAAGGCCGGCGTGGCGCCGTCGATCGAGGTCGACAACGCCCAGACCTCGCTCGCCGCCGCCCGTGACACGCGCATCGACGCCCTGGCCGACGTCTCCCAGGCGCGCTTCGATCTATCGCGGGCCACGGGCCAGATCCGCGACCTGATCGCTCCAAATCAATCCGAATCCAACGCGAAGCAAAATACCCCGCATGACGGAGGCAAGTGAAATGAGCAGTCCACTGAGAGTCGAAAAAAATGCGGAGACGCGGGCTCCGGAGCCGGAGCCCGAGGCCCCGAAGAAGCGGGGCGCCCGCCGATACATCGTGCTCGCGATCCTGGCCCTGCTGGTGATCGCCGGCGGGATTTATGGTTTCAAAACCTTTGTCTTTTACGAGCACCATGCCACCACTGACGACGCCCAGCTCGACGGCGACATCGATCCGGTGCTGCCTCGCGTTTCGGGCTACGTCACCGAAGTGCTGGTGAAGGAGAACCAGCCGGTCCATGCCGGCGACGTGCTGGTGAGGATCGATCCACGGGATCTCCAGGCCAAGGTGGACCAGGAGCAGGCGGCCGTCATCAACGCCCAGGCGGCGGTGTCCGTCGCGGTGGCGAACGTGGCCAACATGCGGGCCGCCCAGGCCAGCAGCCGGGCCAAGGCGGCGAGCTCCCTGTCCGACGTGACCGCGGCCCGCTCCAGGCAGGAGATGACCGCGGCCGATCTCGCCCGCTACAAGACGCTGGTGGCCAAGGAGGAGATCTCCCAGCAGCAGTATGACGCCGCCCGCGCCGCCGCCGATTCGGCCCGCGCCTCGGCCGAGGCCTCCCGCTCCACCGCCGAGGCCGCCCGCTCCACCGCCGACGCCGCGGGCGCGCAGATCGAAGCCGCCCAGCGCCAGGTGGCCGCGGCCCAGGCCTCCGTCGCCCAGCACCAGGCCACCCTGGAGGCGGCGAAGCTCCAGCTCTCCTACGCCGTGGTGACGGCGCCCGCTTCCGGATTCGTCTCCAAGAAGGCTATCGAGGTGGGCCAGTTCGTGCAGGCCGGCCAACCGCTGCTCGCCATCGTCGAAGGTACCGACACGTGGGTCAGCGCCAACTTCAAGGAGACGCAGCTCGCCAAGATGCACCCCGGCCAGACGGTGGACATCGAAGTGGACGCCTATCCCAATCACGTCTTCCACGGCCGCGTGGAGTCACTGTCCGCGGCCACCGGCGCGAAGTTCTCCCTGCTGCCCCCTGACAACGCCACCGGCAACTTCACCAAGGTCGTGCAGCGCGTGCCGGTCAAGATCGACTTCACCGATCCGGCGGATCCGAAGCGCCCACTACGCGTGGGCATGAACGTCGCCGTCGTCGTCAATCTGGACTGATCCGGTTGGATCGATCCGGGGTTCGAAAAGGTTTCGGGAGAGAGGGTTACGCCAATGGCCCAGCAGGGCGCCAACAAGTGGATCATCACCATCACGGTCATCCTGGCCTCGGTGATCGAGCTCATCGACACGTCGATCGTCAACGTCGCCCTCCCCCAGATGATGGGCAACCTGGGGGCGACGCTCGATCAGATCGCCTGGGTGGTGACCGGTTACGTGGTGGCCAACGTCATCGTCATCCCCATGACCGGCTGGTTCGCCTCGACCTTCGGCCGCCGCAACTACTTCACCGGCTCGCTGATCCTGTTCACCGTCGCGTCGTTCTTCTGCGGCCACGCGACCGGCCTGTGGGAGCTGGTGATCTTCCGCTTCATCCAGGGAGCCGGCGGCGGCGCCATGCTCTCGACCTCGCAGGCGATCCTCGTGGAAACCTTTCCACCCGAAGAGCTGGGGATGGCCAACGGCCTTTTCGGCCTCGGCGTGGTGGTGGGTCCCACCGTCGGCCCCACGCTCGGCGGCTGGATCACCGACAGCTACTCCTGGCGCTGGATCTTCTACGTCAACCTGCCCATCGGCATTCTCGCCGCGTTGATGGCGATGGCCTTCATTCCGGAGTCGGGAGACGTCCGCAAGGTTTCCAATAAAGTGGACTGGCCGGGCATCGGCCTGCTGGTGGCCGGTATCGGCTCCCTGCAGATCGTGCTCGAACGCGGGGAGAGCAAGGACTGGTTCGCCGCCAACTACATCATCGTGCTCACCCTCGTCGCCGTGCTCAGCCTCGCGGCATTCATCTGGCGGGAGCTCTCCATCGATTATCCGATCGTGAATCTGCGGGTGCTCAAAGACCGCTCGCTCGCCGTCGGCACCTTCTTCACCTTCATCTTGGGCTTCGGCCTCTACGCCTCGGTGTTCATCTTCCCCGTCTTCGCCCAGAACCTGCTCGGCTTCACGGCCATGCAGACGGGCCTGATCCTGCTGCCGGGATCGCTGGCCACGGCGGTGATGATGCCGGTGGTGGGCAAGCTGCTGCAGAAGGGAGTGCCGCCGCAGCTCATGAACGCGCTCGGCTTCCTCTCCTTCTTCTTCTTCACCTGGATGCTCTCGCACTCGACCCTGGCGTCGGACCGCCTGGACTTCTTCTGGCCGCTGATCCTGCGCGGCGTGGGCCTCGGCTTCCTGTTCGTGCCGCTGACCACCCTGGCCCTCTCGAACCTGCGCGGCCGGGACATTGCCCAGGGCGCGGGGCTGACCAACATGATGCGGCAGCTCGGCGGCTCCTTCGGCGTGGCGCTGGTGGCCACTTTCGTGCAGTACCGGACCTGGACGCACCGGCTCAACCTCATCTCGCACACGTCGATCTATGACACCGCCGTGCGCGAGCGGCTCGCGGCGGTCACTCAAGGGTTGATGGCCAAGGGCTCCAGCTTCCTCCAGGCTCAGCAACAGGCCTACGGAGCGCTGGAGGGAGCGGTGCTCAAACAGACCTTCCTGCTTTCCTACATGGACGCCTTCCGCGTCGTCGGCGTCTTCTTCCTCTGCTGCATTCCCATGCTGCTGCTGTTCAAACGCCGGGCCGGGGCGTCGGCGGCGCCGGTGTCGATGCATTGACCCGCCGCCGAGAAGCGCGTCGCCTGTGGCGGCGCCATACGACAACACTATCTGTAGACTTCTTTGCGGTGTCGGATCGTAAAGATCTCAACTCTTTTCTCGTCATCAGAGATGACATACACTACTCTGTAGTCGCCGACGCGAATTCGCCAAAGCCCCTCCCTTCCCACGAGCTTCCGGCACTCTGCGGGCCGTGGGTTCTCCGCCAAACGTTCGATCTGGCGGAAAACCCTCGAAACAAGGGGCTCAGCGAGCCTTTCGAGCTCCTTCCGAGCGGAGCGGGTAAAGCTGACGGTGTAGCTACTCACCCTCAGCGAGCTTTCCCTGAGCCTTCAGCTTCTGCCTGACTTCCTCCAGCGACTCGCGAGGCTCGCCTTCCCTTTCACGAGCCACATACGCGTCGTAGAAGTCCTCCCAGAGGTCCGCGTTCTCCTTGAGGTCAATCAGGACAGCCGATCTTTCGCCGTCCCCGTCGATCACGAACTTTACGCCTTTCATGTTGGTTCCTCCGTCACTTCGATGCCTCGGGGTTTCTCAGGTCAGTCGAGAGCGCTGGGATGGATTGGGAAGCGTCCATGCAACTGATAATTTATCATGCCCCGCGGGGGATCAGGTCAAGGCAGAGCAGCGATGGCATAGGGCGAAGCCCTCCGCCCCGTCTCATCGTAAAAGAAGCGGAGCCCGCCCAGCAGCTCGGGCGGGAGTTTCTTCGCCTGGGGAGCGCGAAACAGAACTGCGCTCCCGGGGTGGGCTGCAAACCAGGCCCGCAGCTCCTCCGGGCTCGTCAGAGGCAGCACGCGGCGGCCGAGCTTGAAGCCGATAATTCCGAAAACGACCTCGTTGGATTGACCGGGCGGCAGATACGCCGGCACGGGCTCGGAGCCGGGGATTTTGCGCGCGACCTCGGCCGTCATTTCGCCCATCCCTTTCACCGGATCGATCAGCGCCTGCACCGCCGTCTGCAAGACCAGGAAAAGCAGCAGCATGGCCGTGACCACGCGGGCGACGGGCGGACCTGCCTGCCGCCAACGGAGGAGCTCGACGGAAAGAACAACGCCAATCCCCAGGGACATGCAGCCAAACGACAGGAGAAAACCTTTCGAAACGACGGCCTGAACCGGCCCGAGGGCCGCCGGGAGATGGGACGCCCAGCCGATCCAAAGCGACAACCCGCCGAGCAGCAGGAAGATGCCACCGGCAAAGTCGAGCAGTGTGAGCAGGGTCCGCCGATCCCAAGCCCTCTCCGAACCGTTGCCCCCCACTCCCGCCAGCCACCAGGCCACGCAGACCGACCACGCGGGAATCAGCGGCATCAGGTACATCTCCCGCTTGCTGGACGCCGCCGTCAGCAGCAGCACGCCGAGTCCCAACGTCGCGAGCAGCAGCCGACGCGGCTCGCTTCCTGGCCCGCCGCGGTGGAAGACTCCCGCCCGCCACATGGCCGGCAGCGCGAGCGTCCAGGGCAGGAGCTGCAAAGGAGTCTGGATCAAGTAGTAATAGACCGGCTGCGTATGGCCGAAGCGGGCGCTCTGCGCCGTGTGGGCGAAGCGGCTCGCCGTGTTGGCAACCAGGCACTCCTTGAGGCCGGCCCAGCCGGCGGCCCGGTAGAGTGCCAGGGCCCATGGCGTCACCAGCAGCGCGAAGATTGCCAGGCCGAGCGCCGCGAGGAGCGCCAGATCGCGCATGGCCCTCCCCCGCCGGGTCGCCAGCAGATAGAGCACGGGCGGCCCCGCGCCCAAGCCGATCGCCACCACGCCCTTGCTCAAGAAACCGAGAGCGATGGCGACCGAGATGAGCAGCCGCGCCCACCGGGCCTCAGAGGAAGACCGCGGCTCGGCGAGCATGGTGAAGCCGAGGTGGGCCAGGGCGACGAAAAAGGTCAGGGCCGGGTCCACCACCACCCGCCCCAGGTTCTGCACGAAGACCACGGTGGTGCCCAGCACCAAGAGGGCCAGCATCCCCTGGGGCGGTCCTCCCAGCCGGCGCCCGATGGCGTAGGCGGCCAGCAGCGTCAGCATCGAGAAAAATGCGGAAGGAACCCGCGCCACGGCGTCCGTGATGCCGAAGACGCGGAAGGCCGCCACCTGCACCCACCAGTAGAGGGGCGGCTTCTCCAGGAACGGTTCGCCGTTGAGCCGCGGTACGATGAGGTTGCCACTGTCCAGCATCCCTCGGCCCACGGCGGCGCCCGTGGGCTCGTCCGGGCTCCACAACGAGTGAGAGCCAATGCCGGCGAAGGAGATCAGGGCCGCGAGGAGACAGGCCGCGGCCAGCCCGACGTAGGATCGCGCCTCAGGAGAAGACAACGGCATCGAGCCTGAGCCCTCAGGCTCGCTTGATGAGCCGCAACAGGAAGATCAGAATGCAGGCGCCGATGAAGGCCACGATCAGGCTGCCGACCAGTTCGCCTCCGGGCCAGATGCCCAACTTGCCGAACAACCAACCACCGAAAAGAGCGCCGAGGATGCCGACGATGATGTCTCCAATGACGCCATAGCCGCTGCCCTTCATCACCTGCCCTGCCAACCAGCCCGCCACCAAGCCGATCAGGATCCACCAGATGATGCCGTTCATAAGCTCTCCTCCTTGGTCGTGAAATTTTCCGGGTTCGGATACCGGATACTACACCCAACGCCTGCCCGGGGCGCCATTGGCGCCACGCGAGCCCGGATTCGTAGATCCGGGCTCGCCCTCCAGCGGGTCAGACTCGCCTGATGAGCCGCAATAGAAAAATGAGAATGCAGGCGCCGAGGAAAGCCACGGTCAGGCTGCCAAGCAGCCCGCCTCCGGGCCACATACCCAGCAAGCCGAACAGCCAACCACCCAGAAGCGAGCCGAAAACGCCGACGATAAGGTCTCCGATTAAGCCGTAGCCCCCCTTCATCAACTGGCCTGCCAACCATCCCGCAAGCAGGCCGATCCAGATGAGCCAGATGAAGCTCACGCCGCCCTTCCCTAGCGAGAGCAACAGCATCGCGACCAAGAGCACGCCAGCCCCCAACGCAGGCTTCCCCCACTTGATGGTCGCAGGCTTGCCAACGTGCACCTGTTTGACCTCCGCTCTCCTCTCAGTCGGCCTTGTCAGCTCCGCTCGGCTCGCCTCCTCCTGTTTCCCCTGCTCCTCTTTCCTCGGCGAAGTCGGCAGGCTCACTCCGCCCGACAACTCGCGCAGGAAGTCCCGAAGGCTTCTCTGGGCACGCTCTGTGCCGTCGAGGGCTTCCACCTCTTCAAGAAGTCGCTCAGCCTCGGGACTGGGCACCTCGACGGGCAACAAGGAGGCAATCTGGTCCCAAAGCGCCCCACTCAGAACCCTTCCCTGGTTGTCTTTGACTCGAGCGAGCGCCTCCTCCCGCCGCGCGCGGTAGCGCTGCCGTTCCCGCGTGGCCTTTGGGTGGGGCGCGAGGGGTAGGGCTTCGGCTGTGGCCTCGATTCGCCGCGCGATACCGAGGGATTTTAGGACGTGGTCCGGTCGGTTGTGGCGCACCCAAACGGACACCCGATTCTGTACGAAGTCTGCCAGCGTGCGGACTGTAATGAAACCCTCAGGTCCGGCCGGTGCCTCGCCGCGCAGCCCGTCGAGAACCGCGGCGGTGAACACACCGTTCTGGCGTTCTAGGTCGTCGTAGGCGAAGCCTCCAAGAGTCGCGCCGGAGAGCACTACCATGCCGATGGTGCGGGCGATGGCATCGGCGAAGCTCTGCGCCATTGCCGACTCGTCGTCGCCCCTCATTCCCTGACTCAACCTCTCGCGGCAGGCGTCGAGTAGCACCAGCCGACGCGCGGCGCTGGCGCGCGCGATTTCGTCGAACAACTCAGCGACCGCGACCCCTGTGCGTAGTGTGCGCTCCTTGAGAGAGTCTGTCGCGACCAGAAAATCTCCGCCCTGGTCCGACACTCCGTGGGTCGCCACCGTGAATACTGCAATCCCTCGTGCCTCGGTGCCCCGCGCAAGTTCGCCAAGATAGTGGTAGACGTCTCGCTGCCGGGCACCGTGGCGGCGTGCCCCGCGCTCTAGTAGCAGCTTCAGCCGTTCGGCGCTCTCGGGCTTCCGAGGCTCGCCAGCGAGCAGAAGAACCGTGCGCTCCGGCAAGATGAGTTCCAGTTCCAGGGCGAAGAGATGGGCGAGGTCAATGGCGTCGTCTGCTGCGAAGGGCACCGAAGGAATCCGCTCGTCCTCGAAGCTAGATATCCCCATGAACAGCCCCGCCGAAGCAGCCGGATCGAACTTGCCCGAGCCTTCAGCTTCGGCCTCACCGTCCACTCGATCCGCCCACTAGAGTTCCTCCAAATTTTGGTTCCAGTAAAGGTAGCATAGTGGCTCGGCCACCAAGCTGCGCATGGCCCTTGCAGCAAATTTCTTCCCCATGATCGACCTGGGCCCCTCCCGATGAGCACTGCCGCGCCGGCCCCTCAGCCTCCGGCCGGCGCCGGCTTCATGGTGCGCGCCCTGCGCCACCGCAACTACCGGCTCTTCTTCTCGGGCCAGAGCGTCTCGCTCATCGGCACCTGGATGACGCGGATCGCCACCAGTTGGCTCGTCTACCGGCTGACCCGCTCGGCGCTTCTCCTCGGGCTCGTGGGCTTCGCGGGGCAGATCCCCTCGTTCCTCCTGGCCCCCTTCGCCGGCGTGCTCATCGACCGCTGGAACCGTCACCGGCTGTTGATCGTCACCCAGATCCTGGCCATGCTTCAGTCGGCGGCCCTGGCCATTCTGGCGCTCACCGGCGTCATCAACATCTGGCACGTCCTGGGCCTGAGCCTCTTCCAGGGGCTGATCAACTCCTTCGACATGCCGGCGCGCCAGGCTTTCGTGGTGCAGATGGTCGAGGATCGGGCGGACTTGAGCAACGCCATCGCCCTCAACTCCTCCATGGTCAACGCCGCCCGCCTCCTGGGACCCTCCATCGGCGGCGTCCTCATCGCGGCGGTCGGCGAGGGCTGGTGCTTCTTCTGGGACGCCGTGAGCTACCTCGCGGTGATTGCCTCGCTCGTGCTGATGCGGCTACCTCCCCGGCCTCAGCGGCCGGCCACGAAATCCAAAGTGCTGCCGGAGCTGCGCGAGGGGCTGGTCTACGTGGCCGCCTCGCCCCCTATCCGCAGCATCCTCCTGCTCCTGGCCCTGGTGAGCCTGGTAGGGATGCCTTACACGGTGCTGATGCCGGTCTTCGCCTCGACCGTTCTGCACGGCGGCCCGCACACCCTGGGATTCCTGATGGCCGCGACCGGCGTCGGAGCCCTCCTCGGTGCGGTGTTCCTCGCTCGCCGCCGCTCGGTGCTCGGCCTGGGGAAGGTGATCCCCACTACGGCGGCCCTCTTCGGCGCCAGCCTCGCCGCGTTCTCGCTATCGCGATTCCTGGGGCTCTCGCTCGTCCTTCTTCTTTTTACCGGTATCGGCTTCATGGTGACCATGTCGGCCAGCAACACCGTCCTCCAGACCCTGGTCGAGGACAACAAGCGCGGCCGGGTGATGAGCCTCTACACCATGGCCATCATGGGGATGACGCCTTTCGGCAGCCTCCTGGCCGGCGGTCTCGCGAACCGCATCGGCGCGCCTCGCACCCTCCTCTTCGGGGGCTTGGGCTGCATCGCCGCGGCCCTCTGGTTCGTGCTCCTCCTGCCCAAGCTGCGCGAGCGGGTACGGCCGATCTATGTCGAGATGGGAATCCTTCCCGCTACGCCTCCTCCGGAAGTGTTGGCGGCAGACATATAATGATCGGGTTCCACGGAAGGCTCGCTGAAAGGTGATGAACATGCCCAGAAACCTCATTCTCGGCCTTGTGGCAGGCGCCCTCTTCGCTCTTCCTCTCGCCGCCCAACGGCCGCGCGGCTCTGAGATCCAGGTGGATAAATTCCCGGCACTCAACCGCTACGGCACGCAGGTGGCCATGATGCCGAACGGCGACTTCATCGTGGTCTGGGCGACCGGTGGCAGCCAGTTCCAGCGGGAGCCTGCCCGCCTCTGGTTCCGGCTCTTCCGGGCCGATGGAACACCCAAAACCAAGCAGCTCCGAGTGGGTAACACCCGGTCCGCTGAGCTCAAGCCGCACCTCGCCGTGGCAGCCGACGGCTCCTTCCTCGTTGTCTGGGAGGGTGGCTCCGACATCGATACCAGCGTCTTCGGCCGCCGCTTCGGCGCCGATGGCACCCCTCGTGGAAACCGGTTCCTTCTCAGCTCGAGCACGATGGGATCCCAGGGGCAGCCCACGGCCACCTTCGCCCGCGACGGCAGCTTCGTGGCGGCCTGGGTGAGCCGTGGCCCCTCCTTCCCCGATGAGGTCGTGGGCCGCCGCTTCGACGCCGCGGGGCAGCCACTCGGCCCTGACTTTGTCGTCACCACCGAGAGTGCGGAGGAGGACGCGCCCCAGGTGGGCTTAAGCGCCAACGGCGACTTCCTGATCGGCTGGTTGACCTATCTCGGCGAGGCCTCGTTCTTCGACGTGATGGGCCGGCGCTTCTCCAAGGACGGCACTCCCCAGGGCGATCCGATCCGGCTCAACGACGAGGACACCGCCCCGGCCAGCCAGTACGAGTTCGCCCTGGGAATGTTGGACGATGGTGCGTTCGTCGTCCTCTGGACCGATCGCGGCGACGCTTCCGGTGCGGGCAGGCTCAGAGGGCAGCGGTTCACGGCCACCGCCGAACGGGTCGGCCTGCCGTTCCTGCTCACCAACCCGCCGGGTGGATACCAAAGCCAGCCAGCCCTGGCCCTGGCGGCGGACGGCAGCTTCTTCGCGACCTGGTTGGATTCATTCCAGCCGAACCTCTGGCGCATCTTCGGCCGCCGTTTCGCGGGCGACGGCACACCCCGCAGCGACGAGCTCCGCATCGACCTGCCTCCAGCGGGCCTCAACGTAGATCCCAGCGTGGTGCTGGGCCACGACGGCCGGGGCCTCGTGGTCTGGGCACAGCTCCAGGGTGACAAGCCGGGTGTCTTCGCCCGCCGGTTGGTGCCGTAGGCGCCGCGGATCCTTCCCGCCCTTTCTCCTCCTGAAGTGATTGCGCCAGACATGTAACGATTTTCGGCAGGGCGCGCCTAACCCCCCAGGAAATCGCATTCACTCGAAAGGATGAATCATGTCCGGCAAGCAGAAGAAAGCAAAGAAACCGGCAAAGAAATCAGCGAAGAAGCCGGCGAAGAGCCATGGGATTCCGGGCTATGGAGTCCTGCGGGGCCACGCCGTCGAGGCCAAGCTGGAGGGCGAAAAGCCGCATTACCAGATCCACATCCAGGCGAACGGAGTCGACTACCGCATCGCGGTGAACGTGATGTCGGACCAGGCCCCCTCCGAGCTCCTCTTCTTCCTCGATCCGGATTTCAAGCATCCGCTCCTCGCCCGGCTCCCGGCGCTTGCCGAGGGCTTCACCGCCGTACAGAAGCAGCCGAACAGCATCGCTCTCGACTTCATTCGCGGCAACCTCTTCTCCCCCGAAGAGATGAAAGTCGTGCCTCTGGAGCGCAACGGCCCGGGCGACGATCTGCACCAGATCTTCGAAGTCCACACGCAGCAGGCGATCGCACGCCATGCCGACGTCTACGCCTTCGGCAGCAAGTGGGGGCCCGAGACCAAGGCCGATCAGTACTTCGGCTTCAAACCCGGCAACGGCATCCACGACATTCACATGAACCAGGGTAATGCCGGGGGGCACGCGGGCGACAACGGCGTCTGGCAGGATGGCGGATTGTTCCTCCACTTCCCCGACGAAAACCGTTGGCTGGCCTTCTTCCTCGCCTTCCAGTCGCAGACGTTCCACACCGACGACACGACTGGCAATGCCCTCCACGGAGACGAAGCGGTCCCCGTTCCCAAGGCCGTGCCACCGCCGGTCGAGGCCCCCACGGGCCGGCCCGCGACACCGGCTCTGCCCGGAGTCATCCTTTGCGCGGCCCTGGTCAACCCGAGCGGCGACGACGCTGGCCGCGAGACGGTGACTCTCCTCAACCTCACTCCAGAGCCCGTCAACCTCTCCGGCTGGTCCATCGCCGACGGGCAGGGGCACACCCTGCGTCTCAAGGGACCGAAGCTCGCCGCGGGAGACACCGTGCGAATCGACCTCTCGAGCCAGGGCATCCAGCTTTCGAACCAGGGCGGAACGATCACCCTGCTCGACCCCAACGGGCTCAAGATCCACGGCGTCTTCTACACCCAACAGGCGGCCTCACTGCAAGGATGGTCGATCGGCTTCTGAGGGAACTGAAGTAGCATGCCTCTCCCATGAAGCGAACTTCGATTCTCGCGGCCCTCCTCCTCTTACTCTCCGGCTCGGCAAGTACCCGCGCGGCCGAGCCGGCCGGGCGCCCTCTCCTGATCTCGGTCGACGATCTGCCGGTCGCCGGCGGCGGCCTCCACACCGATCCGGGCGAACGGGAGCTGATCACCCGGGGCCTGCTCGCGGCGCTCGCGAAGCACCACGTCCCCGCCGTGGGCCTGGTGATCTGGGGCAACGTGAGGACCCCCGACGATCGCGTCCTCCTGCGCCGCTGGCTCGTTGCCGGTCATGAGTTCGGCAACCATCCGGCCAGCCATTTCGATTTCAAACACACCGGCGCGGAGGCCTACATCGCCGACGTCGAGGCCGGCCGGGCCGGACTCGCCGGTTTTCTCGCTGGGGAGGACAATCGCCAACTCCGCTTCTTCCGTTTCCCCATGCTCGCGGAAGGGGACACGGCGGCCAAGCTCGACGCCGCCCGCGCCTATCTCGCCCAGTCGGGACAGCGCAGCCTGCCGGTAACGATCGACAATCAGGATTGGGATTTCGAGAAACCCTGGGTCGAGGCCCGGCGGAAAAATGACAGCAAGGAGATGGATCGCGTGGCCGAGGAGTACCACGAGGCGCTCCACGTCGAGATCCGCGATCAGGAGGAGGAGGGAGACCGTCTCTTCGGCCGCACCGTGCCGCAGATCCTCCTGCTCCACGCCAACGAGGTCGGCGCCGCCCAATGGGACCGCCTGTTCACCTGGCTCGAAGAGCGCGGCTACCGCTTCGCCAAAGCCGACGAGGTGCTCGCCGACGCCGCCTTCAAGGATCCACCCCGCTACGTGGGCGATGCAGGGTTCGGGCTCTGGGACCGGCTCATCGCCCTCCGGCGGATCAAGGACGCCCAGGCCGCCATCGAAGCACTGCTCAAGACGCAGTCCGACGCCTGGAACCGCGGCGACCTCGACACCTTCACTTCGGTCTACGCCGAGGACGCCTCCTTCCTCTCCCCCACCGGCCTCACCCAGGGCCGGCAGAAGGTGCTCGAGCGCTACCGGCGCCGCTATCCAGACCGCAAGGCCATGGGCACGCTGAGCCTGGAGATCATCGAGGTGCGACCCGCGCAGGGCATCGAGGTCACAGCCCTGAACGACGCTCGCCCCAGCCGCGTTCAAGGCGTCTCCGTCGCCGCCCGCTGGCGGCTCGCCTATCCCGATCAGCCCGAAAAGAAGACCGCCGAGGGCCTCACCCTCCTCGTCCTGCGGCGGCACGGGGACTCCTGGGAGATCGTCCAGGACGCTTCGATGTAACGAGACTGTCTCGAAAAGGCGGGCCCGGCGGGCTCGCCCAGGCGGGGGACAGGCACCCTGGGGTGAGAGGAGATCTCATAACCATGGAAATCTGCCGTCGTCCCAAGAGGTTCGTCTCGTCCCTCGTTCTGCCGTTCGCGCTCGCCGCGTCTCTCGCGAGCTTCGGCACCCCCGCCGCGATGGCCGGTACCGCAGCAGCAGCCCCTCACGCCCAGTACGACGAGTGCGAGGCGGATTTCATCGCCTTCGTCGGCTCGGACGTCTACCAGTTCTCTCCCGCCCTGCCCGACGAGCTCGGCACCGTCCACCTCTTCTCCGTCCTCTCCTACCAGAAGACGGCGGCGATGGGTGAGTACGGCCGAGCGTTCTGGCGCCTGGAGGTCCGGGGACCCTTCGCCGAAGAGGCGGGGCAGGCAGCCGGGATCACAGCGCCGATCGTGCGCCTGGCGCAAGGTGTGGCCCGCATCGAGGCCGACGGGCAGGCCAGGGTCGACTATGCCTGGAACGGCCGCGACGAGAACGGCAAGCCGGTGGCTCCGGGCCGCTACGAGTACACGTTTCACGCCCGCTTTCTCCCCGACCGCGAGCGCTCGAACGCCGCCCGCTATGAGGATCTGAAGGCGGCCGGCGGAGCGGAGGCCCGGACCTCGCCTCGCGAGGTCATCGTCGACGATCGTCTGGACGCCATCGCTGCCCGGCAGTCGCAGGCCAAGGCCCTGGCCGGCGTCTGCCAGAAGCAGCGCAACACGCCGATCGAGACCGGCTTCGCCTACAACTTCTACTATGGCTCCACCCACAGCCATTCCAACTGGTCCGACGGCGGCCAGCCCACCAGCAACTGCGCCTCGGGCAACGCCAACGGCAGCGGCACCTTCGCGCCCGCCGCCGTGTATGACTATGCGCGCAATACCGCCGGCCTCGACTACTGGGTGATCAACGAGCACAATCACCTTTTCAACGACGCCATGACGACCAACAATCCGCCGGTGACCGAGGCCAAGATTCGCGCCCGGTATCAGAGCGGCCTCGCCGCGGCGGCGACAGCCACGGTCAACGACGCCTTCATCGCCGTCTATGGCATGGAGTGGGGGGTGCTCACCAATCCGGACGAGGGGCACGTCACTCTACTTGAAACCCCGACCCTCTTCGGCTGGGAAACCTGCACCACCTGCAATGGCCCCAGTCAGGAGTGCACGACGGGCAGCAACTGTTACTTCGATATCTTCACTCCGAAACGGTTCGGCTACCTCGCCATGTACCACCAGTCCGTCCTCCACCCTTCGCCGCAGGGAGCCCTGGGCATCCTTTGCCATCCGGAGACCGGACAGTTCGACAACTACGCGTTCAACGCCGACGCTGACAACGCGCTCCAGGGAATCGCGGTGCGTAGCGGCGTCGCCTTCAACACCGCGACCAACTGCGCGGTCGCCAACATCGCCTCGGTGGACTACGTTCCCCTGTGGCAAAGCGCTCTGAACAAGGGTTTCCATCTCGGCCCCACGGCCGATCATGACGCTCACTGCATCACCTACGGCGTCGGCATGCCGGACCGCACGGTCTACCTGCTGCCGAATGGCGCGACGCCCACGCTCACCAAGGCCGCGCTGCTCGCAGCCCACAAGGCGCGCCACTTCTACGCCAGCGAGGACGCCAACGCTCAGCTCGTCTTCACCACCAGCGACGGCCACATCATGGGTGACATCTTCAGCGCCTCCGGCTCGGCCACGCTGCGGGCCGCGGCCTACGATCCGGACGGCGAAGGGATCTCGCGGCTCGAAATCTGGCGCGGCCAGATCGGCGGCGGCATCCCCGCCGCGGCCTACCGCAGCGTCACCGGCACCTCCACGATCTCGCTCACCGAAACCCTTTCTTCGGGAACTTTCTATTACTACATCCACGCCGTGCAGACCGACGGCAACAACCTCTGGTCCGCCCCGATGTGGATCACCTACAGCGCCGGCGGATGCAGCGATACGACGGCCCCCGCAGTCGCGATCACCTCCCCGGCGGCCGGGGCCACGATCACCTGCGCCGACACGACGATCACCGGCACGGCCTCGGACGCTTCCGGAATCCAGTCCGTCGAGGTGCAGATTGACGGCGGCGCCTGGAGCCCGGCGACCTACACCGCCGGCACCGGCACCTTCCAGTTCTCCTGGGCCAGCTCGGGCGCCACTTCGGGGACCCACACCATCGCCGCGCGGGCGACGGACGCCTCCTGCAATCACAACGCGGCCACTACGGCGGCCCGCAGCGTGACCGTCAGCAACACATCCTGCGTACTCGACGTCTCCGGCTGGAAGCTTCAGCAGCAGAACTCGGCCCAGGCCTTCACCCTCCCCGCCAACACCAAGATCGCCAACAAGGGGTATCTGATCGTGGGACGCGACGCCACCAAGGCCGGGTTCGAAGCCTTCTGGCGCGGCGGCACCCCGCTGCCTTCGAACGTGATCTACGTCAACTCCGCCGGCCTCCTGCCGCAGATCAACGGCGACGAGAACTACACTCTTTCGAACGCATCGTCCACCGTGATCGACGGCCCGACGATCAACATGCCGGCCTCGGCCAACAGCACCGTGCAGCGCAAAGGCCCCTGCCTCGCCCCCGGCACGGCCAGCAGTTGGACGATCACCACCATCACCGGCACCATCACCGGTCCCACCCCGGGCAGCGGCGCCGGCACCGGCTGCAGCAAGGGCGCGGTGATCAACGAATTCTCCGACGCCCTCGGCACCGGAAACTTCATCTACGAGTTCGTGGAGATCTACAACGACAAATAGTCCGATAAAAAAAGTGGTCGGAGCGGTCTCGCTCCGGCCACTCTTCTTCTGCCAGGCGCTGCTAGACGGGGGGCGCCGGGCACTGCTGCTGCGGGTTGCCGATCTGGTTCGCGCAGGCCAGGGACCACACGAAGTCGAGCTGGATGAACTGGGCGGCCGGCGGCTTCGTCGTGAGGTTCCAGAACCAGTTGACGTCCGGCGTGCCGTTGTAGCTCTGGCCGGTCTTGTCGAACACGGAGAGCCGGCCCTGCCCGAAGCTCTTGGTGTTCGGGCCGGCGGTCGCGCGGGAGTGGCAGGTGACGCAGCTCGCCGTGGTCTGGAAGCCGTTTTCAGTGATCGAATTGCCGAGAATGATCGGCGCGCCTTCGCTGTCGGTGAAGTCCACCATGGCGCCGTCGAGGCGGTAGTTGGCGAAGACCGACTTATTGACCCCATACTTATTGAACATGGCCAAGAGCCCGGGGCTCGGCATGGTGCCGCCCGGGGAGAAGCCGAAGTTGTCCTGCGGAGCGAGATACTTGCCGTAGCACGGGTTGACTTTGTGCTCGAAGGTGGCCCAGAACCAGTTGGGCACGTCCTTCGAAAGCACGTGCATGGCGATCAAGCCGTAGAGCGTGCCGTTGCTGCCCTTGGCCCAGAGGTACGAGGGCTTCTCCTGCTCGGTGATCGGCCGCCAGTTCGCCTTGACCTCGAGCGCCGTGGTGGGGAAATTCACTACCATTCCCTTGTTGAAGGCGTCCACTTGCCCTTCCACGTACCAGAGCTTGTTGGCGACGACGAAGTTGAAAACGTCCTTGTTCAGCCGCACCTCCTCCAGCACGCCGTTCGGCATGCATTCATTGCTCGCCTCCGAGTGGGCGCTCAACAGGTCGAGCCCCCTCGCCAGCACGCGCTGCCGGCCGGGAGCGATGCGCAGTTGCCGCAGCTTGGCGAGGCCGGGGTAGGTGGGCGGACTGCTGGGGTTCGGGTTTCCGACATAGAGGTCGGCCTGGTTGGCGAAGGTCTGCCACTTGACCAGGTTGTTGCCGGCCGGAGCGTTGAGCTGCGAGAAGTGTTGCCAGGCGAGCTCGGACGGCGTCTGCAGAGCCGGATTCGTGATCGGTCCTTTCTGCGTGATCTCGACCGCGCAGACGTCCTGCGGCTGGAGCGCCGGCCCTTCCGGACCTGCGGTGGGGCTGAGTCCGCAGGGCGGACGCGTCGGCCCGGCGGCCGAGGCCATGTTGGCGGTCAAGAGCAGCGGCACAAGAATCAGGCGAGCCGTGTGAGCTTTCCTCATACGAACGATCTCCTCAGAATAGGTACTTCGGTCTGCATGCCTTCTGCATCCGGTATGCCAGGCGGATTCCGCTCGAAAAGGGCCGGCGCGGGGGTTCTGACGTGTCGGTGACATGTCACTGACGTGTCGGTGGCCGGCGCCTCCGCTCCTCCTCCTCCACTGGACGCAGGGAGGCATGACCTACTGGGCGGTCTCCGACGCCGGAGAGGAGCGGCTGCGCCAGCTCGCGCGGCTGCTCTGCCCTTCTTGCCTACCATGAAAATCCCGCATTGACTGCGGGATCTTCATGGTGTACTCTGCCGATGTGATCGAGCGAAAAGCAGACGCCGAGCTGGTCCGCACCGCCCTGAAACGCAGCCGCGTCGTCGCACTGCTGGGACCGCGCCAATGCGGCAAGACGACGCTGGCCAGGCAGTTCGTGCCGGCAGACTCGCTCAATTACTTTGATTTGGAAGCCCCACTGAGCCTGGCGCGGCTGACTGAGCCGGATACTGCCCTGCGCCCGCTCAAGGGACTGGTGGTGATTGACGAGGTCCAGCGCCGCCCCGAGCTTTTCCCAACGCTCCGAGTGCTCGCCGACCGCAAGCCGCTACCGGCCCGTTTTCTCATTCTCGGCAGCGCCTCGGCTGAGCTCCTCCGCCAATCTTCGGAAAGCCTGGCCGGACGACTGGAGACCGTGCCCCTGGAGGGCTTCCGCCTCTCGGACCTGGGCGCCCGCGCCCAGGCGAAGCACTGGCTGCGTGGCGGCTTTCCCCTTGCCTACTCGGCGCGCAGCCAAGCGGATTCGCTCGCATGGCGGCAGCAGTTCCTCCAGACGTTCCTGGAGCGCGACGTGCCGCAGTTGGGTGTCCAGATTCCGTCCGTTGCCCTCCGCCGCTTCTGGAACATGGTGGCCCACTACCACGGCCAGACTTGGAACGCCGCCGAGTTTGCCCGCGCGCTCGCCGTCAACGAAGCCACGGTGCGCCGCTACCTCGACTTGATGACGGGCCTCTTCATGGTACGGCAGTTGCCGCCGTGGTTCGAGAACCTCGGCAAGCGGCAGGTCAGAGCTCCGAAGATCTACGTGCGCGATTCCGGACTGCTTCACGCCCTGCTCGGCATCGGCTCGGCGCGTGACCTCGAGAACCATCCGAAGGTGGGTGCTTCGTGGGAGGGCTACGCCATCGAGGAAGTGCTGAAGGCCCTGCGTCCGGACGACGCCTACTACTGGGCCACTCACAACGGTGCGGAGATCGACCTCCTCTTGTTCAAACAAGGACGCCGGATCGGCGTCGAATGTAAACGCGTGGACGCGCCTACGCTCACGCCTTCCATGCGTATCGCCTTGGCCGACCTGAAGCTCGACGAGCTCCACATCGTATATCCCGGCGAGAAGCGCTATACCTTGATGAAGAACGTCGACGCCGTGCCGCTGGCGGTATTGGTCGGAGCTGAAAAGTGACCCTCTGGTCTACCATGAAGATCCCGCACTGCCTGCGGGATCTTCATGGTACCGGTCGCTGAGAGCCTTTCACGAAATAACCTAGCCTGTCGGAAAACCTTCCCACCGGCCACCCATTTCCCTTGCTTCATCCGCCTCCCCTACCCGGAAGAATTTCAGAGAGCCTGACCTCCCCAGGAACTTTTTGGACCACCCTCGGTGTCTAAGCCAGCAGGCACTCGCGGTAGCGCTTCGAACGCGAAAGGAGGATGGTCATGCGGATCCCTATGCGGACAACGATTCTCGCGGCGGCAGGTCTCGTTCTCGTTACGGCTTCGGCGGCCCGGGGTTACCCCATTTCCCCTGTGACTCTCTGGAGTCTGGTGGAACGCTCGGAGGCGATCGTTTACGCCGAGGTGTTCAAGGTCGAAAATCACACCTGCCGAAGCGGAGAGGGCATCGAGTGCAAATTTTCGTCGACGGTCGCGACTCTGCACGTTCTGGAAACCTGGAAAGGTCCGGCAGCCGGCGAGATCCAGGTCCCCTTTCCTGCAGGCCTGATCTGTCCGGCGCCGCCCCGCTACGTCAAGGGCGCGGAGGTGGTGGCGTTTCTCTCCCGGGACAAAAACAGGTGGATGACCGTCGGCCTCTCCTACGGCACCCTGTATCCCGATGGAAGTCACGAGCTCGAGGACCTGCGGGCCATGACCGCGCGAGCCGTCTCTCTGCAGGAAACCAAGCAAGTCCGCAAGGAGGACCGAGTCGATTGGATCGTAGAGGCGGCAGCGCGGCCCGGTACACGCTGGCACGGCCTCTATGAGTTGGAGCCGGCAGGCGACGAGGTTCACTTCTTCTACGATCGGACCGGCAACCGGCAGTCCTTCGCTCTCTCGCCGGCCCAAAAGGAACGCATCGCTCGCGGCTTCGTCGCCAATCCCCCTCTGGACCCGACCTTGACGATGACACTGAGGGTCCTCGCCGGCTATCGAAGCGCTCAGGTGGATCGGACGACCGCGGCGGCGATTGAGGGGCTCCTCGGCGAAACGCATCTGCCGTATTGGCTGCCTGCGGCAATGCAGCTCGCGCTCGAACGTTTCGGCGACCGGCAGGCCACGCAGAAGGTGAACGCGATCCGGAAGGGCTGCTGCGAATTCGACGAGGCCGGGGCTCGGAACCTGTGGCGGACGGCGCAACAAAAGCTAAGTATCCCCAGCGTCGCCCCGTTGCGACCGCCGGTCCGGCGCGGCGTCCGGGGCGTAGGCGGGAACACCCCGTCCTGAGGTGCCAGCCACCGGCTGGCACCTCGAAAACCCTTTCTACACCTCAGGGCGTATACGTCACCGTAAGCTGGGGCCGGTTCGACGCTGTCGCGTTCTCTCCCGAGAAGAAGCCGATGTAGTCGTAGGTGAGGTTGTTGTTGTCGTCGAGCGTGAAGGCGAGACGCAGTTGCGTGGTGCCGGTCTTGTTGATCGCCGCGAGGCCGGCGGCGTTCAGGGTGCCGGTCGAGGCGGAGCCGTTGGCGGTGGGATTCGACATCGTCGCGACGCCGGTCGCCGTGGCAGCGGCCTGCCAGTCGGCGATCGCGAAGGCGGTCGAGCCGCCGAAGCCGCCGGTGACGATGTCCACCAGGCAGGAGCCGAAGGTGGTGAAGGGATTGGTACCCGAGGAGGTCCCGCGCACCAGGCGGAGAGTCGCCGAGGTGATCGTCGCCGTGTCCGGGATGGAGGAGGTGTTGAAGGAGACGATCGTTTTATATTGCTCGTTGGCGTTGGTGTCTCCCACCCGCAACGAGGCGGTCGTATTGTCGGTCGCGTTGCCTCCCCCACCGGCGTTGCCGTTCTCGCCGTTCTCCCACACCCGCGCGTCCTACGCCGCCACCGAGGAGAAGGTCACGGTCACCGGGTTCGAAGGCACGCTGGTCACCGTCACCGGAACCTCGTTCGAAATCAAGGCCGAGCCACAACCGGGCGTCGTCCTCTCCACCAGGAAGTAGCTGCCGGCGGCCGGGAAGCTCGCGCAGTTGAGCACGGTGGTCGAGCCCGTCTGGCCGGCGAAGTTGGTGATCGCACCGCCCGAGACGGTGCGATAGCCCCACTGATGGCTGGCAGTGCCGCCATTGGTATCCGTAACCGTCGCCGTGCCTCCCAGGCAGGGGCTGCCGATGGTCGTAGATCCCGCGACGGCGATCGTCACGCTCGAAAGGGGTGGGGCGATGCTGATCGTGGCACTTCCCGCGCCGGGCTGATTGCACCCCGTGCTCGACACGCTGGTGAGCGAGTAGGTGGTGGCGGAAGTCGGAGAGACGGAGCGGGTCGCCGGAGTGGAGCTGACGCCGCTCTGCACGGTGCCGTCGGACCAGGTGAGCGTCCACGGCCCGCTGCCCACGAGATCGGCCGTGAGGGTGGCCGGGCTGCCGGAGCAGACGGCGGTCGAGCCCGAGACCTTCGCCGGTACCCCACATCCGACATCGAGGCGGCCGAAGCCGAAGACATTGTTCGGGACGGCTCCGGCCGCGCTGCTGCACGTGGCGGTCGCCAGCGTGATGGGATGGGCGGAGGAGGTGAGGCGGCTTTCGATCGCGTTGACGTTGCCAGCGAGCGAGGGGAACGCCGAGAGGAGCAGCGCCACGCCGCCCACCACGTGAGGCGTGGCCATCGAGGTGCCCGAAAGGGAGGTGTAGGCCGTGTCGCTCGTGTTGTAGGCCGACCGGGTGCTGGTGCCGGGGGCCGCGATGTCGGGCTTGATGCGGTTGCTGCCGTCGACCGTCACCGGGCCGCGGCTGCTGAAGGAGGCGATGGTGTCGGCGCCGGTGTTGAGCGCCCCGACGGTGACCGACGGGTCGTAGAAGCTCGGGGGATCGGACACCGTGGAGCAGCCTGATCCCGAGTTGCCGGCCGCGACCACCATCACGATCCCGGCCGCGCGGGTGTTGGTGACTCCGGTCAGCAGGATGTTCGGCGTCGTGCAGCCCTCGCTCGACGGACAGGTCCAGGAGTTGCTCGTCACGTTCGGGGCCTTGCTCGGATCTCCCTGACTGGTGGTGCCGCCCACCGGGTAGGGGGCGAGGAAGAACTCCATGCATTCCAAGTAACTGGCGGGCGTGCCGGCGCCCTGGTTCATGTTGCGGCAGCCGATCCACCTCGCGCCCGGCGCCATGCCGATCTGGTTGGCGCCGTCGAGGCCCACGATGGTGCCCATGGTATGGGTGCCGTGCCCCTGGTCATCGCACGGCTGGGGGTTATTGGCGCCACAGGGGCCGGTTCCGGAATGGATCGAGTCGTGCCAGTTGTAGTCGTGGCTGGCGGTGGTGCCGTTCCAGCCGCGATAGGCGCTCTTGAGCGCGGCATGGGTCCAGCGGTAGCCCGTGTCGGCGCCCGCGACGACGATGCCCTGCCCCGTGTAGCCCAGGTTCCAGATCTGAGGCGCGCGCACGTAGCTGATCCCCGGCTCGACGGACGTGATGGCCTTGCCCGTGATCCAGTCCGGGTTATATTCCAAGGCCTCTGGCGCCTGCGGCTCCGGCAAAGCCTGGCGCATCTCAGGGTTGCCGTCGATCCGCTTGACGTCGGGCCGCGCGGCGAGCATCTTCGCAAGGTTGCGATCGCCCTTCACCAGGATCGAGTTGACCAGGTAGAAGGAGCGGTATTCGACGCCGCGAGCGTCCAGCAAAGCCCGGATCGGCTTTTGCGACTCCTGCGCGGCCTTGTATAGCGTCTGGTAGACGAACGTCCCTTTGGCGAGCTTGCCCTTGAGCTTCGCGGCGTCCGCGAGGTTCGCCTCCTTCCCCAGCACGACGAAGAACTCCGCCTGCGCGCCGGCGCGGGTGTTTTCGATCACCCAGGGGTGGATCTTCTCCGCCAATGGCTTTTCCTGGGCGCGGGCGCCCGGCGCCATCAACAACGCTCCGGTCGCCAGCCCCAAACACATCCTCAACAGCCATGCCTTCGAGCTCACAATCTTCATTGCCCTCTCCTTCCCTTGAAATGGGGTGCCACGAAGCAAAATGATGGCTTGCCCTCAAGAGTAGGAGTGCGGCGCCGGGGGCAGAGCGCTCTTCCCGGCCGGATCGTAACGCGGGAGCCCCCCGGCCGCCTCTCGACCGAGGGGCGAGGCAAGCTCCCTCTAGCAGCCCGAGGTTCCGTCGGTGCAACCTCCGCCCTGGAAGGTGTAGCCGTCAGGGCAATTGTTCGGCAGGGCGTCGCAGCAGCTTCGCAGGCTTTGGTAGCAGGTTTCGTTGTAGCGCACACCGCTGCAGAAGTACGAGCAGGTCACGACCGTCGCCTTTGCCGGCTTCGAGACTCCGCTCAAGGTGGCGGCCAGAATCCCCAGCAGTCCAAGAAGACGCAGCGCTTTCATCCGCAACTCCTTTCGTGGAACCTGATGTGAAAAGAGGGCCTCCGATCCCTGGGGAAACCCTCCACATCGTTAGTCTTACGGATTACGAAAGGAATTGCTTGAACAAAATTGCTATCTCGACGATCTCGATGGGGGGAGGACGCCGCCCCATGCGGATTTTCGGATTCCTACGGCCTTGGACTCCGTGGATACACAGAAATCGGAAATTTGGTGTATGGAAACCGTCTTCATACACCAAAACTCATGAATGTGTGTATGGAAGGCGTCTGGAGACGGTGAACAGGGCTTCGGATACACCGAATCGCGTGAATGGGTGTATGGGCGCCGCGCCCCAAGCTGGAGATGCGGCAAGGAGGGTGGAAAAACGGTTTGTCTACACAGAAAAGCGGTTTCGGGGTGTATCGGGAGAGGATTCTGTGTAGAGAGCGAAGCAATCTGTGTATGACGGGGATTTCCCCCCGCCCAAGACCCCCTCATCACCCCGGCCCTCTTCTCCCAGCCTCCCCCCCAACCGCCGGGAGAAGAGGGAGAAAAGCAAGGACGGACGCTTCGGCCGCCCCCCTGGGAGCGCCGGCGTCCCGCCGGCAACTAACTCCGCTGTTTGAGCCCCCTCTCTCCCGGCCGGTGGGGGGGAGGCTGGGAGAGAGGGGGTTGGGGGAGTGAGGGTTTTCGGGTGGGGCCTCTCAGAGGGTGTCTCAAAAGGAGCGTCAGCCACGCCTACGTCGCAGGGATTGAAATCGCCTGGCTACCGACGCTTGTCCCCTCCGGGACTGCAATTCGTTCTTCCCATGTCCCGGAGGGACTACAGAGGGTAGCCAGGTGATTTCAATCCCTGGCGACATAGGCGTCGTCGTCTACCAGTTTTGAGACACCCTCTCAGACAAGTTTAAGTTAGCGCCTATGCCTCCACCCCCCGCCGCACCTCCTCAACCTGCTGATCGATCTTCGCCTGAAGCTCGTCGAGCCCAACCTTCCACTCCGTGAGCGTCCGCTGGAGCGGCTCGAACTCGGGGCGCGCCAGCAACTCGGCAAGCCGGGGCAGCTCGTACCGCTTCTCGGAGGCCGCGGCGCGGCGCATTAAAATCGCGAGGTTGCCCAGGTCCGTCGCGAGAAACTCTCCATGTCGCATGACAAGATCGTAGACAATCCGAGCCAGCCGATACCGGGCCGCTTCCTCCGTCACCCCCAAGTGGTCGAGGTAATCGGCAAGGTTGCCGTGCGAGATGGACCGACCCTCAAGATCGAAGAGTCGGTTGCGGGCCGCCAGTGCCTGCCGCTCCAAGCCGGCGGCTTGCTCAAGGTCCCCCCGCCTGTACCATAGATCGCCCAGTGCCGAGAGAACGGAGGCCTCCATGGAAAGATCGACCACCCCGCGAAAGACGGCCAGGCAGCTCTCGAGAATCTGCTCGGCCTCAACAAGGCGACCGAGACTCAGCAGCGGACCATACCGATTGAAGCGGTTCCTGGCCAGAGCATGCTCCCCTTCGCCCAACATTCGCATGGTCTCTGGCGAGAGGGCGCGAACCCGGCGCCTCGGCGAAAACCAGGAGCACCCGTAGCGGCTCGTCCGGACCCGGCGGAGGCGGCGCGTAGTCCGGGGCGTCCGGCCGCTCCATCCGCACCACCAGGTTGCGTTCGAGCAGAGGCTCCTGGCCGGCCGCGGGCCGCGCGATTTCCCAGGGCACCCGGGCGAAGGCCGCCGCGAGTTGGTTCTCCAGGGCCTCCGACTGCCGGATCAGGAGCGACCGTTGATGTTTCCCCGCGTACAGCGCCGCCAGGATCTCGGGCCGAGGACCTTCTCCCCGAGGAAGACGCCGATCTGGGCGAGGAGATCCGCCGCCGTCGCGGGCTGGTCGGTGAAGCGCATGCTGTTCGCGTAGGTCCGGACGTAGGCGCGCGTGTGGAACAGCCCCTGCCACAGCGCCGCGCCATGGTCGGCGAGGCGCACCTGGTTGGCGCCGAGCTGGCGGCCCTGCTCATCGGTCAGGCGGAGACGGACGACCTTCTCGTCGGGGTCGGTGCCCACGTCGAGGGCGAATACGGGGCCGGAGATTTCGGTAGGCTTGATGATGATGGCTGTCTTTCAGATTGTATAGAAGTACGGGGGAGGGAGTGATCGCCAGGGGCCGCACCGCAGCCATTATCAAACCCGATTTTGACCCGTCGGCTGCCATTGTAGAGACGCCCCGCGGGGAACCCCGTGGGGTGTCTCATTCGAAGGGTCGCCCTATCCGTTTCTGGGACGTTCTGGGACGGTACCGTTGTCGGTGTTCAGACCTTCCAGCCGACCGTAAGGTCTCGACTCCGAGGAGACGCCCCACGGGGTTCCCCGCGGGCGTCTCTACAGTGGCTGGCATGGATATCGAGACATCAGGCAACTCAGCAAATCGTTCCCTCTCCTCCCCGCAGAAGGATGGGTGATGAAGACTTGCCATCCCCTGCCCTCCCGCTGTACAGCCGATGTACCCGCCCGCCTTCGCCGGTGCGGAGCTCCGCACTCCAAGCTCAATCCCTGCAAGGAGATAGGTTCCCGGTTCCAGATGGCATGAGCCTCGCTCTTTACGGGAAGCATCGAGCTCTCCCAGGTTTTCGTCGACGACGGAGCAGGGAGGGCCCATCAATCCAGAGAAACCCGCACGGCGGTCCGTGGGACCCGAAGGAGCGTAACGGATGGTTGGCCTCGGCTTCCTGATCGTCTGCGTCCTGAGCGTCATAGTCTTGTTGTGCAACCGCCGGGTGAAAGACCTGGAAGAGCGGCTCCAGGCGGAGAGAGAGGCGCAGTCGGATCTCCTGCGGCGGATCGCCGCCCTGGAACGGTTCCGCGCCCAGACTCCCCCTGCCCAGCCGCCGGTCACCGTGGCCGCTCAGGCTCCGGCGCCCACACCGGTCTTGGTGAGGCCCCCCATCCCAGCTCCGCCACCCATACCGCCTCCGCCTCCTTTGGCGGCTCAGCCGCAAGCCGCCCGGCCCGTGACGCCGCCGCTTCCTCCTCCGATACCCCCCGCGCCGCCGCGGCCGACCCGCCTGACTCCTCCGCCGAGGCCGCCGCGCCCGGCCTTCGATTGGGAAAACCTGGTCGGCGTCAAGCTGTTCTCCTGGATCGCCGGGATTCTCTTCGCCCTGACCGCCATCCTGTTCCTGCGCTACTCGGTGGACCACGGATGGCTGAAGCCGCCGGTCCGCTTCGGCCTGGGCCTCGTGATGGGCACCGGGCTCCTGGGGCTCTGCGAGCACCGGCTGGCACGCCGCTACTCGATCACCGCCAACTCCCTGGGAGCGGCGGGGATCGTCGCGCTCTTCTCTTCCTTCTTCGCCGCGCACATTCTCTGGCACCTCGTCGGGGTGGCGCCCACTTTCGTACTCCTGACGATGGTCACCGTCGTGGCGGCGGTGCTCGCGATCCGCCACGACTCCCTGTTCATCGCTCTGCTTGGGCTCGCCGGCGGTTTCGCCACTCCGGCCCTGCTCTCGACCGGCGAAGATCACGCCATCGGTCTCTTCGGCTATCTCTTGCTGCTGAACACGGGCCTCGCGTGGGTGGCGCTGCGCAAGTCGTGGCCGCTGCTCTCGGTCCTCTCGCTCGTCTTCACCACTCTCTATCAATGGTGGTGGGTCCTCAAGTTCCTCGACACCTCGAAGCTGCCGCTGGCGATGTGTATCTTCCTCGTCTTCCCGCTCTTCGGTCTCCTCGCTCCGGTGCTCACCCGGGATTCGGAGGAGACGGGGGAGGATGACCCTACGTTCGCCAGGACGGCGCTGGCGGGAGCCTTTCTGCCCCTGCTCTTCGGGCTCTATCTCGCCACCGGTCCCGCCTATGGCGCACAGTACGGCCTGCTCTTCGGCTTCCTCTTCATCCTTCAGGCCGGGATCGCCGCGGTCGCGATCTTCCGCGGACCGCACTCGCTCCACTCGTTCGCCGCCGGGACGGCCGTCCTCACTTTCCTTCTCTGGTTCTCGGTCTCCTACTCCCCCAAGCTGGCGGCCTGGCCGGCGATCCTCGGCTTCGTCACCCTCTTCGTGCTGTTCGACCTCGCGGTCCCCTGGCTCGCCGGCCGCTGGGGCAGGCCGCTCGGCGAGGAGGGCCGCCTCGGCACGCTCGCCGGATCGTTCCTGCTGGTCAGCTTCCCCGTCCTCTTGTACCTCGAGCCGGCGGCCGCGGCTCCGGGACTGCCGTTCGCCGTGCTCTTCGTTCTGCTCGCGGCGACCGCCGGATTCGCCATGCTCTATGAGGACGGCCTGCTGTTCTCGATCGGCGCGTTCTTCGCCGTCGCCGCCGAGGCGGTCTGGTCCGTCCGGTCGCTCTCGCCCGAGCGGCTCCTCGCGGGGCTCTCCGTCTACGCCGTCTTCGGCCTTCTCTACCTCGGCGTGCCGATCGTGGCCCGGCGGCTCGGCCGGCGGCTGCCGTCCTCGGAGAGCAGCGTGATCCTTCTCCTGGCCTCTCTCGGATTCCTCTTCGCCATCGCCAACCAGCCGCGGTTTTCGGTCCCGCCCTGGCCGGTCCTCGGGGTGCTTCTCCTCCTGGTCGTCGCGGCCGGCGCCGCCGCTCTCTCACTACGGCGGTCCGTGCTGTGGATCTCGGCGCTCGTCGCCTCCGAGGTCATCCTCTTCGCCTGGGTGGTGTCGGCACGAAACGCTCCATGGCCGGCGGTCGCCCTCGCCTCGGCGCTCGCGGTCTCCGCCCTGGGCCTTCTCTGGATCGGACTGTCTCGCAACGTGGCCGGACCCGGAGAGATGACGACCGACAATATCTCCGGGGCCATCGCGACCCTCTTCCTCGGCCAGGTCATCGCGATCACCGCCTCCAACCTGCCGGGGGCGCCGCCGTTGGCGTTCACGATCGCCGGGCAGGTGGCGTTCCTCCTCGCCATCCTCTGGCTCTCGGTGCTTGCGGACCGACCCTGGCTCGCTCCGCTCTCGGTCGCCTTCACCACCGCCGCCGTGGCCGCCTTGCCGCTCAACCCTCAGGCGGGCGATTCCTGGTGGCGCGAGCTCGCCTTTGCCGGCGCCCTCTATCTCCCGTACCTGGCGTTTCCCCTGATCCTCGGGGAGCGGTCGCGGCGTCTACGTCAGCCCTACCTGGCGGCGGTGCTCGCGAGCCTCAGCTTCTTCGTCTTCGCCCGCCACGCCCTTCTCGCGGGAGGGTTTTCCGGAGTGATCGGCGCGCTGCCGGTGACGCAGGCGGCCGCCCTCGCGGTCCTCCTGGCCCGGCTGGTACGGATGGAGCGCGGCGCCCGGGAGGAGGAGCGCGATCCGGGGCGGCTGGCGCTTGTGGCCGGCGCGGTCCTCGCCGGAGTGACGGCGGCCATTCCCCTGCAACTGGACCGCGAATGGATCACCATCGCCTGGGCACTTCTCGCGGCGGCGCTCGCCGCCCTCTATCTGCTCCTCCCCCACCGCGGGCTTCTCTGGTGGACGGCCGGTCTGCTCGGCGCCGTCTTCATCCGGCTGGCGGCGAACCCGGCCGTCCTGACCTATCACCCGCGCAGCGAGCTTGCGATCTGGAACTGGTATCTCTACACCTATCTCGTGCCTGCCGCCGCCTTCTTCCTCGCCGCCTGGCTGCTGGCGCGCGGCGACGACCGTCTGGAAGGCACGTCCATTTCGCCGGCCCCCCGTCTCTCGATTCTCGCGGCGGGCGGGGGCGTGGTGCTCCTCTTCCTCCTGGTGAACATCGAGATCGCGGATGTCTTCTCGAAGGGAGCAAGCCTCACCTTCGGCTTCCTCACCGGGCAGGCGACGCTGGCCGAGGATCTCACCTACACCCTCGCCTGGGCGCTCTTCGCCATCGCCCTCTTCGTCGCCGGGATCGTGCGGCCGAACCAGCCGGTGCGCATCGCCGGCATCCTTCTACTCCTCATCGCGGTGCTCAAGGGCTTCGTCCATGACCTGGCGCAGTTGGGCGGCCTCTACCGGGTCGGTTCCTTCGCCGGCCTCGCCGTCTGCCTGGCCCTGATGGCGGTCCTGATTCAGAAGTATGTTCTGCCGCGGCGGGAGGTGCTGTGAGGGCGAGAATGCTTTCTAACCATCCGCACAGCGGAGGGTTCTAACCTCCCGGGACCGGACTTCTTGTAAGCTCCAACTCTTAGGCCCAGGGGAGGGGAAATGAGTCAGCGAATCATGCGCCTCGGCTTTGCCGCCGTGTCGAGCCTACTCGTCTTCGGTGGCTGCAGCTCCCACCGCCAACTCGCGACACAGGCGGTGGATTTCAACCTGACGGTGGAGAAAGCCCAGAACGAGATGCTCCTGCTCAACGTCGTCCGCGCCAAGGACCGGCTGCCGATGTACATGACCGGCATCTCCAGCCTGAACGGCAACTTCTCGACGTCGCTCTCCGCCGGCAGCACTATCTCCAACTCCCACTCTCGGGAACGCGAGCCCACGGTGGTGGATACCTTGACTCGGGCGGCGACGGCTTCGGTGGGCACGGCGGTCTCCGCCAACCCGAGCTTCAGCCTCGCCGTGCTCGACACCCAGGAGTTCATGCGCGGCTTCCTGACCCCCGTCAACCTGGACACGCTCGGCTACTACTGGAGCCAGGAGTGGCCGCGAGCCCTGCTGCTCTACCTCCTGGTGCAGCGGGTGGAGATCGAAGCGCCCGGCAAGGAGACCGTCGTCGTACGCAACTATCCCGACAGCACAGACCCCGGTCTCAGCGACCTCAAGACTTTCGGCTGTGCGCTGCGGGACTTCCTCGCCCGGAATCCGCGCTTCGAGACCCGGTCCGTCAAGGACGAGATCGGCCCGCCGCTGCCCGAGGCCGCGGTCAGTGACGTAACCCGGCTGATCCAAGTCTCCAAGGAGGGCTACGAGCTCAGCAAGGACGACGAGAAGGGCTCCTACCAACTCAAAAGGACGCGGACGGAGCAGCACTTCGCGCTGGACACCGAGCCGCGGTACGGCCAGAGCTCGACCTGCGACGGCGCCGATCCGATCTCCGGCCCGGCACCGCCCTCGAAGTCCGGCGCAACCGCGACGGAGCCGGAGCCCTACCAGCAGTCCGCGAATAACGGCAAGGTGCGGACGACGCTGGCGGATTCGAAGACCCTGACTCTCGTCCTCCGGTCTCCGGAGGCCCTGCTGTATTACCTGGGCGAGCTGATGCGGGTGGCGAACCGGAAGGAGTCCCCCAAGATCCCCTACGTCTGCATCCAGAAGCACTTTCAGCCTCTCTTCGTCGCTCTCCCCTCCGGCCGCTGCCAGGGCTCGCAGGTGGAAGTGAACGGCGGACGAGGAAGTTTTTCGGTGCCGCCGGTCTCGGATACCAGCGCCCCCGAGTCCTGCGACGACGGGGACATCCGTCTGGAGGACGCAAATCGCTGCGATGCCGGCCGCTCGATGCAGGCGCTACGCCTCGTGAGCCAGATCATGTCCATGCAGAAGTCCGCCAAGGACCTGCCGTCGGCCGGGGTGGTGCGGCTTCTCAACTGAAGGGGGAGGCCCAGCCGGAGGCACGGGCGGGATTGCTTGCCACCCCCACCTGCCGTCACTACAATCAGGCCGGGCCGAGATTCCAAATGGATGCAACCAAGCTGAGGCAGATTTTTGAGAAGCTCGACCAGGCTCTCGAGCATCCGACGGAGCTACTGATTCGGGAAGGGGCTGCCGTGCTGGCTCACGGGTTGGAGCAGCGAGCGACCCTCGACATCGACGTCCTTCCAGCTTCCCGCTTCGTCGAGTCAGATCTGCGCCGGGCCTGCGCCGCTGCGGACCTTGGTTTCAATCCGTTGGACAAAGCCTTCACGGAACACGACTACCTCGAGCTCGTTCCTGAGGAGACGCTTATCCTTCCAGTCCCAGTTCCGGACCGAGGCTATAACACGGTTTTTCGTGGTCTGCGCCTCACCGTCAGGACGCCTCCCGCCGCCGACCTCGTCATCGGCAAGCTGAAGCGGCTCGATTCCGACGACCTCTTCGATGTCGGCTTCCTGATCAACCGCTTTCGGCTGACAGAGTCGGATCTGACGGAGGCCTTCGAGCGACTGCCGGCACGGTTCAAAGCAGACCCGGTAATCCAGGACAACCTCCGCTTCGTCATCGAGGATTACCTGTGAACGAAAAACTGACCCGGCCGGCGCGCTGGAAGGTGGTGCTCGACAGCATGTTCGAAGAGCTGCGTTCCGGGGCTCCGCGGGCGCAGACGTATTGGGCGCAGCAACTCGCGTTCGGACCGGTGTTCTTCCATGTCGTCGTCCTCGCTGTCCGCAGCGGTGCCCTACCGCCAAACGACCTTGAGCTCCTCCGGGGTTTACTCCCTCTCGCCCAATCCATTCTCGGTGCTCTGCCCGACGGTTCCGGGGGGGACCCGGCCAGCTTCTTCTTACTGGCACACCGGCAGGCTCAGGCGCTGTCATGGGGCCGCCGCCGCCACCTCGCCAGGCTTGCCGTACGGCTCGGCATGGAACCGACGGGCTCGCCTTACGATCCAGTGCCCAGACGGTTCCAACGTCCGTATGAGCTCATCGGCTGGACTCCTCCCTTCGCCGAAAAGCTCCCGGCCGGGCTTGAGAAGGCGCCCGGTTGAGACCTACGACGACCGGCTGACGTACCTCTCCCACGCTCCGAGCCGCTCTTCCAGAGTGCGGCCCAGGGCCTCCAGGGCGGGCAGGTCGGTGGGTTCGTCGGCCATCAAGGGGATGTCCACCAGCGGCTGCTCGCGGGAGAAGAGCTTGGCGAGCTCGACGAGGCCTTTGCGGTCCCGCTCGCCGGCCCAGGAGAGCAGCTCCCAGCCGTTCGGGTGGCAGGGGTCCGGCGCGGGAGCGCCTTCCACCACGAAGCGGGGGTGGACGCGGTTCACCACCACGGGTCCCAGGTGATAGCCGGCCTCCTCCAGCTTGCGGGCGAAGAAGAGGGTGTCGGGAATGCGCTCCTCCCCCGCTCCCGAGACGAGGACGAAGAGGGTCCGCGGCGAGCGCAGCAACGCCTCGACCTGCCGTGCCCGCTCGCGGAAACCCTCGAAGAGGGGGCTGAAGGCCTGGAAAAACTCAGCCATGTCGCGCAGCAGGTCCATTCCCACCACGTCGTCGAGGAAGCGCTCGGCCCGGCGGCCGAGGGCGCCCCAGCGGGAGGTGGCCCGCAGGTGCCCATCCTCGTCGAACCAGTCGCGCAGGGCCACGCGCAGGGCACCGCTGTCCAGGAAGCCGAGGATGCGCGCCGGGGCTTCCAGGAAGTCCAGGGCCTGCCGGGTGGGCGGGGTGTCGAGGATCACCTGCTGGTAGCGCCCGCTCCCCGCCACCTCGAACAGACGCTCGACGGCCATGTACTCCAGAACGCCGCCGAGGGTTCCCGAGAGATGCTGATAGAAGGGGTTCTCCAGCACCCGCCGGCGCGACACCTCGTCCGGTGCGTAGCGCTCGATCAGGCGGTCGAAGGTCTGCCGGGCGTCGAGCAGGCTGGCGTAGAGGGCTCCCGGCGCACCCAAAGCCACTTTGACCTCCTGGAGCTTCGCCTCGTCCCCCACTCCAAGCGACTGCTTCAGGCGCAGCGACGGATCGAAGGTCATCACCAGGGTGTCGCGCCCCTCGCGGGCGGAGAGCACGGCCATCGAGGCCGCGAGGGTCGTCTTGCCGACGCCCCCGGAGCCGACGACGATGACCAGCGGATAGCGATCGGAGATCAGCTCCATGAAGTCTCCCCTTCTCCGAGATGATGGCTGGCCGATTCCTTGAAGCAGCGGCTGAGGGCCGAAAGGAGGGACGGTCCGCGATCGATCGGGAGCTGAGGCAGCTCGATCCGGGGTCCCTGCCAGCCCGCCTTGAGCCGCGCCAGCTCGCGCTCGTTGAGCTCCCGCCTCCGGCGCCAGAGGGAGACCAGCTCGTTGTCGCTCTCCCCCGAAACCCGATGCGGCGCCGGCGGATACAGGCCGTTGACCACCAGCAGCTCGGGATCGCGCTGCACCCGCTCGCGCAGCTCCTGGCGCAGCTCCAGGGCCTCCTCGACCGGCATCTCCTCGGCCTGGGTGACCACCACGATGCCGCATTTCCCGGCGTCGGCGATGAGCGCCGCGAGCTCCGAGGCCATGACGGAGAAAGGGCCGCTGGTGATCACTTCGGAAACGAGCCGCGGTGCGGCAAGGAGACTGACGCCGTGGCCGGTGGCCGGTGCGTCGAGGACGATGGTGTCCAGATCCGGCGTCCCTGGCCCCCCAAGGCCTCGGAGAAGGCGCAACGCGTGGCCCAGCGTCGCTAGCTCCTTGAGGCCCGGAGCGCCGGCCGCGAAATGCTCATAGACCGGACTGTCGAGCACCCGCCGGGCCAGCAGCTCCAACTTCAGGCGCTCGCGGACGATCTCATCCAGAACCTGCCGGGGCTTGAGGTTCTGCACCCAGAGGCGCGACTCGGCCTGGACGATGGCGCCGCCCGAGGGGGGAACCCCGAGCATCTGGTGGACGTTCTCGCGCGGATCGACCTCCACCACGAGGGTACGCCGTCCCGCCGCGGCGAGCGACCGCCCCAGCATGGCGGAGATCACCGTCTTGCCGACGCCGCCCTTGCCCGTGACCACCACGAGCTGGCGGCGGGCCATTCGTTCCATGAGCTCCATGACGCCTCCCGCCCCGCGGCCGTACGACCGCTCTGCCGCAGAGCGGCATGACTATACCGCGAGTCCTCGGCTCGCCAACCCCGCCGCGACACACCCCTTCCTGTAGACACAGCTTTCCCTAAGGAGAGAAGACCATGCGGAAGACGAAGAAGAAGATGACCCTGCGGCGTGAGACCCTCCAGCTTCTCGGCTCCCAGGCGGCCCTCGTCGCCGGCGGCAGCCAGGCCAACCCCACGTATGCCAACTGCCCGGCGACGCAACTGATCTCCGTCTGCGTCACCTGCGAGACGCTGACGAACTGCCAGATTTCGGCCTGCATCTGCCAGTAGGAGCGATCGGCCCCGGAGTTTTCCCACCCTCCGGGGCGTTGCCTTTCCCCCCTCCTCCGCGATACAACCCAAGCGCCATGAGCTTCCCCGAAACCCGACTCCGCCGCTTTCGCCGCACCCCGACCCTGCGCCGCCTGGTCCGCGAGACCCGGCTGTCTCCGGACAATCTCTGTCTCCCCCTCTTCGTCTGCCCCGGCGAAGGGGTCGCCAAGCCCGTGGGCTCCATGCCGGGCGTCTACCAGCAGTCGGTGGACCAGATCGTGAAGACCGCCAAGGAGGCCTTCGCCGAGGGAATCCGCTCCCTGCTGCTCTTCGGCCTTCCCGAGTTCAAGGACGCCGAGGGTAGCGCCGCCTGGTCGCCGGACGGCATCGTCCAGCGCGCCGTGCGGGCTCTCTCCATCGAGCTGCCCGAGCTGGTCAAGATCGTGGACGTCTGCTTCTGCGAGTACACGGATCACGGCCACTGCGGCGTGCTCCATGGCCACGAGGTGGACAACGACGCCACGCTGGAAAACCTGGCGAAGCAGTCCGTCTCCCTGGCCGAGGCCGGGGCGGACGTCATCGCGCCGTCGGACATGATGGACGGCCGGGTGGGAGCCATCCGCAAGGCGCTCGACGGCGCGGGTTATTCTGCGATCCCCATCCTCTCCTACGCCGTCAAGTTCGCCAGCGGCTTCTACGGTCCGTTCCGCGAGGCCGCCGAGTCCGCCCCGCAGTTCGGCGACCGCCGCGCCTATCAGATGGACCCCGCCAACGGCCGCGAAGCCCTGCGCGAGGCCGAGGCGGACGTCGAGGAGGGGGCGGACATGCTGATGGTCAAGCCCGCCCTGCCCTACCTGGACATCCTCGCCGCCCTGCGCCAGCGCTTCGACCTGCCCCTCGCCGCCTACCACGTCAGCGGCGAGTACTCGATGATCAAGGCGGCGGCCGAGCGCGGCTGGATCGACTACGACCGGGTGATGATGGAGTCGCTCGTCGCCATCCGCCGGGCCGGCGCCGACCTCATCCTCACCTATGCGGCGCGGGAAGCGGCGAAGCTGCTGGCCGCGGGGTGGGCGGAATGAGCAGCCTTCTCGCCCGCGCCGAAAAAGTCCTTCCCGGCGGCGTCAACTCCCCCGTGCGCGCCTTCCGGGGCGTCGGCGGCGAGCCCGTGTTCATCCGCTCGGCCCAGGGGGCCTATCTCGAAGGCGAGGACGACCGGCGCTACATCGACTACATCGGCGGCTATGGCCCCCACATCCTGGGGCACCGCCATCCGTCGATCGTCGCCGCCATCGAAGAGGCCCTGGGCCGGGGCACGGCGTTCGGGGCTCCGACGCTGGCGGAGGTGGAGCTGGCGGAGGTCATCGTCGCCGCCCTGCCGTCCGTCGAGATGGTGCGGCTGGTCAACTCCGGCACCGAGGCCACCATGTCGGCGCTCCGCCTGGCCCGTGCCGCCACCGGACGCAACCGGTTCGTGAAGTTCGTGGGGTGCTACCACGGCCACGCCGACCCGTTCCTCATCGCTGCCGGCTCCGGCGCCGCCACGATCGGCGTGCCGTCCTCCCCCGGCGTGCCCGGAGCGGTGGTGGCGGATACGCTCCTCGCCCCCTACAACGACCTCGGCGCCGTCGAGGCCCTCTTCGCCCGGCACGGCGACACCATCGCCGCCGTCATCGTCGAGCCCATCGCCGGCAACATGAACCTGGTGCCGCCCGTCCCCGGCTTCCTCGAAGGGCTGCGCACCCTCTGCGACCGCCACGCCTCGCTGCTCATCTTCGACGAGGTGATGACCGGCTTCCGGGTGGCCTGGGGCGGCGCGCAGATCATCCTCGACGTCTCGCCGGACCTCACCACCCTGGGCAAGGTCATCGGCGGCGGCCTGCCGCTGGCCGCCTATGCCGGCCCCCGCGATCTCATGATGCGGATCGCGCCCGCCGGCCCCGTCTACCAGGCGGGCACCCTCTCCGGCAATCCGCTGGCCGTGGCCGCCGGCCGGGCCGCCCTGCGCGAGCTCGCCAAGGACGAGGATTGCCCCTATGAGGCGCTGGAGGCCACCGGCGCCCGCCTGCAGAAGGGGATCGAGGCTGCAGGCCAGCGCCACGGCATCCCCTGCCGGGTGGAGCGGCAGGGCGCGATGATGGGCCTCTTCTTCACCGCCGGCCCCGTTCACCGGATGGAGGACGTGGACGCCACCGACCGGCCGCGCTTCGCGCGCGTGTTCCACAAGCTCCTCGACCGAGGGGTCCACCTGCCGCCCTCGCCCTACGAGGCGATGTTCTTCTCCACCGCCCATGGCGAGGCCGAGATCACCGCCACCCTGGAGGCGTTCGACGCCGCCTTCCAGGAGGAGGCCGCCGCTTGACGCATCCGGACGTCCTGGTGCTCGGCGGCGGCATCATCGGCCTCGCCTGCGCCCGCGAGTTGGCCCTGCGCGGCCATCGGGTCGAGATCGTCGAGCGCCTTCCCCACGGTGCCGAGGCCTCGCTCGCCGCGGGCGGCATGCTCTCCCCCTTGAGCGAGCGGGACGGTCACCGCGGACCCTTTCTCGACGCCTGCCTGGCCTCTCGCGACCTGTGGGGCTCCTGGGTGGCGGACCTGGAAAGCGAGACGGGCCTCACCGTCGACTACGACACCAGCGGCGCCCTGCTCGTAGCCCTGGAAGAAGACGACGAGCCCGACCTCGACGCCGTCCTGAGCTTCGCCCACGGCTTGGGCGAGCACGCAGAGGAGATCGAAATCACCGCCCTGCGTCACTGGGTGCCGGACATCACGCCCGAGGTCCGGCGCGTGCTCCATCTTCCCGGCGAGTACCGGGTGGACAACGTGCAGGTCTGCGCCATTCTCGCTCAAGCCGCCCAGAAGCTCGGGGTGGTGATTCACCATGAGAGCGAGGTGGAGCGCGTCGAGCGCCGCCCGGAGGGAACCGTCCTGGTGCACGGCCGCCATTGGCGCAAGGAGGCCCGGTTGCTGGTGCTCGCGGCGGGCGCCTGGTCGGGCCTCATCCCCGGCCTGCCTCCCTTCCCCGTGCGGCCGGTGCGCGGCCAGATGCTGCTGCTGGGGGGCGTCGAATGGCCGTGGGCGGGTATCGTGCGGCACGGCTCCCGCTACGCCGTCCGCCGCGGCTCAACCGGCCTGCTGGTGGGCTCGACGCAGGAAGAGGCGGGCTTCGACAAGCACAACACCGTCGAGGGAGTCGAGGATCTCCTCGCCTTCGCCCGGCGGCTCTTCCCCGGCATCGGCCGGGCTCGGTTGGAGACCGTCTGGGCGGGCCTGCGCCCCGCCACTCCCGACGGCCTGCCCATCCTCGGACCGCTGCCCGGCTGGCCGGCGGTGGTGGCGACGGGCCATTTCCGCAATGGCATTCTCCTCGCTCCGTGGACGGCGCGCGAGGTCGCCCGGCTGGCCTTCGAGGACGGCGAGACGGAGATCCCGGCCTTCTCGCCGCGGCGGTTTCTGGATCGTTCTTGAGACCGGAGTACCCTTCGGTATAATCCCCCGCTGGCGGTCAAAGGAGACCTTTGGAAATGACGCACATCATCATGGAACCCTGTGTCGGCGTGAAGGATACGGCCTGCGTGGACGTCTGCCCGGTCGATTGCATCTACGGCAAGAACGAGGATTGGGAGATGCTCTACATCCATCCCGAGGAATGCATCGACTGCGGCCTCTGCGTCGACGCCTGCCCCGTCGAGGCCATCGTCCCCTTGGAAGAGGTGCCGGACAAGTGGAAGGCGTTCATCGCCAAGAACTACGAGCACTTCGGGTTCACGCCTCCCTGAGAGGGGCACGCCAGACTCTCCATCGAGATCATCGGGCCTACCTCCCGGGGCCCCCGCGATTCCCCCCTCCCCCGGGGAATGGACGTTCCCCCTCTTCCGTTCTACAATGTGAGTCCTGAGCACTAAACCTTAGTCCGGGGACCTCAAGGTTCGCGGCTGGGGTAAGTGGCCAGGTCTCTGGGAGGAGGAGCGCTGCATTGGACTACAAGGACTATTACGCCACGCTGAGCGTCAAGAAGGATGCCTCGCAGGACGAGATCCAGAAGGCGTACAAGAAGCTGGCGCGCAAGTTCCATCCGGACGTGAACAAGGACCCCCAGGCCGAGGTCAAGTTCAAGGAGATCGGCGAGGCCTACGAGGTTCTCAAGGACCCGGACAAGCGCCAGAAGTACGACCAGTATGGCTCGGCCTGGAACCGGGCCCGGCAGTCGGGCGGCAGCGGCGTTCCTCCGGGTTGGAATGTTCACTACGGCGACGGTGGCGGCGGATTCGATTTCAACGATTTCGGCGGCATGGGAGGCATGGGCGGTGGCGAGCGGTTCAGCTCGTTCTTCGACATGCTGTTTGGCGGTGGCGGACCCGGCGGCGCGCGGCGGGGAGCGGCGGCGGGCGGCCCCGGGGGGTTCGGCGGCTTCGGCAATCAGGGCGGTCCGCAAGGCGGCGGCAACGCCGAGGCGACGCTCCCCCTCTCCGTCGAGGAAGCCGTGCAGGGCGGCGAGAAGGAGATCTCCCTCTCTGATCCCGCGACCGGCCAGCGCCGGAGCCTGACGGTGAAGATTCCGGCGGGCGTGCGCTCCGGTCAGAAGATTCGCCTCGCCGGCCAGGGCTCTCCGGGGCTCGGCGGCGCGGCGGGCGATCTGCTGCTCAAGGTGGAGATCCAGCCGGACTCGCGCTTCAAGGTCGACGGCGCGGACATCCATACGACCGTCCCCGTCTCTCCCTGGGAAGCGGCGCTGGGCGGCGAGGCCGAGGTCGAGACGCCCACCGGCCCTGTGCGGGTGAAGATCCCCGCCGGCACCTCCTCGGGCCGCAAGATCCGCTTGCGCGGTCGCGGCCTCTCCCAACAGGGAGGCGGCAAAGGAGATCTGCTGGCCGAGATCCGTCTCATGGTTCCGGATACCCTGTCGCCCCGTGAGCGCGAGCTGTTCGAGCAGTTGGCGGCGGAATCGGAGTTCCGCCCCCGCGAGAGGGCGATGTAGAGAGGGCGATGTAGAGAGGGTGTCTTGAAAGATGGTGCTGCGACCCGGATGTCGCCCGGGATTGAAATCCTGGGCTACCGACGGTGGTCCCCTCCGGGACCGCGGTTTCGTTCTCCCTGGGTCCCGTAGGGACTACCGTCGGTAGCCAGGCGATTTCAATCCCTGGCGACGTAGGCGTGGCTGTCGCACCCTTCGAGACACCCTCTAAGGAAATTCGTGCAAAGGAGGGAAAATCATGGACATCAACAAGCTCACTCAAAAATCTCAAGAGGCGCTGCAGAGCGCCCAGACGAAAGCCTTACGCTATGGACATCAGGAGGTGGACGGCGAGCACCTTCTGCTCGCTCTTCTGGAGCAGCCGGAAGGGCTGGTGCCCCGCCTGCTCGCCCGTATGGAGGCGCCCACCGAGGCGCTCAAGGCGGAGGTCGAGCGCGAGCTTTCTCGCCGGCCCAAGGTCTCAGGCCCCGGAGCCGAGGCGGGCAAGATCTATCTCACCCAGCGGTTGCAGCAGATCTTCCTGCGCGCCGAGGACGAGGCCAAGCGCCTGAAGGACGAATACGTATCCGTCGAGCACCTGCTGCTGGCGATGATCGAGGAGGGCTCCTCCTCCCCTGTCGGCAAAGTGCTCGCGAGCTTCAACATCACCCGCAACGCCTTCCTCGCCGTGCTGACGGCGGTGCGGGGCAACCAGCGGGTCACCAGCGCCATGCCGGAGGTCGCCTATGAGGCCCTGGAGAAGTACGGTGTCGACCTGGTGGCCGAGGCGCGGCGCAACAAGCTCGATCCGGTCATCGGCCGCGACGCGGAGATCCGGCGCGTGGTCCGCATCATGTCGCGCAAGACCAAGAACAATCCCGTATTGATCGGCGAGCCCGGCGTCGGCAAGACGGCCATCGTCGAGGGCCTCGCCCAGCGCATCGTGCGGGGGGACGTCCCCGAGTGGCTCAAGGATCGGGCCCTCTTCTCGCTCGACATGGGCTCGCTGCTCGCGGGTGCCAAGTATCGCGGCGAGTTCGAGGAGCGCCTCAAGGCGGTGCTCAACGAGATCAAGCAGAGCGAGGGACGCATCCTGTTGTTCATCGACGAGATCCACACCATCGTCGGCGCCGGCAAGACGGAAGGCTCTCCCGACGCGGGCAACCTTTTGAAACCCATGCTGGCCCGCGGCGAGCTGCACTGCATCGGCGCCACCACGCTCGACGAATACCGCAAGAACATCGAAAAGGACGCGGCCCTGGAGCGCCGCTTCCAGCCGGTGATGGTCGAGCCGCCGTCCGTCGAGGATACGGTCTCCATCCTCCGCGGCCTGCGCGAGCGCTTCGAGGTGCACCACGGCGTCCGCATTCAGGACAACGCCCTGGTGGCGGCGGCCGTGCTCTCGAACCGTTACATCTCCGATCGTTTCCTGCCCGACAAGGCCATCGACCTCATCGACGAGTCCTGCGCCATGATCCGCACCGAGATCGATTCCATGCCGCAGGAGCTCGACGAGGTCACCCGCCGCGTCATGCAGCTCGAAATCGAGGAGGCGGCGCTCAAGAAAGAGAAGGACAAGGCGAGCCAGGAGCGTCTGGAGGATCTGCGCCGAGAGCTGGCGGACCGTAAAACCCAGGCCGACGCCATGCGGGCCCAATGGGAGGCCGAAAAAGAGTCGATCGAGGAGGTGCGGGACCTGCGCGAGCAGCTTGAGCAGATCCGCCAGGAGATCGAGGTCGCCGAGCGGCAGTACGACCTCAACAAGAGCGCCGAGCTACGCTACGGCAAGCTCCCCCAGCTCGAAGCCCAGCTCCGCGAGAGAGAGGCGATGCTGACGGAGCAGCAGCAGAGCGGCGGCAAGCTCCTGCGCGAGGAGGTCACGGAAGAGGAGGTGGCCGAGATCGTCTCCCGCTGGACGGGCATTCCGGTCACCCGGCTGGTCGAGGGCGAGCGGGACAAGCTGCTGCGGCTCGACGAGATCCTTCACCAGCGCGTCATCGGCCAGGACGAGGCCGTGCAACTGGTCGCGGACGCCGTCATCCGCGCCCGCTCGGGAATCAAAGATCCGCGGCGCCCCATCGGCTCCTTCATCTTCCTGGGGCCGACCGGCGTCGGCAAGACCGAGCTCGCCAAGACCCTCGCCCAGTCGCTCTTCGACAGTGAGGAAAACTTGATCCGTATCGACATGAGCGAGTACATGGAGCGTCACAACGTCTCGCGGCTGATCGGCGCCCCGCCGGGCTACATCGGCTACGAAGAGGGCGGCCAGCTCACCGAGGCGGTGCGGCGCAAGCCCTACTCCGTCATCCTCTTCGACGAGATCGAAAAGGCGCACCACGACGTCTTCAACGTGCTCCTCCAGATCCTCGACGACGGCCGGGTGACCGATGCGCAAGGCAGGACGGTGGACTTCAAGAACACCGTCATCATCATGACCTCGAACATCGGCTCCCATCACCTGCTGGAGGGAATGACGCCGTCGGGCGAGATCTCCGAAGGGGCGCGGGACGCCGTGCTGCGCGAGCTGCGCGGCCACTTCCGGCCCGAGTTCCTCAACCGGGTGGACGACATCGTGCTCTTCCGCACGCTGACCCTGCCCGAGATCGAGCGCATCGTCGATCTCCAGACCGAGGACTTGAGAAAGCGCCTTGCGGATCGAGGTATCCGTCTCGAGCTCTCCGAACCCGCCCGCGTGCTGGTGGCGCGTCAAGGTTTCGATCCGGTGTATGGTGCCCGGCCCTTGAAGCGGTACCTGCAACACGAGCTCGAGTCGAAGATCGGCCGCGCCCTGATCGCCGGCGACGTCCACGACGGGGCTCTCCTCCGGGTGGACGTCAACGAAACCGGTCAGCTCGCCGTCGCGATCGAAAACCCCAAGAAAGCGGAGGTCGCGGTGGGGGTGTGATCTCGATCAATCTCCCTTGAAGTCAAAAGCCCGGCCGCGAGGCCGGGCTTTTTTCCATTCTGGGCTGCGAGAATTTCGCTTCAGGGAGCGATAACGAAACCCGTCGACACATCAAACTTTCGACCCCACCACCGTCCGCGGGTCATTCCGATCCTCCCGCCACGCCGGATGGTTCACATGAAACACGTGGTCTCCGTTGAACGAGACCACCGCCGCGTCGAAGGTCATGGTTCCGATCTTCTTCCAGTTGGTGATATCTCGGCGTTCTTTGATCGGCAGGCCATGGGTGGTGCCGGTGTCGGAGGTCTCGACGTCGAAGACGAGCTTGCGTTTCGGTGTGGGGTCGCCGGGATCGTAGATGTGGGCCATGATCTCGTCGCGGAAGTCGAGGTCGTCGCCGGGGATGACAGGCTGACCCGCGGCAACGGTGAGCTGCATGAACTCGGGGGCGCGCGTCGGCTCGGCGGGCGGTTTCCCGAGCTCGGCGATCTGGTAGACCTGCCGGATGGTCGGCTGCTTCTCGGCGATGTTGAACACCAGCCCGCTGAGGAGGAGGATCGGCATACCGCCGCCGCGGCGCGTGACGGTGGTGTTCGGCGCGTTGCGCAGCTTCGCGCCGTTGATGTTCGGCGTGTCCTCGCCACCGATGTCTTCCTGGGTGATGAAGCACGCGGTCGGCAGGCACTCGGGATGGTTCGGATCGGTGGTCGGATAGATACGGCCGATCATCGACAGCGACCGCGTATGTCCGCGGCGCGTCTCGGTGCAGCAGGTGGAGTAGCGGGTGATGATCAGGCCGCGGCTTCCCTTGTGGAAGTAGCCGGTGTACGGCGTGTCCGCGGTGACTTCCCACAGGCCCGTCATGCAGACGGCGTTAGGGTGGAGGAGGCGGCGGTAGCCCATTCCGTCCGGGCCCCAGCGAAGGTCGGAATCGGAGGCGAGGACGCGCTTGGCCGCCGCGAGGAACTGCCACGTCCTGCCGCCGGGCAGCAGGCCTTTGATCAGCGGCATGAACGTGACCGGGAAGCGCTCGAACGGCGCGTTCCCTTGCGCCCCCCAGACTTTCTGATACGGGTTGGCGAAGACAGCGTCGCGCACGCTGCTGAAGCACGAGCAGGCGACGACACGCTTATCGTTGGCGGTGAAGCCTTGAATACCGAGGGCCTCTTCGGTCATGTGACCTCCTCGCAGGATGGTGAGGGGCTTGGCTCAGCGCACCACGACGTGCCTGTAAAATGGAATCTCGCGGATTCGAGGTCCGCCCGCGGCGACGATCGCGTTGGCGAGAGCGGGGGCGACCGCGGGCGTCGGAGGCTCGCCGACTCCGGTCGGCGTCACCTGTCCGCCCATATCCTTGATCACCTCCGCGCTTGGTTCCACAAAGTACACGGAGATCTTTTTCGGTGTCTGGTGAATTCGTAGCACAGGGTAGTCGTCGAAATTGTGCTGCTCGACGGCTCCTTTCTTGACCGTAATCTCGCCGAGCAGGGCGTAGCTCAGGCCGTAGAGGATGCCGCCCTCCATCTGCGCTTTGCACCGGTCCGGGTTGACCGCGATGCCGCAGTCGATCGCGCCGTGGATCTCGTTGATCGTCAGCTCGTTGGCGTCGTTGAGCGAAACGTCTACCACGATGGCCACGTAGCTAAGGAAGGCCCGGTGGGCGGCGATGCCCAGGCCACGGCCCTTCATCGCCTTGTACTGCTTGACCTTGTCATCCCAGCCCACCTCCTTCACCACCCGCTCCACGACGGCCCGCAGCCGCCGGGTATCGGGTGGATAAGGAGGCACCACGGCGGGCTGCCCTTCCCACTTCAACGCGGGGAAGCCGTTGTTATCGAAGCATTTGGCGTCCTCGGCCCCCAGATCGAGGACACGCCCCTCCCCGATCAGCTCGAGCAGATAGTCCTTGGCGTCGCGTCCGGCGGCGACCGCCAGCTCGTTGGCGAAGGAGCCGGTGCCGAAGGCGTGGTAGATGTTGGCCACCGAGCGCATCCAGCCGCAGCGGATGTGGTTCTCGGCCGGACAGTTCTCGATGCGCAGATTCTTCACGTCGAGCATCATGTCCTCGAGACCGTGCGCCCTCTCGATCCCGGAGCCATAGCGATACTCCCCACCGTTGTGATACGCGGCGCGCGCCTTCTTGAAAACCGGCCTGACCGGCTCGGGTAGGGTTTCCGGAGGCGGAAAGAGCGTCGCGAAGAACGACGTGAAGGCGCTGCGCAGCACCAGGGCCGTCGTATGCCCCTCGCCGTCGAGAGCCGCCTTCAGGCGCTGGTGGGCGACCGAATTGTAGTAGCTGAACTGGATGTCGTCCTCGCGGGTCCACTGCACCCGAATGGGTACGCCGGGATGCTTCTGGGCGAGAAAGGCCGCCTCGATAGCGTAGTCGCATTTGGACTTGCGCCCGAAGCCGCCACCCAGCAACGTCGTGTGCACCTTGACCTTGTCCCGAATCTCTTTCTTGAGCTCGTCTCTGGCCTTGTACAATGCGGCCTCGTCCAATCCCAGCAGTCTTCCGAGCTCTTCGTTGAAGTCGCGCACTTCTTGCTTTTCGCAGTCTCTCACTTCGCTCGGCTCGGTCGCCTGCCAGAGCAGCCACCTGACCGGATTGGGCTCCAGCATTGCCAGCCCCACGTAGTGCTGTGTGAAGTCGGGACCCTGGGTGGGTGACCAGATCTCCCAGCGCCCGCTCTCGTAAAGGGCGACGGCGGCGGGGGGCTCCATCGGCGCCTGGGCCAGGTGGGGAATGTAGTAGTCCGCATCCACAACCTTGGCGGCCTGCGCGAAGGCCTCGTCGACGTCGCGCCGTATTCGCAGCGGCCTCCCCGGGGCGGCCGTCGAGGTTTCCAACTCGCCGCGGAAGGCCTTGGAGTCGTACTCGGCGTTGGGGTTCCCTCCGAGCTCCCACTCGACCTTGAGCGCCCGGCGCCCCTGCAAGGCCGCCCAGGTGTTCTCGGCCAGGACGGCGACGCCCGCGTGCGGTATGAAGCCGGCGCCCACTCCTCCCGCTGGCTGCGTAAGCGGGAGGCGGACCTTGACAACGTCCACGACGCCCGGCACCTGGCGCGCCGCGGTGTCGTCGAAGCTCTTCACCTCGCCGTTGGCCACCGGGCAGCGCACGATCATGGCCGTCAGCATGCCGGGCCGATGAACGTCGACATCGGCGCCGTAGATCGCTTTGCCGGTGACCATGTCCTGAACGTCGACGAACGGCACGCCCGTCTCCTTGCCGATGAAACGCCACTTCTCGGGTGGCTTGAGCGCGGCCGTGATCTCGGGCATCTGGGGTACCCCCACCTGGGAGGCGTAGAGCAGCAAGTGGTGGTATTCGTTGGGACCATGTTTGTTGCCCTTGTGCCACACTTTCTGCTGCCGCCCCTCGCACTCGGCGGGGTCGACTCCCCATTTTTTGGCCGCGGCGCGTTCCATCACGAGCCGAATGCCGGCGCCGAAGAGCCTCATGGGCTGGTAGTACAGAGCCATGCTACGCGAGCTGTCTGCGAACTGGGCGACTTCCTCGGGGATCAGGTAACTCGGTTTGCCGCCTGGGTTTGGATTCCCTATCGCGAATCTGGGAGCGTCGGCGTCGGCCTGGTGCAGCCGGACCCGGGACCAGTCAGCCTCGAGCTCGTCGGCCAGCACGGCCGCCAGGCTCGATTTGATACCCTGGCCCATCTCCGAGCGGTGAGCCATGATGATGATGGTGCCGTCCAGTTTGATGGCGACGAAATTGTTGAGCGGGAAGCCTTTATGAAGGAGATCCGTTATCGGCCCGGCGGAGAGCGATTCCGTGGGGACAATGGACCAGCCGAGCACCAGGGCTCCGGCACCCACACCGGTCTGACGGAGGAAATCCCTGCGGGTGATCCTGACGATGCCGCTCATGACGAGCTCCCTGCTGCCTTGTGGATCGCGGCCCGGATCCGCGGATAGGTACCGCAGCGGCAGATGTTGCCGCGCATCGCGTCGTCGATCTGCTCGTCGGTGGGGTTGGCCCCCTTCGTCGCGGTCAGGAGCGCCGCGGCGGACATGATCTGGCCCGGCTGGCAGAATCCGCATTGCGGCACGCCGAGCTCGACCCACGCCTTCTGGCAGGGGTGGCTGCCGTCGGGCGACAGACCCTCGATCGTGGTGATCTTGGAAAGGCAGGCGACGCCCACGTCGATCGAGCAGGAACGCACGGCCCGCCCGTCGAGGTGGACGGTGCACGCGCCGCATTGCGCGACGCCGCAGCCGAACTTGGTGCCCTTGAGCCCCAGGATGTCGCGCAGGGCCCAGAGCAAAGGCATGTTGCCGTCAATGTCGACAGTGTGTACCCTGCCGTTGACGTGGAGCTGAAAAATGGACATCGGAACCTCCTTCTCGGGGTCGGCCCTGGGCGAAATCAGAATTTGCGGCGGAGCTCCACTCGCGCTCCGTAGATGTCCTTCTGGCCCTGCCGCCAGCCCTTCATGGCGTCGAGGCGCAAGATCCAGGTTTTCGTGAACGGATGCTGATAGCGGGCGCCGAGGGCGTATTGGTCCCCCGACGTATTGTTGCTCCTGCGCTCCACCACCGACCCTTCGACGACGATCTGACGGTCGAGGCCGAACAGGTACTCCACTCCCACCGCCCCGCCGTAGGAGTCGCGCGCGGTGGCGTCGAGTGTCGGGTAGCCCGTCAGACCGTCGGACTCGAAGTTGATGCCGGTGTTCCTCAGCACGCCGCCGGAATCGCCCCCGCGCGCCAGCGACTGAGGGCTTTTGAAGCCGGCGAAGAGGTTGAAGTAGGGGACGAAGTTCAACGGGTTGAAGGCTGAGACGTCGAAGCCGAAATGCCGCCTCGGGACGAGCGAGTTCTCCACCAGCACCAGCAGGCCGTCGGCGGTCTTCACCCCGTTGACACCCTTCTGACCGAAGTTGCCGATCAGCCGGACGCTGTTGGCGAGCCGCCCCCGGTACCGCTTGCTGAACGCGACGGTGACGTTGCTGTAGCTATGGCCGCTGACGTCGGAGTCGAGGTAGCCGTAGCCGTACTCGAGATAGCCGCGCAGGAGGTCGGCGAAGCCGGCGAAGCCGAAGAGTTTGTTCTTGGTGCCGGAATCGGCGGCGGTGTTCACGTTGTGGAAGCCGGCGAAGAAGGTGAAGTCCATGTTGCTGATATCGAGCGAGGGACTGTTCTTGGCGGTGATGCTGAAGGCCGCGCCATCGATGGCATCCTCGATCCAGACGCCGTTCTGGGTGACGATGGGGGTCCTCCCGACGGCAACCGGCAGGTCTACATGGTTGGTCCTGCCGGTCAACCCTTGAGCCATCGCGCCGAGGTCGCCTTCGAAGAAAAGAGTGTCGAGGTTGAAGTCGAAATTGTCGACGAACTTGTCTTTGACCCCGCCGCTGATCAGGTAGCGCGTAAACGAGTTGTTTTTGTCGATCGGGCGCGTGAAGGCATGAATACGCTCGGTGGGGGTGAGCTGTAAGTCCATGTCGAGGTTGAGACGGGCGGCGATCTCCGACTGCTCCGTCTTGCCGTTGACGGGGGGGCCGCCTTTGTCGTACTGCGCGGCGGCGATACGAAAGTCGCCGGCAACAATGAAGGCCGGCATCATTGGATTCTTATCGCCGAGCAAGGTGGGGCGGGGTGCGTACGCCCCATAGTCGTAGAGGCGAAGGCCCAACTGGACGGGCGGCTGGGGCCTATCGATCTTGCGCCTGCCGCCATAGATGTCGAGCTCGGCCGCCGAGTCGTAGGTCTGCGGATAGCACGGGTCGGATTTGAACCACGCCGGGTCGGGCGGCCCGGGGAGGAGCCTGGCCTCGGGCGACATGTCGTGCTCTTTGTGGGCGTTGCTGACATCGAAGGGTTTCGGGACGCAGGGGGCGTCACTTTTCTGGTCGCCGTCGGCAAAGGCGCACCGGACGCCGAGGGCAAGCAGAAGGAGTCCGACGAGCAAAGGGTTCGCAGTCCAGGCTTTTCCGTTCATGGTCGCCCTTTCTCAGTGAACGTCGAATGAGACGGCGTAGGCATGCGTGTCAGTGACCCATTCGTTCTCAACCCGCTTCATCTCCGTCGTGGCGAAGACGAACTCCATGAAATAGATGGGCTCCGTCCTGCCGCGCAGGCGCGCGGCGAGCTTGTAAGTACCGGACTTTTTGAGCAGCTTCCCGGGGACCTTGTAGTGGGCGGTGCGGCTCCCCAGCGGCGGGATGCTGCGCTTCTCCAGGCGCGCGTTCGGGGGGTGGTTGAGAATCGAGGTCGGTGCGCCGCCGGGCCGGATGAAAGGGTCCTGGTCGAAGTCCAGATTGATCGGCAGATACATCTCCCGATCCGTTCCTTTCAGGTTGGTGGTGAGGAACTTGCTCTGCATGCTGAAGAGCTGGTCGTCGTGGGGGATCTTGTAATCGCCGACCTCTTTGGACTGGAGGTCGGCGAGGTCGCCGTCCTTGTCGACATAGCCGGATTCCCAGACCCGCTTGCCGTCGGGGTCGACGAGGACGACGTTGAGCCAGAGCTCAGGCTGGGCTCCCAGCGAGCCGGAGGGAAGGTTGTGCCCCTTGTTCAAGTTCGTGAGCTTGTAGTCGAACGCGAAGTCCTTGCCGACCTGGGGGCCGCTCTTGCCGCTCTTGAAGAACGGACCGTCGAGGCGGGAGGCGCTCTCCATGAGCTTCAGGCGCAACTGCTCGCGTTCCCGCCAGCGGCCGAGGTTCTCCTGCACGATCACCCAGGCCTTCTTGCGGTCGGCGGGGTTCTGCCACTCGGGAGGGAAGGAACTGGCCGCGCGGCTGCCGCCAGCGGCAAGCTTGCTCTCGAAGTCGTCGCTCCCCCAGCCGGCGCGATGGTCGAACGTCAGCCACTGCTGGGGGGTGAACGGGGACTCTTCGATGCGCAGAGGGAAGAGACCGGGATGGCTGATGGGATAGCCGGGTCCGACGAAAGTGTGGTCGGTCAGCGGCCGCTTGTCGTTGAAATGCTTGCCGTTGACCTGCGCGGCCCACCCAATGTCGTAGCCTGCGTTCTGCCCCGGAACTTTGCTCATGTGGCAGTTCTGGCAGGTGATGCCCTCCTTGGCGGCGGGAGAGGCGCGGTACTCTTCCCAGACGGTTTCGAGCTTGATGCCGGGATGGACCGCGACCTGATGGCATGCGGCGCAGAGCTCCGACTTCACGATCAGGTCCGACTGGATGGCGGTCTGGTGCATCCGGATCCATTTCTTGTCGCCTTCGGCGGGCTTGTCGGGCTCGTCGAGGGTGACGAGGATGCCGTTTTCCCTCGCGTTGGTGATCGCCTTGAGGCCACTCAGGCTGTCAAAGGGGCCGAACACGGGCTCGTGGATCGGTCCCGGGGTGATCCGCCGCGCCCCGTTGGTCTTGCCGTAACCCTCGCCGACGCGGTGGCAGGTGACGCAGGTGATCCCTTCCTTGGCCGCCCCGCTGCGGTCCCACCAGGCGATGTCGCGCCGCTCGGCCAGGGCGGTGCCGACGCTGGCGTGGCACCGGACACAGAAGTAGTTGACCGTCCCGCGCGAGATGTCGTTGATCCGCTGTTCGAACTTGTTGAACATCGGGGAGACGGCGGCATAGGCGTGGGACGAGATGCTCCACTGCTTGTATTGGTTGGGGTGGCACTCGCCGCAGACCCGCGCGGACGGATACTGCGCGTCGGCCACGGCCTTCGCATGCGGATCCTTCTCAGGGAGCGGGTTTGGAAGGATCTGTCCCCTCGCGGCCCCCAACTCCGCCAGTAGAAGAAAGATGACTACGAATCCGGCTTTTCGCATAAGGCTACTCCTCGGCTGCGGCCAGGGGTTGTGTTCCAAAGTCTCCGAGTAACGTCGGCCAGGATCACGTCAAGCGGGGCCTCCTACAACGTCTTGAGAAACTCGATCAGTGCCCACTTGTCGGCATCGCTGAGCCCCGGCTCCTCCTTGAAGAACGAGGTGCCGAAGTAGTGGCCGCGGTTGACCACGAAATCCGGGCACTTGCTCAGCTCGAGCAGTTGGTTTCCCAAAACCTGACGCACGCTGTCGGCGTTCACGTCCTTGCCCAGCTTGAGCAGGTTGAGCTTGAACTCGAGCAGCAACTTGCCAACCTTTGCGTCGCGATCGCGAACGCTCATGCCGTCGGGCAGCAGATTGACGTTGGACAGGAGATTCACCGGCGTCCCCTGGGGAATCGGCCCGAGCTCGATGCCGCCGTCACCGATGATGTCCGGGGTCAGCCGCTTCGCCAGCTCCGCCACCGTGGGCGTCTGCAGGAACTCGGGAAGGTAGCCTTTCGGTATCCGAAGATAGCTGGGCGCCGTGGTCCGGTCGATCAGGCTGGGACCGGGAATCTTGCCGCCGAGCTTCGGATCCTTATCGCGCTTCTCCGGCCACAGCATCTGCACGATCCCGTCCTGGAAGGCAGCCATCCGCTTCGCGACGGAAGGATCGTCGTTGTACTTTCCTGCGCGCGCGCCGACCGTATTGTTCAGCAGATAGGGAGCGGTCGACCACAGGCTGATCAGCGAGGCCGGCCGCGTGTAGCCGCGCCCACCGGCGGGCATTTTGTACTGCCGCGGCTCGCCGGTGAACGGGTTGTAGACCGTGATCTCGCCTACCGAGGGCAGGCTCTTGTACGACTGCGAAGAGTAGTTGTCCCATATGTTGCCGGCGATCGCATTGGTGGCGAGCGGGCTGCAGGCGTTCGTCTGCAGAAGGGTGACCGGGACGCGCGCCTCGTTCGAGAGGAAGTTGTCCTGGAGGAAGTCGTCCTTGAGGACGATCTCCCGCATCTGCTTCCTGAACTCGTCCGTCTTGGTCGCCGCCCAGTACTTGTTCCAGCAGTCGAGATAGCCGGGGCCCGCACAGCCTCCGGGGTCGAGCCCCGCCACCGACGGGGGAAGCTTGGACGAATGGCAGCGCGCGCAGCGCTCGGCGAAGACCTCCTTGCCGCGAGTGAGCTTCGCCGCGTCCTTGGGCAGGTAGGCCTCGCCGCCGGGAGCGTTCCGCAGCAGATGCGGCGCCGTGGTGGCCAGGAAGAAATCGGCGAGGTGGGGGGTCTGTTCCTCGTTGGCCTGCCAGTAGCTCGAATTCGCGCGCCCCACCTTGACCTCGATCGGCGAGATGGGCTTGCCGCCCACCAGCGGATTGAAGTGCCGCAGCCACTCCTCGCTGAACAGCCCGATGTTGATGTAAACCCGGTTGAGCGCTCCCAGGGCTCCGACCGAATCGGCGCCGTCTTTGAGCACCCGCGGCGTCAGGACGGTATCCGGCTTATGGAAGAGATCGGAGAGCGACTTGGTGGTGTCGTAGTCGTTGAACTGTTTGTTGTCCAACTCTCCCCCTGCGAGCTTCTCGGTGCCCCAACGCTTGGCCTGAGCCAGCCGCGCGCCGAGACTGTAGATGGCGTTCATCGTGCGCGGGTTGTTGATGTAGTCGCTGGAGACCAGGGAGGTGTCGAGGGCGCCCGGACGCGAGGTGTGGAAAAGCTGATAGGGGAAGCTGCTCTCGTCCGCTTCCCAACTGAAGATGCGGTCGATCCAGAAGTACTGGGCGCCGACGTTCGACGCCAGGTCCGCCCACTGCGGTTTTTCCGGATCGGCGGGCGGATGCACCGGGCTGGGTCCCACGTGGCAGAAACCGCAGGACATGCCGACCCGGTAGGGACGCACCAGATCCTTGTTCTTGTAGTAACTGGGGACTGAGTAGTATTTGTCCGCGTCCCAGGCTTTGGCTGCCTTTTCGTCGAAGTCCGGATTCGGGAACAGCCGCAGGCCCACGATCCCGGTGCTATAGCCGTAAAAGGACCCGGCAGGCAGATCCTTCGTGCCTCGCGCTCCGAGCTTGACGCCCGGGTACTTGGTCTCGTTCTCGAAGGGGTCGGGAGGACAGTCGGCGCGGCGCGTGTCGAGCCACAGGTTGTGGCGTTTCGGGTCCGGTCCCTTGGCCTCCTCGAAGCAGGGCTCGTTGACCAGGCCGAAATACTTCCACCGGTTGTGGCGGCCGTACTGCGACTTCGAGCTCTCCGGGTGGTAGGAGGAGATCGTCTTCAGGAGATCGAAGTTTCCCACGCTCTTGTTCGCCAGGACGTCCCACAGGTGGTCGTTCCCCGCGGTCCACACGACCCAGTTGTTGCGGCCGACGACCTGGGAAGGCGTCAGGGTCAGGCCGCCGTCCATGTCGTGGTAGTAGTCCTCGTCCGCGGCGGGGAGCGACGCGGCGTCGCGGCCGGCCAATTTGGCCTCGTCCACGACGACGGGCGGCGGGGCCGGCGGCTTGTCACGCTTGCAGCCGGGAACGGCGACAAGGCAGAAGAGGAACAACAGGCTCAACCAATTGGGACGGCACATTCGCGACGCTCCTTCCTTGGCGCGGCCGCAGCCGCCGCCCTTCGATTACGGCTGTTTGAAATACGAATTATAGCGTTCCGCCCCTTCAGATTGCAAGGAGTGGAACCCTGCGGCAATACCTGCCTACGGAAATACTCGGCTATTGCCACCCGCCACTATGCATAGGTGCCAATATTCGACCGAAGGCATACTGCGTTTGGCGCAGCAAGGGAACAGGTCACTGGTCTACGCAATACAGCGAGGCTGAGGAAAGTGATCGGCTACTCCGTTGGCAGTCCCTTGGACATTTCGTCGCCGACCTGATCGACCCATGCCCAGGACGGACCTCTGCCAATCAGGGCTGCGTCGATTTCCCAGGCGGTCAACTTCATATCTTTGCTAAATTCTTTGCTCGTAAAAGCAACACTCTGGACCGGGTAGACGCCGCCTCCAGCGGCTTGAAGCTTCTGGTAGGCAATGTTGGTCAGGCGAACCCTCCCCGGTGGCGTGCCGTCGCCCAGTCGACACGCACCCACCACACCCCGCCCTACTACAATCGGATTGTTGCTGTGGTCTGATGACCAGTGGGCAAGAGCCACGTCGAGACCAATGGCGCCGCCCAGTCTCTCCGAGTCCAGTCGCAGGAATTTCCGCAACTCACCGAGGTGACGCGCCGTAGCCCTTTGCATTCCGATGGCGCATTCCAAGGCTGCTACGACGGCCATCTTGCCATAGACCTCCTTACACTCGCGCTCCAGGAAGTGGACCAGAGCGCCGTCACCCGTGAATTTGTCGAACACCCCACCTTGAGAATGAGTGATCGCGGTGAGAATGCGGACGAGTTGGTCGATCCATGCAGAGAAGTCTTCCGGCGAATCTGCATTGTCCATACAAAAAGTTGATCTCCTGAGATCAAAAGAAAGAGAGACTGTAGCCAATGAGGTGCCGGCGGTCCAAGGAGGCCGCAAAACAGAGGCGTGGTCCCGCGTCTTTCCGGCGTCTTTCCAATAGCGCTCCGAGACTCGCGGCGGGAAGTACAGAAACAGGTTTGTCCGCTGCCGGAGGGCCTCGAAGATCACATTGGCGGCGGAGCGTGTGTGTTCGTTGAGGATTTGATCGGGCTCGCTGGCAAGGCGGTCTATCATCTCCCGGCGAAATGCCAATGCGCAGTAATCGCGGGAAGCTTCATGGCGACTGGATTCGCGCGTGGCGATGAACCAAACTGCCATGTAATGGGAGCTCAGCTCTCTGATTCCCACCTGCGTACCTTGGCATTCAACAGCAACCGCCTCGACTTCGTCGAGCAGCGCCCGTATACTCTCGGCACTCAAGACTGATCGCGGAGAAGCGCACCACAGCGTCACTCCTGCCTCCTCAAAGTGCGCTGCCAGGAAGACCGCTTCTAGAACCTCGAGACATTGGATCACAGAATCCTTTAAATTGGCATCCATCTCGCTGAGGCCCCAACTCTTTCCGCATATCGTAGAGGCGACGGTCCCGAGTTGTGAGAGGGCAGTATGAACATAGGTTGACATAAAGAGAACCTCCGGATACCCCAGGCTCAGCGCTGTAGATCCTCCAGTCGAAAGTGTCTTACCAGAACCTGTACGACGGCATTAGCATCCACAGGCTTCAGGAGCAGGTGGCCCTCGGGTAACGCATTCTGTATGCGAGAATCGCTCAGCACTTTTCGCGGATAGGCAGAAAGGTAATATATAGCTGGTGATCCGACAGCTTTTTCCGCCAAGGAAAAGACGTCTAGACCATCCGGGACTAAACCTCCGTGGGGGTCTTCCGTCAGGACGTCTAGCAAGACGAAATCACCTTGCTGGGCGAACAGCGGGAATTTGCTTTCAAATTCAGCCTTGTTGCGATAGATGCGGTATTCCAGTCTCACCGGCTCCGGCCCGACGTAGAGCACAAAGGAGATCAAGTTGCCATCGTCCTCTTCCGAGAAGTTCCCCTCCTCACGTATCCAGTGTGGCTGATTGAGCCAATAGTGATTAAGCAATGCTCCTGGAATCCATCTCAGCCCCTCAGGTTCGTCCTCCAGATGATGAATGCGCCGTACGATCACCGCCCCTCCTCCTTGGTCAAAAATCGCGGGATTCGAACAGAGAATGTGGTTCGGGCTACACCTTCACCCAAAGGTGTAGACTCGACAGAGATTTTTCCACTATGAGCCTCGACCACCGCTTTGCCCACGGTCAGCCCTAAACCGGTTCCAGGTCGCGTCGTAGCCGCCTGTCCAGTTGGCCGGCGGGTAAAGATCTGAAAAATCGCGTCTCGATCGCTCTCTCGTATGTGGACCCCATAGTCGGTCACCATTAATCTCCATGCTTTCATTGTCCCAACCAGCTCGATACTCACCGTCCTATTGCGGTGAGAATACTTGATTGCGTTGTCCACTAGGTTAAAGACGAGCATTTCGATGAATTGACGATCGATGCTGACCCGATCAAATGCAACCGGCACCTTGTTATTATAATTAATCTTAATGTGACGATCGTCTGCGGCAATTCGTAGCCCATCAACGACTTCCCTTACCAGCCCACTGATCGAGGTACCACCAATACGCAAAGAGTTACGCTGAATCTGCCCTAGTAAAAAGCGGGACTGATCTAGGAGTTGGTGGGTCTTGTTTGCAAATAGGGCAGCCCGCAATAGGGACTTGCGAAAGCGGGCCTGTGAGAGCACAGAAGGTTGGTATTCCAAACCCCGGTAGATCTGATAGCAACCAAGAGCTTCCTGAATGTAACCCACAACGCCGGTCAACCCCGACCGGACAGCGTGGCGCATCTCGATGAAGTTCTCCAAGAGTCGGTCCACTGCATGGCTTGTCCTTAAGATATGGCTTAGCTCCTTGCACAGGAAGCTTAGGAGCTTTTTCTCATACTCACTCAGAAAGGCCCGCTTGAGGCCAACCGCCAACAAGCAGGTTTCGCCTTCGAGGTATGGTACTTCTCGAATGTAGAAGTAGCGAGCCTCTCCAGCCACATCAAACGCCTCAACCCCTGGATTCGGTCGCTGAGGAAAAGACGCGGCGACAAGCCATCCTTTCTCACCTCCGAGATGTTGGATCTCCGTCTCGAGCGAGTCTCGCCTGCGTCTGATCAAGGCCACAGCGGCGATTCCAGGGATCAACTGAGAGACGAAGGCGAAGAGCTCCGCAGAGGCCTCTTCGAGAGAATTGGAGAAGAGGATTCCCGACAGACGGTCTACCGCGTCGTAGAGTTGGTAGCTGGGAATCAGGCCAGCGAGAAAGTCACAGACTACCCTGATCACCCCTTCATCGGTCTTGGTAAATGCCTCGGCCAGATGAGCGTCTGGCAACTTGTTCACCAGCACTACGACAGCGATGCTCTGAGAAGCCACGACCACGGGTGCAACCAGCCAAGACCTCACCTTACGACTGGGCAAATCAGCAGTGATCTCTCGGAGCAACCGAGCATCGTAGTCTTCAGCACCGAAGAGTCTCAATCGCTCTTCAACATTGGCAAAATCACGCATTCGAACAATTTGTTTTCGATCGGCAATCAAGGCGATCAAACTACCTTGGGTGGCCTCAAACCCATTAAAGTGCCGCCGAAGTGGCGCTGATGCGGCGGCCGTCCGGAACCCCAAGTTGCTCACCTGGACGAAGGCCATACAAAGCTCAGCGTGACAAACCTCACGCAGGGCCTCCACGGCCTTCTCCAGAAGACCCTCAAGCGGTACAGTCAATTCAAGCGGCGGCAGCAGTCGGCTCAGAGCCCTGAGCTTCCGTTGTTCTCGTGTTTGAAGAATGGTAGAGGCCAAACCTTGGCTCAGCCATTGAAGTTCCTCGCTGGCATTTATCGGGGGGCTCTTGTCCGCAAAGACCTGCAGGAAGCCCAGGCAATCCCCGGCTCGATCATCGACCAGCGCTTGGAGTGGGTAGCTGGCCTCATAGGCGTCGCATCCTAGTCTGCGAGCCCACTCCTGAATCTCCTGGTTCTCCTTCAATGACAAAGCCCAGTTCTCGGGATTCGGTGAGGCCGTTTGGCACTTTCCAAGCTTGCTCGCTACAAAACGGCGCCGAAGAATTGAACTACCGTCCCTATCCTCCTCAGCAGGACGGCAAATGTAGCGGCTGAGAGCCAAGTCGTCCCAATCGGGATCCCATAGCCATAGCAACACGGCACAATGGTCGGCAGCTACTAGGTCGCAGGTGAGGGACAGAAACTGGGTGGGATCTGGCCTCGTCGCCCGAGTCAACAAATCGAGTAAACTATTTGTCCCCGTCATTCTCGAGATCCCACTAGCCCCGAGCCTCGGCGCCCGGGAAACTCTCCTTTGTTAAGGATGAAACTATAACACACGAGGAACTCAAGGCTTTCGGTGCTCCCGAGTGGCGCCAGACTGCCCAGAGGAACAACCGCGTTCGAGCCGTGCACCAACTCCCGCCCCTCCTGCTATCATCCCCCGCCATGGCTTCCGACCTGCGGCTCGACGACCTTCCCAGGACCATCCATCTGCTGATGGTCAACCGCTTCATCCTGCTGCCGGAAACGACTCTGCCGCTGGTGCTCACGGATGAGCGGTACATCGAGCTGACGGAGTCGCTGGCCGCGGCGGACGGTTACCTGGGGTTCATCCTGTCGGGCGAGGCCCACGGGAGCCGGCGGTTTCAGGAGGTGGGGTGCCTCGCCCGGATCAACGAGCTGGAGCGCGACGGGGACGGTCTCAACGTTCTCTTCGAGGGGGTCATCCGCTTCCGCGTGCTGCGGGAGCTGCCCGCCCCCGGCAAGGAGGACCTGCCGCGCGCCGAGGTCGACTATCAGGAGTTCGCGACCGACCTCGGGAACCGGCCGGAGGATCTCGAAGGGTGGAACCTGGAGCGGATCAAGGCCGCCCTCATCCAGATCGGGAAGAAGCAGACCCCCGGCGACCTCAGCTACCTGGAGGCGATGCCGCCGCGCCAGATCATCCGCCTCATGGCACAGACCATGCCCTTCGCCCCCGCGGAGAAGCAGGCCCTGCTCGAAGCTCCCACCTTCCGCGCCATGCTGGAGCTGCTCTTCGCTCTTCTCGCCGTGAACTTTCTCACCACCACGCCGGACGGGCCACAGCCCCAGGTCAACTGATCCCGGCCCGAGCAGGGAAAGCCCTCTCCCCAGTTGGGCAAGCCTCTCCCCAGTTGGGAAACTCTTCTCCCCACTTGGGCAAGCTCCTCCCCAGTCGGGAAAACCCTCTCCCCAATGGGAAAACTCCTCTCCCCAGTTGGGCAGGCCCCTCCCCGGTGGGGAAACTCCCCTCCCCAGTTGGGAAAGCGATCCCCCACTGGGGAAAGGCATCTCCCCGCTCGTTTCGGGTCCGTACCTTGCTGAATGTTGCACTCCGGCGGCAGATCTGGAATTATCTTCGCACGTGAAGCCGGAAGAGTTGCCCACCATCCTTCCCCTGTTCCCTCTGGAGCAGCCACTGCTGCTGCCCGGAACTGTCGTGCCGTTCCTCACCGACGGGCCGGGGAGCCGCAATCTCGTCGAGGACGCCCTGGACACCGACCGCTACATCGCCGTCGTCCAGCCGCTGGAAACGACCTTCGGCTCAGCCCCCCTGGCGGGCCAACCCTTCGTCTACGCCGTGGGGTGCCTGGGCTACATCGGCGAGACCCACGAGCCGGAGCCGGACCAGTATCTCGTGCTTGCCGGCGGCATCATCCGCTTCCGCGTGGTGGGCGAGGCGCCCTGCGACCGGGGCTACCGGCGGGTGGTGGTGGACTATGGGGAGTTCGCGGACGATCCCGACTTGGTCGAGGAGGACCCCGAGTTCCTCGTCCTCAAGAACCTGGTGCGCCAGCGGATCGAATCGAACGACACGGATCTCGACCTCACCATCATGGACAACATGGCGGGGACGGAGATCGTCACCGCCATCGCCCACGCCATCCCCCTCTCCTCCGCCGAACGCCAAGTGTTGATGGAAACTCCGAGCCTGCGGGAGCTGGAAACCGTGCTGCTTCAGCTCATGGCCGGCCCGGGCGGCCTGCCGAGCTTCGATTGCGCCCTGCCGCCCCCAAGCTAGCCCAAGTCCAGGAAAGCGGTCCAATTGGCGATCGCCTCCCTGAGCTCGGCGAGGGAGAGCTGATAGGGCTTGGCGTTCTCTTCGTTCTCGTTGACCAGCGACGCCCCCGCGGGCGACAGGGTGAGGGTGTAGGAGTTGCCGGTAATCTCCCGGCCGTCGAGCTTGCCGGCTTCGATGCGGTCGATGGAGCGCAGGATCGACCTGCCTTGTTTGCCGCTGCCCTGGAGATCGCTCTCGAGGAAGCCGGCCAGTTCCTCGCCGCCGCCCGTGCAACGAGCGCGGGGATCGCCGGCGCCGTCCCAGTAGAATTCAAGCTGCATCGCGTCTCCCTCGCTCCTCAGTCGGTCCTCATTCCCGGGTGAAGATGGGATAGGCCGTGTTGATGCGGCCGTTCTGGTAGTAGCCCTCGATGGTGAACCCCTGTCCGGAGGGACCCCTGAACTTTTCCGAGCCGCCCGTGGTGCGTGCCGCGAAGGCGTGGAGGGCGGCCTGAATGACGGCGTCGCGGCTCAGACGGTCCGGATAGAGGGTCGAGCGTTTTGGCAGCCAGTCCGCGCCGGAGCGGATCTCCACCTCGGCCGTATAGACCCCGGCGCGGTTGGGCCGGTCGACGATGCGCACCACCCGCGCTCCCCGCGGGTCGCGGCCGCCGGGCCGCGAGTGGAAGCCCACGGGCTTGCCCCGCCCGTTGACCTCCCCCTCGAAGATGTGGGTGACGTTGACCGGCGGCGAGGTGCGGCTCCACTCTTCCGCGGCCCGCCCGCCCGAGTCCTGACCCGGCTGCCGGGAGCGCCGGGAGTGCCGCGAGCGGGACCAGCCCTCGCCCCCCGCCACCAGCAGGGCCGCGACCGCCAGAGCCGCGACCGTCCACCCCGGCCTCGAATTTCTCATGATGCGGGAATCCTCCAAGCGGAACGATATCCGAACGGCGCCGTCCTCACCACCGCGGCCCGTTCGTCACCGCGCCCGGTTGCGCCATACCCGCCAGTCGTCGTTGAAAAAAACGGTCAGCACCAGGGCGAAGCCGCACGCCGCCGCCAATAGGAAAAGGAGCATGGCGAGCCCCGGATAACCAAAGATCCGGAAGGGGGTCTGCACCTGCATCATCAACGCCGCGCCCACGATGAGGGCCGCCAGCACCAGCCCCAGGGCGATGCGGTTGGCGATCTTCTGCAGGTTGTCCATCAGCCGGGTTTCGTCGAAGGCGTCCACCTTGATCTGGATCTTGTTGCCCGCCAGGGTGTCCAGCACCGAGTTCATCCGGCCCGGAAGCTGTTGGGTGAACTCCTGGAGCTCCAGGGCGGACGCGAAAAGGTTGGCCGGTGAAAGCTTCTTCAGCATGTGGCGCCGCATGAGGGAATCGCTGAAGCTGCGCACGATCTCATTGGGATCGAGCTCCGGATCGAGACAGCGGGCGGACTGGTCGAGCTGCAGCAGGGCCCGGCCCATGATCGTCAGCTCCGGGGCCGGGCGGACACCGTGCTCGGCCGACAGACGGGCCAGGTGAACGAGGGTCCGCCCCGCCTGGATCTGTTTTCCCGAAACGCCTTGATAGGCGCCCACCAGGTCCACCGCCGCACGCCGGTAGCGCACCTCGTCGTAGTCCGCAAGCTGGGTACCGATCTTCACCGTCAGTTGCGCCACCTCCTGCCCTCGCCCCTCGCTGATGGCGAGGAGGAGCTTGAGCAGGATCTCCCGCATCGCCGGATCGACGCGCGCCGCCATCCCGAGATCGAGGATGGCGAGCCGGCCGTCGGACGTCACCTGGAGGTTGCCCGGATGTGGATCGGCGTGGAAGAAGCCGTCGACGAGGATCTGGTCGAGATAGGCCCGGCAGAGATCCTCCGCCAGCGCCCGGCCGTCGATGTCGATGCGGACCAGGGGCGAGAGATCGCTGATCTTCGTCCCTTGGACGTAGTCCATGGTCAGCACGCGCGAGGTGGTATAGGCGTCCACCGGCAACGGGACGACCAGCCGCGGATAGTCCTTGAGATTGTCGGCGAGCAGGGTGAGGTTCTGCGCCTCGAGCCGGTAGTCCAGCTCCCGCAGCAGGGTCTTGCGAAACTCTTGCAGCATGTCGCGGAAGGCGAAGCGCCGGCCGACGTCCGTATGGCGGTCGATGACTCCGGCGATCTGCTCGAAGGCTTCCAGATCGTCCAGGATGACCTTCAGAATGCCCGGCCGCTGCACCTTCACAGCCACCAGCCGGCCGTCACGCATCGTCGCCCGGTGCACCTGCCCCAGCGAGGCCGCCGCCAGGGGCACCGACTCGAAGTCCTGGAACGCCTTGGAAAGCCGCACTCCCAGCTCCGTCGAGACGATCTCCTCCACCTCGGCGAGGGAGAAGGGCTCGACCTTGTCCTGCAAGCGGGCGAGAGCGTCGAGATACGGCCCGGGCAGCAGATCCGAGCGGGTGGAGAGGAGCTGGCCGAGCTTGATGAAGGTGGGGCCGAGCTCCTCCAGATCCTTGGCGAGCTGCTCCGGATCGCCGCCCACGGCGGGCGTCTCTCTGGCCTCCTCGCCGAGAGGCGACTGGGAGTCGGCCGCCTTCATCAGGTCCGTACGCCCGTGCAGCATCAACAGCCGGGCGATGTCTTTGTAGCGCTTCAGGTGCTCCGACTTGAGCGAGAGCGACATCCGGGATCCCCCTTCCATCCGCCAAACCGATTCGATGGCGGAGGATGCACGGGAGATGCCATCAATCCTCGCCGACCAGCAATCCCAGGAGGTCGGAGGTCGTGATGATGCCGACGGCGCGGTCCTCGCGGGTGACGAGGAGGCGGTGGAGATGCCCCTTGAGCATCATGGAGGCGATCTCGGAGACCGTGGCGTCCTCGCGCACGGAGTAGATCCGGGGATTCATAATGCTGGCGACCCGCAGGCCGTCGAGGTCGAGATGGAGATCCTCCATGTCCTCCTCGTCGAGGCCGTCGTCCCAGGCGGGGCCGAAGAAGCTGGAGCCCTCCTCGGCGGCGCCCCGCTCCTCGCCCGACGCCAGGGCCGCGATGTCCGCCATGGAGACGACGCCCACCAGCCGCCCCTGAGCATCCTCCACGGGGGCGCCGCTGATCTCGTGCTCAAGGAGAAAGCTGGCGAGATCTCGCACCGTCATATCCTCCCGGACCGTGAGGACTCCAGGATTCATGAGGTCGCTGCCGGTGATCGGTCGCATCGCAAATCCTCAACTCCGCGTCGGCGTTCCTGCGTACGATATACGAAAACGTTGCAAGTCCGCCGTGCCAGCGCGGTGACAGGCTAGAACGCCCGCAGCATCGCCTCCAGCGCCTCCGGGTGGCTCGCCCGCATCCTGGCCTCCTCATCGCCGATCACGCCGCGCTGGACGAGCTGGGCCAGCGACTCCTCCATGGCGATCATGCCGTGGCGCTTGGCGATCGTGATCTCGTTGTAGAGCTTTTGCAGGGCGTCGCTGCGGATGTGGTGGCGCACGGGGTAGTTGGCGAGGAGCAGCTCGATGGCGGGCACGCGCCCCCGGCCGTCCGCCCGGGGCACGAGCTGCTGCACCACGATGGCATGGAGCGACAGGGCCAGTTGGTGGCGGATCTGGGACTGCTGGGCCGGGGGGAAGACGTCCACCACCCGGTGCACGGCCTGCTGGGCGTCGTTGGTGTGGAGGGTCGAGAGCACGAGATGGCCCGTCTCCGCCGCCGTCAGCGCCGTCGCCACGGTCTCCAGGTCGCGCATCTCCCCCACCAGGATGACGTCCGGGTCCTGCCGCAGCGAAGCCCGCAGCGCCTCGTGGAAGGTGCGCGCGTCGCGCCCCACCTCGACGTGCTCGATGACCGAGCGGATGGAACGATGCTCGTACTCGATGGGGTCCTCGATGGTGATGATGTGACTGCTGCGGCTGCGGTTGATCTCCCCCACCATGGCCGCCAGCGTCGAGGACTTCCCCGATCCCGTGGGGCCGCAGACGAGGATGAGCCCACGGCTCGGCTTCACCAGGTCCGCGAGGGCCGGCGGCAGGTTGAGACCCGCGAGGCTGGGAATCTCGGTCGGCAGGGCGCGCAGGGCCGCCGCCGGCTGGCCGCGCTGGCGATGGAGGTTGACCCGGAAGCGCCACGCCGGGCCGCTGCCCTCGTCCAAACCGGCACGGCCGAGGCTCAGCGTGAAGTCCGCGTTGCCACGTTCCTCGAGATCCTGCCGCTCCTTGCTCCCCAGATGGGAGAGGAACAGGCGGCCCACCTCCTCCCCCTCCAGGGCCGCCGCCTCGTCCATGCGGGTGAGGCGGCCGTTGATGCGGAAGACGGGGGGAAGACCGGCGATGAGCAGCAGGTCGCTCGCCTGGCGCCGCACCAGTTCGGCGAGATAGCGGTTGAGGGTCTCGCCCTCGTTGACCAGCGCCTGCTCCGGCCGCCGCAGGGTGAGCGGCTGCTCGAACTGCTGGTACATGGCCTCGTCATGAGGCGAGAAATCCATCCCGGCCTCGGCATCGGCCGCTTCCTGGGTACGGCGGTTCAGCTCACGGACCAGCTCGTCGAGATCGGGGTCGCGCAGTTCGGCCATATCAATAAGAGCATACGGATGAGGCGGGGGGGTCGTCGAGGGTTTTACTCATTTAGTCGGCCACTCGTACCAATGCGACAGCTCTTTACGGCTTGAGCAACGGACAGAAGACCTCGATTTCCAAGCGATGATCCCTCCAAAAATGTAGAGACGCCCCGTTTCGGGGGGAACCCCCGATGGGGGCGTCTCCGAATCGGCGACAACGGTCCAAAGGGAAGGGATCGGCCCGGCAGCACCACGTCGGCCCAGAGCGACCGAATGCCCGCGGCACCGTCTGCGAAAAATGAGAGGACGTCTCCGCCTCGGAGACGCCCCCATCCGGGGTTCCCCCGAAAACGGGGCGTCTCTACATTCTTGGGGGAAAGGTCGGAACACCAGCACTCCGCCGCCGTCGTCCCTCACCCCAAGGAGCCGAGGGACATCAAGACTCTCCTCGTACTTGATGCCCCGGTCGTTCAATCAACCCACAACCGCCCCCAGCGCCCGAAGCGCCTCCTTCTCACCCTCGTATAGAGACTCGATCCGCCCCTTGAGATCCTGCCGCAGAGCCTCGCCCTGCGCCGGGGTGAGCGGGAAGCACTCCCGCGCCTCCTGCCCCAGCTCGCCCAGAAGGGCCCAGGCGCTTCGCATCTGGTCCGCGGCGTCCTCCCCGCTTAAGGTGATCTCGGAGCGGGCGTTGAAAGCATCCTTGGCCTTCCGGAACAGCGGTACGCCGCTCGGCAGAGCCGCCTCGGCCAGGGCGCTCCAGCCACGGCCCAGCTCCACGTAGCGCTCCCCCAACTCCCGCAGAGCGGGATCGCCCAATGCCCCGGCCGCCTCGGCGAAGAACTCCGCGTAGAGAGGCCGCAGGAGACCGCCCCCTGTGCCGTAGGTCTCGATGTACTCATAGATCGAGGTGAGACCGCGCCAGAGATGAGCCCCCGGCGGGAACATCCGCTCCCAGCTCTCCTTGCCGCTCGATCCATGGATACGTTCCGCCCAGCCCTTGAAGGCTTCGAGGCTGAAGTTTTTCATCTTCGGCGACGTCAGCGCCTCGTGACAGGCGCGAAGCCCATCCTTCACCAACCCGGAGAGTTTGAGCGGCCGGGCCGCGCCGGCTACCTGAAGCAGACGGTTCTTCTGCGACTTGATCCTCCCCCGCGCCTCGGCGAGCGCGGCCAGGGGAATCTCGATCGGCTCGTCCGCCGCGTCGCCGATCCGCGCCGTGCCGGCCGCGGGGTCCGCATCGTAGACTGTGACGAGGTGGTACACCATGCCGCTGTAGGCTTGGGGCAGCCCCCGGTGAGGCAGATGGGCCATGTCCACCCAGGCGAGAACCGGCCCGGCACCGAGCGCCGTCAGCAACTGTTTCTCCGCGCCCTTCGCACCGCTCGACTCGTGGAACTTGGACACCAGCCCCACTCGCTCGCAAGCGCCTTTCGTATAGGCGACCTCGTCCTGCCAGAGGTGCCGGCCTGCGATGAAGAAGCTCGAAAAGTCCTCCTTCTCGTAGTGGAACGCGAACACTCCCGCGCCGATGCCGCCGGCGATTCCAAAGACCATGGCCTCGCTGAGCGGCTGCCCGGTGTGAGGCGCCACGAGACCGGCATGGGTGAAGAGCACCCGCAACCCCGCCGCGGCCGGCACGACGCCTGGAAAATGACAGGGACCCTTGGGTTGAGCTGGGGCGGGGAGAACCTGCTGAACGATCTGGCGGCGCGCCGCCGCGTAGGCTTCGCCCGTCTTCTCCATACGGGCGCGGACGAGCTGCTTGAGATTCTTGTGCTGCGTCATAAAGTCGACTCCTCTTCCCGGCTTCAGAGACGGGGAACCTGCGCTTCCCCACCTCTCAGCCGTGAGAAGCGGGTCGACCGACGGGATGCATCCACCTCGAGGACATTCATCCCCTTTACCCCCGCGAATCGCCGGGCGGCGCAGGCGCCGGTCAGAGGGTCGGGCGAGAGGAATCGCCGGGGAAGAATTATAGTGGGAGCGAGGGTGTCAGTCCAGGTATAGTGGTCCGCACAAGAGGACGGTGATCATGATGTTCCATGTGACCCTTGAACAGGCTGAAGACGGCTGGCTCGTCGCTGAGTGCCCGGCCCTCCCGGGTTGTGTCTCTCAGGGCAAGACCGAAAAAGAGGCTCTCGAGAACGTTCGGGAGGCGGTCACTGCTTGGCTGTGGGCAGAAGACCAGAAGGCCGTCGCCGCAACGGTCTAGATCCGCACCATCAGCTTCCCCGTATTGCTGCCGTCGAACAACCGCAGCAGCGCCTTGGGGGCGTTCTCCAGCCCTTCGACCACATCCTCCCGGTAGTGGAGCTTCCCCTCAGCGAGCCAGCGGCCGAGATCCGCCTGGGCTTCAGCGTAGCGCGCCTGGAAATCCATGACGAGGAAGCCTTCCATGCGAGCCCGTTGGACGAGGAGGGCGAGGTAGTTGGCCGGCCCTTTCGGCGGCTCGGTCGCGTTGTACTGAGAGATGGCTCCGCAGATCACCACCCGGGCGTGCATGGCGAGGTTGCGCAGGGCCGTGTCCAGGATCTCGCCGCCGACGTTGTCGAAATAGACGTTCACCCCCTTGGGGCAGGCGCGGCGGATCTCCTCATTGAGGTCTTTCGCCGTCTTGTAGTTGATGATGGCGTCAAAACCCAGATCTTCCGCGAGCCAGCGGCATTTTTCGTCCGTGCCGGCGATGCCCACGGCTCGGCAGTCTTTGATCTTGGCGATCTGTCCGACGATCGAGCCCACGGCCCCCGCGGCGCCGGAGACGAGCACGGTTTCGTCCGCCTTGAGCTGGCCCACGTCCAACAGGCCGAAGTACGCCGTTAACCCCGTCATGCCGAGCGGGCCCAAGGCCACCTCCGGCGCGACGCCGGGCGGAATGCGGCTCAGATCCCTGGCTCTGGCCACGGCATAGCGCTGCCAGCCGAAGATACCGGAGACGAGGTCTCCCGCCGCGAAACCCGGCAAGTGGGACTCCACCACCTCCCCCACCGTGAGGCCGCGCATGACCTCGCCGATGCCGATCGGCGGCACGTAGCTTCGTACGTCGTTCATCCAGCCGCGCATGGCGGGATCGAGAGATAGAAGGATGTTGCGCACCAGCACCTGTCCGTCTCCAGGCTGCGGAACCGGCTCCTCGACGAGTTGGAAGTCGCTTTCCTGCGGCAGCCCCTTGGGCCGCGCGGCGAGACGGATCTGGAGGTTGGTGTCCGGAGTCTGGGTCATGGGAGGTCTCCTTGCGTTGGTGCTGCGAGAGAGCCTACCCCAGCTCCCGCGCGACGGCGTGGTACAGTGTCGGGAGGCCCGAGAGGTGTTCCATGTCCGAAACTCGCCCAGTCACCCTTGCCGATGGTAGCGTCGTCCACTCGGACCCCGAGATCCTGGGTGGAACTCCCGTATTCGTAGGCACCCGGGTGCCCGTACAGACGCTCGTCGACTATCTGGAAGGCGGTTATAGCGTCGATGAGTTTCTGGACAATTTCCCCAGCGTACGCCGCGAGCAGGTCAACACGTTCCTCGAGCAGGCGACCCGGGCTCTCCTGGCACACGTGGCGTGAGGCGCATCCTCCTCGACGAAAACCTGCCGCGGCTACTCAAGCGCGAACTCTCCGGCCACGAGGTGCGCACGGTCGCAGAGGTCGGCTGGGCCGGAATCAAGAACGGAAAGCTGCTGCGGCTCGCGGAAGCCGAGTTCGACATCTTCGTGACCGCGGACCAGAACCTTTCCTACCAGCAGCCTCTCAAGTCCTTCCAACTGGGCATCGTAGTGCTGAAGGCTCGCACCACAAAGCTCGAAGACCTGCTGCCGTTGGTCCCTGCAATGCGGGAGGCCCTCGATATCGTAAAAGCTGGGCAGATCCGCTACGTCCCTCCTGCGTGACCAGGGTGACGCGCCGAGGGGCGTGATAGCTTTTTCCGATGCCCACCGATCTCTCGGATCTCCCCCGCTGCGGCTGGGTCCCCGCCGATTCTCTCTACATCGCCTATCACGACGAGGAGTGGGGAGTGCCGGTGCACGACGACCGGCGGCTGTTCGAGATGCTGAACCTGGAAGGAGCCCAGGCGGGATTGTCGTGGATCACCATCCTGCGGCGGCGCGAGGGATACCGCCGGGCCTTCGACGGCTTCGATCCCAAGAAGATCGCGCGCTATCAGGGGGTCAAGATCAACGAGCTGATGGCGGACACGGGGATCATCCGCAACCAGGCCAAGATCGCGGCGACGATCAAGAACGCCCGCGCTTTCCTTGAGGTGGTCGAGAAGACGGGGTCCTTCGACCGTTTCCTCTGGCAGTTCGTGGGCGGCGAGCCCAAGATCAACCACTGGGCCGTCCAGAAGGAAGTGCCCGCCGAAACTCCCGAATCCAAGGCGATGAGCAAGGAGCTCAAGCGGCGGGGCTTCGGCTTCGTGGGGTCCACCATCTGCTACGCCTTCATGCAGGCGGTCGGCATGGTGGACGACCACATCGAGACCTGCTTCCGCCGGCAGGCAACTCGTCCTACTTCTATTACTTCCGCCAGACGACGCTGAGCACCGTCTTGCCGTCCTTCTGAGCGCCACGCAGAAGCGCCACCCGGCCACCGCCGGGCAGCTCGTGAACCGAGAAGTAACCCTCGCGATTCGGACCGGATGCCGAGTCCGAGCCACCCTCGCCGGAGTCTCGCGCGTCCGGCTTGGGCGCACCGGGTACCGACACCGCCCAGAGAGGCCGGCCCGCCAGGGGGCGCGAGCCTTTCGGGTCGCCGGGATACAGCAGCAGGCGGTCGCCCACGAGGACGAGGAGATCCGGCACGCCGTCGCCTGTGAGATCCGGTCCATAGAGCCAGTCGGTCGCCTGATTCGCCAGCTTCCAGTGCCGGGCGCGGGTATCGAAGTGACCGCCGCCGATGCCGCGATAGGTGGTGACCTGGAGCTCCTTGCCTTGAAGGCCGGCCGCGTGAAGGATCACGAGATCCTGATGGCCGTCGCCGTCCGCGTCGGCGGCCACGGAGTCCAGGGGGAACCACAGCGGGCACTCGGTGTCGAAGGCCAGAACGGGCGGGCTTCCCTTGCGGGAGCGGTCGCGGCCCAGCAGGTAGAGGCGGAAGCGCTTCTTGGCGAAGACGCCGATCTTGTCGAAGGACGTGGCCGCCAGCACCGGCGTGCCGTCGATCCGCAGATACCGCCGATCGAAGCTCATGAGCCGCTCGTCGCCCGGCAGGAGCGACCAGGCCTCCACCGGCGGAGTGCCATCCAGGGGAATGAGGATCGACTCGATCCGCCGCCGGCTCGACACCTGCGGACCGGACACGAAGAGCGGCGGATCGCCGGGCAGCAGCGTCACCGGCGGGCTGCTGAGCCGTATCCCCCAGCGCTGCTTCTCCGCCTTCACCGGCAGTTGATAGACCCCGTGATGCTTGAGGGACGACCCCTCGCCGCGCTCGAAGAGCTCCAGAAGACCGGTATGAGCCGCGGGAACCCACGGCCGTCCCAGGGCCCCGCCGGACACGGAGCGCAGATCCACGTTCGACTCGTTCAAAACCTTGCGCGCCGCGCCCCCGCCGGCCGGAGCGAAGACCGCGCCCGGCATGCCGGCGAGAGGCCCCACCACGCCCTTGCCCGCCAGATCGAAAGCAGTGACGGCGTTGGTCTCCTCGTGCAGGTTGTCGATCCACCGCTGAAGAGACCGGCGTTCCGGATCGAAGAACAGCAAACTCTTCGCCCCCTTGCCCTCCTTCCCTGCCGCCAGGAGAAGCGCCAGGCCGGGACGACCGGAGGGGCCGGGGACGCCGGCTGCTGAGACGAGGGTGCCGGGGAGGGAGAGGGAGAAGGTCTGGGCGTGGGCGGGAGTTGGAAGGAGAAGCAAGAAGAGGGCAAGAACGCCCCGGCCCACCGCCGCGAGGACAGGATCGTTGGGCTCGACTCGGGTTTCGATTTCGTTCATGGCTTTGTCGGTTTGGGCTTCGTTGGCCGCGGCAGCATCGGCAACTTCTTCGTGGCTTGTTCGAAATCGGTATCCACGGGCCGAGTATCACCAGCGGTGAGGGACTTGAACTTGTCGTACTCCATCTCGGCCTTCACCTGAGCCATCTCGTGCGAGATGCGTCCGGCGTGGGTAAGAATGTCTCGCTCGTTGAGAGTGAGAAACGCGTCCAGCTTTTTAATCCAATCCACCATGTGCATGGGAATGCGCAGCATGGCTTGTCCTTGAGCAAAGATCAAGTATTGCTCCACGAGGTTATTGAGCGCCGCCAGCTCCGGTTCGGTGAGATAGTTCTTAGCGATCACAACATCCTGCTTGCGAACTGTCGCGCCGCGCCAGTTCGTCAGCCCGACGTTGGGTTTGGCCGCGTCCACCCGGCCATGAATGATCTCGGCGGCGGTCTGACCGGTAATCGCCCAGTGCACTTTGTTCTGGACCGTTTGGAAGAAACGGATGCTGATTTCCTGCGTGGGGTCGTAGTCGATGCTGGTGGCGTAGATGTCGGTAATCTTCTGGTAGAACCTCCGCTCGGAGGTCCGGATGTCCTGAATCCGGCGCGTGAGCTCCTCGAAGTAGTCGAAAGGCTGGTCGGGGTTCTTCAGGCGCTCGTCGTCGAGGACGAATCCCTTCACGATGTATTCCCGCAGGCACTGAGTGGCCCAAATCCGGAACTGCGTGCCGCGGTGTGACTTTACCCGGTAGCCGACTGAGATGATGACGTCTAGGTTATAGAATTCGATCTCACGGGTAACCTGCTTCCCGCCCTCGATTTGAACTGTTGCAGATTTGGCAACAGTTCCTTCCCTGCGAAGCTCACCTTCTTCAAACACATTCTTGATGTGCCGGGAGATGACCGACTTGTCCCGCTGGAACAGTTCAGCCTGTTGGTTGAGGGAGAGCCAGACGGTCTCCCCCTGAAAGCGCACGTCGATCTTCAGTTTCCCATCCTGCGTCTGGTATACGAGGAACTGCCCACCCGGCTCGTTCATCACTTCGCCCCTCCACTCAGATAAAGATCCAACCGCACCGGCTGCACGAACCCTTCCTCGACGGCTCGCTGGGGATGGGTGACCATGATGTCCGAGCGGCCGTCGCCGTCGAGGTCGCGGATCTGCACCAGGGAGAGGTCTCGCGGCTCTTTCTTGAGGTCGAAGGACATGTCGGGCTCGGCGGGAAAGGAGCAATCGGCCCGGCCGCGGTGGATGGTCACCCGTTTGCCACGGCCGAGCTGGACGAAATCGGCCTTGCCGTCGCCGTCGAAGTCGCCGTTGAAGAGGGAGAGCTGGCTCACCCTCAGGTCGTTCAGATCGACCTTGAAGGAGCCCGAGAGGTCCAGCCCCTTGACCGGACGGAAGGAACCGTCCTTCTGCTGGCACCAGACGTGGAAATCCAGCCCGATCGTCAGCCGCTTGGTGGCGAGGCTGCCCAGGACTTTGGCGACTCCCACGTCCATGGTGACGGTGATGAGATCCGGCCGGTCGTCGCCGTTGATGTCCTTGAAGCCGCCGGGCAGCTCGATCTCGCTGTCCGTGGATTCGAAGCCATAGCCCGTGACGTCGAAGGTGCGGTGCGGTGCCTTCTCCAATACGAGGTCGCGGGAGAGTCGGCGAAAGGTGAGCCGGCTATGCGGTACGCGGGCCTTCTCGATCTCCTGGCGGATGGAGCCGCGCTTGGAATCGTCCAGGCTCTGGCGCAGCACCACCTCGGCCAGACCGTTGCCCTCCAGATCGCCCACCCAGACGGGGTTGGGCGCCTTGGGGTCGCCCGTGCCCAGGACCACTTCGACCGGCGCCGCGAATTTGCCCGCGCCCTCGCCGCGCGCCACCCAGACGGAGCGCCAGCGCCTCACCGGATCGCGGAAGACGAGATCCGGCTTGTCGTCCCCGTTCACGTCCTCGACTTTCGGCAACGGATAGCGGTGCTCCAGGTCCGCGATCGAGCGCCACGCCTCGCCCGGCACAGGGACCCGGGAGGCCGCCCGCCGCGCCAGGGCCTTGTCCTTGGGGCGGCCGAGATAGACGGCGACGCCGTCGCGGGCCGGCAGCAGCAGATCGGGAATGCCGTCGCCGTCGACGTCCTCGACCAGGTTGAGGTCGCCCAGGAAGTTGCCGGTATGGGCCATCACCGGCGGATCGGCGATCCAGGGCTCCAGACGCAAGCCGGCTCCCTCCAGGCGCAGGGCGCTCGCGCCGTCGTCCGTCAAGGCGACGACGGGGGTCCCCGGCGGTCCGGCTTCCATCGCCAGCACCGAGAGTGGGAGGGCGAGGACGCGCGGCGGCTCGTAGGAGCCGGCCGGCCGGGCGCGGTAGAACCGCACCTCGCGGCGGTCCATCACCGCCGGCACGATGGTCATCGTCTCCACCAGCCCCTGGACGTCGTCCATGGTGCTGCTCTCGGTGATGGCCACCTCGTCCCACTGGTTGTAGGCCACCACCACGAGGAGATCGCGATGGCCGTCGCCGTCCAGATCGGCCGAGATCACGGCCGCCGGGGCGCCGGGAAGATTCAGGCTCACGGTGCGTAAGGCGGAAGGCTGGGGCCGGCCGGCGCCGAGGAGCGCCGGCACGGCGCAAAAGGGGAGGGCCGCCAGAAGGAACACCGGAAGGGAGGGGCGGAGGCCTCGGCTCCCGGATTTATCGTCAAGCTCCACGCCCCTAAGAGTAACCGGGCGGGAGACCTTTGGGACCTTCAGCGGAGTCAATACCCCGCGGTTGAGAGAGCGGCTGCGGCCACCAGCAGGAGAACGGAGGTGAGGGACAGCGCCAACATCTTCGCGAACTCTTTGGTCATGGCTTTTACCCCTTTCCTGGTTGATCTCGCCACTCCTACTTGAGGCTCTTCAGCGGCTTCAAGAGTTACAACGTCTCCAGGTATTCGATCCCCTCATCTGTCTTCTGACATCCACATAGACGGCAAAAGGAGTGCCAGGGTTTAGCTCCAGGGAAGAACGAGGTTTTCCCGCCCTCTATCGTCCTGTTTAGGCGACGATTCGTCGGAAGAAGCTGACAGCGGCGAGACCAGGAAGATCAGGAAGCCGGTTTGCTCACCACCGCGATGGGACCGTCCAGGCTGCCGAGGTAGAGGCTCGACCCCGATGGCTCGACGGAGGTGATGTGCCGCACCGTCTGGCCGCCGGGGTCCTGCAACGAGCGCAGGACGCGGCCGCCAGAGTCCACCTCGAAGATCAGTCCATAGGGCTCGGGCTTGGGCCACAGGAACCGAGGCAGCTTGGCGAGCTGGTTTTTAACCCAGGTGTGAGGATGAAGAAAGTCCAGGGCCCGGTTGCGGACGGTGTAGAGCGCCACCCAGAAATGGCCGGTCACGGGATCGCGCGAGAGATTGTCCGGGAAGCCAGGGAGGCCGTCGAGGAACACGTCGGACGTGCCCTGGCGCGGCCCCGCGAGCCAGTAACGCCGGATGCGGTAGCGGTAGGTCTCCACCACCAGGACGAAGTCGCCGCCTTGAGAGAGCGCCACGCCATTGGCGAAGACGAGATCGTCGAGCAGCACGCGGACGGCGCCGTCCTTATAGGCGAGGAGGCGGCCATGGGCCCGGGCTTCGAGGAGATCCTCCAGGTAGTCGGCGATGCCGAAGCGGCTGGAGGCGTCGCTGAAGTAGAGGGTGCCGTCCGTTGCTACGTCCAGATCGTTGGTGAAACGGAACGGCCCGCCGGCCGCCGCCGTGGCGAGAACCTTCACCCCACCCGCGGAATCGATCGCCAGCAGCCCCTTGTCGGCGTCGGCCACGAAAAGCGTCCGTTGATCGGGTCCGAAGCGCAGGCCCAAGGGTCGGCCGCCGGTCTCCGCGTAGGTCTCGAAGAGGTCGCCGCCTCCGGGCCGTAGAGTGACGCGCATCACCCGGCCATCCTCGGTGCCGGTGTAGAGGCGGCCCTGCGGATCGACCGCCACGTCCTCGGCGCCCAGCAGCTTCCCCTCGCCCACCACCCGCGCGCCGCGTAAAGCCTGGTTGGGGTGAAACGGTCCCCTGAGCCCCTGGCCGGCCGACGCCCGGAACGCCGCGGAGTTGATGGACGAGGGCACCACGAGCCAGAGCAGCGCCACGACGGAAAGGTAGGTGGCGACGACGACCCGAAACCAGCGGCGGAAACGCCGCTCGCCGCGCGCTACGTGATCCGCGACGATCTCCTTCACCTTGGCCGGCGACAGGCCTCCCTCGAAGCGCTTGCGCCGGGCGTGGAACTGGCGGAGCAGGGCCTTGTAGCTCTGCCACTTCTCCGCCATGTTGTAGGTCAGCGGAAAAACGAGCACGTAGACCGCGTAGAGGGTGACCGCGAAAGCCAGGATCTCCGCCCGTAGCTCGTGCTTGAAGAGGGTAGCGATAAACCCTGCCAGCAGGACGCCGACCGCCGCCAGCATGGTATCCGAGAGGCCTTTGATCAGTCCGCCAATCTGCTCGGAGAACGCCCGGACCGTGCCGGCCACGTCGTCCTCCAAGGCGCGCACCTGGGCGCTGAAGTCTTTGAGCCGCCCTTCCATGAACAGCTTCCAGTCCGGCTGAATGCGCTTCCAGAGGCCTTCCGCCTGCGCCAGGAGGAGCTTGAAGCTCCGATCTTCCGGGCTTTCAGACAGGGTTCGGGCGAGCGCGAGTTGCAGAAAGCTCAATTGATTGAACCGATGGTCCTCGGAATAGGCCCACAGCAGCAGTTGACTCAGGCTGCGGGTTCCGGCGACCTCCCCGGGCGCCAGCTCGATATCGGCCGCCGCCGCCGGGACGCGGGCGGTATGCCCCTCATGGGAGTAGACGGCCACCCAGCCCTGGGGTCCCGCTTCGCTGAAGTCAGCCGTGAACAACAGCCAGAGATTCGTGAACTGAACCTTCACGGCGTCGGCGACAGGATCTCCCTCGGGAAGGTCGCCATGGACTTGCAGGTGTAGCGGCGTGAGGTGGCGAACGAATCTCTCCTGCCACCGCAGGTACTTTAAGGCCGCATCATAGATTTCAGACGCGGCAAGATCGAGAAGCCCATCGGCCCGCGGCACCTCGGCCGCCGAAGCGCGGCGCCAGCCTTCCTCTGGATTTCCGCCCGCCACGGCGAGATAGCGGCCGTTGAGAAAACCGTTCCATTCAGGCGCCAGGATCACCAGTTTCCTGGGATCCTTTTCGGTCCACCATGTTTCCAGATGAACCGGCTTGTCCCTGAGCAGGTCGACAAGCTTGGACGTCCGGAAGACGAGCGCGGGACGGACGCCCGGCGGGACCGAGAGGTTGAGGCGTGCCAGCTCAGCCTCGGCGACGGCGGTCTTGTTCAGCTTCAGGTCGAGAACCGGCCTCGTCTCATCCGGGAGAAGGGCCAGAAAATCGTCCACCGCGGCGAGGCCCAGCTCGCGCTTCAAGAGAAGGGGCTCCCAATGCCCCGCTCGATTTTTCGCATCCAGATCGGCGTCCTCATCCGCCGGGGGATATTTGAAGCGGAGAGTCGCGATCGTCAGGGCCGCTCCGTAGGCCGTCGCAAGCTCTTGCATCGCTCCGAAGGCATTGCGTATACCGGCCTTATCGGCAGGGATCTCCTCCTCGACCCGCACGGTATCGAGGTCTTCGCCAATGGCCTTGTCGCCCAGCCCCAGAGCCGCAAGGAGATCCTGCAGGGGTCCGCCGGGCTCGCGCAGGGAGAATCCCGATCCGGGCGTCACGAGGTGCGCTCCCACTTCTTGGTGCGAAGCACGATCTCGTAGTAGGACTCGCCCGCGATCACCACCCGTTTCGGCGGCTGGACGACATCCTCCAGGTGGACCTCCAGCACCTCTACCCTGAGCTCGTGGTCACCCTTGAAACTGATCGTCTGAGTCGCTTTCTCCAGGATGGGCCGGTCGAGCGGAAAGGCCCGGTCGAAGACCTCCTTACTCTTCAGCCCCGCGATCACCTGCGTCGCGGACTCGATCGGAAGGCCGAGATCATCGATCCACCTCCGGGTCAGATGAATCGTTTCGCCGGCGAGAGCGGTCCGCACGGCGGGCGCGAGCTTGTTCCGCCACAGATCCACGTCGAGAACCAGAAGCTGGTTTTCGATTCCGACCAGCGCCTCCAGAAGGTTCTTCGTGGAACGCCGGGCGTCGAGCACCGGTTCGGCGCCCAGAAAATCGCGGATCCAATAGGAGGCCACCACGTCTGATTTCCGGCTCTCTTTATCCAGGACCGACAGGTCGAAGTCTCCGGGACGAGGCTGAAGGGAGCGGACAAAAGCGCACTTCTGAAGCTCGTTCTTGGGCGTCGGCAGCATCTCGGTCTCGTAGACCATCGTGTAGAAGGTCAGGCCCTTCTCGTCCTTCTTGACTTCCACGCGATAACCCTCGGACGGATCCAGCTTGAGCAGAGCCAGCCGCCGTTCGGAGACGCCGTCGTCTGCCTCCACCTCGTAGATGCAGACCGCGAGGTCGCAACGTGGATCGCGCCGTTTCGGGAGAAGCGGTTGCAATCTCTTCGCCAGGATCCCCAGGGACTTTGCCAGAGCGGAAGACACTCGCTTGCCCTCGGCGGCGAGAAGACCCCGGCAGGCGTCCGCGACGGGATCGTCGAGGTTGAGGAAACGGGCGGTCCCGAGGTTCTGAGACCTCAGCGAGTTCGAGATGTGATCCCGAAAGTAATCGAAGATCTCAGGAGCCGTATCGGGCGGCAGAGGCCGCTCGGAAAGTTTCAGCTCTTCAGAGGGGTCAACTCTTTGCAGAATGACCTCGGCGATCCGGATCGGCATCCCAGCCTCCTTCGTCGCGATAGCCAGCGGACTCGGTCGTTTCCTCCCAAGCTTACAACGTCGGCACCCCGCTACGCCGCGGCCCCGGCGGGAAGGCGGCGTCGATCTTCCGCAACTCGTCCGGCGTGAGCTCGATCTCCGCCGCCCGGGCGTTGTCTTCCGCGTGCTCAGGCTTCGCGGCTTTGGGAATGGCGAAGAGGCCCGGAAAACGCACCAGGAAGGCGAGGGCGATCTGATAGGGGGTCGCGCCGTGGGCCTTGGCGATCCCGGCGAGCACCTGGCCGCCCGCGCTCCCGGGTTTGGGAAAGTCGCCCTGGCCGAGAGGGCTGTAGGCCACGACGGCGATCTCGTGCCCGGCGCAGAAGGGGATGACCGCGTGCTCGATGGCCCGCTCCCGCAGGTGGTATAGAACCTGGTTGCAGGCCACCTTCCCCGCGCCGCCGAGGGCCACGGCGCGGGCGAGCTTCTCCTCGTCGAAGTTGCTCACTCCCCAGGCGTGGATCTTCCCCGCCGTCACCAGCTCCTCGAAGCCGGCGATCGTGTCCTCCAGCGGGTGCGGGCTCGGCCAGTGCAGAAGATAGCAATCCAGGTGATCCGTCCGCAGGCGGCGCAGGGAGCGGTCGCAGGCCTGGACGGTGCCGCGCCGCGAGGCGTTTTGCGGCAGCACCTTGCTCACCAGGAACAACTCGTCCCGCCGGTCCGCCAGGGCCTCCCCCACGATCTCCTCCACCCGGCCGTCGCCATACATCTCCGCCGTATCGATGTGGGTCATCCCCGCGTCCAGCCCGCGCCGTAAAGCGGCTATGGCTGCGCTGGCGTCGCGTTCCAGGTCCCAGGTCCCCTGACCGACGACAGCCACCGGCTGGCCGGTGGGGCCAAACGTATGCTTCCTCATCGCCTATTCCTCCTCGCGTTCCAAGTCTTTGCAAACCTCCCGCCGCCCGCGACGTTGACTCCTATCCGGGAGGCGGATAGTCTCTCTGAACCCCCCTGGACCCCAAAATATGGAACCTGTCACCAACCTCTGTCCCTATTGCCACCGGGCGATGCAGGTAACCCGGATGAGTTGTCCGTCCTGCGCGATCTCCGTCGATGGCGGCTTCCCGGCGCCGCGCCTGGCCCGGCTCCCACTGGAGCACCAGCGCTTCATCGAGATGTTCGTCCTCGCGAGCGGCAACCTGAAGTCGATCGCCGAGCAGGCGGGGGTCTCCTACCCCACCGTTCGCTCGCGGCTCGACAGGATCATCGAAACCCTGCGCCAGGTGATCGTGGAGAGCAACGGAGGCCGGGAGGACGTCTTCAGCGGCCGGGAGACCACCGAGGCCGCGGCCCGGCTGATCAAGGCGATCTGAAGCTGGTCGCCTCCCTATGAACCTCCCCCAGGCGTTGATCCTCGTCGCCGCCTCCTTTGGGGCTGGCGTGATGAACGCCATGGCGGGCGGGGGGACGATCCTCACGTTTCCTTCCCTCATCTTCCTCGGCCTGCCGTCCATCGCCGCCAACGCCACCTCGACGGTGGGGCTGCTGCCGGCGGCCATGACGAGCCTCTATGGCTATCTCGACGAGGTGCGGGAGCAGCGGCAGTGGCTCAAGACGCTCTTCCTTCCCAGCCTGATCGGCGGCGCCATCGGCTCGGTGCTCCTGCTGCGGACCCCCGAGAAGACGTTCGCCATCCTGGCGCCGGTGCTGATCCTCTTCGCCACCGTGCTGTTCATCGTACAGGGCCTTCTCGCCCGCGGAGCGGCCAGGAAAGAGACTGAGCCGCCGGCGGCCGTGAAGGACGGACCCTCCCAGGGACGCTGGACGCTCGCCATCGTGCTGCAGCTCGCGGTGGCCATCTATGGCGGCTACTTCGGCGCCGGCATCGGCATTCTGATGCTCTCGCTGCTGGGCTTCCTGGGGCTTTCCAACATCCACGCCGCCAACGGCATCAAGAACTTCTTCGGCTTCTGCATCAACGTCGTGGCGGCGGGCTACTTCATGCTCAAGGGCGCCGTGGTCTGGCCGGTCGCCCTGGTCATCGTGTGCGGCAGCGCCTTCGGGGGCTACGCCGGCGCCCGCTTCGCCAAGCGCATCGGCAAGGAGAAAGCGCGGGTCGCCGTCGTCGTCATCGGCCTGGTGGTGACGGCCATCCTCTTCTGGCAGCAGGCGATGAAGTAGGACCGCCAGCAGGAACGGGGGAGCGTCAGGCTGGCACGGCCGAAGCCGGAGCCTCCTCGCGGGGCTTGCGGCGCAGGATCGCGGCGGAGATCAGCGTCATGATGAGCCCCACCGGGAACACCTCCATGAAGGTGATGGCGGAGTTGAAGAAAGGGTTGGTGTAGTTCTTCGCGAGCTCCGCTATCTTCGTGGACGTCTCCCGAATGGCGGCCTCGCTCGCACCCGTCGAGCGCATCTTCGCGATGGTGTGAGCGCTATAGGTGTCGAGGAAGTTGGGGAAGAAGTTGAAGTAGGTGATCTCCCAGGCGATGACGTACATCGCGCAGGTGATCAGGGTGATGAGAAGGCCCACCTGGAACGCCTTGCCGAAGCCGATCGAGCCGCCGGCGACGTTGTCCCGGTACGACCGGACGCCGAAGAAGACCAGCAGGAATGACAGGACCATCTCACTGTAGCCGAGGATCTCGCTGTGGTCTAAGTCGAGAGCCCCCCTCATGCAGAGTGGTACCGTTACCGATGCCATGGCCACCAGAAGGGCACCCGACGCGAGACCGAAGCGGAGCACGATTTTTTTCATTGCGTTTTCTCCTGTGTATGCCCGCATCCTAGAGGTACGGTGCGCCGGCGGCCGTCCTCCGTTCGGGTGATTTCCGGGGCCGGAGCCCGAAATCATCCTTTCGTTGACCCCGGTTTGCAGCCGGTTACGGGACCAGGCCGAGCTCCCGCCCCTTCAGGACGGCCTGAACCCGGCGGTTGACCCCCAGCTTCTCGAACAGGCGGGAGGAGTGGGTCTTGACGGTGTTCTCGGAGACGAAGAGCCGCTCGCCGATCTCCCGGTTGCTCAAGCCTTCCGCGATGAGCCCGAGGATCTCGTGCTCCCGTGGGGTGATTCCGAGCTCCTTGAGCTTCCCGGCGGCGAGCACGAAGGGCCCGCCCTCCGGGACGCGGACCTCTTTGATCACCACCACCTCCCGCGACCGCGCCCACTGCAGCCCGAAGTAGATCCCCACCGCGGAGAAGATCGCCGCCACCAGGCCGCCATAGACCTCGCCAGGGTAGGCGCGGACGAAGTACTGGTATTCGAGAACCTTGAGTAGCGCGAGGAGCACACCCCCCGCCAAGGCATAAAGGATCACGCGTCTCACGGGCGGAGCATAGCGCGCTATCGGACGCCCTTCACCTCGGCGACGCGGTTCGATCGAACTTACTGGAAGTAGCCCACCACATCCACCAGGACGTGCATGGCAGCCGAGCCGCTGAGGGTCGGCTTGACCTTCAGCGTGCCAGTCGCCGAGACCTGGACGATGGCGTTGTTGGCGCGGATGGCGCCGAGGCCGAAGCTGATGATGTTGTTGGCGGGCGCCGGTGGCTCGACTGCATAGACGGCGAGATCGCCGCCGCTGGAGGGTCCGACGGCGGTGACGTTGACCGCCACCGCTTTGGCGGTCGCAGGGATGCCGCAACCGCTGACGGCCACCTCGCGGACCACGCCCGAGGCGATGGGGCCGGCCGGCTGGGTTCGTGTGTCGAGAAGCCGGCACGGTGTGATCGTGTAGAAGCCGTGAACGACGCCGACGCCCGAGGGGGCGAGGGTCTGTAGCTGCAAGGTCGTGGCCGCGCCGGCCGCCCCGGCCTCGAAGACGCCGAGGGTCGACTGCGCCGCCACCGGAGACTGGTCAATGTCGAAACGGAAGGAGACCAGCGTCGCGTAGTCGATCTCGGCGGGGGGCGTGGTGGCGGCGGGGGCGGTCCAGGTGATCCCGCTCGCGTCGATCGCCGCCGTCCAGTCATTGGCGGCAAAGCCGTCGCCGTCCGCGTACGCGACGTTGTCGATCACTCCGCCCGTGGTGTTGAACGGCACGCGGAAGCTCTTGATCCGGCGGTCGAAGTCGTGGTTCTGCAAGGCGTAGGCGTAGCGCTTCCGGCCGGGGCTTCCCGCCACGTCGGTGATCCGGACGGCGAGTTGCACGTGCCCTTCTCCGGTGTCGAGAACCTTGTTGTCGGCGTTCGCTCCCGGCGTCACCGGATTGACCCAGGCGTTGATCGCGGGACCCTGGGAATAGGCGCCGACCAGGGGGAAGCTCCACACGCTGCCCGGCTTCGTCGGCGTGACCTGCCGGTAGCCCATGCTGTTGAAGATGTTGGAGTCGTTGCGGATGATGTAGAACGCCTCGACGTAGTAGGCGGCCCCGGCGACCTGCAAATCGGTCTCGGCGGCCTTAAGCCCGTGGGTAAAAGCGTTCTCTCCGGCGCCGAAGAAATCCTGCGTGCAGTCGCCGTTGGCGTCGAAGTGGCTGGGAATGCCGCCGCAGTGGGCCCAGATCCCGGTCGAGGCGGTGACTTCGGAGCGCGGGGCGAGGGAGCTGGTGCTGTTGTTGGTGCTCGTCCCGTAGACGTCCGTACAGCCGAGGCCGAGGACGTGGGGGTCCGTGCAGGCGCCCGGGTCGCAGCCGTTGTTCAGGGTCAGAAAGGCGTGCTTGAGATCGCTGCGGCCGAGAGGCTCGAGGACACCATCTTTGGAGCGCACCATCTGCCAGACGAGGAATGGGTGCTGATCATCCCACGGGGGCACTCCGAGGTTGGTGAACTTGGAGAACCAGGGCACGTTGGCGGTGCCGACGTTCTTCAGATCCGCCGACGGCAGGACCACCACCACCGAGCGGCCGTTCACCGTGCCGATGCCGGCCTGCCCGATGCTGGACATGTTCGTCAACGCGACGTCGATCGTGCCGGACCAGTCGTCGCAGGCCGGCGGCGCCGTGGCGCCGGGAGGCGGCAGCGGCGCCGGCGGCAGGGAGCCGACCTGGAGCGTCGCGTCGAGATCGAGAACGCCGACGTTCACACCGGCGTAGCGCTCGTCGCCCAGTTGGCCGGCGAGAGCGGGCAAAATCCGCAGGTCCGCGTTCAGGTAGCGGAGCCGGCCGGTTCTGACATCGAATTCCCACTGTGCGTCCGCCGTGGTGAGCAGCGCGATACCCGCGTTGTCGATCAGCTCGAGAGTGGTCGCCTTCCTACCGGGCCGCAGCACCAGGCTCGACAGGTCGAACGTGCGGCCGTCCCCCCCTAGGAGGAAGCCGCCGCTGAGGCGGAGCGGACCGCCTTCGAAGCCGTGGAAGCCGTCCGTGGCAACGGCGGCCCGCAGGTCGATCGGGCCTTCGGTCTCGAACGACGGCGCCTTGGAGGGCACGACGGACAACGGGTGCGGCGAGTGCGCTCTGCTACTCGGCGCGTGGGTCGTCACCTTGAGACCGAGGCCCGAAAGCGTCTCGGCGTCGAGCCCGATCGTCGTCACCGCGTCGAGGACGGCCCACGAGGCCGTTTCGACCTCCCTCTTTTCAGGCGGTGCCGGCGCGGCGCCTGCCCACCCAGGCGCGGCGCCGAAAGCCAAAGCCGTGGCCAAAGCGAGGAGAAGGCCGGTCCGTGAGACCAGCCAGGGTGAGCGACGACTCGACATCTGGGTCTTCGTCAATACGAGGTCTCCGAAACGAACCGCCCTCAGTCTATCGAGGGTTCCCGGGCTGTTGCAAGAGCGTAGTACCTGCGCCTCGTTCCAGCTCATGGCTTGATCACTGCTTGCCAATTCGAACGGCCTCCTCACAGGCATGTTGATACCCGAGCTCACAGGACTTCCGGTAGAGATCCGCGGCGCGGTTGAGATCCTCGGGAATCCCTTTGCCGTTCTCGTAGAGAGTACCAAGATTGTAGCAACCCTTGTCGTCGCCATGGTCGCAAGCGGTGCCGTAGAAGAATCGCGCCTGTTCCACGTCCTGGGGAATGCCGTCGCCGTTTTCGAACAGGACGCCCAGGTTTACGCAGGCTTGGAAGTACCAGGCGGTGCAGGCGCCCCGGTAGAGCTCGGCCGCGCGTTGCGGGTCCTTCGGCAGGACGCCGCCTTCCTCATAGCCGATGGCCAGGTTGTAGCAGGCCCGCGGCATGTCCAGCTTGCAGGCGCGGTCGTAGAGCGCCAGCTCGCGGGCCAGATCCTTCGGCACGCCCTCGCCCCGGTCGTAGAGAGCGCCGAGGTTGGAGCAACCCAGGGGCTCGTCGCCGTCGCAGGCGCGCTGGAACAAGGTGGCCGCCTGGCTTGCGTCCTTGGGCACCTCCTTGCCTTCGAGGAAGAGGAGACCCAACTGATTGCAGGAGCTCGCGTCCTTTCCATCGCAGCCCTGGCGGTACAGCGCTACGGCGCGGTCGACGTCGCGCTCGACGCCGGTGCCGTAGAGAAAGGCTCCCGCCAGGTTGTAGCAGCCCATCATGCTGCCGCCGTCGCAACCCTGTCGGTGCAGCTCGACGGCCTGGACCTCGTCCTTCTCGACGCCATCGCCGCCGGCGAGCATGGCGCCCAGCTCCGAGCAGCCGTCGGCGGCACCGTTGTCACAAGCCCGGCCGAAGAGCTCGGCGGCCCGGGGCTTGTCCTCCGGCACTCCCCGCCCGGCGCGAAGGAAGATCGCCAGGTCATTGCAGCCGAGGGGATCTCCGCCTCCGCAGCCGTCCCCCTCGCAGGCGCGGCGGTAGAATTCCGCGGCCCGGGTATCGTCCTTCGGCACTCCCCAACCGTTGTCGAAATAGAAGCCGAGATTGGTGCAGGCGCGGAAGCTTCCGGATTCACAACCCTGCGTCAGAGCCTCGCGAGCGCGGGCGTAGTCCTTCTCCACTCCGCGGCCGTCGCCGTACATGACGCCGACGTTGTAGCACCCCTCGGGGTCTCCGCCATCGCAGGCCCGCACGTAGAAAGGTGTCGCCTTGGCGTCGTCCCGCGGCACCCCGCGGCCGGTGGCGTACTGGGTCGCATACGACGTACACGCCTCGGCGTCGCCGTGCTCGCAGGCCTGCTCGAAGAGGCGGAGAGCGCGGGCCTCGTCCCGGTCCACTCCCCGTCCTTGGAGATAGACACTGCCGAGGGCGGAGCAGCCCACGGCCGCGCCGCCCTCGCAGGACTTCGAATAGAGCGCCGCAGCAGCTTTCGCGCTCTCCGCGCTCTTCCCCAGCAGCGAGTAGATCGCGCCCAACGACTGGCAGCCCTTGGCGTCCCCGGCGTCGCAGGATGCCTTGAAGAGCTGGGCCGTGTCCGCGAGAGGAAGGACGACCTCCATCTTGTTCTGGGAGCGCAGGACCGAGAGGGTGACTTTCGTGCCCGCTGAGCGTTCCGAGACCGCCTTCAGGAAAGCGCACACCGTCTCCACCGGGGCGCCGTCGACCGCCTGGATCAGATCGCCCGCCGCCAGCCGGGCCCGGTCCGCGGGCCCCTGGTGGAGCACCTCATGAAGGAGTGCCCCGCGCGCCTCGGGAGGCAAACCGAGTCCGCGCAGGGCGCGGGCCGACACGTCCACCACCTGGCCGCCGATGGTGGGCGGAGCCCCAGCGATCTCAGCCGCCGGAGCCTCGGAGCTCCCTGGAGCCGGCGTGGCCCTGGGTCCGGCGGTCGCGCAGCCGAGCGAGAGGAGCAGAAAGACGCACGAGGCGATTCGCGGCATGGTGTCACTTTTCTCCCCAATAGCCTTCCAAAGCTTTCTTCGCGTCCCCATAGACGTGCCAATATTTATTCGTCGTTTCGATGAGGCGCAAGGATTCGTGTTCTATGAATTCCAGGAATTCACGAACCGCCACGGCCTGCGAGGAAGACAGCGTCTCGTAACGTTCCTGCAAGTAGGTATTGATTCCGCCGTCTGCCTCCTTTCGGTACGTCAGATGAAAAATGACAGATGCCAGGAGATCCGTCCCATGTTTCGGCGGAGCAAACAAATCCATGGAGCGACACATATAGGCCGGAAGATAGAAACGCCAACTCATGGGCGTGAGGTGCGACAGGGCCGCATCGCATTCATCGAGGGATTCGCCGGAAACAGCGGACCAGTCGGATTCAAGGTCCAGAAGACCCGCATCTTCCCACTCGCCCGGAGGGATCTGACGAGTGAGAGTTTGATCGAGGAGCTGAGCCTGGTGCAGCGATACCTCCGGGTCGCGCTCGACACCGGCAAACGCCGCTTCGATCGTATGACGAATCGCTGAACGGTCCATATCACCAAAAGCATACACCGCCCTGCCTCCCTGACCGTCGAGCCACTTCGGGAGTACACTGAGCTCTCCGTGGATGCCGAGCCAAAGCAGCAAATAGAGCGCAACCAGGATCTCGCGAGGGCCGGCCCGGCTTCGCCGCCGGAGGGCTGGAGCATTGGCTCGTACCGGGTGGAGCGGAGCCTCGGGCACGGCGGCATGGGCGAGGTCTTCCTGGCCTGGGACGAGCGCCTGGGACGGCGGGTCGCCATCAAGCGCGTGCGCCAGGGCGCGGGCGTCGATCGCCAGAGCGAGCGGCTCCGTCGTGAGGCCCGGGTGGCGGCACGCCTGAGCCATCCGGCCGTCGTTCACGTCTACGAGCTCGTCGAGGACGCCGCGGGCCTCGCCATCGTCATGGAGTACGTCGAGGGGCGCACTCTCGCCGCGCTGACGGCGGAGGGTCTTCCAGCACCGGCGCTGGCCGTCCGCCTGGCGCGCGACGTCGCGGAAGGGCTCGCCGCGGCGCATGCCGCCGGCCTGGTCCACCGCGACCTCAAAGCCGAGAACGTCGTCGTCACCACGGACGGGCATGCCAAGATCCTGGACTTCGGCCTCGCCAAACCGGTCCTGGCGAAAGAGGGGGACGAGCCCCTGACGGCGCACGGCGCGGTGCTCGGCACCTACCTCTCGATGTCCCCGGAGCAGGCGAGCGGCGGAGACGTCGACGCCCGTTCGGACCTCTTCTCCCTCGGCGTCCTGCTGTATGAGATGCTGACCGGCAGATCCCCTTTCCGGGGCAGCAACTCGCTGGATACTCTGCGGCGGGTCATCACGCACCACCCGCCTCCGGTCGCCTCCCTGCGACCGGACCTGCCATCCGGCCTCTCCGCACTGGTCGATCGACTGCTGGAGAAGGACCCCGAGGCGCGCCCGCAAACCGCGGTGGAGGTGGCGCGAAGCCTCGAGGAGATCGCGGCCTCGCCGGCGCTCGCGGCAGGGAGGGGAGCCCCTGCGCGCGGCGAACGGTGGAGCGAGGCGGCGACCCGTGTCTCGCTGGCCGCGGCGGCGGCGGCCCGGGAATCGAGCGCGCTGTCTCCCCGCTATGGACGGCGGCACCTGGCGGCCGTGGCAGCCCTGGCGGCGCTGGCGCTCGGCGCCATCTACCTGGTGGGCGGACCGCGCCCGCCGGAGCCGTTGCGGGTCGCCGTCCTCAAGCCGCAGATCGCTCCCACCGGGGACGAGAAGCTCGGCCTGGCCGCCTCGGGCGTCCTCGTGGCGAGCCTCTCGACTCTCGGCTCGTTCGAGGGAATCTCACCGCTCGACCCCGCGCAGGCTGGAGCCGCGGCTTCGCCCGTGGCCGCGGCACGGGCGGCTGCCGCCGGGGAGGTGCTCTCCACTACGGTCGAAGGGGAGGGAACGCTCGGTGGGAGGGTGACGCTACGACGCATTCAAGGGAGCGACGGTCGGGTCCTGTGGACGGAGAGCTTCCCTGTCCCCACCGAGCCCCGGGACCTTCGCCTGCTCGCCGATGCAGTGACCGTTCACCTGCGGCGGGGCTACGCCGACCAGCGTCTGCGATCGGGCACGCCCGAGTTGGCCGTCCGCGATGAGGACTACGCCGAGCTGCTGCGCATCAAGCAGCGGAGCGACGCGGGAGCCGCACCCTCGCAATCCGAGCTCGACCGGCTCGAAGCCGTCGTCCGCGGATCGCCGCAGCTCCTCGAAGCCCATCTCCAACTCGCCGGCATGGCCCGGAGCCTCTTTCGCTCGACGCGCGATCCCCGATACCTCGAACGCGGCCGGGACGCCGCACGCGCCGCCAAGGCCCTGGCGCCCGCGGATCCCCGGCCCCTCGTCGCCGCGCTCAAGATCGCGCTGGAGGCCCACCAGCCGAAGGAGACGGCCCGGCTTCTCACCCAGCTCAAGCCGCTCCTCGCGGGCGACTCGAGCCTCTTGGTGCTTTCGGGCCAAGTCGCCGAGAGCCAGGGAGATCTGCCGCGCGCCATCGCCGACCTCACGGCCGCCGCCCGGCGCGATCCGTCGTGGTCCAACCTCTTCTGGCTGGCGGACCTGGAGATCAAGGCCGGCCGTATCGCAGCAGCACGGCACCATTTGGAAGAGCTGCTCGCGCGCAGCCCGAACAACGTCTGGGGGCTCGACAAGCTGGGCAACCTGGAGCTGCTGGTGGGCGATCCGGCCCGCGCCGAGCGGCTCTACCTGGACCTGATCCATCTCCAACCCCAACGCTCCTACTATACGAACCTCGGCCTCGCCCGTTCCCTGCTCGGACGTCACGAAGAAGCCGTGGCCGCCTACCGGCAGGCTCTGGCTCTGGCTCCCGGCCACGTGGCTGTGACTCTCAACCTGGCCGACGCTCAGCTCGCGCTCGGCCGTGAGGACGAGGCCCGGTCGCTCTACCACCAGGTGTTGCAGCGACTGGAGGCGACTGAGGCGGCGGCGGGCCTTTCTCCCACGGACCGCATGATCGAAGCCCAATGCCTGGCCCATCTGGGCAGGCCCCGCGAGGCCGTCGCAGTGGCGCAACGCACCTTGCAGCAGAGCTTCGACGACCCCCAGATCGTCTACGCCGCCTCGTTGGTCTACGCTCTCGTCGGCGACCGGGCGTCCGCCCTCGTCAATGCTCAGAGCGCCCTGGAGAAAGGGATCCAGCCGCGCTGGTTCACCCTCGCCGCCTTCGGCCCCTTGCGCCACGATCCAGAGCTCCAGACCCTCCTGCGCCGGCGGTCCACCCGCTGAACGGTCACGATTCAGGGCCTGTAGGCGGTACGCCGAGATTATCGATGACCGGCTCGTGGCTACCGAGGAGAACGCCGTTCTGGTCCCGTACCTCGAGATAGTAGGTAATTTTCGCGGGCCAAGCCTGGCTCCCGCCGAGAGGGACCATGGCGAAGCCCGTACCGCTCGCCCGCACTGTGGTGGGGCCATCGCCCACAGCATAGAAATTTACGAACGGCCCGTTCGCCGGCATCTGACTGGCGGGCACGCCGTCGACGGTGAACCGGAAATTCACAAAAGCACCGTCCGGCAGCTCGGAGACACACCAGGTCGCCGTGTCGCCAAAGTTGAGCCCCACCGTTTCGGAGCTGACCGTAAGGGCCTCCGGCGGCGTGAGGCTCGGATCCGAGTTGTAGGTCACGAAGACGTCAGGCGACGTATCCGGCTTCGTGGCTTTGTTCGTGATCGTTCCCTCTCCGGTCGCAATCGGATCTTTCCCGCCCACTTGGAGGAGCATGGCCGTGTAGCCATAGCTTGGGTTCGCGGCGGGGCCGATGTTGCCCTTTCCCAAAAACCCCGAGTTGCCAGAGGAACGGAGCGAGTGGAACGGACCGAGCCGGGGAGAGAAGAAGATGAATCCGAATTGGTCGTCCCCCAACGGCATCGTAAAGCTCCATCGTACCCAATCCCCATCGTTCAGCTCGATATCCTGCGGGCTGACCTTCAGCTTGCTTTCGGACTCAGAATCGGGCTCGACGGTCACTTCGATTACCATGTCCCTTCTCCTTTCACATCGGTTTCTATACCCGCGGTCCTCCGGAAGAGCACGCTCTATGCCTGGCTCCAGCAACCGCAACCCCTGCCTCCTCCTTTCCGTAGCTCTTTGGCCGAGAAGGAGATGGCCGCGATCGCTCCGCCTGCTGAGGGGACCGCAAGGCGGGCAAATCTCTAACCGATTGGTTAGACTCTAGCCGATCCGATAGGAGTCCTTCACCTTTGAACCCGAGGCTCGTCTGTCTGAGCGGTCCGCTGGCGGGCCAGACCTTCCCGCTGGACGGGGAGGCGCTGCCGGTCGGCCGTCACTCCGCGAACCGTCTCCAGCTTCCGGACCTCGGCGTCTCGCGGCAGCACTGCGTCCTGGAGCCGGCGGCCGGACGCTTCCGGCTGCGCGACCTCGGCAGCCGCCGGGGGAGCTTCGTCAACGGTCTGCCCGTCCAGGAGCGTTTCCTGGAGGAGGGGGACCTCGTGACCCTGGGCGACTCGCTGTTCCTCTTTCAGCTTCGCGAGGAGAGCTCCGCGAGCGGACCTGCCATCCTTCTGGAAGCGGCAATTCCCACGGCGGAGACGACGATCCACCTCTCCTCGGAGAACGCCCTCTACTCGCGGCCGCAGGAGATCCTCGCCGCGCTCGCCTCCGACCGCGGCGGCCGCACCGCCCGCGACCTCCACACCCTCCTGCAGGTTGGCACCGCCCTCCAATCGCTGCGCTCCACCGCGGCCCTCGCCCGCCGGCTGCTCGAGCTGGCGCTCGCGGCCGTGCCCGCGGAACGCGCCACCCTCCTCCTCGCCGACCGGGGCACCGGCGAGCTGGCCGACGCCTTCGCGCTCGACCGCCACGGCGCCACCGACCCCTTTCCAGTCTCCCGGACCCTCGCCGGGAAGGTGCTCGGCGAGCGGCTCTCCGTGCTCGCCGCGGACGTGCTGGCCGAGCCGGACCTCGCCGGAGCCGCGAGCCTGAAGAGCGATCTCGTCCAGTCGTTGCTCGCCGTGCCGCTCAGCCACCTCGACCGGCCGCTCGGCCTCCTGTATCTCGACACCCGCGAGCCTGGCGCCCGCTTCGACGAGGGTCACCTCCAGCTCGTGACCGCCGTGGCCGGCATCGCCGCGGCGGCGCTCGCCAACGTCCGGCGCCTCGAGTGGCTGGAAGAGGAGAACCGCCGGCTCGCCGCCGGCTTCGCCCACGACATGGTGGGCGAGAGCCCGCGCATGCGCGAGGTCTACCGCCTCCTCAACCGCGTGGCCGCCACGGATTCGACCGTGCTTCTCCTGGGCGAGAGCGGCACCGGCAAGGAGCTGGCGGCGCAGGCCATCCACCGGGCGAGTCCGCGGGCGCAGCGTCCCTTCGTGGCCGTCAACTGCGCGACCCTCTCCGAAACCCTGCTCGAAAGCGAGCTCTTCGGTCACGAGCGCGGGGCCTTCACCGGCGCCGTGTCGCGCAAGGCCGGCAAGGTCGAGGTGGCCGACACCGGCACCCTTTTCCTGGACGAGATCGGGGAGATCCCCCTGCCGCTCCAGGCCAAGCTCCTCCGCTTCCTCCAGGAACGGGAATGCGAGCGTTTGGGAAGCACCCGCCCGGTCAAAGTGGACGTGCGGGTGGTCGCCGCCACCAACCGGGACCTCGAACGGGCGGCCCGCGCCGGCTCCTTCCGCGAGGACCTCTACTACCGCCTCAACGTCATTACGCTGCACCTGCCGCCCCTGCGCGAGCGGCGCGAGGACGTGCCGCTCCTCGCCAGCCACTTCGCGGCCCAGACCAGCCGGCGGCTGGGGCGGCCCATCGCCGGCTTCACGCCCGAGGCCCGCGCCTGCCTGTTGCGTTACGACTGGCCGGGCAACGTCCGCGAGCTGGCCAACGCCGTCGAGCGCGCGATCGTGCTGGGAGAGGACGACCTCATCCGCCCCGAGGATCTCCCCGAGGCCGTGCTCGAAGCCGGCGCCGGCCCGGGAGCGGCCGTCACCCGCTATCACGAGACTCTGAACGAGACGAAAAAACGGCTGATCCTCGCCGCCCTGGCCGAAGCCGGCGGCAACGTCACCAAGGCCGGCGCCCTCCTCGGCCTGCATCCGAATTATCTCCACCGGCTGATCTCCAACCTGGGACTGCGGGTCTCACCGATCGGATAGATCGGTCTCACCGATCGGTGAGAGAAAAACCGCGTTGCAAACCCTTTCGAGAGTCGGGAAACCCCTGGCATCGATTCTGCTCTGAGCGATCGGCAACAGTTTCCATCGGCGCCAGACGCCGGAAAGGAGATCAGGATGAAACCGATCGATCATGGAATTTCTGCGCCCATCCCAACGCTTGCTCGCTGCTCGCGAGTGGGGCTCGCCGTCGCCGTGCTCCTGTTTGCGGTGTTCGGGAGGCCGGGCGCGGCGGACACCGAGCCGAAGCCTGCGAGCTCCGGCACGTGCCGGCAGGGAGCGGTGATCCCTCCCGGGTTCGATTTCCCCGCCAGCCAGGCGAGGCTGCAGAAAGAGATCGCCAACCAGGACGTGCACGCGCTACGCCGCCACGGCTGGGCCGTCTTCGCGGGAATGATCCAGCCGGTCCCCGGGACCTCCTGCCAGGTCTGGGAGACCTGGTATGACAAGGCGCAGACCTTCAGCGCCGATCCCACCGTCGTACCGAAGCTCAGCCGGAGGATCACCCGGCTGCGGCAATTCGACGCCGGTCAAGCGATCGCGGCCATGGGCATCGATCCCGGCAAGGTCCCGCCCGCGCCGCGGCATCCGAACGGCCAGGCGATCCTCTCCGCCGTGCTATACAACCGCATCGCCTTCGATCACATCCGGGACAACAAGTATTATCTCCTTTCGACCCTCCGGCGGCTGGAAGGGAGCATTCAGGAGTTTCCCGTTCCGTCCGTGGTGATCAAACCCATGTGGTGGCCCATCGCGAAGACAGGCTACACGCCGCTGCCGGTGTGGGACAACGATCCCGCGAATCCACCCCTCTCGTACAACGGTTACGAGACCTGGAAGCGGCTGGTGGCCGTCGACCCCACGTCGGCCGCGGCCTCCCAGACCGTAAACGTGACCTTCCCCTTCAACAACGCGACCTATCCGCCGAAGACCTCGTCCGCCCGCGTCGTTCCGCTCGACAGCCTGTACTTCTACCGGTTGACCCAGGACGACGTCGCCGGTATCGGCGAGAGCGACGCGATCTACAAGTCGGCGCTCGAGGTGATGAACCGGCCGCTCGAGGCGGGGGACTTCATCGCGCTCGTCGCGATGCACGTGGGCACGAAGGAGATCCCCAACTGGTTCTGGTCGACCTTCTGGTGGCACGACGGCGCGAGCGTGACCAACCCGAATCCGGCCATCGCACGCTATGCCGAAGACCGGCCGGAAACCCTCAAGGGCCCCTGGCGGAATTACCTGATGGATATCTCGTTCGACATGGTGGCGCCCAAGGAGCCCAAGGGAGGCCCGGCTGTCTGCATCAATCCCTATGGCGAGCTCGAAGTGCAGATGCCCGGAACCATTGCCACCAACTGCACGACCTGCCACATCCGTGCGGCCTACCCGTCGTTCCTCAACGCCGAGACCTGGAAAGATCCGGACACCCGGCAGCGCGCCAACGTCGCCGTCTACGACACATTGCGCCGGGGCTTCATTTCACCGGACGATCCGCTCTACCGAAACCTGGTGAAGGTGGATACCCTGTGGTCCATCTCCGACAGCGCGCTGCCGGACGATCACGCCGGCCAGGGGGGAAAGAGCGCCGCCGTCCGCGACACCTCGCGGATCATCCAGAACTGGTCGAAGCCATAGGAGTCGGCGCGGTGGCGCTGGTCGCGCCAGAAAAGCGGAACAAAGGACATCAAGGACTACAAGGACAGCAGGGACAAGAAAATACCGGACTGGGTACCGTCGTTCTGTCTTTGAGATCCTTGCGGTCCTTTTTGTCCTTGTTGTCCTTGTCGTCCTTGTTTCTTGGTTTCTGCCAGGCTGGCCTAGAACCCGGCAGGCCTCTCCCCCGCCACGGCGAACGCCCGCTCGAGCGCCATTCCGACTTGCCCGATCATCCCCTCCTCGAACAGCCGGCCGAGGAGCGTGATCCCGTGCGGAACACGCCGCGGAGGCGCGAACGTCGGCAATGGGTTCGCCGGGTCGGGGGCCCAATCGCTCCGTGCTTCCGAGACCTGCACGAACCCGGCGCGCAGCGTGAGCGACGGATGGCCGGTGAAGTTCGTGATGGTGAGCTGCTCGTCGCGCAACGACGGCACGATCAGCAGGTCGACCTCCCGGAAGATGCGCACCATCTCCATGGCGACCTTGCGCCGCAACCGATCGGCTTGCACAAAATCCACCGCGGAGAGGAATCGCGCTTCGCGGAAAAGGTTGGGCCACGCGTCCTTCACCTGGACCTTGAGTGAGCCGAGTTGGCCGTCGAGCGCCAGCTCCTCGAACGACGCCGCGCCTTCGGCAAAGAGAATGGGCATCAGCGAGCTGTACGGCCAATCGGGAAGCGTGACTTCTTTCAGCTCCATCTTCAGCTTTTTGATCGTCTCCATCGCGGCGCGGTCCACATCCGTCGCGGGGCTCTCCTTCATCCATTGCGCGATGTAGCCGACTTTGAGCCCGGCGACGGGTGCCGCGGCGTCGAAGTCGAGGCGGCTCGGCACGCTCGACAGATCGCCCGCATCCGGACCGGTGATCGCGTGCAGGACGAGCATTGCGTCCTCCACCGTTCGCGTCATGGGACCGAGCTTGTCGAGAGACCAGCAGAGTGTCATCGCGCCGGTACGCGGCACGCGCCCGAACGTCGGACGCAGACCCGTCACGCCACAGCGCATTGCGGGAGAGACGATGCTGCCACCGGTTTCGCTGCCGATGGAAAAGGCGACGAGCGCCGCCGCCGTCGCCGCCCCGGGCCCGGCGCTCGATCCTGACGCGCCCTCCTCGGGGAGCCACGGGTTCATCGTCTGGCCGCCGAACCAGATGTCGTTGAGCGCGAGCGCGCCGAGCGAGAGCTTCGCGACCAGCACCGCACCCGCGTCGTCCAACCGGCGCACGACCGCGGAGTCCGCCGGCGGCACGCGGTTCCGGAAGGGCTCGGCGCCGTAGGTCGTGGGAATGTCCTTGGTGTCCAGCAGATCCTTCACGCCGTACGGGATGCCGTGCAGTGGCCCCCTGTACTTGCCGGCGGCGATCTCGGCATCCGCCGCTTTCGCGCGTGCGAGCGCGTGGTCCGTGGTCCGCGTAATGACGGACCGGATCTTCCCGTCGAGCCGCTCGATGCGGCTGAGATAAATGTTCGTAAGCCGCTCGGACGTGAGCTGCCGCGACTCGATCCACCTCGAGAGCTGCGTCACGGGCGCGAAGGCGATGGCGTCGTCCGAGGACGGCAGCGGCGCGGTATCCGCGGCATCGGCCTTCGACCGCACGAACCGGTCGCGGGACGGCGACACCGCAATGCCCGGGAGCATCGGGTTCCAGAGCGTGCCCGGCGAGTCGGTGGGCGCGATCGCCACCTTCCGCGGCCCGGTGCGACGCTCCAGGTACGGCGCGAGCGACTGCCGCCACGAGTCGGCGGCCTGCTGCCGCTCCGCTGGAGTCATCGTCACCTGCATCAGCTTCTCTGCCTCAGCGAACGTCGCCGGCGACACGGCGGGGCCGGCTCCGGCTCCCGTGCCGAAAGTGGGCGGTGCGCCGGGCGTGGCCGGTGGCGGTTGCGGATCGGCTGACAGCATCTCGTCGCGGCAGACGGCGACCGCGACGAGCACGCCGAGGGGTGCACGGATCAGGAACTGGCGGCGGGTGTTCATAGGATGAGGTCCACGGACCCTTAAGCCAACATGGCATCAAGAACGTACCCGCGGATGGTAGGGCGTTCCAGAATCCGGGTCAATGGAGTGCGAAGCCGGCCCGGCGATCGCGGACCGGCTCACCTCTTCTTCAGCTTCTCACACCCCGTACCATATCGAGGATCGAGTCGAGGATGCCGCGGTGCTCGGGATGAGCCTGCGCGATCTGCGTCGTCTCTCCCCTGAGGATGTCGCCGAGGCCACCCAGGATGCCGCCGCCATTGTCACCGGTGCCGACGGAGCCGGGCACCGGCAGTGGGCTCGGCTGAGATCGAGGCGCCAGGCTTGGCCCCTCCCTCGTGATCCTGTTCGCTGTAGCAAAGGTCCTGCCACCCGGCACTTCATGGTACAACCGCGATGACGTCGGAAACCGGAAAGAGCTTGCCGCTCTGTGCTGATGCCGGTGGAGGCGGCGAATGTGCCAAGCCAAACTGCTGTGCGAAACAGCGAGATACAACCGTGCTTGGATTAACCTCTACAGACGACACCGTCCCCTCCGGAGAGACATTGGCGACAAAGCTTCTGGTATCATCCAGGCATCGGATTCCCCGGCCCTTCCATCGCCTCCGTGCAGGAGTCGCGAGAGCGCACACAGCTCTATGCGCCGCCGCGTTCGGCGTTGCGCGTTCCGGGAGACAGATCCGCCTTCGGCCGGGGGTTCTTGCACGCGATGCGGGAGGCGCAGGGCGGCGGCTGCATGCTCCTGGTCTTCATCGCGGTGGGGATCGCGATCTTCCTGTTCGGTGCGGCCGGCACCTGGGGTCCTTACAAGCAGGGTCTGCGGGCGAACGGCGATCCGAAATTCTTCCTGGTCATGATGGGGTTCGGCACCGTGTTCGCGCTCGTTGCGCTGCGGATGCTCCAGATCGTGCTCAACTCGGCGTCCCAGAAAGACCGCCCACGCGAGAGCCGCGAGCGGCCCTGGGAGTCGGACCATCCCTGGAGGCCGAAAGGTCAGGGCCCGGACTACGCGGGAAACAGCGGCGGCTTTCTCCTCGGGTTGATCGCCTTCCTCGGCCTGCTGGGACTGTTCAACCTGGTGTTCACGTCCCCCAGCCCATGGCTCGTCCGCGGGATCGTCCTCTTCTTCGACCTCCTGGGGTTGCTCTTCCTCCTGGATGCGCTCCGCAAGGCCTGGCAGGCGATACGCCACGGACGGCCGCGGATGCGCTGGACGACCTTTCCCGCTTTCCTCGGTGATCGGCTCGAAGGGGTTTTCCTGATCCGCCCCGCCCTGCGGCCGAACGGACCGGTGAAGGCGACCCTGCGCTGTATCGAGGATGCCGGAGGAAGAGAGCCTGGGACGCTGGAGCCGTTCGTGATCTATCAACAGGTCCGGGAGCTCGACGCGGGCGGGGACGTCCTGCAAGAGCTGCCGATGTCCTTCCACATCCCGCCGGATCTCCCCGGCACCCACCTGAGCCGCGCCCAGGCCATCTACTGGCAGGTGTTCCTCCAGGTGCCGGTGACAGGTCCGGATTTCGAAACGGTTTTCCTGGCGCCGGTCTACAAACGCCAGGAGGCCTGAGCATGCCCCCTGGCGGAGCTCCCCCACAATCGGATCGGCGAATGCCGGTAATGCTTGACTCCATGAACCTGAGCCCCACCCAGGGCGGTCCCTCGGTCGCGCAAAAGACTGGCGGTACAGACACGAAGAGCCCGGTGTTCCGTAGTGCGATCTTCATGGTGTCTAACGCCTGAATTAAGCCGAGCCGCGAAGCGGCTTCGGCTTGAATGAATTGTTAGGCCGCACTTGCCGCGCCATTTCAGTGTCGCCCTTAGGACTGTGGGTCGAACCCGAAGACGCGCAGTTCTTGGTCGCACCGACAGGCCTTGGCGATACGCGCCGCCCACGCGATGGCCTCGTCGCGCGAAGGCAGTTCCAACACGGTGAAGCCGCCATCGAGCGTGGGCGCCCAAGGATAGCCGCCCATTGCAACCGTGCCGTCAGCAGAGACGAGCACGGGCGGTACGTCTTCGTCGATTCCGCCGCCGAAGACGTAAACACCGGCGGCTTTCGCCTCATCAATCACAGCGTGCGCGTCGCGGCCTACCGCTCCCCATTCGCCATCGGGCACAACCATTGCCGCGCTTGGAAAAGAGATCAGGTATTTGGCCA